>Ga0265297_10005859_pt1 | contig 18326 bp, 8 predicted proteins | sample Munlanlwell13791_FD_192502 | JGI IMG/M metagenome (GOLD analysis project Ga0265297, IMG submission 192502) | Leachate microbial communities from a municipal landfill in Southern Ontario, Canada - Leachate well 137-91 | ecosystem: Engineered > Solid waste > Landfill > Unclassified | place...
CAACACATTGTTCCAAATCTCCACCCGCTCGGCATCCGAAAATTTGGAATGATAAACACCCAGCTTTTTTCCGAAAACCCGTTTCAACCGTGAAGTCAACTGGGTGGTCAGTGCTATTTCCGGAACCAGATAAAGAACCTGTTTACCCTCATCCAAAACTTTATTGATGAGTTGAATATACAATTCCGTTTTTCCGCTGGAAGTCACACCATGAAGTAAAACCACCTGTTTTTCGAGGAATTGCTTTTCAATTTCAGTATAAGCTTCCCCTTGAGAATCATTGAGCGTGTATTGTTCCGATGTTTGGATTTCGGACACATCCAACCGGCCAATTTCTCTCACATAGATTTCCATGGCACCTCGTTCCACCAATCCGTTGAGCGCGGCAGGCGAAGCTCCGGTTCGTTCCAGTAACTCTTTTTTACTGACTTCGCGTTTTTTAGCAGGAGTGAGGCATTTGGATAAATCAATATACATCATCAGCACATCCAGTTGCTTTTTGGCCCGGCTTAAATCGTCAAACAATTTTCGGAGGTTTTCTTCTTTGATCGTTTCATCCGTCAGGCGGACAAATGAATCGGTTTTTGCCCGAAACTTTTCAGCCAGTTCTTCGCTGATTTCCACGGCTCCTTTTTCCAGCAATTGTTTCAGTGTGGGCAAAGAGTCGCGCATTTCGGTTATTTTATTCAATTCATTTACGCTGATGGCTTTACCATCGGAGAGAGCCATAAGTACCTTTTCTTCTTTTTCCGAAAGAACGGTTTCCGCTTCATAATCGGGATTAATGCGTACCTGCGTTTCACTTTCCAGTTTCAATCCTGCCGGAACAGCTGCCTGATAAACATCGCCCAGAAAAGCCTGGTAGTACGACGAGATCCATTCCCAAAACTTCATTTGCGGACGACGCAGAATCGGCTCATTATCGAGCAAACAAATAATATCTTTTGCCTCGTAAACGGTAGGTGTGATGGAATGCACCAGGTAAATTACCGCCGTATACATTTTCTTTTTTCCAAATGGCACCACCACACGCATACCCATGCGTACCTGACCGGTCCATTCCTCGGGAACCGAATAGGTAAAAGTATTGGCCAGTGGCAAAGGAAGTATAACGTCGACGTATTTCATAACCCCTAACCCCCCTAAAGGGGAATAAATATTTTGTTTGGCAAAGGTAACAAAGAATTGAGAAAAGACAATTGCTAAATACCGCAATTTGGGGGGAGGAAAATAAATTAAGCAGAATTAAAACGAATTGTATAGATTACGTATATTTGTAATCCGAACTGATAAATAAATAAATACGAATGAATGAAGAATTAGTATGCAGCATATCAATGTTTTTTTTGAAAACAGCAGATACACGTCTGGCCACCGAACAACGCATCCGGGCATTCAATCAATTGCGCCCACTCTACGCCGAGTATATAAAATACGCACGGATACTGCTCGCCGGCGATCAGGCGCTTGAAGCAATAGGGATAGTTGTGAAACGGAAATAATCACTCTGTTGAATTCAAATAAAATAGTATCTTTACAACCGAAACAACCGGCGAATCTATCGGCTCTTTCATAAGGATTCTACCGACCGTATTTTTTTAATAATAATAAAATTTTGTTAATCAAAAAATATTGTTTTTCTTTGCATTAGAATTCTCATTAAATACTTAACCAATATATTTTACAGTTATGAAACAGTTTCTTAAATTTACTCTTGCCACCATCGTTGGAATTATTATTGCCTCGCTATTGGGCATTTTGATCATGTTTGGGATAATTGGAGCTATTGCCGGTTCAAGCGAAACCACTACTGTTCTGAAACCAAATTCAGTGTACGAAATTGATTTGGAAGGAACCCTGGTCGACCGTTCCCAGGATGATCCTTTTTCATCGGCATTTGCCGAAGCAATGGGGCAAACGGCACAAAAAACAATTGGGCTCGATGATGTGCTGGCTAATATTGAAAAAGCAAAGAATGATGACAATATAGTAGGAATTTATCTTAAAGGGGGTTCGCTGAACGGGGGTTTTGCTTCGATAAAAGAAATCCGTAATGCGTTGATTGATTTTAAAAAATCGGGTAAATTTGTCGTTTCTTATGCCGATAACTACTCACAGAAAATGTACTATCTGGTTTCAGTTGCCAATAAAATTCTGATAAATCCGCAGGGAATGTTAGAACTGAAGGGACTTTCGGCAGAATCCATGTTCCTGAAGAACACGCTGGATAAACTGGGAGTTGAAATGCAAATTGTGAAAGTCGGTACCTACAAATCGGCTGTGGAGCCACTGGTTAATACCAAAATGAGTGATGCCAACCGCGAACAGGTAACTGTTTATCTGAATTCAATCTGGAAAACCTTATTGACCGAAGTATCAGCTTCCCGGAAAATTTCGGTTGAGAAATTAAATGAATACGCGGATGAAATGATGATGTTTCAACCCACGGCCAAAGCAAAAGAATATGCTTTAGTCGATTCATTGGTCTATCTCGATCAGGTAGACAGTATTTTGAAATCGAGTGCAAAGCTGGTTGACAAAGATCAGGAATTGAAGTTTGTCAAAAATTCAGCTATGACCAAATTGCCGGATACCAGCAAATTTGATAAAAATAAAGTGGCAGTAATTTATGCAATCGGTGAAATAACCGATGAAGAAGGAGATGGTATTGTGGCAAAAGATCTGATTAAGACAATCAACGATGTAGCCAAAGATTCGGCAATCAAAGCGGTTGTTTTCCGTATCAGTTCCCCGGGAGGAAGTGCTTACGCTTCCGAGCAGATCTGGCATGCATTATCCATGCTTAAAGCCAAAAAACCTTTGATCGTTTCTATGGGCGATTATGCTGCTTCGGGTGGATATTACATCGCCTGTATGGCCGACAAAATTGTGACACAACCTAATACGATCACCGGTTCGATTGGTATTTTCGGTGTCATCCCCAATATCAAGGGGTTGAATGAAAAATTAGGATTAACCTACGATGGTGTTAAAACGAACAAACTGAGCGACGCGATATCTATTAATCGTCAGTTTACACCCGAAGAGCGCAGTTTGATGCAAAACTATATAAACCGTGGATACGAACTGTTTGTGAAACGCTGTGCCGATGGTCGTAAAATGACTACGGACCAGATTAAAGCGGTAGCCGAAGGTCGTGTCTGGACGGGCGAAGATGCTTTGAAAATCGGCTTGGTGGATAAAATCGGAGGTTTGACTGATGCTATTAAGCTGGCGGTTGATAAAGCTAAACTAAAAACGTACAATGTAAGTGAATATCCTGAAAAAGAAAGTTTTGAAACTAAATTGATGAAAAGTTTTAGTCAGGATATGGAAACCCGGTTTATGAAAGCACAGTTAGGTGAACAATATAACATTTACATGCAAATTAAAAATCTGAGTAAAATGAATGGCATTCAGGCTCGTCTGCCTTATGATTTAAATATCAGATAACAGAATCAGGAATCAAGAATCAAGATTCTAGATCCAGGAAACAAGACTTAAGATTTTTAAGTTCTTGGTTAATTTTACAGACTGAAGAAGATTGATATTTACTTCATTATTCTGATAGATTTCAGGAGAGACAAAGTTTGACGCTTTGTCTCTCTTGTTTTTTAGCAGGAAAACAGCTATCTTTGCAGTCGATTTTTGCGGACGAACTGCAAAAACGTGTGCTTGAATACCACGTAAAAAACAAGAATAATGAAAAGACAAGTTTCCGTCGCCTTTATGGTGTTTGGGCTGCTGTTTACGGTATGCCTTATTATCTCCAACATTGTTGAGCAAAAGTTGATTTCCATTGGAGGAATCGAAGCCACAGCCGGCTTGCTCATTTTCCCTGTATCGTATATAATAAATGATGTGATAGCCGAAGTCTGGGGCTACCGCAAGGCACGTTTAATCATTTGGAACGGTTTCCTCATGAATTTTCTGGCTGTCATTATTTTCCGCCTGAGTATATGGGCGCCGGGATCGGTCAATTTCCATCATCAGGCTGCATTTGAACTCGTTTTGGGTAATACCGAACGAATTGTAGGCGCCAGCTTCGCCGCCTTCCTTCTTGGGTCGTTTCTGAATGCTTTTGTGATGAGTAAAATGAAAGTGTTGCAACATGGTCGCGGGTTTTCTATCCGTGCTGTTGTTTCGACGATTGTGGGTGAAGGTGCCGATTCACTGGTTTTCTTTACTTTGGCATTTTCGGGTATTATTCCAACCGCTGCTTTGATAACACTTATTTTTACCCAGACAGCCATGAAAACCGGATACGAAGTTATAGCATTACCACTTACCAATTATGTGGTTAAATGGGTGAAAAAGCACGAAGATACCGATGTGTACGATAAGAACATCTCGTATAATCCACTAAAAATTAATGATATTTAGTCGCTTAAGGTGATATTCAACTAAACTTTGACTTATTTTTTATGCTGAAATTGCATTTTTGCAAGCTGCTTGTCAGTAGATGCAAACGAGAGAGAACGTGGAATTGAATAATAAATAGGAATATAAAAAAACGTCGGGAAAGTATTTCCGGCGTTTTTTCTTTCTCAATAATTTTTCCTGATAACGTGCCTGAATTTGAAATTCAGTAAGGCATTACAATCGTAATCTAATTGAAAATATAACGTAAAATGACCATGACAACAATCATAAGTGTAACGGAAATCTTATATGTTTTTTGGAACAATGGATGGTTGAAAAATGCTGACATAATACTTGTTGATTTGAGTAGTGAATAGATGTATTTTTTTATCGGATAATTTCTTGGAATAATTACTTTACAAAGTTACGATATTTATTTATATGTCAGATATACAGGTAAATGTGGTATTTGTTTCTCATTGAAGTAGTAAAAATTACAAAACTAAAGATGTTTATAATATTCAGATTGCGTAATTGTTCAGAATATTTATACACATTTTCATGTAAAACGACTTTTTTCGCAAAGTATTTACCTGATTTAAGCTCAAAACCCGAGTAGTTGAAACATTGTCTGTAGCAAATAATTTAGTTTAATTTAAATTGAATGATGGTTCCTGGGAAGTATCTTGAATAATTGAATCATTTTTGTTGGTTTTAAATGAGAACTGATAATCCTATTATCATTCTGTTTACACATTTATTGATTAAATAACCCTGATTATTATTGAACTTTAAATTTTATAATTAGATTTTGAATAGAAACTCTGGAATTGTTCTAGTTGAAAATGTATGGTTTAGTTGATTGATTGTAAAAATTACACTTGATGTCAGAAAAAACACGAAATAGATTAAATCTCTGAAGTGTAATAGTATATACAAGAAATGAGAAATGGTTTGGAAAATTTCTTTTCTGAAGAAATGAAGTAACACACTCAAAAAATTTTATTGAAATCTCGAGATATACTTAGTCATATCCTATTCTATTGCTGGTAAAAGAGAGTAAGTAGTATGTTGTGGAACAAGGTTACCAGCTCAATTCTCAACTCATAGACATAATTAGTCGAATAAAAATTGCGTATTGATTGTTGAAATAAAAAGGCTCTATAACTGTTTATATCAGTTGCCTAGTTACAGCTATAGAGCCCAAATATGATTATTTATTTTAATACAATTTTACGGGTGTATTGATCTTTCCCACAGATAACTGTAGCCAAATACGCCCCAGTTCCAATTTTGTTTTGCTTTGTATTCAACGTGAAAGTATTTGTTCCTGTCATAGCATCTATAATGTTCAGGTAAATGCATTTTCCGGCATAATCAATCAATTTGATTTCAGCTTTGACTGAAGCTTCAGCTTTGAAAGAAATAGTTACTTTATCCGTTGCAGGGTTAGGATATACGGTACAACGAGTAGGGTCACTATTTGGGTTATGAATTCCTGTAGGTGTTTTGAATTGAATTACAGCCTGATTTCCAACGTACTGAGCCGTTGTGTCACAAACAAGGGGAGCGTTTAATCCAACTCCATAATTTTCATCTACCCATACAATTTTGAAATTTCGGTTTACAAGCATGTCTTTGTAACTACCCGTTCTGACTCCGATTGTCAGTTCTTTAGAATCTTCATTGTACGAGAATGGGATGACAGAATAACTGCCTTTTTCATAATTGTATGTGTCTCCTTCGTCTTCATAAAGGTTAAAACTTCCGTTAGCGCCTTTGTAAACGCGAATTTCAGTTGGATCAATCGATTGAGTAGCATACATGATATCCGGTCCCATTGGAATAATAGATCCGGCCTTCACAAAAACAGGTATATTCGTAATTGGCGCATCAGTATTAATTGTCTGGTTTCCGGTATATTGTTTTCCTGTCCAGAAATCGTACCAATTGCCTGCGGGTAAATAAACATTTCTTTTGGTTACTCCGGCCGAAGTCACCGGATTAATCATCATTGACTGTCCAAACATAAACTGATTATCAATTGCTTTCACATTCACATCTGTCCGGTAATCCATCACAAGGTGACGCATCATGGTATAGCTTTCGTTGGTTACTTTCCATGCTGTGGAGTAAATGTACGGCATTAAACGATAACGCAATTTATCGGTTGAAGCCAGAATGTCTTTCGTTACTGGAGTAAAAGTGGTAGAAACCAACGCCTTTTCACCTTGACCATGGATTCTGAAAATAGGACAGAACGCTCCATACTGAAACCAACGAATCATCAATTCGTTATTAGCAACCGTTGACCAATCAGTATAAATATATCCACCTATATCGGTTGTCCAGTAAGGTATTCCACTTAAACAGAAATTAAGTCCGGCTGATAATTGTTTTTGAAAGTCAGTCCAGGTACTGGTAATATCGCCCGACCATGCGGCAGTAGCATATCTTTGTTGACCGGAAAAAGCGGATCTGCTCAATGTGAATATTCTCTTGTTTGTAATATCTTGTCTCCAACCATTATAAACTCCTGCTGTATGCTGAATAGGATAAGTATTATAATATGTTACGCCCGAACCTTTGGCTGTCATAAAATTCTTTCTGTCAAATCCATCCGGCCAGCCTTGAGGTTCATCATTATCAGCCCACCAGGCATCCCAGCCATATTTGCTGAATAGCTGGCTATTTACCTGATTCCAATAGATTTTCTTAGCTGCATCGTTATGTGGATCGTAAAAATGGTGTGCTCCGTTACTTGGATACAAAGCTCCGATTGCATTAAATTGTTGATAATTGGCTGTACTGCTGTGGAAAACAGGCCAGATAGAAATCATAGTATGTAAATTCATTGCATGAAGAGAATCAACTAATGCTTTTGGATTTGGATATTTGGTAGCATCCATAGTATTTGAACCCCATAAATCGGGAGTCCAGTAATCCCAGTCTTGTACAATACAGTCTAACGGAAGTTTAGCAGCCCGATATTTATTTGCAATTGTCAGAATTTCAGCGGAAGTTGAATATTTATCTTTCGACTGGAACAATCCGTAAGCCCATTTGGGAAACATCGGTGCAGCACCACTAGCTGTACGGTATTGAGAGATTACATCATCAATCTCTGGCCCGTACATAAAATAGTAATCTACCATTTTGCCGCTTTCCGAGCTAAACTGATATTTTGTGTTAGAAGCTACATTTCCCTTGAAATTAGTTAATGAATAATTGTCCCACAAAAGTCCGTATCCACTTGTTGTGACCATAAACGGCAAGGCAATTTCGGTGTTCTGTTGATCAAGAACAAGTGTCCTGGATTTATAATTCATCACACTTTGTTGGTGTTGACCCAGACCGAAAAGTCCTTCTGTTACCGGAGAATTGAATGTGGCACTACAAGTGTTTGTATTGGTTGTCAATACTGTGGCCGGAGTAATAGACTTTTCAGATTCAGATAAAATCAGGTTGCCCGATTTATCAAAATAACTTACTATTGAGCCAGCTTTAGTCACTTTTACTGTAAGGCTCTGCGTATTGATTATGACATTATCAGTATCCTCAGTCACTGTAAAATCTGATTTTCCCCAAACTCTATTTACAATAATCGTGTCTTTTTTAGGCAAAGTTGAGTTTAAGGAATAACTGACCTGGATTATTTTATCATTGCATACATTGAGTCTTAAGATACCCTTTGTCAACATAAAGTTAACTCCCATTGAATCGGCCATGTAAGACGAAATGGAAAATGGAGAAGAAGTCAAAACCGTATAATTTATCATGTAGGTTTTAGTTACAGTTCCATCAATTGATTTCACTAAAATGGTAGAAGTTCCGATTCCACTAGAGACATCAACGGCATCCGCTCCGGTAATTGTTTCACCATCTGCCGAAGCTACAACTGTTGGTGTCACCGTTTTAGTCCCTAACGGCAAGAAGGCTGTGTAATTCGTAGTATTTGAATTAAAGATAGAATCCAGTATCCCAACACTTAAGGTTATATTATCCAATGTAGCTACATTGGAAACTTCGGTTAGTGTAAAGTTGTCGAATTTAAAAAAACCTATATCATTTTTGGCAGATACAGAGGTGAAAGTGTATCCCTTTGTCGTTGCCGAACCATTCACACGGAATCCTAACTTGAGGGTTCCATCTGTTACCGGAGTCACTACAGATAATTTTTTGAAAGGACCATTTTCTGCATTTGATTCATCGTAATCTCCAAATGAGTAAGTTTCACCAGACGAGGTTAAGATCGCAAGATTGGCAGTTGAATAATTTGTGTTAGAGCTTTTCCCGTAAAGCTTTGAAACGGAATTTGCAAACAAACGCTGATTAGTTGTACGGTTAGCGCTTACGGTGGCAAGTGCCGATACTCTGTAATATCCGTTAGGAACGCCTGTTATAGTTTGCGAACATTCAGCATCGCCAATTGGAGCGTTCCATATTCCACAAATGTATGTGCCATTCTTGGTAGCATCGCCATCTGTATTAGGACCTAACCAGGCATAACCTGTTGTGCCTGACCATGTCCAGCCGGTAAGATTGCCGGTTTCAAAGCTTGGATTTGTGATTAAGCTTGTCTTGTCGGTTTGTGCAAACAATTCACCTGATAACATCATTCCACAAACTAGCGAGAGAAGCTTGTTTTTTATTTTAAATTTCATAATTTTTATTTTAAATACGTTGAGAACTTTTATCTATAAGAAAAGTAACCGACTCCAACAGAAGCCGGTTACTTAGCCACAAAATCAACCCTTATTTTACCAATACTTTAAATGTAAGCTTATTGGTTTTTACTAGATAAATACCAGTTGTTAAAGTAATCATTGTGTTGGTCGTGTTTTGACGAACATCAGCAACTTTCATACCTTGTAAATTAAATACAACAAAGCTTTCCACATCTTTCACCATCAATTTACCATCAATTAATGAATAAGAAACTTTATTTTCGAGTTTTGATAACCCAGTTGAAATGTCACTAGCATAGGTCAGAGTAAAATTATCAACTTTAAACCAACCATGTCCATCTCCTGTTGTTAAATTTGGGAAAGTATATCCAAGACTTGATGATAATCCATTAGTTCTGATACCTAAAGTAAGTGTTCCATCTGTTACTGGAGCAGTTACTGTAAGTTTCAAGAAAGGTCCATTGTCATTAAGTGTTTCTGTATAATCACCGAAAGAATACGACTCTGCAGCTCCAAGTATTGCAAGGTTCTCGGTTGAATAATCTGTATTTGCACCAAAAAGCATAGATTTTCCATTTGCAAACAATCGTTGAGTTGTTAGTCGGCTGGTTGTAGCGTTGCTTGATCCCATTAAGTCAGCTGTAACTGTATATAAACCATTAGGAAGACCTGTTATTGTTTGTGAAAGTTCAACATCACCAAAAGTTGAATTCCAAACCCCGGAAACATGCGTACCATTTGTTGCATTTACTGCATCAACGTTTACACCTGTCCAAGCATAGCCTGTTGTTCCTGTCCATGTCCAACCTGTAAAATCATTGGTTTCAAAACTTGGATTGGTGATATAGGCCTGATCATAATTGATTGTATATGTTTTTGTCGTGTTATTTTCTGCAGTTACAACAATTGTTGAAATTCCTTTACCATTTACAAGAGTCACTTCAGTATCACCAGATACAGAGGCTTTAGCATCGTTTTTTGTAGCAGTAGGTGTTACTTTGCTTGTTCCTATTGGTACTAAAACCAAATAAGTAGTGATTGTAGGAGAGAATGCAGGATATAAAGTTCCTACACTTGTTTCTAATGCAGACAAAGTAGCATCATCCGAAAGCGATAAAACAGTGTAATTGATTGTGTAAGTGTTAGTTGTAGTTCCGTCAAGAGCTGTTACCAAAATAGAAGAACTGCCTGAGCCGCTTGAAACATCAACTGCATCATTTCCTGATACAATTTCTCCATCAACCGATACTACAGCGGTAGGAGTTACCGAAGTTGTTCCTACTGGTAATATTGCAGTATAAGTAGTTGTTGAAGAGCTAAAAGCAGGAGTTATATATCCACTACTTAAAGTTATATTGTCAAGTGTTGCTGCAGTTGATACTTCGGTCAATGTAAAGCCATCAAATTTAAAGAAACCTGCATCTGCGTTTGGTGAGTACGAAAAATCATATCCCAATGCACTTCCTTTTCCATTTAATCGGAAACCCAAAGTCAGATTTCCATCGGTTACCTGCGTAACTACAGAAATTTTTTTAAATGGACCGTTTTCAGCCGTTGATTCCGCATATCCGCCAAATGAATAGGTTTCGGTTGCACCAAGAATTGAAAGGTTAGCTGGTGTATATGCAGGGTTGTCACTAGCTCCGTAAAGTGTAGATTTAGTGGTGGTACCTGAGGTGGCAAATAATCGTTGAGTAGTTAAACGATTGGTGCTTACTGTTGCAAGTGATGTAACCTTGTAAAAACCATTTGTCAAACCGGTAAGAGCTTGCGAGCATTCTGCATCACCAATAGATGCATTCCAGATACCACATATATATGTGCCATCTTTAGTGGCGTCACCGTCAGTATTCGGTCCTAACCATGCATAGCCACTTGTTCCAGTCCAGGTCCAACCTGTAAGATCACCTGTTTCAAAACTGGAATTTGTTATCAGGCTCGTCATGTCTGTTTGAGCTTTAACACTAAAAAAAGAACTAATTGCAAGTGCAATTCCAAAAAGAGTTGTTGTTTTCATTTGATTGTGATTTAATTGATTAGTATAAATAGAGATTAATTTATAAATTTAAAGATTTTGTTTTGCTTTTGTATTTTACCGTTTTAGTAAATTTAACCGTTGTATTTACTCCGATTCCGTTTTGTGAACCGACGAGTACAATGTTGAATGTCCGGTTCTTAAGCATACCTTTGAAACTACCTTTTCGCTCTCCAATAGTCAGGGTTTGTGATTGATCGTCCCATTTCATAGTAATGGTAGAATACAAGCCTTTTTCGTAATTGTAATTGTCGTTTTCATCTTCGTATAAAGTAAATTCGCCATTAGCTCCCGGATAAATACGAATTTCCAGTTTGTCCCAATTTTTCTCAGCAGCATATTGAACTTTTTGACCCCAGGGCAAAATAGAACCGGCTTTTACATAAAGTGGAATAATGTCAATGGGTGCTGCTTTTTCAACTTCCTGGCCACCTTGTAGTTTTTCTCCTGTCCAGAAATCGTACCATTTAGAGCCTTTTGGCAAATAAACTTTCTGAATTTTTGCCGTGCTGAAATCTTCAACGGTTTTGCCCTCTTTTTTGCTTACGTACATAGCATCTGTAACAGGAACAACCAAAATGGAACTTCCGAACAAATACTCATTGTTTATGTCCTGTGTTTTTTTATCGGCAGCAAAATCCATAAATAAAGCACGCATAATACTTCCCGAATGATTGGAAACATTCCATGCGGTTGAATAAAGATAAGGCAACAACTGATAGCGTAAATTTATGTATTTTTCGATGGCATCAAACGACCAATCGCCACGTTTGCCGAACTGATAAATTTCGCGGGGAGCATCTGTTCCGTGCGAGCGCATCATGGGTGTAAATGTTCCGAATTGCAACCAACGAATGTAAAGTTCGTGATAGGTTTTTTCTTTCAATGCGTTTTCTCCGCCTTGTTTCCACAAGAAAAATCCTCCAATATCAGCATTCCAGTAAGGAATTCCGGTTAGTGTAAAGTTCAGACCGGCTGGAATTTGTTTTTGCAGGGTTTTCCAACTCGACACAATATCGCCCGACCATGAATTGGCTGCGAAACGTTGCTGTCCGGCAAAAGCTGAACGGGTAAGAATGCACACACGTTTATCGGAAGTGGTGGTGCGTTGATGCTCATAAACACCTCTGATATGTTCCAATGGGTATGCATTTATAACAGAGCGATACGAACCAAGATAAGTTGGTTGGTCAAAGTCTACATCTTTTACGTTGATATGATCCGGTTCGGACGAATCCAGCCACCAACCATCTGTATTGAACGAGAAAACTCCATTGTTCAGGTAATTCCAATAAATGTCGCGGGCAACGGGATTGTATGGATCGTAAGGTTTTGTTCCCGATTTTGGAGGCCAGGTGTCGAAATTAATCATCATTTTCTTGTCATTCAACTCCTTGTATTGTTTGGTTTGCGGACCAAAGCCGGGCCAGGCCACTATCATCAGGTGAGCTTTCAAGTTGTGAATTTCATCCACCATGCCTTGCGGATCAGGATAAGTTGTTTTGTCGAAACTCATCGCATTCCAGTTACTGTCATTTCCCCAGTAACGCCAGTCCTGAATAATTCCATCAAGAGGAACTTTTAGCGCACGGTATTTTTCAACCACACTTACAATTTCTTCCTGGTTTTTGTAACGTTCCTTAGATTGAAAATAACCATAAGCCCACAATGGCAACATAGGCGATTGTCCAGTCAGGTCGCGCATTTGGGCAACCACGCCATCGGCATTTCCACCATACATAAAATAGTAATCGGAGCAATTGCCCAACGATTCGAAAGAGGTTTCCTGAACATTATCGATGAAAGTGGTGGGAGCGTAATTGTCCCAAAAAATACCGTATCCTTTGATTGATAAGAAATAAGGAATACAGATTTTCATATTGTCGTTTTGCAGAAACAACTTCTGTCCACGTTGGTTCAACCTTCCGTTTTGTTGCTGACCAAGCCCGTAAATGGCTTCGTCTTTGTCCAACAAAAAGGCTTGACGAACCGTGAAAGATTCTTTTTTTACATCAAGAGTTGGTGTGAATTGTGTTCCGTAGTCTTTTTCGGTAAACAATACGTTTCCTTTCAAGTCAGAATAGGTTACCTTTCCGGTGGTCAAGTTGAGGTCTACTTCCACTTTGTCGCTCTTCATCGAAACGACATCTCCTTGTTTGTTTACTGTAAAATCAGTCTTTTGTGGTGTTTTGATAACAGAAAGACTTTCCTTTTTGAAAGCGACTCCTTCAGGCGACTTCATAACCCGGACGATTGTAGGGCTAAAGAACTGGACTTCTACGTCCATCGACTGGAGTTTGGTTTTTACACCGGTAGTGGTTTTTTGATAATTCTGGGATGATAAAGAAGATAAGAAGAATAATCCCAACAGCACAGTACTCACGAATTTTCTTCTCATTGATGCGTTTTTCATTGCCTTTATAATTTTTAAAAATTTATAAGCAAAGATATTCTTATCAAATCAAATCAATGGGTACGTTTTGTTGTTTTCTTTGGTATATGTCGTTGTTTATAACGTCATTCTTCTGGCTTCTTTCCATACTGTGCATATTGCGATGGCGTCACACCAAAAGCTTCTTTAAAGTATTTGGAAAAATACTTAGGTGTATTAAATCCAACTTTTTCAGCCACCTCGGCTACTGGATATTGTCCTTGAATTAAAAATTGCGCAGCGCGTTTTAGTCGGATGGAACGTAAAAAGTCTGATGGTGCAAGTCCGGTAATGGATTGCAACTTTTTGTACAACACAGTGCGATCCATTCCCATATCCTGACTGAATTGCTGAACGGAATAATCGGGATTATCCATGTTTTGCTCGATGCAGACCAATGCCTTTTGTATTAATTGTTCATCGATAGAAGTGATGGTGATTTCCTTCGGGTTCACCTCTATTTTCTGTGAGAATTTCTCTTTGCGGCGGTTTTGCTGTTCAATCAATTTTTCGATTCTGAGCAACAGAATATCCAGATTGAACGGCTTCGACAAATATTCATCAGCACCCGATTGATAGCCGGATAGTTTGTGTTCTTCGGACGAACGTGCGGTGAGCAAAATGACCGGAATGTGTGAGGTGTGCAAATTCGACTTGATACGTTTGCACAGTTCCAGTCCGTCCATTTTGGGCATCAACACATCGCTGACAATCAAATCGGGTGACATAGACTGTGCCATCTCTAGTCCGGTTTGTCCATCGGCCGCTTCAATTATTTCGTACTTTCTGGACAATTCGGCAACGAGGAAACCCCGTAGATCTTCGTTATCTTCCACCACCAAAAGTCGCTGTTTTGGGGTTGCTTCAGTCGCTGTATCTTCTCCTGTAAGGACTTCCGGCAAAGATACATGAGCTTCCGTTTCTGATTTTTCGGGAGTCAAATTATCTTGAATTGTAACCGTGAAAACTGTCTTGATATTTGGTTGGCTCTCCACCGTTATTTCACCCGAATGCAGCTTCACATACTCTTTTACCAAATGTAATCCAATGCCGCTTCCACCCTGTGTGCCGGGCGATTGAAAGAAACGGTTGAACACGTTTGGCAAATCGTTTTCGGAAATTCCTACCCCGGAATCAACTACGCCCAACCGAATTAGACCCCTATTCTGCACATCAAACGTGTGCGAAAGTTGTACTGCGATAGATCCGCCCGGAGGAGTAAATTTAAAAGAATTCGACAGTAAGTTATTGATTATCTTGTATAATTTGTCATTATCAAAATACATATACATTTCCGGCTGATCGGCAACGATAGAAAATTCTATCTTTTTCTCCTCGGCTAATTTTCCAAACAAATCTTCGAACTGCCGCACAAATTCCACCATGTCGCCAAAAGTCAGACTTAGTTTTTCACCGCTTATTTCCAACCGTCTGAAATCCAGCAATTGATTTACCAAATTCTGCAAATCGCGGGCATGTCGATAAATCAGTCGTATTCTTGGTTCAAGTGCCGTATCGTTAATTTCTTTCAAAACCGATTCCAATGGTGTAAGAATCAAAGTCAGTGGAGTGCGAAACTCGTGGCTCACGTTGGTGAAGAAACTAAACTTCATTTGATTCAGTTTCTCATCGTTTTTTCGGATTAATCGTTGATGCGTCCAACGTTTATAATTTATCAATGAAAGATAAATCAAAAGCAACAGACTGGTCATATACAGGAAATAAGCCAGCGGTGTTTTCCAAAACGGTGCTTTCACAACGATGGTGATAGTGGCATTTTCGGCCGTCCACTCTTTGCTATTGTTGGCTGCCTTTACCTCAAAAACGTAAGTGCCCGGAGCCAGATTGGTATAGGTGGCATTACCGGTACCATTCTGAGCCACAATCTCACGCCAGTCGTCGTCAACGCCTTCCAACCGATAGCGGTAATAAGTTTGCGTGGGGTTCACATAATTGAGCGATGAAAATTCAATACCAATGAAATTCTGATTGTGCTTGAGTTCAATTTGCGAGGTAGTAGTAATTGACTGCTTCAAAATCGTATTACCATCGTACGATTCGTCCGGTTTCACGTTTGTCCCCGAAAGGCGAAAGTTTGTAAACAAGGGTTTTTGCAACCGTTTAAAGACCCAGGGTTTGTAAATGTCAATCACATTGAATCCACTAATGCCGCCCATCAACAGCAATCCACGGCTTGTGGCGTAAATGGCATTGGCCGTAAATTCATTGCCAATTACCCCATCGAAATGATTGAAATTGGCAATTGAGAAATGAAGTTTTTTACCTTTATCCGTCACACTGATACGGGAAACTCCACCGGAAGTTGTAACCCAAATCATTCCCTGTTTATCTTCCAAAACACTTTTTATGGAATTATTTACCAGACCATTATCGGTATAAAATGTATGAAATTCACGCCTTGCCGGCAGCCATGCACTTAATCCGTCTTGCGTACCAATCCACGTAATGCCCCGCTGATCCTGAAAAATACAATTGAATTGCTGGTTTCCATTTCGCAAAGGATCCGTTTGAGGTCGGCTCAATTTATTCTGTTTGTAATCGTAGATAAACAATCCATCATTTCCTCTTCCCAAAAAGGTTTGAGAGCCAAAACTGATCAACTGGAATACAGTATTTAACTGATTATCTTTCTTAGTTATTGAGATGCGTTGATACTGACCCGTTTCAGGATTAAAAGTACCAAATCCTTCATTAGCTGTTATCATAAAAAGTTGTCCGGTGGGCGACTCGTAAATTTGCAGAAAATACACATTCTTCAAATCGTATTTTCGAATCTTTTTATTTTCAATACAAAATAGCCCATGATTCCAACTGCTTAGCCAAATCCGGTTTCGCGAATCTTTCGTCAACGAAATGCAGGCAATATCAGCCGGAAGTCCCTGCCAAAGCGAAAGCGTGGTTGTTTCGGGAGCATAACTGTACAATCCTTTTGATGTGCCAACCATGATAGCACCCTGTTCGTTCTCGGTAAAACAAGTCACTTCAATATCTTTTACCTTAGGACCAAAAAAGGCTTTGCCTACGTTCTTAAACTTAAACCGATCGGCATGATAATATAGCATTCCGCGATTAAAAGTACCAATCCACAATCCGCCTTGCGAATCGTTGTAAAGCGTGCTGGCTTCGGTGTTTATTTCGGTACCATCCACCAAAACGAACGAAGAGATTAATTGTTTGCTTTGCAAAGTCTTATCTATGCGCCATAGTCCGGCTCGGCATGTCACCCATAAATTATCCTGATTATCAATGGAGACGGTATTCAGCCAATAGTTGGTTTCGAGAATAGTTGTCCATTCCCGTTTTTGAATATTATATCCAAGCATTATTCCTTGTACTCCGTTACGTAAAAGGTAGAACGAGTTTTTCGACTGAACAACCATTAAAGTAGGGCTGTTATGCAATGCTTGTTCTTGTTTGGTAAAATAATTTGTGTGATACAGCTCTTTGGTCGTTTTCAAATCGTAACACACCATCAGGCTGGAACGATAAAACAGAAAAAGCTGACCTTGTACCACCGCCACATCAAAAAGCTCATCTTTTGTGCCATAGGGAGTTGATACGTGCTGAAGGAAAATAGAGGTTTTCCCTTGTTGTGCATTGCGGTACAGAAGTTTATCGGAAGAAGTTAGTATCCAATAATTTTTGCCGGCATCTAGAAAAAAGTCAGCAATCGGTTCACGAATGTCCATGGAAGCCAATATGCTGTCGGGCTTTGGCACAAAACGCTCATGCTGAATATCAATGAGCATCAAGCGTCCACCGTTCTTCATCCACATATAATCCTTATCTACATACCCATGGTGAAATCCCCGGTAGCTGGTTAGCGGACAGATATTTGTTTCCTTCAAATGCAAGTGCTTAAATGTAGTGCCATCATAAATATTTGTAACGCCCTCGGTAGTAATCACCATACGACCATCATTGAGTTGCTCAATGTTGCGCACACGGTTTTCCGACAATCCGTTTTTACTGTCGATGGGTGTAAATACCAAATGCTGCTGCGGATAAATCAAAACGCAAAAACAAATAGACAAACAGGCCAGGGAGTAACGGAGAAAGGACATATCAATATAAGATTTTAAACTTTAAGAACTTGTATGCTAGTGACCGGTTTACAATTGCACGTGAATCTTGTTTTTAGTCAGTAGTTACTAATTGTAAAAATATTGCACTGCAAATATAGTTATTTTGATTTACAACAGGATTTGTTTACATCAACATAGTCAAATTGTGTAATTATTGATTGCATATTTTAAGTTCCACTTTATAAAAAAAACTAAATGCATGAAGCAGTCGATAACGAATTCTGGGCAAGCCATACTATAATAAATGAACATTTTTGAAGTATAAATCACAATTTTGTAACGTGCTTAGTTAGGTTTTTGTTTTAACACATTTTAGTGCCATTTCGATATAATCAAATTGCAAAATGTTCCAGCTATGTTCCAGCTATGTTCCAGTAATAAATCAAAAACCCCTTACAATCATTTGATTATAAGGGGTTTTATCTTCAATAGTCGTACCCGAAGCGGGACTTGAACCCGCACAGCCGTGAAGCCAAAGGATTTTAAGTCCTTCGTGTCTACCATTCCACCATCCGGGCATGATACGTTTGTGTTTTTTTATTTGAGAGCGAAAAACGGGACTCGAACCCGCGACCCCGACCTTGGCAAGGTCGTGCTCTACCAACTGAGCTATTTTCGCAATAATTTGTTTTTAATTTTGAAATCGTTATTTCAAAGTTCTTATTAAAGTCGGAATCACTTCCTTCTTTTTTATGGTAAGGTCT
>Ga0265297_10005860_pt1 | contig 18322 bp, 14 predicted proteins | sample Munlanlwell13791_FD_192502 | JGI IMG/M metagenome (GOLD analysis project Ga0265297, IMG submission 192502) | Leachate microbial communities from a municipal landfill in Southern Ontario, Canada - Leachate well 137-91 | ecosystem: Engineered > Solid waste > Landfill > Unclassified | place...
GCGGGTTTTTTATTTGTGAGTCTTAAGGCTTTGCAAAATTCCCAAGGCAATAAAACTAAACATCAAGCCCGAGCCACCATAGCTTATAAACGGCAAATATATACCCACCACCGGTAACATAGATAAGTTCATTCCGATGTTTATAAAAAACTGGGAAATTAAAATTACTGCAAACCCGGCTGCAAAAAGTTTTGAAAAGTTATCCCTGGCCCTTGCGGCAATGCTTAATATCTCCCAAATGAGAAATCCGTACACAAAAAACAAAGCAAAAACCCCGACAATCCCCCATTCCTGGGCAATTACCGAAAAAATAAAATCCGTATGGGATTCCGGCAAAAATCCGTATTGCACCTGCGACCCCTGAGCCAGTCCCTGTCCCCAAATTTGACCCGAGCCTATTGCAATTTTCGCCTGGTCTTGGCTCCACGAGCTACCCAATGGATCCAATTCCGGAAACATAAATGACAAAATTCTGTCTTTTTGATATGGCTTCATAACAAAACTCCACCCCAAGGTTGCCACAATTAAAAAACATAAAAGAATTACTATTAAATGTTTTGTCTTAATACCAGACACTAATAAGACGCCCAACCACATCAAGACCAAAACCATTGTTCCTCCCATATCCGGCTTTATAAAAATAAATATAGCTGCTGCAAAAACATAAAATCCAGATAATACAATATGCCTAAATTTATACATTTCCACATGCCTGCCCGAAAAATATTTGGCAAGCAAAAACAACAAAACAATTTTTGTTGGCTCTATCGGGTCAAAGTTAAACCCGCCAATCCTGTACCATCCGCGCGTCCCTTTTATAATAGGAGCGAAAAAGTGCAACCCCAAAAGGGAAAGCAGGCAAACGCCGTATAGTGCTAAAATAAGATACGAATTATTTTTTACCAGCCTGTAATCAAAAAGGCTGAAGAATACCATAAGCAAAATCCCAACTGAAAAAAATACAATTTGCTTATAAAAATTGTTTAGGTCGCCCTTTGCCCATCCAGAGCTAAAAATTCCCAACAGCCCAAAACAAACCAGAATAGCGGCTGCTGCCACAATCTTCCAGTTTAGATTTTGCAATATGTTTTTTAAAAAATCCATTATAGCTTATGGGCTTCTTGGCGAATATGTTTTAAGTAGTCTTTAAAATCTTGCGGAATTTTTAGAGTTGTATACACCCTGTGCCCCTGGGCTTCTAAATCAGCTGCCAGCTCCCTGGCCTTGTCCTCCATTGTTGTTTCAAATGTTTGAGTTTTACCTGTTGTATCATCATTAACTGCAAAAATATGGGGAATATCTTTAGGATGTATGCCGTACAAGTTATACAGCCACAAGGCAGGGGCCTCTTCCTCTATTTCCGCTAAATTCATCGCAGACATTTTACCCCTTAAAACCAACTTTCTTTCTTCTTCAATCTTTGGCATCAGGGTTTCAATTATGTTTCTTAAATGCGTGCCTTCTATATTTGATAAATCGCTTATGCCAAAATCTCTTTCCAACCTGGATTTTGACCATTCTGTGTAAATCCTGGATTTTTCTTTTGGATCTTCTGTCCCCATAATATTATCGTAAAGGGATAGTAATTCATTATCTTGCTCCAATCCGGGGCTGTCTAAGTCGCCAGTGTCTGAGGCCTCCAAAATAAATTCATCGTCTTCGTGTTTATTAACTTCTGACATATTTATTTTATTAAATTTAAAAATTCATTTTCGGATAGAATTTTTACACCCAGGCTTTCTGCTTTTTCTAATTTTGAACCGGCCTGACTGCCTGCCACCACATAGTCTGTTTTTTTTGAAACGCTTTCAGAAACATCTCCACCTAGTTCTCTAATTTTAGCCTTAGCATCATCTCGCGCCAGGCTTTCCAATGTCCCTGTCAAAACAAATATTTTACCCGCCAGCTTTTGATAGACGCCCGACGTCCATCTTTTTTCTATTTTTACTGCCTTTTCCAATTTTTCCAAATATTTTAAGTTGTCCTTATCGCTAAACCACTCAAAAATAGACCTTGATACAACGGGCCCAATGTCCGAAATCGCGTCAAAATCTTCTAATTTTGCATCCTTTATTTTTCTCAGGCTTCCAAAATGTTCTGCTAGGTCAATTGCTGTTTGCTCGCCTATATTGCGTATACCCAAAGCAAAAATAAATTTTGGCAGAGAAATTTCGCGGTGCGACTGTATTGAATTTATCAAATTGCTGGCCGACTTTTGGGCAAATCTTTCCAGCACGGCCACATCGCCCTCTTTTAAATCAAAAAGATCAGCGGGCGTTTGCACCAAGCCCTCATCCAAAAGTCTGTCTATAATTTTGGGACCAAGCTTGTCTATATTAAACGCCGGCCTTGAAACAAAATGATAAAACCCTCTGCGTTTTTGGGCAAGGCAGTTTTTATTTGGGCATCTCAATAAAGCGCCACCCTCGTCTTTTACTAAATTAGTGCCACAACTTGGACAATGCGTTGGCATTTTAAAAGGCTTTTCTTTGCCTGTGCGCAAATCCGCCAAAACCTGGCTAATTTCTGGTATCACATCTCCCGCCCTGCCCACCACAACAGTGTCGCCAATTTTAAGGCACAACCTTTTTATTTCGTCGTCGTTGTGCAAGGTGGCTCGGCTGATGGTAATACCCGAAACTTGCACAGGCTCTAAAACAGCCACTGGCGTAATTGCCCCCGTTCTGCCCACCTGTAGCTTTATATCCAATACTTTTGATGTTGCTTGCTGTTGAGGAAATTTAAAAGCAATGCCACCCCTTGGGGATTTGCCCACAATACCCAGCTTATCAAAAATTTCGTTATTATTTACCAACACCACAATGCCGTCTATTTCATAATCCAGTTTTTGACGGGCTTTTATCCAGTACTCACGAAAATGTATCACCTCGTCCAAGTTTTTGCAAAATTTATTGTGCTTGTTGGTTTTAAATCCCAAGTTATGCAAAATTTCGTGCTTTTGCTCGTGCATTTTTGTTGAGACTCCGGCTACAATTTCATAAGCAAAAGAATCAAGCTTTCTGCCTGCTGTAACTTTTGGGTCAAGCTGTCGCAAAGAACCGGCTGCAATATTGCGGGGGTTTGCATAAACCGGCAAATCTTTTTTCTCTTGCTCTTTGTTTATGCGTTCAAATTCTTTTTTGGTGATAAACACTTCCCCGCGGACAATTATATTTTCAGGCTTTTCAATTTTTAATGGGATTGCTTCAACGGTTTTTAAATTTTCTGTAATGTCTTCGCCAATATTTCCATCGCCGCGCGTTGATCCTGTTTTTAAAAATCCGTTTTCATATACCAGCTCAATAGCCAAGCCGTCAATTTTAAGCTCACAATAAAAATTTAATTCTTGTTTTTCTTTTTCTGTAAGCAGTTTTGAAATTCTTTCCAGCCAATCTTGCATATCCTCTGACGAAAACGCGTCATTAAAAGATGTCATCCGCGTAGAATGCCTGACTTTTTTAAATTCTTTAAGCGCTTTGCCGCCGACGCGTTGCATGGGAGAATCTTTTAAAACTAAATCCGGGAATTGTTGCTCTAAATCAAAAAGCTCTTTTTTTAAAGAGTCCAGCGCCGCATCAGAAATTTCTTGTTTGTCTAACACATGATAAAGATAGCGGTGATGGTTAATCACCGCTATCAACTTTTCTATTCTGTTTTTTGCTTCCTGCTTATCCATAAAATTTGGCTATTGGGATGAGCTTTGGCTGTTTTGCTGAATTTGCTGTTCAATTTCTTGCTGAGACATTTGTATCAAAAGCATACCAAAAGCTTTTTGAACACTGCTGTCATTAGCGTCAATAACAGTAATATATCCCTCGCTACCTGCTGTGTTCATTAACTGCACTTTTAAATATCTGTCATTTTCAAGCTCTAATGCAATATACACAGGCTGAAAGGTATTTTGGTTTTGCCCCTTTAAAATACTGTCTTTTGTTAAAATTTCCTTGCTTTGAATGCTAAAGTCTGGATTTCTTGCAATGTAGTCTGCAACATCTGCATTTGTTTTAAGGATTTCTATAATTTCCTGATCTTTAATAAGATTTAAATCAATTTTATTGCCTGATAATCCGGAAAAGGGCATAAATAACAAAACATAAAGAAAACAGGCGATAGCAACAAAAACAAGTGTGGTTATGAGCGGTTTGGTGATTTTAATTGTCATTTTTATTTAGAAGGTTGGAGTGAAGTTAAAGCTAAATGATGCTGCCGTACTATTTAACACATTACAGGCACAAACTCTAACTACATCAGAGCCAAGAGTGGCTGACCCATTAGCGTCGGCTGTATTATGAGTGCTTGTCGTCGTGGTGCAGGCAAAGGTGGTGGGATTATAATAATCGTAGGTGCCATTGGTTGTGCAAGTTGAGCAGGTGCCACCCAAGAGTTTTGCCACGGTCCTGCAGTTATAGCCAGCTTGTTGAAAAAGTACTGGGTAATTGCTTGTATACATCCTAGGTGTAGTTCCATAATGACTGCAAACATCGGCGCAACTCTTATTCTGGCCTGGTGTATCCCAGGCAACCCAACAAGTGTAATCACACCAAATTTGGCAACCATCATAATCCATAACTCCGGGACAATAAGCATAGCTCTGGGCGTTAAAGTAGGCGTTGTAGGTTACTCCACTGGTAAGGTTGAACAAACCGCTCCACACTGTATCCCCAGCGCAGGCAGGGCCTGCCAAATCAATAGGATTGGTTGTCGGGCTCACTGGAGTAAGGTTGGAGGTTCCGCTCCTGATGTAAAATCGTGTCCCATAAGCTGTGGTATTAGGGCTTAGAGCCGGCAAGCACCAGTTGGTATTTGTTACTCCGCTTGGGTATCCAGGAGCCTGTCCCGAGGCTATAGTGACCCCTACAAAGTAGTTGGCGGCTGATGCAAATTGCGGGGCTGTAAAAAGAACTAGGGCCGTTAAAATGAATAAAAAATATTTTTTCATAATGTTTTTAATGACGCTTTAGGTTTATTTTGCGACGTCCATTGAAAATAGTTGAATTGTATTGTTATCCAAAATTTTGCATTTTACGGTTACCCTGTCGCCTTCCTCAACTCCAAAAGACTCGTAGATTCCTTTTGGCTGATCTGGGGTGAATGTATATGTTTTGGTTGATGTTTTTAAGGTTGCTTTGTCGTTTGCGCCAAATTCGAGCGTACCAGTTAAAGTATCTGGAAAATCTTTGTTAACCTGTTTTTCGGCCTCTTCAAGGGGAACTTGCTCGTATATAATTTCGCCGTTTTCAGAAACCTTTGGACCTGGCAACGAACCTTCCGAATTTTTATTCATTAATACAAAAACCAAACTACCCACTGCCGCTAAAATGAAAATTGAAACTACTGCTATTAAAATAATTGTTTTTTTATCCATATTTTTTATTTATTCTGCTCCCATTATCCGGGAACAACGCTTAATTATATTATTATACATTGTTGTTGTTAAAGATGGCAAGTGGATAAATTACCCAGGCCACTGGCTGACAACTACGGCGTTGAATGCAATCCAAAGGTAAGTTCGTTTGTGGCGCTGTTTATATTATTGTACATAAACTTGTTATAAGCCGCAGACCTTGCAACACTGGAAATGCGAAGCTCGTCAATGTATCCCAGCCACCTCCACGAGCTGGAGGTTACCCCGTGCGTGCCGATATATTCAAGGCCCGTGTTGGCAGATGTTGTGGCTGGCACCGTGTAGTTGTCTATAATAAAGTCGGCTACTTGCTGAACTGAATTTTGAAATATTTTTAGCCTATTATCGTTGCCTGTTTGCGAGCCATCAAACACAACTGACATTCCATACCAGCTATTTGTTGTAATAGCAGGAGCAACTGCCATATTATCAAGCCCATTTTTAACTCCATATCTTGGCTCTCCATCCAAGCAGAATAAAATATTATCTGTGTAACTGCCAGCAGTTCCCTTTGAGAACCAAGCCGTTGAAACAAGTGTTTGTGGATACACAAATGCTGAAACCGTAAACTGCTGAGCGCTAACAAGCGAAGGAATATTTGGCACCGTCAAATAATTTGACCCCGAAAAATATCCTGCTGACCCAACTTTTCCAGAAGAATATGCAGTCACATCAGAAATATTTGTGGCGTGGTTGTTGTTTGCAGTTGAATCTAGAGCTGAGAATGTTGACCCCGAGCCAAAATGGAAAACTGCCTTGTAATTTGACTCCCACACAAACTTAGCCGAATTTACATTTTGAGCATTAGTATTGCCATAATAAACATAAATTGTGGTGTCATTGTCTGCGCTTATGCTTGGCACCTTTACCCAGAATATTCCAGAAGCCGGGTTTCCTCCTCCGCCAGACCATGACTCTCTTTCATAAGGCAAAGCATTGCCCGAAGCATCGGCAAATCTAATGTCGTCACCAGATGCCATTGAATAGGTGCCTATATCTGTATCATTGGTTATTTTTACCAACAGTGGAAAATCGGCAAAGGTTTCGTCCGCATTTGTTGTGCTTATTGTAATAGCCTTTCTGTATAGCCAGCCCTCTATTGTCGGTCCCAAAACTTGCATCGTGGTTGTTTTTGAAGCTGTTAGGAAAGAAGCGGTAAGGTTGCGGGTGCCTGTTGGAGCGTCATAAGGAATCACATAGTTTATAGTGGCAGTACCTGATTTATTAGTAATAGCGGTGCCAATTGTTGTTGATAGTGTGGTGTCAGTAAATGTGATTGTAAGATATGGAATAGGTATGGATAACGTGGCAGTAAGAGTTGTTTGCGAGCCTGCCTCCACAAAGAATGGGCTGGCTGAAAATTCGCTTACTGAAGGATATCCCACTTCCGGCGGGTCTATACAAAGCATTGTGGAGCCGTTTATCTGACATCCCTCTTGCGCATTTATTGTAAGGCTTTGCTGTTTGTATGACGGCGACAAATTTAACAAATATTTTCCTGTGTATACTGCTTCAATGGTACGAGTACCCGTATAATTTGGCTGGAATAAGAAAACGGCTTCTCCGCTTGAGTCGGTATTAGCGGTGCCCCAAGTGGTTCCGGTTGTCCTGTCAATAAATGTTATTGTTTCGCCTGCGACTGCGCTGGATAATTGAGCTGTTAAAGTCACCCAATCGGAAAGGGTTATTGTTGAAGAGCTAAGTGTAAATGAATATATGGTTTCTGGATTTGATGCTGTTACTGGACTAGATAGACACAGTCTTGCAGAGTTTGAAGTCAAGCATAATCCCGAAACTGCCAAAACGGCGGTTGCCTCTCTAAGGCTGTCATTTCTCTGGGCTCTGATTGTGTGGTTGCCGTCAGCAAGACTTGTGGGGGTATTATATGTAACCACAGCAACACCAGATGAATTTGTGGTGGCGGTGCCAATTGTTGTACTGGCCGTGTCGTCGTAAAAAGTAACCGACACATCTGCCAACACCGGCGCCATTACAGCAGTTATAGTAACAGATTCCCCGGCAGTAATTGATGTTGGATTAAGAACCAAAGAGCCTATAAGCGGAAGGTCGGAAATTTCTAGATTAACTGTTTTGGTTTCACCATTATTAGCATTAACCGCCCTCATTACATGGGTTCCTGTTGATGTTCCAGACGGAATTGTATAATCAATTGTTGCCCTGCCTGTTGAATCTGTCTGCCTGGTGCCTATAGTTACGCCCGATGTCGTATCAGAAAACGTGATAACAGATCCTGCTATTGAGCTTGACATTTGGGCAATCAAAGTTACTGTGCCTTCGGCTTGCACAGATGGCACGCTTAACGAAAAACTCATTGTTGAGTTGTTAATTACAGGAGTAGCCGATTGGCACAACATAGTAGAACCCGAAATCTGACAGTTTGCATTGGCGTTTACGGTAAGATTTTGTTGACTATACGATGGAGCAAGGTCATACATATAGTTTCCGTTAAATGTAGCCTCTATCACGTGTGTTCCTGTAAAGTTTGGCTGGAATGAATACGAAACGGCTCCGTCAGAATCGGTTATAGCAGTGCCTATTTGAGTGTTATTGTATCTGTCCATAAAATAGATTGTCTGGCCTGAAATTGGACTAGACAAAGCAGCTGTCATTGTTACCCATTCTGCAATAGTAATCGTAGACTGGCTAAGCTGAAGTGACAATATATTTTGATTGCCCGCTGTCGGAGGAACTTGTAAACAAAGTGTTGCTGAGTTTGAATTTTGACATAGTGCTGACACCACAAGAGTGGCGGTTGCCTCTCTAAGGCTGTCATTTCTCTGGGCTCTGATTGTGTGGTTGCCGTTGGTAAGGCTTAACGGAGTGTTATATGTAATTACGGCAACGCCTGAAGAATTTGTGGTAGCAGAGCCAATTGTTGTTCCGGCTGTGTCATCAAAAAAGGTAATTGATACATTAGCAAGAACTGGAGCAGTAACAGCTGTAACTATTGTTGACTCGCCGGCTGATATTGTTGTTGGATTTAATGTTATAGAGCCTATAAGCGGAAGGTCGGAAATTTCTAAATAAACCGTGTCTGTTTCGCCATTGCTTGCATTAACGGCCGTAATTGTATGGGTGCCAGAAGCTGTGCCTGTTGGGATGGTGTAATTTACCGAGGCCCTGCCCGATGAATTGGTTGGCACGGTTCCAAGAGCCCTATTATCTGTAACATCTCTAAATGTAATCATTATGCCCGGCAAAGCAGTGGACATTTGAGCTATCACTGTTACTGTGCCTTCGGCTTGCACAGATGGCACGCTTAAACTGGTTGCCATTGTGGAATTATTTATTGCAGGAGTAGTGGTTATACATAGTAAAGTGGATCCAGAAATCTGACAGTTTGCATTGGCGTTTACGGTAAGCGTTTGCTGTTTATACGACGGGGCAAGGCCATACAAGTAACTGCCGTTATAAAGGGCTTCTATTGTGTGGGGTCCGGTGAATGCAGGCTGAAATGAATATGTGGCAATTCCGTCTGAATTTGTAACAGCTGTGCCTATTTGGCTAGCGTTTCTGTCAATAAAATATATGGTCTGACCTGGAATTGGGGTAGACAAAGTAGCTGTCATTGTTACCCATTCCGAAATATTAATGTTGTTGCTTGATAAATTAAGCGATGAAACCGTGTTTTGATTTCCTATTGCGGGTGGACCCTGCAAACAAAGCGTTACAGAACCAGACACCTGACATACCGCCGAAACCAAAAGGACGGCTGTTCCTTCTCTAAGGCTATCGTTTCTCTGGGCTCTGATTGTATGATTTCCATTAACAAGACTTAATGGAGTGTCGTATACAAGTGTGGCAACACCAGATGAATTCGTAGTAGCGGTGCCAATTGTTGTTCCGGCCGTGTCGTCGTAAAAAGTAACCGACACATTCTGCATTGCGGGCGCCATTGTAGCTGTCATCAAAACAGGTTCTCCGGCAGTAATTGAGGTTGGCGCCAAAACAAGAGACCCTATTAATGGTAACGCTGTAATATTTAAATTTTGGTTCAATGTTTGAGCATTACTGCCGTTTACGGCTCTCATCACGTGGGTTGAAGTGGTGGTTGTTGTTGGAATTTGATAAGTAATTGACGCAACCCCTTGGCTATTGGTTTGTCTGGTTCCAATTGTTACACCTGATGTGCTATCAGAGAATGTTATATTTATCCCCGCCAACGGAGCCGACATTGTGGCAGTTAAGGTAATTGTATCTTCGGCAGTAACATCATAATCATCCAAAACAAATGTCATTGTTGCTTGCGTCCACATCGGTAAACCTTCTTCACAAAGCAATACCAGCCCCGAGATATAGCAATAACCCTCGTTGGTTATTGTAAGAGTTTGTTGCTTAAAGCTAGGCTTCATATCCAAAAGATAATTACCCAAATATAGGGCTTCCAAAACGTGTGGGCCAGTAAAGACCGGCTGGTATGTAAGCGTGGCAACACCAGATGAATTAGTTACAGCTGTGCCTATGGTGACATTAGTATATCTATCCACAAAATAAATTGTCTGACCAGCTGTCGGTGTAGATAAGGTGGCCGTCATTGTTACATATTCAGAAAGCATCATCTCGTTGTTTGTTGCAGAAAGAGTAAACAATGAAATAGTGTTTGGATTTGAAGTAGTTGGCTCAATGCAAAGGCTAGCGCTGTTTGAATCGGCGCATGAACCCGTAACATAAAGCATAACGCTCTTATAAGAAGGGGCAAGCCCTAATAATGGATTGCCAGAATAGATTGCGTCTATCCTGTGACCCTGAGTGGCTGCAAAGGCTGGCCTATATGTAAAAATTGCATGCCCAATTGAATCGGTAACAGCCGAACCCAAAAGCACATTTGTGTCGTTATCTCTAAAATAAATTGTTTGGCCAGCCCTTGCAGTGCTTCTGGACATTGTTGCGGTAAATGTAACCTCTTGACCTGCGACAATATTACCAGATACATTTGTTGTTAAAGATTCCAATGTGTCTGGATTAGAAGGACCTATAGGAGCAAGACACAATATAACTAAACCAGAAGTCTGACAAGATCCAGCATTTGCGACTGTCACATTAGCCTCTTTATACGATGGAGGAATTTTGCGCAAAGCGTCACCCAGATACACGGCTTGCAACGTGGCAGTTTGAGCGGGGACATAGCCTACCGAAACACTTCCAGAAGAGTCTGTAAAACCATACCCGATGATTTGTCCGGTGCTTAAATCTTTGAAAGTTATAAGCTGACCAGCCAAAGCAACAGACAGAGTGGCGGTAAGAGTTACGGCCTGGGGGTCTTCAATTGAATTTGGGGTTATAGTAAAGGTTGAAATGGATGGAGGATTTGCCCAATCTATCTTAATGCAAAGCCTAGGTGATGCGGATTCTGATAAAGGGTTGCAATAAACAGTTCTCATATAGACAGTGGCAACCCTTTCATAAACCTCGGTGTAACTGCCGTCGGGGTTCTTAAAATAACTGCTGTTATAAAGATTGTCCACGGCGCGGAGAGTAAGATAATAAGTTCCATTTACATCAAGATCTTCCAAGCTGAAAAAAGCTCCGTAAATATCGTCGCCTGCCAGCATATCCTCGTGGTATCCGTCGTCATACATTCTTTCCCAGTCTCCGATTTGGTTTCCCTCGGCATCTTCTATGATTGCGTTAACTGAATTAACGCCAGAAATATCTGTTACCGTAGCTGTAAAAACAACCGCTGTGTAAGTATCAGTGGCAGCAGCATTTGAAACATCCGGATACGCATGCTCAGAATAATATTCAAAACTGGGAAATTGGGCGCCAACAATCTGTGGCATCAAAACCCAGCAGATTATCCCAACAACTCCCAATAATATTTTTGAAAAATATTTACGCATTTATTAATACTACCACTCAAAATAAAATGGTTGAATATTTTCTACACTTACAGAATATCCAGCTTCGTCGGTAACTACAACGTCCACATAATAACTCCCCTCGGGACCGCACCATATTGCCGAAAATTCTCCATCATTTACACTTCCTTCTGAAAGCATCAAACTAACAATTCTATCTGATGGTATGGTGCTATAGTCTTGATCCCACGAGGTTTTAATATAAGCCGAAGCATTGCTAATAACATTCACCGATTTAGCCCTAACCACAATATTTACTCCTTGACCGGCCGTACAGCTTGCAACAGGATATGATAATGGTTCAGCATACGCTCCGGTTATGGCCAAAAAGTCTTGTGCGGTTGCTCCGGCGTTAAACAACTCCACTTTTCTAGTCATTTTTTTGTATTCCCCCAAAGAATCTATCGTAAGCTCTATCTCGCCTTCGGCATTAGGGGACACCCTTGCGGACACGGTATATTTTTTTCCATTATTTGCAGTTTCTGAAGGAAAATCTGTGGCAAATGTAATTGTGCAGTTATTACACACACCAGGATCACATCCGTCTGTTTTTGTCGCATCATTAAGAACTTTAAAATCAACTCCTGGAACCTGGTTGCAATTTAATGCCGAATTAATATTTGAAATCTGAGATTTAGTCGGGCAAGCGGTTTCATTTGATGTTGCATTGTATTCAACCATAGAACATAACCCCCTGCTTCCCACAGGAATTACTTTTCTATCATAGTAAAGTACTTTTTCAATTCCGCTGTCGGCTGCATAGAATGCCACAACCGAATTTCCAATATTTCTTATCATTTTTATTTCATTATAAAGCAAAGTTGTGATTGCTAAAACAATGGCAACAATAATCACCATTATGAAAAAAGAAATAATAAGTGAAACTCCTTTTTGGTCCTTATTTACTTTTAAAGTTTTATTGGGAAGCATTTAAATTTCTTTGTGAAACCGTTGTTTGAATTCTAATTTCTGGTTGAGTTTCGTCACCTGGCAATTCAAAGCCCATAATTATAGTAATCCTTGGTTGCAATGTATTGTCTTCTGAGGCGCCGTATATTCCCTCTGAACTTAGTCCACTCCCCCCATTAATACTGTATCTAAAATAATTGATATTATATTTATCTGCAGTTAATAAGGAGGCGTCATTGTTGCTTGTAGAATCTTTAAGTTCTTTTATAGTATTGTTTCCTGTATCACCGTCGTCTAAAAAGAATTCCTGGCACGCAGCATTATTAGATGCATTTATAAATTTAATCCCCTTGTACACAGAAGTCTGTGAATCTGGCCTTGTATATAAATACATATATCCAGGGAAGCTTTGCGTAACCTCACCATTGCTGTCGGTATGCACAAGACAAACCCCATCCTCATCTTTTTGCGCCATTCTAAGACCCTTTGACATATATTCCATAGCATAACTGACTTGGCTAAGCATTTGTTCCTGAGCCAAAATTCTTCTTTGGCTTGATATTATTGAAAGAAAAATCGCGATGGCAACAGCAACGATAAGCATAAAAACAGACATCACAACAATCAATTCTATAAGTGTAAAACCTTTGTTATTCATCACGATTTTTCGCGAGAATCGCAACTCTCGCGACTTTTTATTTTAATACCAATTATATAGGTATTCTTCGGCTTCTATACTGCAATCAGCCTCATTAGCACATGGATTAGAACTAAACATATTGGCCTTTTCGTCCCAATAAACTGTTACTATAACCCTAAGTATATCGTCTTTTTCTTCCAGTGTCTGCATGGGGATTATGACTATCTTTCTTCTAAATTTTGTCTGCGTTCCTGAAGTGTAATTATAAAACCCATCTCCATTAATATATAAATTTTGGCCAGCATATGCCGTAAGCGGAGTTGAGGACTCGCCAAAAGTTTTATAATCGGCTTGACACCCGTTTGTTGTGCAATCTATAACTCCTTCTTCATAAAGGCCCTCTCTCCAGTCATCATTATGTATCCAATTAGTATCTCGTATATTTCTAACTATTTCTATCCCTTCTTGGGCCAAATATGCAGCCACAAACCTGTCAGTTGAACTGGCAGTTAAAATATCCATTGTGGTAAAAGCGTTATATGCTCCTATCACAGCAACAGACAAAACAACAATAGATATAATAAGCTCTATCAAAGTAAACCCACTGGAGTTGTTTTTATTTAAATTATTTGACATATATCAAACCTGTTGAATTTACAAAAATAACTCTTTCTGCATCATCATTTTTAACTCCCAACACAATACCTATTTTTGCTTCGGTTCCTCCTTGGTCATTAGTAATTTTTACCGTAGGATTCGGAGGCATAAAATTTATACTTACCCATTCTGTTCTAGGACAAAGGGTTATGTCGCTATTTCCGCAGGCTGTAAGGCTATAGACTCCTTTTATAAAAACTTCTTGCTCAGATTCTGCTATATTAATCAGCTCAACTATACAATCTTCTCCGGATGGAATTTGAGTATTAAAACAACTACTCCCCCCGCTAAATCTTTGATCTTCTCCACCATCAGTATCGGCATAAATTATATATTCTTCTTCGTTTTCGGCGGTATTAATATAAAATCCATATCCATTTGTGCCTACTATGTCTCCATCACTATCTGTAATCTGTGCGCCGGAGAAACCAAGGTCCTCGGCTTTTCTTACTGACTGGGAGACCGCGTAAGAAGCCCTTGAAATCGCAAACTGCCTCTTTATTTTCGGAAAATCTGTAACAATAATTACAGAAAATATTGCGATAATGGAAATAGAAACAATAACCTCTACTAAGGTTGACCCTTTGCTAAATTTTTTGTTTTTATTTGATGACATTATGCAAAAATATTGAAATACCAGAAAATTATTTGCTGACCCCAAAAATGCGCAAGAAAAGTGCCAAAAATCAGAAATGGACCAAACGGAATTTCGCTTTTTAAATTTTTTTTATTTAAAAGTATGGATATTACTCCTATTATAGCACCAATTACAAAAGCAAAAAATAGGGCCACCAAAATATTAGGAAATCCCAACAAAAAACCCATTAAAACTGCCAATTTTACGTCACCAAAACCTATTGCTTTGCCACCTGAAAATAAATATATCGCCAAAAAAAATCCAGAGGCCATAGCAGAAGCCAAAAGATAATTAAAAAAATTTTGATATGTTAAAATGATATAAGCTATAGCAATTATCGTGGCAGGGATTAAAATTTTATCAGGGATTAAATAATGCTTCAGGTCGTAAACAAAAATGGCAACGAATGAGGCCACAATATAAAATAAAAACAGTGTATTTATTATTGCAATAAAGGCAAATCCTAATGAAGTAATCTCGGTGTGCCAAACCAATAAAAACAATAAAGCTGTTATCAATTCAACAATAGGATATTGCCATGAAATTTTCTTTTTACAATAACGACACTTTCCGCCGAGAATGGTAAAACTAAAAACAGGGATTAAATCTTTCCAGCCTAATGTATGCTTGCAGTGAGGACAAAAACTACGACCCTTTAAGGTTTTCTCTGTTTCCAACCTGTAAATTAGGCAGTTTAAGAAACTGCCAATACAAAGTCCAAAAACAAAACTAAAAAAATATCCAAAAGACAAAACTAGCTCCATTTGTTAATTATACCAAAACCTGCATTTAAACAAAGTCCATATTGCTACAAAGCCATCCCTCCATTTTATTTTTTTACCCTCTGATTTTGCCCTTGGGCTATATGAAATCGGAACCTCAAAAATTTTAATTTTACGTTTGGCGATTTTAGCCGTCACCTCTGGGCAAAATTCAAAACCCTTAGACTGCAAATTAAGCGAATCCAGCAAATCTTTTTTAAAAACTTTATAACAAGTTGGTTCGTCGGTGATGTTTGTCCCACAAATTATATTTGTCATTAAGGTTACGCCCCTTCCCCCAAGATAAAAAGCGAGTTTACCGCGTTTTTTGCTTCCCATAATGCGAGACCCATAAACAACCTGGGCGTTGTCCTGTAAAAACGGCTTTAATAATTTTTCGTAATCGTTTGGGTCATATTCCAGATCAGCATCCTGTATTATAACAAAATCCCCAGATGCCTTTTTAAGACCAGAACGTATTGCCGAACCCTTTCCCGAGTTTTTTGAATGCCTGACGATAACGAGGTTGTATTTATTTTGCAATTCTTCCAGAATTTTCAAGGTCTTATCAGTTGACTTATCGTCGACTACTATTATTTCTTTGGAAACGGGCAATAAAACCCGAAAAACTCTTTTGATAATCTCTTCTATTGTTTTTTCTTCATTATATGCGGGAATTATTACTGAAAGCTTCATAATTTTATAATATCTCCATTTAATATATTATTCTCTGAAACTTCTATTTCTTTTGTTTGTTGGCCGATTTTAATTGTATATCTTCCTGCATACGGAACTGTAAATTCAAATCTTTCGTTCTGAAAAATTTCACTGTTTTTATATGTAAAATCTCTATCCTGATTTGTTTTTATATTAATATAAATTTCAACTTCGCTTCCGGGAATAGTCGATCCGCTAATAACAGCTCCCTTAACATATTCAAATATCTTATATTTTTTAATATCTTGATTGTCGTCTATTTTTAATGAAAAATCTGTTGTAGCAGATTCATAAACCAGCCTAAAATGGCTTAATGCCGGAACATCTAGTCTATTAATATTTGTTTTTTTACCGTCAAACAGAGCTAATTTCGCAATCATTGAATTATAATATCTTTCCATATCTATGCTTTTTCCGTCTTGGGCCAAAAATCCATCCAGATTATCCTGTTGCCATTTTATCATATGCTGGTAAACTCCATCCGTATTGGCCGAGGCCGAATCTGCAATTACATATTTTGCTTTTAGAGAATCTAAATATTGTGTAGCCGTCTGTTCATTTTTTTCCAAAAAGAAAGTTGACCAGCCAGGAATTACCGAACCATCAGAATTTTTTCTACCGATTCCTTCTTGAAAAGGATTGGCAATCGCCATTCTATGGCTGTAATAGGTAATCATATGCCCCAAATCCCACACAGCTAAAACACCATATGATGAATCTGGGTATTCATAGTCATTAACCTGGCCAGTTTCTTTATTAACTCCAGGCTCTTGATAAAGGCCGTAATAGTCAACTCCTGGGTCTGGCGTGTTTGTTTTAAGCCAGGACAACAAATCATACCTGTCTTTACTTGCGGACATCAATTTAGAATTATATGCAATCGGTTGCAAAATATACGGAAGGCTTTTTGGGAATGACGAATCTAAATTGAAAGGGAAGGGATAAAGCAAAACAAAAAACGCTATAAAAATTATAGACAAGCCACCATAATTGACATATTTTTTATATGGACTGTCGTTTGCCAGTTCTTTTGCTTTTTGAAGAGACTCCCAGCCAAATGAAATCAATTCCGACAACAAATATGCAAGCAGAATTGAAAAAATAGGGGCAAGATAATAAGCAAACCTTGCCTGGCCCCAGAATGGAATTACTCCTGTCATTAAAAGTATAAAAACCAGCCATAATGGCAAAAAAAGAGTCTCGGGCTTTCTTGTTTTGAAAAACTCATAAATAGCAAACGCTATTGCCACCAAAGACCCGACAAGCACCATTTGAAAGAGCTGTACAAGCCCACCAAATGAAGCGGGTTGCATTTCGCTGACCAGCTCTCTGGCCATAATGTACTCCACCATACCCGTATTTACTTCTTTTACCGCTGAAACAAGATATCCAAAAATAGACGGGGAAAATATCCTTAATAAAACAAAAAATAATCCTAAAGCTAGAGTAAAATACAGTGGCATCAATTTGGGATTAATACCCTTTTTGAAAAACAGCCTATCAATAATCAAAAGCATAAAAAATGTTCCTGTTCCCAAAGAAAATGCCAATATATGCACTATATTGTACATATATGTGTTAAATAAATCCGGATGCCCGAAAAACGGCAAAATCATTAAAAAAGAGATAAAAAATATTGTTATGCCAAGCCATAAAATCCAATTTTGTCTGTCTCCAAAAAAATATCGCAACAGATAATAAAAAACTAGGAAGCAAAAAAATAAAAACAAAAACATTGTGGCCCCGGTCCATGCCAAAAAATATAGCCCCAAAGAAAATCCGCATAAAACTGCCAAAATCCAGAATTTTTTGTCTTGCTTTTTCCTGCCGTGTTGCAATGCCAAAACTAAAAACAATATCGCAAGAGTTGAAAGTAATACCTCTGAAACATGATGGTCTGAGTATCCTAAAACAGACCTAAACAAAGAAACTGGCGAAATCACAGCAAAAAATGCCGCCAAGACAGCTGTTGCCCTGTTTTTAAAAATCGCCTTGCATAAAAAATAAACTGGTAAAACAATACCAGCGCCCATAACAGCGGGTATAAATGGGGCTATTTTATTTATTGATTCTAAGGTTGGTTTTCCAAGGGAAATCAGCCAAATAACCGCAGCAAAAATCCAATCAAAAAGAGGAGTAAAATGTATATATGAACCATGCGGAAAATTAGTGAATGGGTCAAAATAAATTCTGCTATGGTTGCCCAAAAGCATATTTTCCACAAGCCTCATATGATAAATTCCGTCGTCATATGAATATTTTACAGGGTCAGAAAAAACAATGTCAAAAGACGGCAATATTCTTATAGCTAATGCAAAAATAAAAATAGCAACCAGGGCTATAAAGACTATGTTCTTTTTTATAAATCTCGTGGGAGTCGCGGCTCCACGGATTTTATCTATGGTCTTCATATTTTTTAGCCCGCCGACGCCCGACGTCGGCGGATTTTATCTATGAGTTTTATACAATTATAATGCCATAAAAAAACACCCATCGCAACATCAAAAAAGTAGACGTCGGGCGTCTACTTTTTTGTTTGATATCAGATAAAATGGGGCTTAGTGGCAAGTTTGGGCGGTACCGCAAAGTGTAGTCGTAGCACAATCTCCTGCTGCTTCTTCTTTCAATCCAGTTGAGTCAACACAGTAATAATTGGCGCTATTTGCTACCAAATTGGCGCAAGCGCACCAGCTTGTGTCATTAACGCTAAGATAATTT
>Ga0265297_10005861_pt1 | contig 18321 bp, 18 predicted proteins | sample Munlanlwell13791_FD_192502 | JGI IMG/M metagenome (GOLD analysis project Ga0265297, IMG submission 192502) | Leachate microbial communities from a municipal landfill in Southern Ontario, Canada - Leachate well 137-91 | ecosystem: Engineered > Solid waste > Landfill > Unclassified | place...
TAATCTGGCTGAGAGATGAGAACTTCTTCCAAATTGACGCCAATTTTCTCTGCTCTAACTGGATCAAGAGCATGCTCAACATCAATAAAAGCAGCCACACCACCATATTTTTGCACTTCAGCGATAGCATGTAAACAAAGCGTGGTTTTACCAGAAGCTTCTGGACCATAAATTTCAATAATTCTGCCTTTTGGAAAACCACCTACTCCTAAAGCCATATTAAGTGACAGCGAACCAGTAGAAATTACTGGCATTTTGGGCATATTTTTGAGCGATTCACCAAGTCTCATGATCGAACCCTTGCCAAATTGTTTATCAATTTGTTGCATAGCGATTTCCACCGCCTGTCTCTTGCCTGAATCTGGCATTTTTTCCAAAATTTCATCCGTTTTCTTTTTAGGCATATCGTCGTAAATTAGATTTTTAACTAAAAATCTAATTTGCTCCTTTCTTACTTGTTAATTTTTATTTGTGAATCTGTTATATGCTATTTTTGCTAATTTTTTAACTAGCAGTTTTTGCCTTTTCTTCGCTTTTTTGCTTCTAAATCATTTCTAAAGACAATTATGCACCGCTTAAGTTACAAAAAGTGTGATCGCCATGGAATTTGCTTAAATTTGGGGTAAAATCAAACAAGACTTTAATACGGAGAGTAGTTCAGATGGCTAGAACGTACGCATGGGGTGCGTAAGGTCGCAGGTTCGAGTCCTGTCTCTCCGACTTAAACAAAAAAGGACGCATTTGTGCGTCTTTTTTTTGTTTAAGATGAGATGATATGGATGAAGAAACTGTGGTTCGCCTTATTGAGCTAAATAATGCACACGAGTAAAGCGAGGCGCATTATGCTCAATAAACTCGACTACTGTTAAAAAATATAGTAGGAGGAGAGATGTCTCTGTCTCTCCGACATTAATCAAATAATCCTCATCACTGCAACCCTATATACTGCAGATTGGAATAATGCAAAGGATCTCTGTAATCTAAAAAGAAAATCTCATTTTCTGGATTCACAATAAACTCATAGTATCCTGGATGCGGTGCTTGTCCATTAAGTGAAAAATGGCTGCCATTATCAGTATCTTTAGGGATGGCTGCCAAGGCCTTCATAATTAACTGCACAAATTTGTCGCAAAAGGCAAGCTTTTTTAGATCACGGGGTTCCAAAACTTTTTTTTCAAGCTTTGCCACAGCTGCTTTAAGATCAATGAGATTGACATAATGACCTGTTATTTCTAAATTTAACTTGGCAAGTAAACTTGGCTTAAAAGCCAAGTAATTTAAAGAAACTTCAAAGTTAATTCTGCGAGGATCAGCAAATAAAGTATTTTTGGCAATCACGACAGGTGATTTATCTCCATAAGCCAAATCAGCATGAACCCCATCAATGAATTCCACATTTATATCTCCAGAATTACAAGTTGCGCTGGTACCATTAATGAGAAAAGGATTGATGGTGATATTTCCACTGTAGGCATTCTTTTGATATTCAGCTAAAGCAAGCAAATAGTCTTGGCTAATCACGTGCTTTTTCAACAATTCCCTCAGAAATTTAATGGTTTCTCTTTGATTTAAACCAAGCTCAAAATGTCTAACTCCGGTGTCAGCATTCATTACTGAAGGAAAATACAGCTTTGAACGTAAAACTTGACAATATGAATCTGGATTCCTCAAAAAATCTCGAACTGTGGTCAATACTCTTTTGTATCTGGGCAGATTCAGTTCTTCTAAAGTTTCTAGACCAAGTTTTTTAGTTTCAGCATCCTCATAAATATTTGGTAATTTCCTGATAGCATCAGATCGATCTTGGGCAGACAAACCAGTCAAATGAGATTTCAAAGTCTGAAAAATACTCGGCATCGACTTCGCTGGGTCTGCTGCTTTTTCTTTTTTCAGTACAAATGACTTTCTAAACTGCTCATCTTGTAATAAAGTACTGAAGGCAGCCATTTTTTGTACGTGAGTTGCTTGATAAGAATCATCTGGATTCAGATAAATATTCGAGCTATATTCTTTTGACACGATAAATTTTCGAAGAAGATTGTATCACAATGATACAAAAAAGCACTATTCAAAGGTCTAAACATAGAATCTACTCGTACCTCAAGGCTTCAATTGGAGAAAGCTTAGCTGCTCTCTTGGCTGGAGCAACACCAAAAATTAATCCAACCGCAGTCGAAACCCCAAAAGCTAAAACTACAGCCTCCATAGTTACCTTAGCAGGAAAATAAGGCTGGAGTGCCAAGGAACCCAAATAAGCTATTACTAAACCAATCAAGCCGCCAATAATTGAGAGCATCGCAGCCTCAGTTAAGAATTGTGCCAAAATAAAATTAGGCGTCGCACCCAAAGCTTTACGCAAACCAATTTCTCGAGTACGTTCTGTCACTGAAACCAACATAATATTCATAATGCCAATCCCTCCTACTACCAAAGAAATGGCGGCAATACCTCCCAAACCCACTGTTAATACTCCAAGAATACTATTAATTGTAGTTAACAATTGAGACTGATCAAAAACAGAGAATTCATCTTCGTCAAGTTCTTTACCAATAGTTTTTTCGATTGCGAGCGTAGCTTCTTTGATTTGTTCTTTGTCTCTGACTTCAAAAACAAAGGAGTCAATTAATTCTGTATCAAAATATTTAAAGAGGGTTTCCAAAGGAATATAAACGTAGTTATCGAAGCTAGGCCCACCAAAGCCACCACCTTTTTCTTCTAGAACACCAATCACTTTATAAGCCTGACCATTAAGTAAGATATTTTTGTTAATTGGATCGACCTTGCCAAATAGTTCTTCTGCAATTTTGGGTCCAAGCAAAATAATGCGTTCACTCTTTTCTTCTTCTGTCGCATTAAACCATTTGCCTGACTCTGCTTTAGTATTATAAACAGTTTCGTAAGAGCTAGTTACTCCATAAAGAGTCACTTTTTTAGTGGTCTTTTTATATTTAGCCTCAGCGACATTAACTCCTGTGACTATACCTTCTTTAATTAAATCTCGGTTATTACGAATCACTTGGTTGTACAATCTTCTTTTTAAAACTGGTTTAGTACTTTCAATCATCGAAGTTTCACCACCAAAGCCCCCATTTTCAAAAGGATTGCCAGGTACTACATACAAAATATTAGTTCCTAAACTGGCAAATTGATCAGTCACATAAGCTTGCAAACCAGTCCCAATACTGGTCAGTAAAACCACTGAGCCGACACCGATAATCACACCGAGCATCGTCAGAAAAGATCTACTTTTATTAAGTAAAATTGATTTGAGCGCTAGTGGAAAAACTGAAGTTATTTTCATTTTTTACGATCATCACTTAAAACTTGACCATCTTTAAAGACAATGCGTCTTTTGGCGATGTCAGCCACATCTTCTTCATGGGTAACCATAATAATAGTCTTGCCTTCTTTATTTAAATCTTTTAGAATTTTCTTGATATCTTCACCGCTCTTAGAATCGAGATTCCCAGTAGGTTCATCCGCAAAAATCAAAGATGGATCATTGATTAAAGCTCTAGCAATAGCTACTCTTTGTTGTTGACCACCAGATAGTTGAGCGGGAGTATTATATAAACGATCTCCTAAGCCCACTCGCTCCAGCATTTCTTTAGCTTTTTGTTTGACTTTATAAGAATCAGTTTTTTCTCCTGCATAAAACATCGGTAATAAAACATTGTCTAAAGCAGAGGTTCTCGCCAATAAATTAAAAGATTGAAAAATAAAACCAATTTGTTTATTACGTAGATGAGCGCGTTGAATTTCGTTATATGCTGAAACTTCAACATCATTAAGAAAAATCTCTCCCTCACTAGGTTCCGCCAACATACTGGCTACCTGTAAAAAAGTCGATTTGCCAGATCCAGATGGACCCATGATTGCCAAAAACTCTTTTTCCTGAACTTGTAGAGAAATTTGGTCTAAAGCACGAATAACGGCATCACCAATTTTATAATTTTTAGAAACCTGATTTAAACGAAGTAACATAAGCAATTTTTATTAAAGTTATTCAGGCAAAAGCACTTGATCATTTTCACTTAAACCTTCAAGCACCTCGATCTCATCTTCACTTTCCAAACCAACTCTAATTTCTCTTTCTTCTTTGCCTTCTTTATTATCAGCTTTAACTTCAACAAAAACTTTATCATCACGTTCACTAATCGCATCCAAAGGCACAGTTAAAATATTTTGTTTTTCAGCAATCTTGATAATGGCATCGCCATTCATACCGATACGATATCTCTCCATGTCTTGGCTGTTAATAGGAAACTCAACTATAAACACCGTACCAGATGAAGTTTCGCTGCTAGTATAAGCCACATAAGAAATGTAAGTGTCAATTTTCTCACCATCATAAGCATCTAAAATAATTTGGCCATTTTGACCTTTGGCAATACGGTGCATATCAATTTCATCAATGGTCGCTCTGAAAATTAAAGTTTTGGGATTGACCACTTCGAAGTAATCAGTGGCTAAAAGCTGCACACCGGTCACATTAGTAGGCACTACCGTTAAAATACCTTCAAAAGGTGCATAAAGGGTAGTGTTGGCAATGGCAATATTTTGAATTTCGACGTTTAAAACCTGATTGTCCAAATCATACTGTTCCTTAGCGACGCTTCTGACTTCTTCTGTTTCTAAAGTACGATCTTTGATGTCATCTCTGGTATTTTCAAAATCATAACGTTCTTTCATGTAGTTATTTAGATCTTGATTCATTTGTTTTTGCAGAGTACTGCGGTCAATGGTAGCCAGACTCTGCCATTTCTTAACTACATCACCTTGTTTAGCTCCTAAATAAACTAGTTTACCTCCAGCAACGAAACGTAATTGAGCCTTTTCTTTAGCATCCACACGACCAGAGATAGTAATACTAGAAACCAAATCCTTCCTCACCGGATTAACAAAATTGAGAACTACTTGGTTTTTATTGCGATTTTGCAGAAAAGAAAATACTACTAGCAGCGCAATTAAAACAAATAATAATAACTTCCATTTTCTCTTAAAAAAGGCTAAAATTGCGCTTAATATTTTTTTCATAAATTGATTCTGTCTATTCAAATTTCTTTTTTGCCGAATAGTTAGTATACAATATTTCTTGAGCTAGGGAAGGCTTAGTAGCTAAGTATTTGAAAAATTCTTGAACCACTGGATTTTCATGAGCACGACGTAGAGTTTTATTTTGATCTATGTCATATAAACCAGCAATGCGTTTTTTAATAATTGCGTGAGTACTGGTTAAAGGTTGACCACCACCACCAATACAACCCCCTGGACAAGCCATAAACTCGATGTAATCATAATTTGCTTCACCACGTTTAATTTCTTCCAAAATATTACGTGCATTTCTAGCAGTAGCTACCACTGCCACTTTAACTTCATGGTCACCAATTTTAATAATGGCGCGCTTAATGCCTTTCATACCGCGTACTTCTTCTAAATCGATTTTTGGTAATTCTTGACCAGTTAGCATAAGAGCTGTACTGCGCAGCGCCGATTCCATCACTCCTCCAGAAGCACCATATATGGCGGCTGCACCACTATATTCACCCTCTCTGTCAGCTTCGCTGTCCGTCAGTTTAGAAAGATCGATCTGATTTTTTTTAAGCAAAGCCGCAGTTTCTCTGGTAGTTAAAACGTAGTCCACTGGTTTCAATCGCAAACCCTTGAATTCGAACTTTAACTTTTCCATTTCTGCTTCGTATTTCTTGGAAGTACAAGGCATGATGGAGACCACTACAATTTTACTAGGATCAATCCCGATTTTTTCTACCCACCAAGTTTTATAAGCTGCACCAGAGTGAACGTGTGGCGAACGAGCTGTCGTTAGATGAGAAATCATTTCAGGATAATAGAATTCTAAGAATTTCACCCAACCCGGACAACAGGAGGTAAACATCGGCAAGACAGTTTCTTCTTTCGCAAATTTCTTTTTGAGTCGCTTAGCTAATTCTTGTGATTCAACCATGGTAGTAATATCCGCACCCATGTTAACGTCAAAAATTTTATCAAAACCCAACTGGCGCAGAGCTGTAAACATTTTTTTCTCCAAGTTTAGCCCCGGCTCTAAACCAAACTCTTCACCAATACTGGCACGCACTGAGGGTGCCATTTGCGCAATGACGATCTTATCTTGATCAGCTAGAACCGCTTCGACTTGTTCTAAATGACTTTGTTCGCGAATCGCATTCACTGGACAATGCGCGGTACACTGTCCACAATAAATACAATCTACCTTGGGATTTTCATTGTAAGCCAAGTGTGCATCTGAACCGCTACCCTCAATTTTCAAGAAGTTAATGCCTATATCGGCACAAACATTGACACAGCGGCCACACTTTACACAAAGATTGGGGTCAAATTCTGCAGCGCTACCCATTTTGTGAATCGCTAAATCTAACATTTTACGATCGTATTCCTCACTCGTCACTCCATATTTCTGCATCAAAGCAAAAGTTGGACAAGGCAGATTTTGCTGACATTTGGGACAGTTTTTCTGGTGGGAAGCGAGTAGTAAACTTAAATTTTCATGACGGATTTTGACCAATTCTTCATTCTGAGTGTTAATTTTCATGCCTTCGCTCGCTTTAAGTGTACAAGAAGTCGTAGTTTTGCCTTCATTTTCCACTAGACACAGTCGGCAATTGGCTTCAATCGGCAAATCCTCATGATAACAAAGATGCGGTATATCAATCTTATTCTCCAAAGCAATTTGCAGAACACTCTTGCCTTCTTCAGCCTGATAAGCTTGCTCGTCGATGTATATGGTCACCATTTTAGACATATCAAACTTCTATCCCTAAAATATTTTTGGCATAACTTCTAAAGGGCAAAACAATCGAGCGACCTAAATCACAAAAGGAAGATTTATCCATCGCTTGAATGATCGGGGAAATTTTGTTCCAAGGGATGACACTGTTTTGCTCGAGCTCTGTGATAATCTTTTTTAATTGCCAAGAACCATCACGACAAGGCGTACATTTACCGCAACTTTCCTTGGCATAAAAACTAAAAAGCTTACTCAAAAATTCTTGAGGCTTGGTTTTTAAAGAAAAAACTTCAATCGAACCGCAACCAATCAATTCACGCTCTTTAGCTTGCTCTGCGGTCATAACTTCGCCACTGGCTCCGCCGCCAACTTGCACAAAAAAAGCAAAATCTGGATAATTATTAGTTTCTCTTAAAATTTCGGCTACCTTTTGAGTATTTGCTACTTCATAAACTCCTGAATTTTTAACCCCCAGAAGAGTGGAAAATCTAGTTGGTTTAAAAGTACCAGCAGCTACTCTAGCTACATCATAAAAAGTTTCGACATTGTGCACTAGAGTTGGATTACCAAAAATACCTGCTATTGAAGGACTTGGAGAAGACGCACGTGGTTCTGTTTTTTTACCTTCGATAGCATTAAGTAGAGCTCCAGTTTCACCACCAATATAACTTGGCTCCTCTTCAAAAATATTGATGAGATAGCCTTTTTTCTGACAAATAGCTACCAGAGAATCAATTTTTGCTTTAAGTTTACGGTAATAGTCCTTATTAATATTAAGATAAGCCTCTTTAGTCTCCAAAAAACTCATGGTCAAGACCATACCTTTAAAAACTTCTGCGGTGAAATTGTCCAAAATATGCCAATCTTTTTTGACACTAGGCTCACCTTCACTGGCATTACAGACCACGTATTTTTTAGGATTTTCTAGAGATTTGATACGTTGCCACTTCAAATGGACCGGAAAAGAAGCGCCACCACGACCAACTAACCTAGCTTTTTCAATTTTAGCTAATAAATCATTCTCTGGCATACTTTTTCTGCAAACCACTATCAATTAATAAAGCCATAATTCCACCCAAAACCGCTGTCCACAGTTGCGGCCAAGACATCATGATAGCAATCTTAGAAGCTAGAGGAGCGGCTAACATATTTTCCATCAATAACTTGGAAACAATAAACAAAAAGGCTGCTTTGACAATAGATGCCACAAAAATTACTAAAAAATTCTTAGCCTGACTTTCAGTTCGCAAATGAGCAAAAGTCAACAAATATATGCAATTACTAATCATGATAAAGGGCACCATCGGTGCTAAAGGTAAAGGCAATAAACCTCTAGAGAGCGCCACTGTGCTGGGAATCAGAGCCAAAAAAAGCGCCTTGCTTCTGCCTAAATATATAAAAGACAAAATCAATAAAGCATTGACAATGGGACCAGTTAAAAATTGCTGATGCACAAAAGCTGGTATAAAAAAGATTAAAAAAGAAAACAAAAGAGAAAGCTGCAATTTTTTATCAATTGTCACTGGCCAAACATGAGTTAAGTCTGCTTTATTCATATATTAATAATAGCAAAAAAATGAAAAGCTTACTCTAAGGGAATTCTATCTTTAAGCCATTTAGCAGCTTTTTCATAAGAACTCAAAGATGGCTGCTCTTTGATCAAAACCTCTGATAAAACTCTTTCTAAATCTTCTGCTCTGGGAGTTTGACCATCGATCAAAACAAAAGTGAGCCGCCCAGGAAAGCTATATAATTCGATCTCCAAAACTTTTTGACTAGACTTTTCATCAAACCAAAATCTACCCATGTTCAACCAAGAAAAAGCCTCTTTTTCTACATAAATGCCATAGTTTGTCAATTTATAATGTAGATTTTGTGGAGGCACCACTGCAGTCACGTAAACTAGAAAAACCACTGAAATAACCACTGCTACCGGCAATACTTGACCAGCAAAAAACAAAATCAAAGAAATTAATATGGCAATAATAATAATCGTACTAAAAAATTGACGGTTACGCTTTCGGAAAGGCCTGGCTGGAGCATCCCATTCAACTAAAATTTCCTCTGGAATGGGTCTATAAAATCCTGGAGCTACCTTGGATTTTTCCATTTTTACTTGTCCAGGCATATGCACACTACTAACTTGATCATTTGTAGCATCTGGAGGACCTAGTTTCTCTTCTATCTGATTGCCAAAGAGGGCAGCTTTGAGTTTTTCAAACATCATCATCTAATATACACGATTTTAGAATTGTATTGGAGAGGCTTTTTTACTGTAAAATAAGATAAGAACTGCTATAATCTAGTTCTTGGTTTTAATCAATCAAATAGGAGGTGTCGCATAGTGGTCAATTGCACTAGTCTTGAAAACTAGAGCTTCACAGCTTCACAGGTTCGAATCCTGTCACCTCCGCATCGACTAAATCTAGACAATCATGAATTCTTGCATAAAATTATTAAATTAACCATCTCACTGAAAATCTTCTCAAAAAGAAAAATCCCCGTTTGCACGGGGATTCTTTGTAAATCACTGAAAGATCACACTCTAATTTCAAAAGTATTTTCCTCAATGAATTTAAAAAATTCATCATCCGGAAAAAAATATTCTTCCAAACCAACATGTTTTCTGGAGAAAAATCCTAAATCGCATAGTTCACCGATTTTGCGTCTGATCTCCCAACTGGCAAAAATGCCTAGCTCAGAAATCTTCAACAAATCGGAAGCTTTAACCGGGCTTCCGTACCGTCCAATACAAGTAGCCATCATACTGATGGCCATATTGGTCGCAGTATAATATTGGGGGTCAGGTCTTAAGAAAACATATACTTCTTTTCCTGACAAACTCAAACCATCAATAAATACCGCTGTCGGAATAACTTCTGATCTTCCTATAACAGCCACAAAACACCATCCTTTCCAGTGATTTTAATGTTCGCTACTTAATCTTAGAGAGAATATTTCCCTCCAGATATCAGTAGCAATTGAATTAACGATTATATGAGAAAAAGAACTATAAGTCAATTATTTAGCCATGTTCTGGCTTACGGTAAAACGAACTGCATCAACCATAAGTTATATGCTTCACTTTTTCGAGTAGAAAAAGTTCCAACTTCATCCCATGCTCCTCGCCAGGTTATTCTTTACAACAATCAATCGCCTTTTGCACAATTTCGCCTAGTTTGGTAAAAAGACTGGTAGAAGATTTTCGTGCTGGAGGATTAGAGTCATCGACGAAATCTATTTGCGCAGATTTATTTTGTTTAATGTCTTTGGTACCTACCAAATTCAAATTTAATCCCCAAAAGAGAGAATATAGTTGATAAGCTTTTTGAAACATTTCTTCGCTGTCTTTTTTATCACCTTTAGTTAAAGATTTGGTACCCACTTCCATAAATCGCATGGATGCAGCTAATAAATGCTTACTGATACACCAAACTTCTCCTTCATAATCTTTAATGATGCGTTTGAGGGCACTCTTGCGCATTTCTCGAATTTCGTTAAGCAGATCTAGATATTTCGCATCTTTAGTTTTGTTATAAGTAAAGAAAAAATGTTCTTCCATGGAAATCAAGTTCATGATAGCAATCGATAAATCTTCGTCAGAAGAAAGATCTAACTCATGGCCTTTTTCCATAGCCTTAACTTTGTTCATAAATTTATTAATGTCCATTTGAGTTTTTTTCATGATTTTTAACTTCTTTATAAATTTTTAATGCGAAAGAGTAATTAAAAAGAAAACAACACTTCCTACAGTTAGGAAGAATACCGGGACAATCACTTTTTGATAATAAATGTAAACTTTATTTTCATTGGTGGTACGCAGATATTGATCAAATTTCATCCCCGCAAAAAATAATATTGACCCGACAAAGGTACCGAGTAAAATTTTATCAATGCCCCACAAAATATTACCTGGTAAACCAATCATTTTTGCAATATAAAGCGGTGGCACCACAAAAATAACCATTAGCAAAATCGAAAGAATTTTGGGATAAGGAACTTGCCAAGATTTTTTACTTACAAAGTCAGCTAGCCACAAGCCACTAGACAAAATCAAGCCGCCAATCCAAATACCCATCACCGCGTCATCGATACCTATCCAGCGTGAAATACCTAAACCGCCTGCTACTGCTACTGTGCAAATAGGACAAACTGCTTGAACTGGAATAGCAAACATCAAAGAAAGCAAAAACAAAAAACTAGTAAATAAAATCATCATTCTTAAATTCCTCACACAAAGTATACTACATACACAGCTACTGTTTCCTTGTCTGTTACTTTGATAGAATCAGCTCATTATGGAAATCTGGCAAGCATTTATACTAGGCATCGTTGAAGGACTTACCGAGTTTTTACCAATCTCCTCCACTTTCCATCTGATTTTTGCTGGACAATTACTCAAAATTGAAAACAGTGATTTTTTGAAAGTTTTTGAAGTATTTATCCAATCAGGAGCAATTCTAGCTGTTTTGTGGCTTTATGGCAAAGAACTCTGGACTGACCGCGCTCTTGTTAAAAAAATTATCTTGTCATTTATTCCCACCGCCATTATCGGCTTTCTTTTGCATTCAATCATTAAAAACTTTTTCTTTGAAACTAATTGGCTAATGCTAACAGCTTTTATTTTAATTGGTGTAATTTTTATCATTTATGAATGGCACATTAAACAAAACAAAATCAAAATGACCAAAGAAATTACTGATTTAAGTTGGTCACAAAGCATATTAATCGGTTTGGGTCAGGCTATGTCCACCCTACCCGGAGTATCTAGATCTGGAGCAATAATGTTGACCATGATGGCCATGGGGCAAAGTCGTTCTCAAGCCGCTAAATATTCTTTTCTTCTAGCTTTGCCAACTATCTGTATTGCCGCTTTCTATGATTTATTTAAATTAAAGACTGGCGCAAGTATTTCTTCTCAAGAAATCCTACTGCTCACAATTGGTTTTATAACTGCTTTTATTTCTGCTTTATTGGTTCTGAAATGGTTTATTAATTTCTTACAAAAAAATACTCTGAACAGTTTTGGAATATATCGCCTCATACTTGGCTTACTTCTACTAAAATTTTTATAATGCACCCGTGTTAAAAAACATTCTCAAACATCTCTATATCAATCCACTGGAGCAGTGCAATTTGCAATGCAAAATTTGCTATACCAAAAAAACTAAGTCTTTACTTTCTAATCAAGAAGTTCTCGATTTCGTCAAACGTTACCAACAAATACAAAAACTAGAATCAATTACTTTTTGCGGTGGTGAAGTTTTTTTACTGAAAAACTTTTCACAATTAGTTAATGAATTAACTAAACAAGACATCTTCGTACAAATTATTAGCAATGGCACCATCGATCGGCTTGCAGAAATCAAACAAACAAATATGGTTAATTTAATCATTTCTCTAGATGGCCTAGAGAAATATCATGACCTCAATAGAGGGCATGGCAACTTTGCCAAAAGCATCCAGTTGCTTAAAAAAGCCATCAAACTTAATTTTCATACTGAAGTTTTTTCTATCGTTACTAAAGAAAATTTAAATTTGATTTCTCAGTTTGAACAAGAATTAATGAAACAAATTGGTAAAAAAATTGAAATCACTTATCACCCACGCAAACCAAAAAAATATTTAACACAGCATCCAATCTCAAATATTTTAGGGCAAGTGGAAAATTTTAATTTTCTCGACTTAAAAGAAGTGAAACAATTAATGAAACAAAAGAAAACTTTCCCCCCACAAAATTTAACTTGCTATCAAATTTCTCTAATGTCAGACAAAAAAATTTACGCTTGCTGCGAAGGTATTCAGCCCATTGGAAATATCGATACTGACATTGAAAAATTGATACAAAATTTTCAAAAACGTGTTATTAATAAAAACTGTCTAAATTGTGTAGAACCAAATTTTGTTTGTGGTTTTAAAGAGCTCTTTCTAGAACAATAATGATCCTCAAGTAAAAAGAATTTTATTCTGTTAGAATGATCGAATGCCCAGTATTGTTAGCGATCATAATCAAAATTTATATAACAATAATCTTTTTTATTTAAAGTTCTTAAGTATTTTTCGTTCTTTATACTTCATGGTGCCTGTCTGGGTATCTATGGAACTAAAATATATTAGCCTAACCCAAGTGGCAATTATTGATATCGCCATACTAATTAGCGCTTTAATACTAGAACTACCAACCGGCGCCTTAGCTGACTTAATTGGGAGAAAAAAGAGTATTTGCATTTCTTTTTTTGTCAGTGGTCTTGCTTATTTTCTGTTTGCTTATGCCGATAGTTTTTATTGGTTTCTCATTGCCGGGCTTGGCTTTGGTTTGGGCGATGCGCTCCTGAGTGGGTCTTTGGAGGCTTTGGTTTTTGATACTTTGAAACAAAATAAAAAAGAGCACACCTTTAGTGAAGTAAATAATAAAAACTCCCTAATTTTTAATTACAGTATTTTTGTGGCAATAATTGTTGGGGGATTAATATTTGAAAAACATTATCACTTGCCTTCGATTTTGACTGGTGCTTCTATGATTATAGCGGGTTTAGTTTCTTCAAGATTTATTGAACCAGATATCGACAGCGAAAAATTTACTTTAAAAAATTATTTGCTACAAACTAGAATGGGCTTTAAAGAACTGTTTAAGGATAAACAAACCAGAGACATCTCTCTCTTCTATATTTTGGTAGGTGCTTTTACTTGGCCGATTGTATTAAGTTTTAAAAATTTCGCTCTAGTTGATCTTGGAGTGAGTGAAAAAAACATTGGTTTTATCTTAGCTTTCGTTTCCATAGTTGCAGTGCAAATACTACATATTCTTATCAAGAAAAAAGTTTTTGAAAAAATGAGAGTGGTCTTTTTGTTGCCAGCAATTTTGCTGAGTATCTTTTTGCCACTTAGCTACTTTTATCAAGTTCCAAGTATCATTATCATGATTTTCTTTGTCATGATAGCATCCTCGATGCGTTGGAATGTTTTAGGTAGGCTCAGTAATCAATGTTATAGTTCCAAAAATAGAGCCACAGCTATATCTAGTTTAAGTATGATGATTAGCTTAGCCTACATCGCTGTATTAATTGTCTTTTCTGTGCTCAACGAGCATACTCAACACGCAATTAAAATTATCTTTCTCATTATGGGTCTTGGTAGTATCATTTTCTTATTACCAATTTCTTTAAAGTTAGCTAAAAAATATCATAATAAAGTTCTACAAACTTATGAATAAAAAATTTCAACAAAAAAAATCTTTGGGCTTAGCTTTGGGCAGTGGAGGATGGCGCGGGCAAGCACACATCGGTGTTATTAAAACCTTACTTGAAGCAGGTATTAAAATTGACTACATAGCTGGAGCTAGTTCTGGAGCTTTAATAGGGGGTTCTTATTGTGCTTTGCAAAATATTGAATTGGTAGAAAAAATTTTCAGGGAAAAAATTGATAAAAAACAAGTATTGTATGCTTTTTCTGATCCTGGATTAAAAGGTGGTTTATTTAAAGGAGATAAGGTCGTAGAAATGTTTGAAAACTTAATTGGTACAAGAAAAATCGAAGATTTAAAAACTCCTTTTTGTGCTATTGCCAGCGATCTCTTAACAGGACAAGTAGTAGAAATTAAAAATGGTGAATTATCAACAGCCATTAGAGCTAGCACTTCTGTTCCTTTTGTTTTTGAACCAGTTAAATACGGCAAATATAGTTTGGTTGATGGAGCTACTGCTGTACCAGTACCAGTTAAAAGCACCAGACAAATGGGAGCAGATGTAGTAATAGCTGTCAATCTTTACAAAAATATTTTTCCTATTAAAAATACTGGTATCGGTACCATTAAAGCTGTATTAAAAACTAGTCACATCATGATCTATCATTTGGCTAAATATAGCTGCCAAACAGCTGATCTGATTTTAGAACCAAATATTCAAGAAAAAGGAACTTATTCTGACCCATTTTCTGGTTTTGCTAAAGATGAGGGAGTCATAGAGGCTGGAGAAGAAATAACTCAAAGGAATTTACTTAAAATCAAAGAGCTCTTGAGTTGAATTTTGGCATCGTCAATAAACTAGCCACCATTACAACGAAATCAGAACTGACTTGCAGAATTGGTAACAAATACCAAGACCTTGGACAATTGTGCTTATTTTTATAAATACTCCACATCATATAAATAAAAAAAAGCCCCAAAAAATAAATTAAGTTAAAGTTCAAAAGCAAAATTAAAAAAAATAAATATCTAGCAAAAATCAACAAAACTTTGGGGCGAATAATCCCCGCTTCAACGTCACTTCTCGCAAAAGAACTAATTTTTTGAATAAATGCCATAAAACTGTGTGGCGGCTCCCAATAAACAATTGCTTTTTTAGCAAAAGCAATGGGAATTTTTCTTTTCTTAATTCTTAGCATCAGTTGATAATCTTCACTTAATTTCAAACTTTCATTCAATCCACCCATTTCTTGCCAAAATTTTTTTTCAATTAGTAAAGAGCGCGTGGTAGGGATAAAATTTTTCTCACTAACGTTTTTGGGCAACTGTAGAAAATAGGGCACGATCGCCTCTTCTAATTCGGAATGTACAATTCCACCAAAAAATCCTCCTATCACTTTTTTTTGTGACAGAATTAACTTTTTTAATAGTTCTTCTAACCACAACCAATCAAGCACACAGCCAGCGTCAGTAAAAACTAGATAATCAGCTTTAGTTTGATTTACCGCAAAATTTCTTGCTTGACTACGATTGGATTTTTTTCTAAAAAGCCGAATTCTCAAGTGAGGATTTCTTCTACCAAACTCTTCAATTAATAAGTCAGTACCATCTTCTGAAAAAGCATCCACAATGATCAATTCCTGAGCTAAGATACTTTGTCTCTTATAGCTTTCTAAAAAATCATTGATGTTTTTGCTCTCGTTAAAAACTGTTGCTATCAAAGCAGTAGAGATTTTTCTATAATCAGTCAGTTGACTTGGCATACTTGATAGGACTATAGCTTTTATTTAACTGCAAGTCTAGAGATAATTGAACTGCTATGAAGGCCTTAATCATCACTGAATCTTATTTGCCCAATCTAGGTGGAGTTGAAAAACACATTGCCGGCATCAAACCATATTTAGAAAAAGATGGGATAGAAGTTTCAATAATCAATAAAAATGAAATTTTTAAAAATAAAAAACCAAAAAAGTTTTTAGGTCTTTTACAAATCTGGTGGGCAATAGCTAAACAAATTAGATTAATTCAGCAAACTGATATTATTTTAATTCACGATGTTTTTATTTATTATTTGCCATTCAAACTAATTTTCCCAAAGAAAAAAGTGATTACCACTTTTCATGGCTGGGAAAAAACTTATCCTATTCCGTTTAAAAATATTTTTTACAAACAATTAGCTCAAAAATTGTCCAACAAAACTATCAGCATCGGTAATTATATTAACAAGTATTATCATTTAAATAACAAAAATAATTATTTAAGCTATGGCGCGGTTGATTTACCATCACAATTGGATTTAACGCAAAAAGCAAAAAATAGTTTTTTATATGTTGGAAGACTAGAAAAAGACACTGGTTTGTCAATTTTTTTAGAACTTTTAGATATTTTATCTAAGAAAAAAATAATTTTTTCTGTTAAATTTTGCGGTGACGGACCAATGAAAAAAAATTGTGAACAATATGGGCAAGTACTTGGTTTTGTTAAAGTAGAAGAACACTTAGCTAAATCAGAAATTTGTTTCGCTGGGGGTTATCTTTCTATTTTAGAGGCCATGGCTTATAAAAATATTGTATTAAGTGCCTTTAACAATGAATTGAAAAAGGACTATTTACTGTCTAGTCCATTTGCTAAAACCATTGCCTGCGCTGATAACGCTCAAGAACTGTTCGAACAATATACGAATCTTAAAAATAAAACAGCAATAATCACTCAAAATTATAATCTAGCTAAAGAGTATAGCTTTGAAAAACTTGCCAAGCTGTATGCTAAACTGATCGAAGAATCATGAAAAAAATTCTCTCATTAGTCATATTTATTTTAGTTCTCTCTTTTACTTTGGTCTTTGGTATTTTACAAAACTGCTTAGCTTATAAAGCTCTTAGCGAGGCTAACTTTGATAAAGCCACAATAACTAGTAGAAGAGCTATCTTCTTACCAAAAATATTAAATTCATTAACTTTTCACCAAATTGAGTTAATTAAGTTTTGGGAATTATCTTTGCAAGAAATACCCCGCCTTAAAGAAATTTCAACAAACTCAAAATTGTACCTAGCACAAACACTAAATAATGAATCAAGCAATCAAGAATTATCAAACAAAATTATTCAAGATTTAGAAAAAATAAATGATGGATTAAATAAAATTGATATAAGAGAACTTAATCAAGTTAGGTCAATCATTAATGACTCAATAATTGTCATTAAGAAATTCTTACAAACAGATCAAAGTTATATAGTGATTTTACAAAATAGCGATGAACTTAGAGCAACTGGAGGGTTCTTAGGATCATTCTTTATTTTAGAAACACAAAATGGACAAATACTTCCTCCACAAATTCAAGATATTTATGTCCCAGATGGACAATTTAAAGGTTTCGTAGAAGCGCCCAGTGGTTTAAGCGAATACCTTAGTTCTGGCAAGGGTTTAAGATTACCTGACGCCAACTGGTGGCCAAATTTCTCTGATTCTGCAGAACAGATGCTATATTTTTTTGAAAATGTGGAGAATAAAAAATATCAAGGAGTAATCTCTGTTAACCTAAATGTAGCTGAACAGCTACTCAATCTTACTGGAGAAATTTATTTACCGGACTATGACACCTATGTTAATCAAGACAACTTTGCTCAAATTGCTAGAGCAGATCGTAATGAATTTTTTCCAGGTTCTCAAGAAAAAGCTAACTTTCTCAATCATTTCTTCAAAATGTTTAAGTTAAAACTTGGCCAAATTGTTGAAGATAATCCAAAAGAAATAATTATTTTGGGTGAAAAGTTACTCAAAAACAAAGATGTTCAACTCTACAGTAGAGATCCTGTAATTGCAGAAGTCTTGCAAAGAAGAAATCTTGATGGCAGTATGCACAATAATCAGGGATTATATTATTTTTTAGTGGAGAGCAATGTTGGCATTAATAAAGCCAATCGCTTGATAAAAAGACAAGTAACTATAGATATAAAAGATAATCAAGAAAAAATTATTATTAACTTTCAAAATGACAACCAAGTTCCATACGTAAATTACCAAAGAATCTACACTAATCAGGATACAGAGCTAAGCAACGTATTAATTGGTGATAAAAAAGTTACCGCCATTGATAAAAAAATCTTCACTACTAAAGAGGGAAATAAATTTAATGAGTTTGGCTTTCTGGTTTCAGTTTTAGCACAAAACCAGACTAAGATAGAAGTTGATTTAAGAAGTTCGTTGCCAATAGAATCCAAAAAAAATATTTTTATTCAAAAACAATCAGGATTATCGCCTACAAATTATATAATCAACTATCAGCAACAAAATAAAAATTTCGAACTTACTAGTGATCAAAAGCTAATCTTCGATTAGAATACAGACTAAGCTATGCTCATCGAAAATTGTC
>Ga0265297_10005862_pt1 | contig 18319 bp, 11 predicted proteins | sample Munlanlwell13791_FD_192502 | JGI IMG/M metagenome (GOLD analysis project Ga0265297, IMG submission 192502) | Leachate microbial communities from a municipal landfill in Southern Ontario, Canada - Leachate well 137-91 | ecosystem: Engineered > Solid waste > Landfill > Unclassified | place...
TTCTCATCAGTAATAGCTCCCACAAACCAGTCGGAAGTTCCTTTAGCTTTCCGCGCCATGGTAATATAATCACCGGGTTCGGCTTCGAGGTATTTCGTATCATCCCAATCTACGGCAACATCTTTTATAAACTGAAATGCGTCCATATGTTTTTCGTAATTTTCGGGCAAGTCGGCAGCCATTTGCAACGGACTGTACATAGTAATATAAAGTGCCAGCTGTTTCGCTAGTGTAGTGTGTACCTGACATTTGTTGCCGGGTTGGTAATGACTCATTTTTATTTCAAAAATTCCGGGTGTATAATCCATCGGACCGCCCATCAAACGGGTAAACGGTAAAATGGTCTCATGTTCAGGCGGATTTCCGACACTCCAGGCATTGTATTCATTTCCACGGGCAGCTTCGCATGCCATCCAGTTGGGGTAAGTCCGGCTCAAACCTGTAGGTCGGACTGGCTCATGGGCATCAAGCATAATCCGGTTCTCAGCCATCTTTTCAGCCACGCGAATGTAGTGATTTACCATCCATTGTCCGTCATGATGTTCGCCACGTGGAATAATCCAGCCCACATAACCGGTTTTTACAGCATCATAACCGTTCGTTTTCATAAATTCAATGGCTTTATCGATACGACGTTCATAATTTGTAACCGAAGCCGAAGTTTCGTGATGCATGATGATTTTTACTCCTTTGGAAGCAGCATATTCATGTATTGCTTTTACGTCGAAATCAGGATAAGGAGTCACAAAATCGAATACTTCTTCTTTCCAGTTTCCCGCCCAGTCTTCCCAGCCAACGTTCCAACCTTCGACCAAAACGCTTGAAATTCCATTGGCAGCTGCAAAATCAATATAACGCTTTACATTTTCGGTCTTAGCTCCATGTTGTGGCAACGGGGTCAGGGCGTTCCAATCGGTATCTTTCAGACGAATATTCGGTGCATCGGCATAATTCCACGACCAATGATTCGGAACATGCATTCCCCACCAAATACCAATAAATTTTTGCGGATGAATAAAGCCCGGATCGGCAATTTTGCTGGGTTCATTCAGGTTCAGAATGGTTTTCGATGCCAGCAAATCAGCGGCTTTATCGCTGACTATTATGGTACGCCAGGGCGTGTGTTGGGGTGTTTGCATATAAGCTTTTGTCCCGACCGCATCGGGAACCAGAGCCGAAGTTAAAATAAAATTCGTTTGGTCAATCAGCAATTGCATCGCCGGATAATCTACCAGTGCTGCTTCAAAGATACTGATATACAGTCCTTCATCTGTTCTCATCAACAACGGGGTTTGCACTCCATTTTTTGCGAAAAATCCATGTGTCCCAATTCCATTTCCATTCACTTTGCTGGCATCTACTTCCGATAGTTTGGATGTAGTATAGAAATATTCGTTTGTATCGTAGTCACCCGGTATCCAGAAGGTTTTATGATCGCCTGTAAGCGCAAATTGTGTACATTCATCAGTTATCTGAAAATAATTCAGGTTTGGTTGTTTGTCGAATTCATAGCGAAATCCTAATCCGTCGTTAAATAAACGGAAGCGAATCTTAATGGTTCTTTGCCCGGTTTTTTGCTCCAAAACAACTAACAGTTCGTTGTAATTGTTGCGAATTTCACTGACTTCACCCCAAACCGGTTTCCATGTTTGGTCGAATGTGCTTGATTCTGTTCTCAAAATGCTAAATCCCGATAAAAGCGCAGGGGCATTTTTTAGTTCAAATCCTAGTTTGGAAGGCTTAATGACAGTTTTCTCTTTGTAAGTTAGCGAATATTCCGGCACACCCGTGGCATTCATCAAAAACTCCATTTTAAAGTTTTTATCGGGTGACATCAATGTTTCGGCTTTATTACTCAGACTAACAGCTAAAACAATTAGAAACAGTGTGATTTTTTTCATATAAACTTAATTTTATTTCAGGATGCAACTTGTCGTTAATTAAAACAAAAGTAAGAATTAAGCGTTTATAATAATCAGAATTAATTATAAGAAACGTCATTTTGTTGCTGCAAACGTTTGTTCTTATTAAGTCAGGTGTCTTCACAAAAAAGGATTTTATAAAACGTAAATAAAAAATTTTAATTTTAATGATAACGGCAATAAATCAGTTAAATGGAAATTGATAATTGAAAATAGAAAAATGAATTTGCTTTTTATTTGAATAAACTTGCTTTTAGGCTAAAAATGTGCTGTTTATTCAAGAATTATTACGACCTTTGCACCCCAAATACAAACAAAAAATTTGAATGAAAACGAATAATGAAAAATGGCAAGGAAGTTCGAAAGGAAAATCGACTGCTGGTGCCGGCCGTGATGGTAAACCGTTTGAGAAACGCGATGTGAAATCGATATTAAAAGGCTCAAGAGGAGCCGCAAAATTTGGTTCTGACAGATCGTCACGCGATGATAATCGCTCAGCCGGAAGTTCGGACTATAAGAAAAAGGATGATAGCCGACCAGCTTATGGTGACAAAAAACCTTTTGGAAACAGAGATAATAAACCCTTTGGTGAAAGAAAGCCTTGGGAGAACAGAGATAGCAAACCAGCCTTCGGCGACAGAAAACCTTACGGTGATCGTAAACCCTGGGAAAATAATGACAGCAAACCTGCATACGGTGATCGTAAACCATATGGAGACAGAGATTCTCGCCCTTCATTTGGTGACAGAAAACCTGCCAGCAGCGAACGATACGTTGGTGGTGAAGGAAAACCTACTTATGCAGAACGCAAAGCTGCCGAATTAAAAGCACGCCCTGCATTTGGAGATAAGAAACCCTGGGAGAATCGCGATAGTAAACCTGCTTACGGCGATCGTAAACCTTACGGCGACAGAGAATCCCGCCCGGCTTATGGTGATAAAAAGCCCTGGGAAAACCGTGACAACAAACCGGCTTTTGGAGATAGCAAACCATCGTATGGCGATAGAAAACCTTTTGGTGATCGTAAGCCTTTTGAAGGTCGTGATAGCAAACCATCGTATGGCCCGCGTAAACCTTATGATAAGGACATTCGCCCGTTAAATACAGATGCCAATGGTGAAAAAGTTTATGGGAGATTCAGAGAATCTTCGGATGATGAGCCTCGTACAGGCAAACTGAATTTACAAAAATTACCGGAAGGAAAAAGATCGGAATATACCGAAACCCGTTACGATAATAAAAAGGATGGAGTGACATTCCGCAAACGGAGTGATGATTACGATCCGAATTCAAAATACAGCAACAAGAAACAACTCGAATATCAAAAGGTCATGGTCGATCCGACCAAACCGATCCGTTTGAATAAATTTTTGGCCAACGCCGGAATTTGTTCCCGTCGGGAGGCTGACGAATATATTTTAGCCGGTGTGATTTCGGTTAATGGTCAAATCGTAACCGAGATGGGTGTGAAAGTATTGATCACGGATAAGGTGATGTTCCATGAACAAACCGTACAATCAGAGAAAAAGGTATATATTCTGTTGAATAAACCCAAAGATTGTGTTACTACTTCGGAAGATACGCACGATCGCCTTACTGTACTTGATCTGGTTAAAAATGCCTGCAGCGAAAGAATTTATCCGGTAGGTCGTTTGGACAGAAATACAACCGGTGTTTTACTTCTGACTAACGATGGCGATTTGGCTTCGAAGCTTACCCATCCGAAATATGATAAAAAGAAAATTTACCATGTTGCTTTGGACAAACCCCTAGAAGAAGTTGATTTTAATACCATAATGGGTGGAATCAGTCTTGACGAGGAAGTTATTAAAGTGGATGCTTTGGAATTTGTAAAAGAAGGTGATTTAAAACAAGTTGGGATTGAAATTCATTCTGGCCAAAATCGCGTTGTACGCAGAATCTTTGAAAAATTAGGTTACAAAGTTATTCGTTTGGATCGGGTTTACTTTGCCGGATTGACCAAAAAGAGTCTTCCGCGCGGGAAATATCGTTTCCTTAGTGAGCGTGAAGTGCAGATGCTTAAAATGGGCGCACACGCCTGATCATTTGACTTCAATAATGAATTATGAATAATTGAATTATTCTATTCAATGCGAAAGCTCCTCTGTAACTTTTACAGGGGAGTTTTTATTTAATGCAATTTAATAGTGGATTCTTTTCACGATTATTGCAATTTTAAAATTAAAATTTCATGAAAAAAATAGTAATTGCCGGAGGTACCGGATTTATTGGCACTTTTTTAAACATGCGTTTCAGAGAAATGGGATATAAGGTCTTCATCGTTTCGAGAAACCCAGAAGGGATTTCGTGGAATCCCGCCGATTTGACAAGTGCATTTGAAAATGCAGAGTTGGTCGTAAATCTGGCAGGGAAATCCATCAATTGCAGACATACCCAGGCAAACAAAACTGCCATTTTAGACTCAAGAATAAATAGTACATCGTTGATTGGAAATGCGATAAAGGCTTGTAAGATTCCACCGAAACTATGGGTGAATGCAAGTGCTACCGGCATTTATAAACCTTCGTTGTCACTTCCAATGACTGAAGATGAAGATGTATTAGGAACTGATTTTCTATCTGAAGTCGTTTCTCAATGGGAAAAGATCTTTTTTGATTTTCAACTGCCGGATACCCGCCAGATCACTTTGCGAACTTCGGTTGTTCTTGGAAAAGATGGAGGTGCTTTGAGTCCGTTGGTTTTGTTGACCCGTTTTGGACTGGGAGGAAAACAGGCTGAAGGAACGCAAATGTTCAGTTGGATACATCAGGAGGATTATTTCCGGATATTATTATTCCTGATGAAAAACACAGATGAACGGGGAATCTTCAATTGTACAGCTCCACAACCGGTTTCTAACAAGGAATTTATGCTTTCACTTCAACAATCGCTTCATGTTCCTTTTGGAATTCCGGCTCCGAGATTTGTTATTGAGTTTGCTGCAAAATTTATCGGAACCGAACCGGAATTGATTTTAAACAGTTCGTATGTCATTCCTAAACGATTATCGGTTATTGGCTATCAATTCCGATTCCCTCTGATTGATAAAGCGCTATCGGATTTACTGAGCTAATTACCAGTCTATTTCTGATTTTCCGTGCTCTTTTAGATAGTTGTTTGCCAATGAAAAATGGTTGTTGCCGATAAAACCGCGATAGGCGGATAGGGGAGAGGGATGAACCGATTTTAGAACCAAATGACGGTTGGAATCAATAAAAGCACCCTTTTGTTGAGCATACGATCCCCAGAGCATAAATACCAGACTTTCTTTTTCTGTAGCCAATTTCCGGATGGCTGCATCGGTAAATGTTTCCCACCCCTTTCCCTGATGAGAACCGGCCATGTGAGCCTGAACGGTGAGGGTGGCATTCAGTAGCAAAACACCCTGTTGTGCCCAGCGTGTCAAATTACCACTTGCGGGACTTTTTTTACCAAGATCGCGTTCAATTTCTTTGAAAATATTAAGCAAAGAAGGTGGAAAAGCCACACCATCATTCACCGAAAAACACAAACCATGTGCCTGTCCATCGCCATGATAAGGATCCTGTCCGATGATCACTACTTTTACCTGATCGAAGGGACATTGATCGAATGCGTTGAAAATTAGCGAAGCGGGTGGAAAGGTCAACTTTGTTTTATATTCATTTCGCACAAAACTGGTTAGCCCGGCAAAGTATTCTTTGTCGAATTCAGCATTCAAAGCCAGTTTCCACGAAGTTTCAATTTTTACATCCATAATTTGCAAATTAAACGAATTAAAACGAATTTCACGAATTACTATTGTGTACCAAATAACTATCAATAATGCGACGCATCAAACGCTTCTTTCAATTGTTTCATTGCCTGCACTAAAATACTTCTTGGACAAGCCACATTTAACCGTAAATGATATTCGCCTCCGGGACCAAAAACGGTTCCTTTGTTCAATCCTAATCCGGCTTTTTGAGCAAAAAAATTGAATAAGTCATCGGTCTCCATGCCTAATTCTTTGCAATCGAGCCACATCAGGAACGATGCTTCAGGAATCATGGGTTTAATCTGAGGAATGTTGTTTTTCAGAAAATTATTTAAATAGTTTATATTACCCAAAACATAATCGAGCATTTGTGTCCGCCATTCTTCCCCGTTTTCGTAAGCTGCAACAGTAGCAGCATAAGCCAGAACATTGCCACCACCCATTTCGGATGCTTCCAAAAATTCAACAAATTTTTCCCTCAGACCTGCATTGGGTATGATATACGATGAACTGATCAGCCCCGGCATATTGAATACCTTACTTGGTGCCATAAAGGTAACGGAACTCTGAGCAGCCGAGTCAGAAACGGTTGCATAAGGTGTATGAGTTGATCCGGATAACACCATATCTGCGTGAATTTCGTCGGATATAATCAGAATATTATGCTTGCTGCAAATTTCATCAAGACGTTTTAATGTTTCTCCTGACCATACTCTGCCTCCCGGATTGTGGGGATTACACAAAATTAGCATCTTGGTTTTGGAAGTAATCTTACTTTCCAAATCTTCAAAATTCATTTCATATTTTGCATTAACCTCGGTCAGTTGATTGTAAACCAGTTTACGATGGTTTTTTTGAATGACATGGAAAAAAGGATAATAAACCGGAGGCTGAACTATAATTTCATCACCGGGTTCGGTAAAACATTGAACTGCAAATGATAATCCCGGTACAATACCCGGTAAAAACCCAATCCATTCCCGTTTTAAATCCCAGTTGTGATGCTCTTTTATCCATTTGATAAGCAAAGGATAGAAATTCCTGGGTGTCATGCTGTAGCCCAAAATGGGATGTTCCAACCGCAGTTGAATAGCTTTCAGGATAAAATCGGGTGTACGGAAATCCATGTCGGCAACCCATAAGGGTAAAACATTTTCGGTTCCGAAAAGTGATTTGCAACGTTCTACTTTTACTGAGTCAGTATTATGACGGTCAATTAGTTCATCGAAATTATAATTCATGTTCTTAATTTAATTCAAACCTCAGAATATGGTTTTATTGTTCCTTTATTATCTGTCTTTTATTTTGAAATAACTTCCTCTATCGGTTTTCCCAGACTTGCATTCGGCATGGGAATATTTAATATCCGGGATATTGTTGGTGCGATATCGGTCGTTTGGTATGATCTTATTACTTTCTTAGCCGGAATCTGCCAACCATAAAAATACAGCGGCGTATATGAAACAATGGCATTCGATTCTCCGACAGGATTATTTTTATCATCAACTTCAATCCAACCCGGAAGCAAGGTGAGTATAATATCGCCAATGCTTTTTTTATTGGAAGAATTTTGAATCCGTTCAAGTATGCTGTTGCCATTCCGTCCCATATTCAATACCTGAGAAGAAGGAAAAGCATCCTGAATACCTTCGAATTCGAGCATAAACTGGGCAATATTTTGTTGCATTTCGTGGAAGTTGATTTTCTTCTCTTCGATTTTCTTTTTATTCAGATAGATATTTTTTGCATAATATCCGTCGATCCAGCGTTCCTGTCCATAAACTGCCATTAGATAAGTACTAAGTAAAGCCATAGATCGATTGGCATTAAAATAACCGGCAGGAATCTTGTTTTCTCCCAATTCGGCCGGCGAATGTACACCGGTCTGATTCCCAAACATAAAAACCAGGGTCTTATTTAAACCGATTTTCACATCAATTTTTTGAAGTAAGTTTTGGATGTCTTTGTCTAATCGCAAATACATATCTTCTTTTTCGGCTGATTGCAAAGCCGATGTTTTTTCGAAAGGTGTGCGAACGGTGAATTGTAACATCATCATATCGGGATATTTATCTGTTCCCAATTGTTCTTCAGTAATAATTTTTAATGCTAAATCGGCCACCAGAGAATTCGCTGAAGGGGTGGTTTTGAGGATCGTTTCCGGTAAGTTTTTAGATTTCAGGCTTCTTGGATCGTAAAGAAAACCAAATCGTTTGTCCTCTCTGTTTGGAGCCGAAGAATAAGTATTGATGGCATAAAGCGGACCCCAGGTGCGGGCGGTGTAATTTTGAAATACTCCGTTTACATTCATATCATCAGCCCAATGTGATAAGCCATCGGTATAGTAACCGGTGGTAACCCATTTTAACTGTTCATCATCAATCCATGCTACACTATTTGCAGTATGTCCACCCAGCATTATGGCATCTGTTGCATTGATGGCCACGGCATAACTTTTTGATTTATTCGGATAGGCCAGCATCAATTCGTCCATTATGGTGCTCGAAAGCATATTGTGAGCCGAAACGGTCCGTTTTGTTCCAATACCAACCTGGTTATCGTCCTCAATAATGGGTACCACACTTCTGGAATCACGATCGTAATAATTATTGCCGGCAATTCCGTTGAAATAGGGAATGGAGCCGGTCATTACATTGGCAATGTCCGATGCATCTCCGGCTGAAATAATATCATAATGAACATTTTCACAATTACTCCCTTCTCCGATAATCTTTTTGAAACCATTCGGGTCGAAATAATTCCATAATAAATCAATGTGTTTTTGCTGTAAGCCATCCACCATGATTCCAATAACCAGGCGGGGTCTTTCGGTATCAGCCGGTTGGGAATACAGGCTAATACAATAAACTGAAAATGTGATTGTAAGAAAAATATTGCGAAGTTTAAATTTCATTTTTTATGAGAGTTTCAAAAGCAGTTTTCCAATTAAAAACCGACTAAATAAAGTCTATGCCGATATTGAACTGTAAATTATAAATTGTAAATGTGTAAATTGTAAATTAAAGAATTCCTTTCGTGCTGGGCAATTCATATTGGTAAATATCCCGCTTGACAGCCATTTTAATCGATTTTGCCAAAGCTTTAAATATGCCTTCGATTTTATGATGCTCGTTGTAACCTTGAGCTTTGATATTCAAATTCATTTTTGCGGCATCGCTGAAGGATTTAAAGAAATGAAAAATCATTTCTGTGGGAAGATCTCCAATATATTCACGTTTAAATTCGGCATCAAAGACCAGCCACGAACGACCTCCAAAATCGAGTGCCACCGAGCACAAACAATCGTCCATCGGCAAACTGAATCCGTAACGTTCAATTCCCCGTTTATTTCCCAGTGCTTTTCCAAAAGCTTCACCAAGGGCAATGGCAGTATCTTCAATGGTATGATGTTCATCCACTTCCAAATCTCCATTTACCAGAATTGTCAGATCGGAACCGGAATGTTTACCGATTTGTTCCAACATGTGATCATAGAATTTTAATCCCGTGTTGATGTTGCACTTTCCTGAACCGTCCAGATTCAATTCAATCAATATATCTGTTTCTTTGGTTGTTCGTTTTACGGTTGCTGTTCTTTCGCCTGCAAAAAGAAACTCTGTAATCCGGTCCCAACTCATGGTTTGCAGGGCACAAAATTCAGTCAATCCCTTTTCGTTTAAAATACTTGTATCATCGCTGATATAAATGGCTTTACAACCTAAATTTTTTGCTAATTCCACATCGGTGTATCTGTCACCAATAACAAACGAACCCGCTAAATCATAGTTTTCCGAAAAATATTCGGTTAGCAGAGCAGTTCCTGGTTTTCGGGTTGCTAAATTATCATCGGGAAAAGATTTGTCAATGAATATCTTATCAAATTGAATATCTTCATTTGCCAGAGTTTGTAAGAATTTGGCCTGAACATTCTCAAAATTTTCCTGCGGATAAACCGGGGTGCCGAGTCCATCCTGATTGGTTACCATCGCCCATTCAAAATCGAGTTTATGACGAATGAAGTGCAGGTTGCGTAATACGGAAGGTAAGAACTCAATCTGATCTACCCGGTCCACCTGAAAGGTTACCGGAGGTTCAACGATAATTGTTCCATCGCGGTCGATAAAAAGTACTTTCTTTTTTATATTGCTGTTTTCTATATTCGTCATAAGTTTAATGATGATTGGATTGGGGTAAAATCTCTGTTTGGTCCGGTAGTCATGATAAACTGACTACAAAAATAGCCATTTTTTATTTGATGAGAAAATGAATTGACTCGATGCTTACTTTTATTCGGAATATCAAAACATAAGTTGAAGTATTCTGGTTTTTTTGATTTTAATTCAGTAATTTTGAATTTATTAGAATGGAGATGTTTCAGTTGGTTTATAAATTTAATAATTAATTAAAAATGGAGTGGCTAAATTCACTATTAACTGATGAGAGTGTGGCTCATATCGTTTTGCTGTATGCATTTGTGATTTCAATTGGAGTCATGCTTGGAAAAATAAAGATATTCGGGATTTCTTTGGGAGTAACTTTTGTGTTATTTGCCGGACTGTTCGTCGGACATTTTGGATTTTCAGTAAATCTCGAAGTTTTGCATTTTATCAGGGAGTTCGGTCTGATCTTATTTGTTTTTACTATTGGAATGCAGGTTGGACCCGGTTTTTTTTCGTCTTTTAAAAAAGGAGGAATGCAACAGAATATGCTGGCAGCATTAATCGTTTTTTTAGGGGTAGGAGTTGCCATTATCTTGTATTACATTTTAGCCGGACGTGTTCCTATGGCCATGATGGTTGGTATTCTTTCGGGAGCTGTAACGAATACACCCGGACTTGGAGCAGCACAGGAAGCCTTAAGGCAGTTGCGCGAAGCCGGAGAAATTGTTGAAATACCTCAAATAGCTTTAGGTTATGCAGTAGCTTATCCTCTTGCTGTAGTTGGTATAATTACTGCACTGATTCTGATTCGGGTTATTTTCAAAGTAAGTTTCGATAAAGAAACGGAGAAATTAAATACCAACAGTGAAACACTTTCGGAAAAGCCTGAGATACTTACCCTGCGTTTTCAAAACAAACTGGTTGAAGGCCGTAAACTGCGGGATATAAAGCATTTAATTGGTCGTAATTTTGTTGTTTCACGGTTGAAACGCGTTGATGAGTTTCTGATTCCTCAGGGTGATACAGTTCTTTTGAAAGATGATATATTATTGGTGGTTACAACCACCAGAGATGTTGAAGCCATCACTGCATTTATAGGTGAACCAACCAAACTTGACTGGAAAGAATCAGAGACACAGTTAGTTTCTCGTCGGATTATTATCACACAATCAAAAATAAATGGTAAAACTATTGGCTCTTTGGGCTTACGCAATACAATTGGTGTGAATATCACCCGTGTTAACCGTTCGGGAATTGACTTACTCGGGACCAGCAATTTAGTGTTGCAGGTCGGCGACCGGGTAATGGTCGTTGGTGAATTAGCTGCAATTGAACGTGTTGAACTCATTCTTGGCAATACCTTGAAAAGATTGAATGAACCTCATTTAATTACCATTTTCGTTGGAATCTTTTTGGGAATTTTATTTGGCAGTATTCCGTTTTACTTTCCGGGAATGCCAATGCCTGTAAAATTAGGATTAGCAGGTGGACCACTTATTGTGGCTATTCTCATTTCGCGCTTTGGTTATAAAATAAAACTGATTACCTATACCACACAAAGTGCTAATTATATGTTACGCGAAATCGGAATTGCTTTGTTCCTTGCAAGTGTTGGTATCGCTTCCGGTGGAAAATTTATAGAAACAGTTGTATCGAGTAATGGATTGCTTTGGATAGCTTGTGGCTTTTTAATAACAATTATACCTTTGTTGATTGTAGGTGTTATTGGCCGTAAATTTATGAATTTGAATTATTTCACTTTGATGGGTATTTTGGCAGGAAGTACAACTGATCCTCCCGCTCTGGCTTATGCCAATGCAGTTTCAGGAAACGATGAACCCTCAGTGGCTTATTCTACGGTATATCCCATGACTATGTTTTTGCGAGTAATTCTGGCTCAAATACTCATTCTTGCATTCGTCTGATATTATTTTGTATATGAATAAAGCTAGTTCATATGTACCGACCTTCAGTATGATTTTATTTGTCGCGATGACTGTTCGTTCAATTTTCTAGTCTGGATTTTGCAAAATCTAACACACCCTGAAGGTGTTGAGCCATTATTTTACCGGCTAGTTCGCTATCACCATTTTTTATATATTCCAGCATTTTTGCGTGTTCTTCCAGATTGGCTTTGTTCGGACCACAAATGCGGTCTTTCTGATAAATTTGCATAATATCAGGAATCACTATCATTAACATTGCCTTAAAAACGGGGTTATGACTTACTTCGGCAATGGTACGGTGAAAAGCAAAATCATAGCTAACACGATCGGTTGTGTTAAAGTGTTTTATATAGTTTTTATGGTCTTTTTCAAGCATTTTAATGTCATCTTTAGTTCTTCTTTCAGCGCAAAGTTGTATGGCTTTAACTTCCAAAAGTACACGTGTTTCAACCAGTGAATAAAAATCATATGACTGCAGATTTAGCACGTCAGAAATTAATCCATCAAGCGTTGTAATATCAAGTCCGTTTATCACCGAACCACTTTGGGGAAGTGTTTTGATGATACCATAAAACTCAAGTTTATGCAATGCCTCTCTTATTTGAGTTCTTCCAACTCCAAAATCTAGCGCCAGCTTTCTTTCTGCTGGTAGCTTGTCTCCTGGTTTCAATACACCCGAACTTATTAATTCTTTGATTTTTGAAATAACAATATCCTCAGGTTTTATACTGTCTTCTCTAGTTGTACTCCATATCATATGGTTTATATTGAATTTTGAATTTGTAGCTATAATTGGTTGTTTATTCAATTTAGAATATCAGTAATAGCAACAAAGGTAATTGAATTTATCGAAAAATCTTTTAGTTTTTTGGTTATCAGGGATTGATTTTTATTGATGCAATGAGGGCCTCAACCTTGTTGAAGCCCTCAGAAAAATGATTTTGAATGCAATGAAAAATATACTGGAAGTATGAAGTCAATTTGGATTATAATCCAAATGTATCGGCAACTGCCTTACAAACAACTTTTCCATGTACAATATTAAGTCCTTTTTGAAGATCTTCGTTCTGTTCACAGGCTTTTTCCCAACCCAGATTTGCTAATTTTAATGCATAAGGTAAGGTGGCATTAGTAAGTGCAAGCGTAGAAGTAAACGGAACGGCACCCGGAATGTTGGCAACGCAATAGTGCATAACTCCGTCAACAGTATAAACTGGATCGGCATGTGTTGTTGGATGCGATGTTTCGAAACAACCACCCTGATCGATGGCAACATCCACTAAAACAGAGCCCCGTTGCATCAATTTCAGCATATCACGAGTGATAAGATGTGGAGCTTTTGCACCAGGGATTAATACTGCTCCGATGACCAAGTCGGTAAGTGGCAAAAGTTCTTCGATATTATACGTTGTCGACATCATGGTGTCAACATTGGCCGGCATAATTTCACTCAGGTAACGCAGGCGTGGCAATGAAATGTCGGCAATTGTAACGTGAGCTCCCAGACCGGCAGCCATTAAAGCGGCATGTGTACCCACAACGCCACCTCCCAAAACAAGAACATGAGCCGGTTTTACTCCCGGTACTCCGCCAAGCAAAATGCCTTTACCACCCGATGGTCTCTCCAAGCAGCGCGCTCCTTCCTGAATTGACATGCGACCTGCAACTTCGGACATGGGAATAAGCAGGGGCAAGGTACGGTCTGATTTTTCAACCGTTTCGTAAGCTAAACATACTGCTCCGCTGGCGATCATGGCATGAGTTAATTCTTCGCCGGATGCAAAATGAAAGTAAGTAAAAATTAGTTGATTGGGACGAATCAGCTTGTATTCGCTGGAAATTGGTTCTTTTACTTTCATAATCATCTCTGCAGAAGCAAATACTTCTTCAGGTGTTGAAAGAATTTGAGCACCTGCTTTCAGGTATTGCTCATCACTAAATCCGCTGTTTTCACCTGCATGGGTTTCAATCAATACGGTATGTCCGTTTTCAACCAACGTTTTTGCTCCCGATGGAGTCAGAGCAACGCGGCTTTCGTTGTTCTTGATTTCTTTTGGAATTCCAATTTTCATATTTATACAATTTTATAAGTAGCTTATAATAGTCTTTTTCTCAACAAAGATTGTTCTGAGTATAAAACGACGCAAAAATACAAGATTAATTTCAAATTGTAAGCAATATGAATAATTATTTATTTATATTTTTAAATATTATATTATAATGCTTATATACAATATAATATGCATTATATGATTTGAATTAGATACTATAATAAAACGCTATAAAATGATGATAATCTATCATTTTACAGCGTTTATTTGGTGTAAATATAAGTTTTATTTTGTTTTATGTTTCATATTGTAACCGCCATAGTTGTTGTTGTGCGTTGATTTAGCTTTCTTAAGTAGATCAAGTAAATTGATTTTTGTGCTATTGTCACCGTTGTTATAGGCTCCCAAAATCCCAATACCTCCATTTACATTTGAATATATCTGAACTTTTTCTGTAAATGGATCTGAAGAATCAGATGACATACTACGGGTATAGAGATATTTGTAATAATCGCTGTTTATGTTTTGCAAGTCTATATATAAATATGGAGTAACCGAATCTTTTAAATTAATGGTACAATAACAATTTAAAGTACAAGTCAAAGTAAATTCCTTACCATTAAATATCTCATCCGAGAAAATATTATAATAATTGTATGAACCTGAAATGTTAATTAAATTTGACGCATCATTATTGTCTGACAACACACCTTCCAACGCAACGTTTACATAACCATAACTATAAGAGTTTGAGTTGTTAAATCCAGGAAGAACTTTTGGTGACAAGCGATAGTAGTTTATCTCGTTTGCATTATCTTGAAATCTTATTTTCACATTCATATCAAAATTCAAATTAGCACTTATGGTATCAATCTTAATAACATTTCCCAAGCTGTCAGTAACATATTTAGTCTGGGTGTAGTATGACAGATTATTTATTGTAGTATCAATTGAAATAAAATCAGGCTTTTGTGAAACTACGGTTTGACAATTAACATCAGGCATTCCATTTACTTTTACTTTTAATTCGATCACATCCCCGGCATTTGGCGCAAATGTTGCCATATATTTACCGTTAGCGGAATAAGACATCTTTTCTTTAAATGTCCCGTTTACGAATACCGAAACATCTGCATTTTCAATGTTATCAAAAGTCTCGTTATTAGCAAGGAAGAATTTACTTTTAGTAATATTTGCTGATATGATTGAATCGGGTGTAATAATACTATTTACGACTATCAAAGGATCCGTAATTTTATTGGAAAATTCAATTTCTTTTTCGCAGGAATTTAAAAGTAAAATTGATAAAAAGAATATTGAGAATATTGAGAATATATTGAACTTTTTCATTGTTTTTAGTGCTTTTAAAATTTATACGAATAACTTATCGAAGGAATAATGGTGAATAATGATATCTGCATAAGCTTCTTTGTTGTAGTAGATTCACCTGTTTGATAGTTGTAATTGTATTGAGTAGAAGGATATACAAAAAATGGATTCTGTTGATTGTAAACATTGTATATACTGAAATTCCATGTTCGAATTCCATGTTTCTTTTGCTTATGGAAATTCATACCAATATCTAATCTATGGTAATTAGGATATCGGAAATTGTTTCGACTATTTATATATTCTAACGATGACTGTCCATACCAATATTGTTGATCTACAGTAACTCCCTGATAATTTTGTAAACCCAATGTGGCTGTATTTCCGGTACTGAACACCCATGTACCGGACAAATCAAATCGATCACTAAATTTATGTGAAACTACCAAACTGATATCATGCCGGCGATCATATTTTGCAGGGAAAATGTTTCCATTATTAAGTTCCTGACCCTCCCTGTTGAATAGTCGCTCGGATTTGGACCAGGTGTATCCGATCCAACCTGTCGTTTTTCCAAAAGTTTTTTGAGCCAAAAATTCAACTCCATAAGCCCAGCCACGACCCATCGAAACTTTATCTTCCCAACCTGTACTCGATCCCATGAACGATGAACCATCCTTATACTCAATCAGGTTATTCATTGATTTATAATAACCTTCAACCGAAAGATCTGCAATATTTGTCAATTCATAAAAGATTCCTGCCGATAATTGGTGAGAATTCATTGGATCAATGCGTTTTGTTACCGGAACCCAAAGGTCAGTAGGCAAACTTATATTGTTGCTTGATAACAGGTGGATATATTGATTCATGTACGCATAGCCGGCTTTAAGTGATAACTTGTCACTTAACAAAACCCGGGCACTTAAACGTGGTTGTAAAGAATGATAAAATTTATCCTGTACAAAATAGGTTGAATAATTTAATCCTACATTGGCTTTTACAAATGATCCCAAACTGATATTATCTTCAACATAGACTATTGCTTCGTTCGAGAAAACATCTTTATCCCCGATTGTAGTATCCATCTTTTGTGTGACTCCATTATCATTTGCTTCCATTTTAAGTACCTGAACACCCGGACGGAATGTATGGTTAGTTAAACTGACACCAAATTTCATATCATTATTTGAGTTTGGTGAATAGTCAAAATCTACTTTTCCGGAATAGTCAACAATCCCAGAGTTATATCCCAGAGTTATGTCAGAAGAATTTTGTTCCGTAGGAGATTTGTATTCTGATTCAGTGCCAACACTTACAAAGTAGCGGTATCTGGTAAAAGTGGCAGTGGTATTCATAAACAATTTGTTATTTATGATGTGATTCCAACGCAAAGCAGTAATTGCATTTCCCCATTTCATTTTCATTTTCAACCAATCTGAATTAGTTGTTCCTTCGTAGTTAGAAAAGTTTTGGCGCATAGTGCTGTAAACAGCATCATCACCCATATAAGCACTAAGAAATAAGCGATCTTTGTCCGAAAACTTATGACTTATTTTAGCATTCATGTCGTAAAAATAATATCCTGCTGAAACATCCTGTGTTCCCTGAGAAGCTGCAACAATTTTTAAAACAGGTTGTAATAATAGGTCAAAATATGTTCGTCTGGCGGAAATATTGAATGTGGTTTTTTCATTGAAAATTGGACCTTCAATATTAAACTTTGAAGAAATCAACCCAACAGATATATTTCCGTGATACTTTTTGTTATCACCATCTTTCATCCTTATATCTACTACTGATGAAAGTCGTCCACCAAAACGTGCAGGAAAATTACCTTTGTATAAAGTGACGTTTTTTATTGCATCTGCATCAAAAACTGAGAAAAATCCTCCCAGATGATTTACATTGTAGATTGGTACTCCATCGAGCAAAAATAAATTCTCATCTGGCCCACCACCACGCACGTACATTCCGGAAGTTCCTTCAGTTCCGGCTTTCACACCGGGTAGCAATTGCAAAGCTTTTAGTACATCTGTTTCACCAAACAATGCAGGTACGGATTTGATTTGACTAATGGGGACATCAATGGCACTCATTTGTGAACCCTGTACGCCAAGTTCTTTGCGATTGCCAAAAACAGTAACTTCCGAAAGTTCGGTAGATTGCAACAACTTAATATTGATAACAGTGTCCTTTGATAATTTGAAGGAGCGGTTTTGACTTGAATAACCTACATAAGAGTATTGGATGTCAACCATTCCTTTGGGAATTGTGAGCGAATAGAATCCATAGGCATTGCTTACGTTTCCTTTGTTTGATTTTGAATCAAAAACGGATGAACTGATAAGTGTCTCTCCGTTTTTCGCATCGGTAACGTAACCACTAATGGTGTAGTTTTGGGCATACGAAATAACAGGAAGAAGCAGAGAAAGGCAAAAGATCAGGATGTTTTTTCTCATAAAAAATTTTGTATTTTGTCAAATTTGATCAAAAGTAAATAAAAAGGGAAAGAAATTAACGCATTGATTTAACATTTTACGATTTATTATAAATTACAACTATTTTGTTAATAGTTTTAGCTTGCAAACCTTATAATTATGATTTATTTACGGATTGAAACAAAGTGATTGAAATTTGAAATTGATTTTAACGACAACTTTTTAAAATTAACAAACGATTTTTTTTGCAATAAAGTATATCTGTGTATAAAAATATTAATTGAGACATGAAATATCCAATGAAGAACGTGTATTAAAAAAACAAAATCCCTGCATCCGAATCTGGATACAGGGAAAGTGATAAAATGAAGTAAATTGGGTTTATTTTGCCAGTTTATGAATCTCATCGAATGTATAGATGGCAGACTTGTTTTTTTGCTCTGCATGAATCATAGCTTTTGCAACCAGATTTGCTTTTATTGGTCTGTACTTTTGGAATAATCCCAATTTGTTCAGACCATACATAACTGTTAATCCGATTTTTTCGCCAACCCGGTTTTCATCCCGGTCACCATCCAGAGGCCCCGGACGAAGAATATTAATGTGTTTAAAAGGAAGGGTTTGAACGGACTGATCCAGTTGCCCTTTTATTTTGATATAAAAGGTTTTTGATTTGACATTGGCACCGGCTGATGAAACCAGTACATAGTCCG
>Ga0265297_10005863_pt1 | contig 18319 bp, 16 predicted proteins | sample Munlanlwell13791_FD_192502 | JGI IMG/M metagenome (GOLD analysis project Ga0265297, IMG submission 192502) | Leachate microbial communities from a municipal landfill in Southern Ontario, Canada - Leachate well 137-91 | ecosystem: Engineered > Solid waste > Landfill > Unclassified | place...
GGAACCATTCCGGCAGTTTTTTCATCAATTTGTTTCCCTGTATTGGCAAAGCCGTTGCAAATAAAGTCAATCCACTTTTTTGTTTCAATTTTTTGAAGCAACATGATGTCGCCAAAGCGATAAAAAGGTTTGGCAGGATTGTTGAATATATCGGTCATCATGTGGCGTTTGCTGCCACTTTTCCACCAACGACGATTTGCCCCACCGCCGGGGTGATATAATGGTGGTGTTAATTCCATTGAGTAAATTACTTTGCAATTTTGCGGATTCAGGCTCCCTGTTCGTAAAAGAATGCTCACTAACCGTGGTACCGTATATAAATGGTGAATCTTTCATTTCTTATCGTTTAGTATTGTACCACATGGTATAATACACAAAGGTATAAAATTATACCCTTTTATATAATTCCTTTTCCTTGTACTGTGTATTTCTTTTAAACCCGACTGGTTTTGAAAACCTGTCGGGTTTAAATTCCGTTCCTCATCTAACAAAGAAAACATCTGCTCCCCAGCCTTTGCCCGGGCTTACGCCGAAGTCTCTCGGTCGAAGTCTCGAAAACAGCATACACAAAACGTATTGAAGCAGGTTCTGAGTTTCTTGGTACACTTAATCGTTACAAACGACTGATACGATGGGTATTCCGATCCATTTTGAGCAAAGGGCTTTGCTATAGTTATGTGCTTTATTTTCTTTTTATTAGCTCCAATCCTTCAATAAGTTCAAAATGTTTTACATTAAGTGTAGCTAATTTTGTATTATTTGCAAGTGCAGTTCCTGCAATCATTAAGTCAGGTTTATCAATAGTCTTATTTTTTCGTCTAAGCTCTCTCTCAATTCTCGTTGTAACACGATTTGCTTCAGAATTATAGGGCAAAGAAACTATTTTGTTGAAAAAATCATCCCAATATAAATCCTGTTCAGCGTTACTGCCATAATATATCTCATACTCCGTTATTGCTGACACAGCAAACAAATCGTATTCCTTGGTTAGCTCGTAAAAGAATGATTTTGACTTGTTTACTTTACGAAAGTAATCAATCAACACGGAAGTGTCTAAACAAATTACCTGCTTCTCCATTGATTAAATGCTTTTCTATTCTCTTTAAAGGCAGAATACTGATCATGAGACATTACAGGGCCTTTTAAAAGAAATTTTTGAAAATCTGTTTTGCCTGTTCCGGATTTATTTACCGCAACAGTATTTTCCAAATCAGACTTTATCTTTGCAAGTTGATTTGCCGGCAAATTCCTGATAATATCAATTAATTGCTCGTACTTTATATCTACTGTAAGCTGCATGTTCTTTTTTTTGCAAATTTAACCAAAATATACACACATGCCGAGTGGAAGTCTTAAAGTTTTCCGAATCTCAAGAAGCATCCTTTTTATTTTGAAAAGCTTATCTGCTTTTTTTATCTTTTAGACCCGACCGGTTTTGAAAACCTGTCGGGTTTAAATTCCGTTCCTCATCTAACAAAGCAAACATCTGCTCCCCCCAGCGTTTGCCCTGGCTTAAACCGAAAACTCGCGGACGAAGTCTCGAAAACAGCATACACAAAATGGATCGAAATACGTTCCAAGCTACTTGGTACACTTAAATCGTTACAAACGAACCACGGATACCCCTCGATACAAACGAGGGGTATCCGTGGTTTTATCAAGGCGTATTTGATGGAATTCTCGGAAGGGAAGGATTAAAAAAAGTGAAGGCATGACTCGTTCCTGACCTGAAAAAGTCATGCCTTCACTTTAACTATTATTTTCTATTGACGATAATAGTTAATTCGGAATTTGGTTCACCATAGAATGCTAAAACTCCTTCCCCATTAACATGTCTTGACGGATCGGAGGATATTATTTGATTATCGCTGGTTTCAATATGACCTTTTACAATCCATTTAAGGTTTTCTCCATTTTTGAATATGTAATCAGTAAAATAAAATTCGCGATTCGAATTAAAAATGTGAAATATTTTTATTGGATTTGTTTCCACAATTTCAAATAGTGCTATTACAGATTTATCTTCTGGTGCTGTTATTTTAAACAATCTCATTGATGGAATTGAATAATTATTGCCTTTCCCCATTGTAACTTTATATCCATTAAAATACGTAATAGAGAAAACACCATTGGAATAGAAGTTAATTGTATAATAATCTTTAATAACCAACCAACCGGATGTCTGTCCTGGTTTTAAATTAAAATATGAAACATCTCCACTTTTAAAATTATAATAGGCCACTTCTTTAATGACTTGATAAGGTTTGTTTTTATTCTCAAAATGTCTATTGTTAGGATATTCTTCTAAATATGCCTTAAATGTCGAAAATGTATTATTGTTTTTTATGTCATTCCATTTGGCATCTTCTTGAAGCATTATAATTTCATCAGAATATTTTCCTTTCGGGTACTTGTTCAAATAGTTTTGGAAAGAACCTATTGTGTTTTCCTTTTTTGCAAGTTCAAATGCCTTTTTTTCTGCAAAGCTCATATAAGTTAATATCGATACGACAATAATAATTACACCAACAATTGCAGCTGCAATTCCTAAATTTGCTTTTCTATTCTTTTTTCGTGTATCAGCTTCAAGCAACTTTTTAATCTCAGCGTACTTTTCTTTGTATTTGCTTTCAGCAGGCATTAAATCACAAGCCTTTTGAAATGAATTTATTGAATCAGCCAATAGTTTTAGTTCAACTTGCTTGTTACCAACCGAAAACCAAATATCCGCGAGTTTTGAATTACTATCTGGGGTGAAATAACCCTCGGGGAGGTAAGATTTGGTAAGGTTTGTTATCTGATTATTTGCTTCGGGAGAGGGAGTTATATTATTTAAACCGTGATTGATAATATATTCGGCAACTTTTATAACCGTTTGCTCATCAATCGTGTGATGTGTTCTTCGTAATATCTTAAGATCAATCTTGCCTATCCAATGTTGGATTAAGGTAAAATCGGTGGTACCTTGGCATAAACTATACACAAGGTAAAGAAACCCTCGATTATTGTTTAAGTCATTTTGAATTTGTTTGTCGTCATTCATAACAGGAATAAGCAAGTCAATGGCAGCTTTATAATCAGCGTTTATTGCTTTGTCAATGCCTACATAGATTGCTGTAATTCTGTCGTTCTGGCCTTCGCTGAATATTTTCTTGAATATTTCAATCGCTTGCTCAATCTGATTTTTTTCAAGTAAAATTAGAGCTTTGCTATATAAAGCAGCGGAATTTGAAGGCTGTAAGCTTAAAATTTTGTCGTGATATTCAGTGGCTTTACCAGAATTTCCCAATTCGCTTGCAATTTTGGCAAGCTCCTCAAGCAGGAAAATATCTATTGGCTTTTCGGCAAGAAGCTGTTCACCAATATCTAATGATTCTTTAAGCATGTTCAACTTATAATATGCTTTGAAAAGCAGCTCCTTCGCTACGCCATCATTCTCATTGATCGCCAATATTTTAAAAGAAGCCGTGATTGCCTCTTTGAATATTAGGTTGTTGAAAAGGAATTGAGCGTACTCGTGAAGTAGTTCAATATTTAAAGGATCAGCCTTTAGCCGATCTTCAAGAACGGTCTTTTTGGCAACATTTTTAGGATCAATCTGATATTCTGAAGTTAATGAGCCACCACATTTCTTACAGAACTTTTTATCATCATCGTATGATAAATTACACTTTGAACATATTTTCATATTATGTTAGAATTTAAGGTTTTACAATTTATTGCCGCATTCTTCACAAAAACTGCCTTTCATATTCGATGTAAATTCTTTCCCGCAATTAGAACAATAAGAAGATTTCGAAGCAATTGTTTTGGTCGAACGGCTGAGATCCACCTGAATGTCATTTCCACAGTATTTATTGTGAATCCTGCTAATCCAAGACAGAGTGCTGCCAACATTAGATTGAATAATAACATTTTTTTAATTATATTACCAAGAGATTTGATGCCACTTTATTATTTCAATTAAAATTTAATAAGAAAATAAAGTGGGATAGAGGAAAATCCGATTGCAAAAACAAATCCAATAATATTGGCAACGAATTTCAACCTTTTTATCCAGTTGATATTGCTTAATCCTATCGTCTGGAAAACACTCACAAAGTCATAGGCAATGTACAAACCTACGAAAATGCCACCAATCATATAAATAACGTCATACAGCGGATGATTGATAAACAGATTGGAAACCAGCGCATAAGCATTATGCATTTCGACTCCGTCCACAACTACTCCATTCAAAAGAGGATCGCCTGTAATTTTCATTTTAACCCAGAAGTTCAGGATGTGGAGGATCAGAAAAATTAAAACTATACCGCCCAGAATAAACATGTAATGAGAAGATTCCCAACGTTTAAGAAGTTTATCTCCTGAATAATAATAATGAGGACGGGCTTTTATGTTTTGAAGTTTTATCCATACTGACCAGATTATGTGAATGATTAAACCTATTGCAATAATGGATTCCACTATCTTGATCATGGGATTTGTGGTCACAAAATGGGAAGCAAAATTAAAAAGGTTGCCAGAATCGTCGAAAATAAGGAAAAGATTCATTGTCATATGAATAGACAAGAATGAGATAAAAAAAAGTCCTGTAAGGCTTATAAATACTTTCTGGCCTATGGTTACCTTTCTGTCAGTAATCATTGAATTATTTTCTTCGAGTGGATTACCACAGTTTTTACAGAATTTCTTATCATCATCGTATGATAAATTACATTTTGAACATGTTCTCATATATGTAAGATCTTTAAGGATTTACAATTTATTGCCACATTCTTCACAAAAACTGCCAACTAATGACGGTGGATATTTTTTACCACATTCGCTACAAAAGATTGGATCACTTTGTTTTAAATTCGCTGTTGCTATTTTATCTGTTACTAATGCTAACCCAGAAATTAGAATTGACAATGAGGCTATTAGTACCAAATAAAATCCAATTTCAAAATTCGTAAATATGCGGGCAAAATCATTTTGTTTAGAGCCTAGAAGTAAGATTAGAAGCAATGTACCTGGTATTATGCCAGGAATGATTGCACCTGCTAATTGGCCACTGGTTATTGCATTTTTTTCATTACCAATAAGAGCTACAATCGCTGAAATGACAAATGCAGCGATGATCATGTAACCTGAACCATCATGAGCTTCGAATAGTGTTGCAGAATTGAACCAAGATTTCATATATGGTAAAAACGTACCTATAATACCTACTACTGCTGATAATAATAAAGCGATTCTTTGACTATGCATTTTTTATCCTCCTTTAATTTAGTTAATTATGTGTTGATCAGAATTACAGCTAATACAATGACTACCTTTTCTTATTTTTGCTCCACAGAAGGAACAATATTGATAATCAATTTGATTTGAAGTTTGTGGATCAGAAGTCAAGAGAGGTGTTATGGTTGATTCCGATTTAACAGAGGCATTTAAGATGCCTCCCACCAGGACGATTATTCCCCCCAAAATCATCGTTGTTTTTGAGTTTTCTCGTCTCTCTTTACGCAGAAAATTTTCTGCTTGTACTTCTAAAAAATTCCCTAAATTGATAATTCCAAGGATGGTTTGTTCAGATTCTGATCTATCAAACTTCTTAGGTTGATTCGAGAGAAATTGAATGCCACCAAAGGCAAATACCAGAACTCCGGCAACCATAATTATTGTGAACAGTTTTTTTAATTCCATAATTTGATTTTCATTTGGGTTGTTATTTGCTTTGTTAAAATTAATAACATTTTAAAATTCAGGCTTCTAAATCAACTAGAATAGACCTTGTCATAATCCGAATAGTCTGACGAGCCACACTCCGGACAAATTGTTCCATCTCCATCACCGCAATCATTGCAATATTTATGTCCACATTCACGACATGTATGGACAGGGAAAAAGTTTGAAAAGGCTGAGTCTAAAGCTTCCCGACCACACCTTGGACAATTACTTAAACTGCTCATAATTTTATTATTAAATACATTCACCTACTCGTTTGGCTTTTCTGTATCGCCCCGTTTTAAAGTGGTTGCTGGACTCCTCTATACGTTTTTATATTACTTCAGAATAGCCCGAAGAACATTCTGTATTTCTTGTCCCAACTAATCCCGAACGCAACGAACAGATAACCCAGACCGCTTGGGGCTGTCGCTTCTATCTACACTGGTGAGAAAGTTGCTCATGATCCGGTACCAGGCGCCCGCTGTAGAGCTCTCCGTAGAGGACCACCAGTCCCCGATGCCTCTAATGCCGCCGTCGAATGCTCCAAAGAAGGCACGGCTGCCACCCGGAACGGCTGTAAAGCCAGTTGTGTTGGTAGCACCTGTATTTAGTGGACCTAACCAATGGCTTGTCCCGGTTTCCTTTAACTTTCCACCGGCTATACCTTCACCGCCCAAATAGGTTGTTAGCGTTGTCCACTCGGCATCGGTTGGTACATGCCAACCGGTAGGACAGAGTTTACCGGTATTGACCGTGTACCAATTGTACAGAGCGCCATAAGTACCTTTGTAAGTTGCTGCATCGTTGTTGTACCAGCAATAACCCGGAGTTGACAAATTAAACCAGGCAGTGTTGTCTGTCACCAATGGGATAGCTGTATTATCTTTGTATTTAGTAGTCCTTAGATTTTCTGCCATCCAAACCTGAGTACCAATTGTTACAGTGGAATAAGAATTCCCATCCACATCAGAGACTGAGCCGTAAAAAATTGCAGAAGTTGTCACAAACGAGACTTGACTTCCATAAGCAGTTCCTACACTGTTAGTTGCATAAGCCCGCACATAGTAGGTGGTACTTGCTGTTAAACCCGAGAGACTGGATGTGTATGAACCTGTTCCACTTCCAATCTGGAGTTTTGTCCCTGTCGTTTCAGGATTTGAAGATGTCCCCCAATAAACACCTCGCTCTGTGATTGCAACTCCTCCTTCGGTTACTACATTTCCTCCAACGGTAGCTGAAGAAGATGTATAGCTCGTAATATTTGTTGTTGTTACGGATGGTTTTGAGATCGGTGGAGTCGTTGATTGACTTAACATTACCTCATATTTCAGTAAGTCATTTATTGTACATTCCAATAAAAATTTATCCAGGATATCAACTTTAACCCCGGCATTCATTTTTATACCTGCATTAAGTTTCCACCAAGGGGTTTCCAGAATATTAGCATCCAACCTTTCATACAATTTTAAATTAGCATAAGGTCCAACTACAGAATAAACCTTTACACTGAGCTCTGGCTTAATATATGCAGAAGCACCCGCATTTACATTGAGTGTTGGAGGTTGAAAGTTTAAACTTTTATTAAGCGAAGTGAAAGGTGACCAGCCCTGATTCTTTAAATATTGCATCCCTGCATTAAATGAAATATTCTGACTAATGCCGGTGGTGACTGATCCGTTGGCATTTCCTTCAATACCGGCATAAATATCAAGCTGCGGAGTGAATACAACCGGTACGACTCCAACTTGCACAACAAACGGTGTAAAATATACTGTTGCCAGTTTATAACTCTTTTCAAAATTGTATTGCAATCCTGCGATAAGTTGAAGGTCAAGATTCTCACTCGATTCAAAACCAAATTTCACCTCTTTTAATCCTTCAAGCAGTCCAATATCAATCCTTCCGATCAATTGCCAGTCACAGTTAAATGTTCCGACAAGTTTTATTTGGTCATACGTGGTTGAAGGGTTTCCATCGTTATCATAAAGGACAGTATTTATTTCCCAATTTTGTGACCCTGCTTTTAAATCACCAATATTCCCTTTGTTGAGCTTGATTCCTCCGTAAAAGTACTTTATGCTTTTTATTCGAGAGACATTTAGAGGCTGTTTAAACTCAATTAATCCTTTTTGAATAGCATCAGTAAGGGTTGCTGACTCTGTTTGCACCGTTATGGAATTACCAACTGTGCTTACACTTTTAACTTTTCGAAGAAGACCCTCCCCTGCGGACGAAACAATAATATCTCCTGTTTTCACCGATTGACTTGAAGAAATATCCTTTGAAAAAGTTATTGCCTTACTAACAGAATCGAGTGAAATGAAATTTTTATTCCACGTTTGACTGTCAATTACTTTTACCTCATTAGGAATAACGACATCGCCTATTTTCTGTGGAGAATCTTCAACTTTATCCTTTTTGCAACTCAAATTGAGCGTCAATAGTAGTACCGGAAGGAGTACCTTGAAAAGAGGGGTTTTGGCTTTCATGGTTGTTTGGTTAAGTTATATTACTGATAAAGAACTGATTAATTTTCAACAAAAAAACAGCGTGGCCAAATTGCCTACGCCGTACCTGAGGCCCGACCAAGAGCCCATTCCACAACATAAAAGCAACGACCACGCCTTGACGCGGCGTTTTTGCTTTTTCTGTGGAATTGTAAATTTGGTCGGTTTCAAGTACAGAATTCAGCTAAACGCTATATTTTAATATTTCTTAAATTCTATGTTCGTCTTTAATTAATTATTATTCAGATATATACATGTACTAAAGTGAAATTTTATTTTTGTAACGATAAAGGTAAACATAAAAAATTTTAATTGCAATTTTTCCGGTTGAAAAAGATCGGACCGTGCTTTCAAAATATTTTTTTCTGAAAAACGAGGGGTTGTAAAGATTTTTTTCTATTTTTGCAGCAAACAAGTATACAATGATCACACGTTTGGCGAATACATATTGGTGGTGGCTGGCTTATAACCCTCAAAAGTCGTAAGGAAGCAACGCTTGTATTTACCTGAATTGATATAGTAAAAAGAGGCCTGTCGCAACCGCGGCAGGCCTCTTTGTTTAGTTGAAAGTTGAAAGTTGAAAGTGAAAAATTGAAACGGGGAAACTAGGAAACGGAGAAACTAGGAAGATGAGTTGATTAGCTGATGTGACGATTAGATGATGTTTGAATGTGACAATGAGATGATTTGTTGATGTGATGATGCGAAGATTGAATGAAATGACGAATTGGAATACGGAAGCTGAGCCGCAGAGCGGCGAAATGTTGGTAGCCCAGGAAGAGGAAAACCAGGAATTCACCGTCCGTGGAAGAATGATGAAAAGAGATTAGAAGGGGTCGGACAGAAGGGCGCTAGAACTGAAAGTGGAAAGTTGAAAACTGAAAATAAAGAATTGAAACGGGGAAACTAGGAAACAGGAAAGATGAGAAGAATTGACGATATGAAATACTGAAACGGCTAATAGCCAATAGCTAAAAGCTAACAGCTAATAACCTCTTGCTATTGAACAATGGATAATCTATAGAAAATACTGAAAAATGACACCAATATGAACACTTACCAGGCAGATAAAAACGGTTATTACGGGGAATTCGGAGGGGCATATATCCCTGAAATCCTTCACCGGTGTGTAACGGAGCTTCAAAACACCTATTTGCAGGTCATCGAAAGTGAAGAATTCAAAAAGGAGTTTGACCAATCGCTTCAGGACTATGTTGGTCGTCCTTCACCTTTGTACCTCGCAAAACGGCTCAGCGAAAAATATGGCTGCAGGATCTACCTTAAACGTGAAGACCTGAACCATACCGGCGCCCACAAGATCAACAACACCATCGGACAGATTTTGCTGGCACGAAAAATGGGCAAAACCCGCATCATTGCAGAGACAGGCGCGGGTCAGCACGGGGTGGCCACAGCTACCGTCTGCGCCCTGATGAACATGGAGTGCATCGTCTACATGGGCAAAACAGATGTCGCCCGTCAGCATGTCAACGTGCAAAAGATGAAGATGCTTGGAGCAGAAGTGCGGCCGGTTACCTCCGGCAACATGACGCTGAAGGACGCCACCAACGAAGCGATCCGCGACTGGTGCTGCAACCCTTCAGATACTTACTATATCATCGGCTCAACAGTAGGTCCGCACCCTTATCCCGATATGGTGGCCCGATTGCAGTCGGTTATCAGTGAGGAGATCAAAAAACAGTTGTTGGTCAAGGAGGGACGCGATTACCCCGACTACCTCATCGCCTGCGTGGGAGGAGGAAGCAATGCGGCCGGTACCATCTACCATCACCTCGATGATGGGCGGGTGAAAATAGTGTTGGCCGAAGCCGGCGGACTCGGCATCGATTCGGGCCAGAGCGCAGCCACCATCCAACTGGGCAGGATTGGAATACTCCACGGCACCAAATCGCTGGTGATGCAGAGTGAAGATGGTCAGATCGAAGAGCCATACTCCATCTCCGCCGGACTCGACTATCCGGGCATCGGTCCCATGCATGCGCACCTGGCTGCCACAAAACGGGCAACCATCCTGGCGGTTAACGACGACGAAGCCCTTAAAGCGGCTTTCGAACTGACACGCCTTGAAGGCATTATCCCTGCCCTTGAATCTGCCCATGCCCTCGGCGCCCTCTCAAAAGTGGATTTCAAACCTACCGATGTGGTGGTGCTCACTTTGTCTGGACGGGGGGATAAGGATATGGACACTTTTATCAACGCAATGTGAAAATTGGGAAATTGGGAAATGTGAAAATTAAGAAAGCGGGATGAGAAATGAAACATGAGAAATGAGATATAAGACATGAGATATAAGTTAACTGAAATCAAGATAAGAGCGTTCTTCATTTTCAAATTTCCACATTTTCCAATTTTCACATTTCTAACTTATTAATTGACAAACAATTAAACAAAATATATGACAACATCAACAAAGTTCACATACACGGCTAACGGCAAGCAGGTCCTCGGGGATTTGCATACACCGGTCAGCATCTACCTGAAGGTACGGGATGTCTACCCAGAATCGGTACTATTGGAGAGTTCAGACTTCTCCTCAAATGAAAACAGCCTCTCATTCATCGCCCTGCAACCGATCGCCAGGGTAGGTATCAATAGTGGCATTTGCACATCTCAGTTCCCCGACGGCACTATTATGGAGCAACCCCTGAGTGTTACTTACGATGTGGCAGAGGCGCTGAACAGCTTCATGTCAAAATTTGAGGTAACAGGTGCGCATGCCGATGTGTGCGGGGTCTTCGGCTATACTGCGTTCGATGCGGTGCGTTACCTGGAGAAAATTGCCGTAATCGAAAGTCACCAGACTGAAAATGATGCCCCCGACCTGCTTTACATCCTCTACAAATATATCCTGGTGTTCAACCATTACAAGGATGAACTGACATTGATCGAACTGACAGGAGCGGAAGAATCACCCAATCTGGAAGGAATGGAGACCCTGATAGCCAACCGCAATTATGCCTCCTATGATTTTACCACCAATGGGCAAGAGCGCTCCCCCATCACTGACGAAAAATATCGTGAAATGGTGCGGAAAGGGATCTCCCACTGCTTGCGGGGCGATGTCTTTCAGGTGGTCTTATCGAGAAGGTTCGAGCAGCCCTTTCTGGGCGACGACTTCAAAGTCTACCGGGCGCTGCGAAGTGTGAACCCCTCGCCTTACCTCTTCTATTTTGATTTTGGCGGTTTCAGGATCTTTGGTTCCTCTCCCGAGACCCACTGCAAAATCACCAATGGAAGGGCCACCATCGATCCGATCGCCGGCACCGTGCGCAGAAGTGGCGACGTGATACAAGATAAAGCGCTCAGCGAGGCCCTTTTGCAGGATCCCAAAGAGAATGCCGAACATGTGATGCTGGTCGATCTGGCCCGCAACGACCTGAGCCGCAACTGCAACGACGTGGGGATTAATTTCTACAAACAGGTGCACTACTATTCCCACGTCATTCACCTCGTCTCCCGCGTGAGCGGAACCATCCTGCCGGAGAGCAATCCCATCAAAACATTTGCCGACACTTTCCCGGCAGGAACCTTGAGCGGCGCCCCAAAAGTGAGGGCCATGCAATTGATTTCCGAAATTGAGACCCACAACCGGGGCGCCTATGGCGGCTGTATCGGGTTCATCGGATTCAACGGCGACCTCAACCAGGCCATCACCATCCGCACCTTCGTGAGCCGAGGAAACACGCTCTTTTACCAGGCAGGTGCAGGTATCGTGGCCAAGAGCAACGACGAAAGTGAACTGCAGGAGGTTAACAACAAGCTGGGCGCATTGAAAAGGGCGATCGACATCGCCGAAACCCTGAAAAATTAAGAACCATGAAGAAGATATTACTGATAGACAATTACGACTCCTTTACCTATAACCTGGTGCACCTGATCACCTCATTGGGTTATGAAGCGGATGTGTTCAGAAACGATCAGATCACGATCGAAGAGGCAAAGGCATACGACAAAATCGTGCTGAGTCCCGGTCCCGGGATACCATCCGAAGCCGGATTGTTGCTGGAGATTGTGCGTCATTTTGCACCTACCAAAAGCATCCTCGGCGTCTGCCTGGGCCATCAGGCCATCGGAGAGGTGTTTGGTGCAACACTGATTAATCTCAAAGAGGTGCATCATGGCGTTGCCTCGCAGATCAATGTTACCAAAGATGACCTACTGTTCAAAGGAGTGGAAAGCTCTTTCGAAGCCGGTCGTTACCACTCCTGGGCGGTTAGTCCAATTGACTTCCCTGAAATATTGGAGGTAACCGCGCTCGATGATTCAGGCGAAATCATGGCGCTGCGCCACAAATCTTACGATGTTCGCGGTGTCCAGTTTCATCCCGAATCGGTGCTGACACCTGTGGGGAGCAGGATTATGCAGAATTGGCTGGAGGAAGAGTTATGAGTTAAGAGTAAAACTAGATTCGAGCGTTCTTCACTTTATCCTTTTGACTTTATCCTTTATCCTTTTTGTTATCCTTTATCCTTTTTGTTATCCTTTATCCTTTTTGATTTACTAGTTATGAAACAGATATTATACCGCCTTTTTGAACACCAGTTCCTTGGCCGCGACGAGGCCAGGGAGATCCTGCAAAACATGGTGGAAGGAAAATATACAGAGGCGCAGATTGCCTCTCTGATCACGGTCTTTCTGATGCGGAGCATCTCGATCGAAGAGCTGTCCGGATTTCAGGATGCGCTGCTGGAAATGCGGGTCAAGGTCGACCTGAATGAGTTCGATCCGATCGACATCGTGGGTACCGGCGGTGACGGCAAAAACACCTTCAACGTCTCCACTGCCTCCTGTTTCGTGGTGGCAGGCGCAGGGTACAAAGTGGCCAAGCACGGAAACTACGGGGCCACCTCGGTGAGCGGAGCTTCGAACGTGATGGAACACCATGGCGTCAAATTCACCACAGATCCCGACCGGTTGAAGCGATCGATCGAGCTGTCGAACATGGTTTACCTGCATGCCCCAATCTTCAATCCGGCCTTGAAGGCGGTAGCAGGTGTGAGAAAAAGCCTGGGGGTACGCAATTTCTTCAACATGCTTGGACCTTTGGTCAATCCGGCCAAACCGAAAAACCAACTGCTGGGTGTTTTCAATCTTCCCCTGCTGCGCCTCTATAGCTACTCTTTTCAACAGAGTGGCAACCGGTTTGCGGTGGTGCATAGCCTGGATGGTTACGATGAAATCTCATTAACAGATTCCTTCAAAGTTATCTCCAACCAGAACGAGCATATTTACACACCAGAAGAGATTGGTTTCACCCGTAATCTTGAAGCGGACCTTTTTGGCGGCGATACGATCGACCAGGCGGCGGCCATTTTTGGCAAGGTACTGGATGGCACAGCAACCACGCAGCAGACCAACTGTGTATTGGCCAATGCGGCCTTCGCGATACGGGTACTCTGTCCGGAAAAAAGCATTGCCATTTGTATCGAAGAGGCACGCGAATCGCTGGTAGGCGGAAAAGCGATGCAAAAATTTAAGAAATTTGTGGAGTTAAATTCATAGAGATGATCGCGTTCGAAAATATTACACAGAGTTTCACAGAGGAATCACAGAGTTACACGGAGAAAAAATATTTTTTCTAACTCTGTGGTTCTCTGTGATTCCTCTGTGTAACTCTGTGTAAGTTCTTAAATCATTGGCCTTAAAAGAAAGCAAAATAAATGAAATACCCATGAGAGAATATTCACACCAACCGAAAATGATTACGTGGGTATTCCATCAGGCAATTAAAAAACAAATTATAAACTGATGAAAGATATTTTACAGAAGATCATCGCCCACAAACACATCGAAGTGGAAAAGCAGAAACTGCTTGTTCCGCCAGAGAAGCTTGCGCAACAACTCGCACTGCCGACTCTCAGGGCCACCAAATCGATGCGCATGGCGCTTGCCTCCTCCCCTACCGGGGTAATCGCGGAATTCAAGCGCAAATCGCCCTCCAAAGGGTGGATCTTCCCGGAAGCCGAAGTTACTGAGGTGGTTCCCGCATACGAAGTAGCTGGGGCCTCAGCTTGCTCCATTCTGACCGACGAACACTTCTTTGGCGGATCGCTGGAGGATCTCCGCAAAGTCCGGGAATTGGTATCACTCCCATTGCTACGGAAAGAGTTCATCATTGACCCGTACCAACTTGCGGAAGCAAGGCTGGCTGGGGCCGATACCATTCTTTTGATCGCTGCCGTGCTCACACCGGAAGAATGTTTAACCCTGGCCAAAGCTGCGCATGCCCTGAGCCTTGAGGTACTGCTCGAAATTCACAATGAAAACGAGCTTGGGCATCTCAACGACTGCATCGACATGCTGGGAATCAACAACCGCAACCTGGGCACCTTCGAAACTTCACTCGGTCACTCTTACCGGCTGGCCGAAAAGCTCAGGCAGCTGGACAGCAATGTTTTGCTTGTCTCAGAAAGTGGGATATCTGAACCCTCCACCGTTGCCACACTTCGGACTGAGGGTTTTCGTGGTTTTCTGATTGGCGAAACCTTTATGCGGGGCGGAACCCCCGGTGCGACGCTGACGAAATTTATAAAAGGAATTAGCCATGCTGATTAAGGTTTGTGGAATGAAGGAACCCGGTAACATCGGGCAGGTGGCCGCCATCTCCGGAGTCGACCTGATCGGAATGATCTTTTACGGACCTTCGCCAAGGTATGTCGATTCGTCTGATACAGCTCTTTCGGTTGCCTCGCTCACTACCGTGAAGGTTGTTGGCGTCTTTGTGAACGCGACTCCGGAAGAGGTGGCAGCAAAATGCAAGGAATACCACCTGGATTATATCCAGCTTCATGGGATTGAAACACCCCAATACCTGATTTCCCTGCGCGAACAACTCCCCGGGAAGGTCAAAATTATCAAGGCATTTTCCATCCAGAACGCAGAAGACCTTAAGTGCGTTTCCGGGTACGAAGGACTCTGCGACTACTTCCTTTTCGACACCAAAACATCCGGCTACGGAGGTTCCGGCGAAACTTTCGACTGGCACATCCTGCAGCAATACAGCGGGTTTACGGAGTTTCTGCTCAGTGGCGGGATTGCCCCAGACAGCCTGGAAGCGCTGAACCGGTTTCAACACAAACTCTGCGCCGGGGTGGACCTGAACAGCCGTTTCGAGACCGCTCCCGGAATTAAAAATATCCCTTTACTCAAAGAATTCATACGACAACTTAAACAGAATAAGCAATGAACCGTCTTACCCAACTTTTCGAAAATCAACAGCACAAAATCCTTTCAGTCTATTTCACGGCCGGTTACCCCAAACTGGAGGATACCTTACAGATTCTGTACGCCCTCGAAGAAAATGGGATCGATATGGCCGAGGTGGGAATTCCCTTCTCAGATCCGATGGCCGATGGCCCTGTGATCCAGCAATCTGCGGGGGATGCGCTGCACAACGGGATGTCGCTCAGGCTGCTATTTGACCAGTTGAAGGAGGTTCGAAAAACTGTAAAAATGCCCCTGGTAATGATGGGCTACCTCAATCCCATCATGCAGTATGGTTTCGACAAATTCTGCCAATCCTGTTCGGAGGTGGGTATCGATGGAATGATCATCCCTGATCTGCCATTTGCCGACTATCTGGCCAATTACAAGTCAATCGCCGAACGGCACGAACTAAAGATGATTATGCTGATCACTCCCGAAACCGAAGAGGCCAGGATACGACTGATAGATGAACATACGGAAGGCTTTATCTATCTTGTATCCAGCGCTTCGACAACCGGTGCACAACAAGCGTTTGATGACAGCAAACAGGCCTATTTCACAAGGGTTTCGAACATGAAGCTCCGGAATCCCCTTTTGGTCGGATTTGGCATCAGCAACAAAGAGACCTTCGAGGCGGCATCTGCACATACCAATGGCGCTATTGTGGGAAGCAAGTTTATCCAACTACTGGGCGAGTGTGAGACTCCAGATAAGGCGGTGAAGGAGTTGTTGAAAGCGGTGAGAGATTAAAAATGTCAAATACAAATCCGCTCACAAAATATTCCACAAGTTGTTTTAATTACAAAGAATTACTAAATTTGAAAAACAGATAATATGCCCAAGATCTTCGAATACTTAGGAATTCTGATTTTTTTCTATTCAAATGAACATGAACCAATACATGTTCATGGGAAATATGATGGTTTTGAAAGCAAAGCAGAATTCTATATAGTTGATGGCATTATTGAAGAAATTAAAATAAAGTCTATCAAAGGCTTGCAACCTTTATCCGGAGTAAAATTGAAAGATTTTGAAGCCTTTCTTGAGAAGTATGCTCATCAGATCATTCAGAAATGGATTGATTATTTCGTTTACCATAAGGATATAGAATTTGAAAAAATTAACAAGCGAATCAAATGAGAATTGTTGAAGAATATACTGTCTTGAATACTGATTTGATCGAAATAAAATCAGCAGTCTACATTGGTGATTTTGCGATCCGTCTATTTTTTACTGATGGATTTGTTCGGTTGGTAGACTTCAAACCTTTTTTAGAATCCTCCCTGCACCCTTCTATTAAAAAATATATGGACGAAAATTTATTCCGGGGCTTTACTTTATTGGATGGAAATCTAAACTGGAATGACTACGATCTGATTTTCCCTCTTGAAGATCTCTATACCGGTAACCTTTAATTAAACTTCACTTTTCGTTTTTGCCTGCCAGGGCATCAAGCTTCATAGAAAAACATATCACCCTGCCAGTTTTACCGGATGGGAATAAACGGCAAGGTTATAAACTGACCGACCCGTGAAAATTCATAATGGCACCGCTAATCTTTGTCTATCCCCAGGAGAGGAAACCATATCTACCCAAACTCATGCCTCTTTCCCAAATTCGTATTTCGTTCAAAAACATTGATTCTCGAATAACTTGTGTATTTTTATACTGCAAGTGATAATTGAAACCTGCGTCCTAACATCTTTAATCTACTTATACAGAAATGCTTACTATGTATACGAAGGTTTTTTTTTATCGTTTATCAGTGTGATGTTTGAATTGCAACTTCCTAAACTACTTGATCATGGATCCACACGAAAAAACCAAAGATGAACTAATTGGAGAGTTGGAAGAATTGTATCAGAAACATGAAGCCCTGAAAGAATTGTATGAGAATACAATTACCAAAAACATTCAGGCGGAGGAGGTGCTCCGTGAAAATCAGGAACTTTTCCGCAAGGCCCTTGACTTAGGTGTGGTTGGCATGGCCACGACCCACCCGTACACCTTTTATTTCCTTTCAGCTAACAAACGTCTTTGCGAAATGGTTGGTTATACAGAGGAAGAGTTGTTGCAAAAAACCTGGGTTGAAATAACCTTTCCAAAAGAAAAGGTTGATGAGGATAGCGCCAATGTATTGAAATTACTGCGTGGGGAATTGAACGGTTATGTGATGGAAAAGCAGTACCAGCACAAAGACGGTCACATGATTGATATTACGCTTTCGGTACAAGGAGTCACAAAAAAAGATGGGACCATTGACTACCTTTTAATATTGATAGACGATATCACACAGAGGAAGCAGGCAGAAAAAGCATTAATGGAGGCTTCCAAATATTCACGAAAATTAATTGAAACCAGCCTTGATGCATTGGTAACCATCAGCGCCGAAGGGAAAATTACCGACGTAAATGCAGCTACAGAGAAGATTACGGGATTATCGCGTGAGATGCTCATCGGATCGGATTTTTCAGATTACTTTACCGAACCCGATAAGGCGCGTGCAGGGTACCTGAAAGTATTTGAAGACGGTCAGGTCATCGACTATCCGCTTGCCGTCAGGCATACCTCCGGCGAGGTTGCCGATGTACTCTACAATGCTTCGGTTTACAGAAATGAACAGGGTGAAGTGATTGGAGTCTTTGCCGCGGCAAGGGATATCACGCAAAGAAAGCAGACAGAACTCGAATTAATAATTGCCAAAGAGAAAGCTGAGGAGAGCGAACGTTTAAAATCTGCTTTTCTTGCCAACATGAGCCACGAAATCAGGACACCGATGAATGGCATTCTTGGATTTGCCGAGCTGCTAAAAGAGCCAAATCTATCGGGAGACGAACAACAGGAGTACATTAAAATCATCGAGAAAAGTGGTG
>Ga0265297_10005864_pt1 | contig 18317 bp, 16 predicted proteins | sample Munlanlwell13791_FD_192502 | JGI IMG/M metagenome (GOLD analysis project Ga0265297, IMG submission 192502) | Leachate microbial communities from a municipal landfill in Southern Ontario, Canada - Leachate well 137-91 | ecosystem: Engineered > Solid waste > Landfill > Unclassified | place...
ACTGGCAAAAACTTACATTGAAATTGGAAATAGCCGATATAAGATGGGTATCGGTGGGTTACATTCAACTGAATCGAACGCGAGTTATGTAGCTAACGATGATTATGTATTGCGTGATCATGACGTAACTGGCATGTATCCGAACATGATGATCAACTTAAGCATAGCGCCACCGCAATTAGGCGATCATTTTAGAACCATATTCAAAGGTTGGGTTGATTCCAGAACTGAATCGAAACACAAATCACAAGAAATTAAAAAACAAATTAAGGAATTAAAAAAATGATAATTAAAGATCAAGCAGATTTCATGAAATTAGCTGGACAAAAAACCGATGGGTTTTGCCAAAACCAATCAGACCTATATGCAAAGCTAATTGAAGAAGAATCGAACGAGTTTATAGAAACGCAAGGTCTCGGATACGATAGTCCATATATAGCCGATCATATCAAAGAAGCCGTGGATGTTATCGTTGTGGCAACAGGCTTTCTTATCAGCAATTTAGGGGTCGATGGTGCTCAAAAAGCCTGGAACCTTGTGCATGAAAGTAATTTAATAAAGGTTCAAGGCAAAGTAGAAAAACGCGAAGATGGAAAAGTTCTTAAAAACGATGAGTACAAGCGCGAAGCTAAGATCAAACTTATGGCGGCTCTTGATGAATTGGTGCGTGGGTTTTGAATACCGTCGAGCAGCTTGAAAAAATGATATAAAAATTATCATTGACAGTTAAAATAAAATACATTTGTAATATTATTTTATTTTTAACAATGAAATTAAAAAAAAACAAATTGCCGAATTGAGGAAGATGTTATGAGTTGTTTATATAAGATAAGTTTCAATGATACCAACAAGGTATATATTGGAATTACATCAAGAGACGTGTATAAAAGATTTAACGAGCATTGTAAATCAACAACAAAAAGCCTTATTGCTAATGCTATAAGAAAACATGGTGTTGAAAATACTACGTTGACAATATTACTTGAATCTAACGATTACGATGAACTATTGTTATTAGAGCAAGTATCTATTTTAGAGCATGGTAGCATTACACCAAATGGTTATAATATAACAAAGGGTGGTGAAGGAGTTTTAGGTTTAAATCATTCTTTCGAGTCAAAGTTAAAAATGGGAATAAGTCAAAAAATACGTTTTTTAAATGACACCGAACGTGATAACGCTTCTATAAAAACAAAAAATTATTACAACATTAACCAAGATGCCCGATTAAAAATGAGCGAAATTAAAAAGGAATTTTATATGAAGAATCCTGAAAAAGCTATTGAGCATAGTAATAAAATGAAGAATTATTACAACATTAACCAAGATGCCCGATTAAAAATGAGCGAAATTAAAAAGGAATTTTATATGAAGAATCCTGAAAAAGCTATTGAGCATAGTAATAAAATGAAGAATTATTACAACATTAATCCCGATGCTAGATTAAAAATAGTTGAATCAAATAAAACTAGATTAATTAGTAAACAAACACTTATAAAAAAGTCAGTGTCAGCAGCGCTAAATTGGGCGATACGATTGAATCGTCAATTCTCATATATAGAAGGATTTGCACAATGACCACCACTATTACCGAACGTATAGCTGAATTAGAAAAAGAATATAACCGACTCATTACCGATTCTAATTCAAAAAAGCTAACAACAAACGGATCGTTCGGTAAATTAGGATCACCGTATAGCATCTTATATGCTCCAACTGAGCTTGTGGAAGTCACGCTAACAGGTCAATTGTCACTACTCATGTTAATTGAACGCATGGAACTGGCAGGTATTCCGGTTGTATCGGCAAACACAGATGGAATTGTACTCAAATGCCCGCATGATCGAGAATGGTTAGCCGATGAAATAATTACGTGGTGGGAACACGCAACCGGATTCGGAACCGAAGAAACTCGATACAAGGCACTATACAGCAGAGATGTGAACAACTACATTGCCATAGGTGAAGATGCCAGTGTAAAACTAAAAGGCGCGTTCGCACCGGCAGGGGCCGGCTTAACGTGGCCCAATCCGACGGTCGAGATATGTACCGATGCTATGGTAGCGTATTACAAAGACGGAGTTCCTATTGAACAAACGATACGATCCTGCACCGATATTCGAAAATTCGTCAGTGTTAGAGCCGTAAAGGGTGGCGGTTGGTATAGTGATCGCCCACCGATACCGAAAAAGACCAGCAAGAAACGAATGGTAGCATTGTGTGAACAATACAGAGCTGCCAGTTACGACGACCTACTTACCTGGGCGAACAGTAATTTGAATTATTTGGGTAAAATCGTCCGATGGTATTACGCTATCGGATCGGTCGGTTACATTCGGTACCAATCAGGTAATCTAGTCCCGTGTTCCGAAGGCTGTTACCCACTAATGGAACTACCTGACGCATTGCCCGATGATATAAATTTTCAATGGTATATTGACAATACTGTTAGTATGCTACTATAATTCAAACGTACATTAATTAACTGAGAGTGAACCATGAAACAACAACCATTTAGAAGATTAAATAAGATGTTATCCATTGCTGCTGAACTAATGAGCAAAACAGAATGTTCATTACCGATTGCGCTTTCCATGCAACCTGCATATCGATCTAGGGGTAAAAACAGAACGAGCATTGTAAAGGCACGACACGGTAAACACATGGATGCAGTTAGAGCCGCACGCTCCGCGCACAATCAAGCAAAGAGAAAATAAAATGAACGAAGTGGGTATAAAGAAGGATATTGGAAAAAACCGGCTAGGGTTGGTGATATTAGGGTTTGCTAGGGCGTTACAAGAAATTGGTGAAGTCGGCACGTTTGGCGCTGACAAATACACCGATGACGGATGGGTTGCAGTACAAGACGGTGAGCGCCGTTATACCGATGCCATGTTACGACATTTATTGAGCGAAGCTATTGGTGAAAAATACGATCCTGAAAGCGAATTGTTACACGCGGCACATACCGCCTGGAATGCTTTAGCCAGATTAGATTTAATGTTGAGGAACAAATAATGGATAGCTACGAAGAAGTACTAATACATATTGAAAAAATACAGCATTCTTTATCTGTCTTAATGAGAATTCCTTCGGTGTTCGTCAGAGAAGAAAAAGAACTGTTGATTAGCATTAACAAACAAATCGCCGTATTAAAAAGCGGCCTTGGGAGCACCTTGTCATGTTGATTAAAATAATAGCTCAAAACCCGTGGATCATGATTATTATTGTGTTACTTTGGGTGGGATTTGAAAATCAGCATCGTCCACACTACCCTGTTGATTACTACGAACAAACCACAATTTCAACTGGAAATCTTAGATCATGATCATCTTACTATTCGAGAACACTATGAAATATTTTAAATTGCTTATTGCAAACTTATTCGTCGCTGCTGTTCTAGCACTGGCATTAACCGGCACAAGTAAGGGCGACGGTATTGATGATCCAACGTTCTACGCGCCGAAAAAAGCCCGCCATTACGGGCAATTGTTTGACCGGTGTATGAGTTCAAGATTTAACAATTCGGCGTCCAAGTGTCGAATTTACGATGATATGGGGCCGTTCAATTGGCAAGATGATTTAATTGATATTCCAGTTCAACAACTAAATTCTGTACCAGAACCAGAGCAAACGCTGTTATTGGGTATCGCTATATTCATGTTGGGAGTATATAAAAAATGCAAGTAATTTTAACAGACCATACCACCGATCCGGTTAATCGAATAGGGCAGCAAGCGGCGATATGCTACGACGCTGATACGTCAATAGATAGCAACATCAAACGGGCTAGTCACTGTAAAGATAAAGGTCACTTGATGGTATTACGGTTCGCCTATGCGTCGTTTAATATCCAAGGCATATCGAGAGTTGCTTCTCACCAATTAGTTCGTGTAGCCCATGCCGGTATCCTTCAAGAATCACAACGTTATGTTAAGCAGAGTAACATAACGTTCATCAAACCACCGGCGTTAATAAACATGCCGAACGATCTACAGCAAAGATGGTTTCGTGCACTATCAGATTGCGAATTTATTTACCAAGATGCCCTAGACCATGGCATGAAAAAAGAAGATGCCAGATATATCTTACCGCAATCATGCACTACTCAATTGAACATGACAGGCAATTTTCAAATGTGGCGAGATTTATTAAATAACCGCACCAAACCAGCCGCACAATGGGAGGTTCGTGATGTTGCCGATGAAATAAAACGCTTGTTGCATAGCATCGCACCGGAGATATTTTAATTATGAAATGCAAAAAATGTAATGCTGAAATGCGATTGGTGAAAAATGGTACCAATAAACCCGTGTATAGGTGCCAGCCGTGTCACTCAAAGGCAGTAAAGGAAAAATACAGTGAGTCCAGAAATAAAGCAGCAAAGAAATGGATAGAAAATAATCCAGAAAAATATAAGCTCATGCGAAAACTTAGGGCTATGAAAGAAGGCGCATTGTCTGAAACAACTGTTCGTTCCAGAAGAAGCGAAAAAGACGCGCACAACGCACGACAATCGTGGACTATGCGTGATGACAAAATTGTTTTAAGTGGGCAGTACGCAGAAAGCCAACTGGCAAAAATGCTAGGTAGGACAATTCGTGCTATTGGCAGACGAAAACACCAGTTACGTGAAATTAAAAAACAGGAGATGATCTAAAATGAAATGGCCCGATCTTAAATTCTCACCTATCAATTTGTGGACTTTCCCGTTCTTCCGTAAACCAGTTTGTAAACATACTCACTGGATGAAACTGCATAGTCATAAAATAGAAATATGTTACTCATGCGGTAACGAACGCCCTATAACCAATGATATGCCGAGTCATACGAGATGAAAATTAAAGACAAAGAATTGAAAAAAGAAGTAGATGTGGCAAATAAAGATTGTCCAAAATTCGAATGTTATTGGCCGAGACCTGATCCTGGAATTTTTACACAAGGGCAAGGTTATCGAAAAGCGACCGTAGATAGAGGTTATATATGTGGCAAAAGAGAAATTAACGGCTGTCCTGATCAACCAAAAATAAAAAATCAATCAATATGAATGTTATTAAAAAATTTACAATTAAACCAACTAATACACGTATTGTAGAGACACCTTTGACAATTTCTAAAATAGACAGCAAAGAACCCATGCCTGGTTATGAACTTCAATTGTTATTGCGACAAATGTTCGTTGCCGATAATGATACTTATGAAAGAGCTGCTGCCAACGCTAAAAAACAAATCGCATTTTATTTGTACGATGAAGTATTGAGAGAGATACAACAGGCACTTACGGCGGTTTATGAGGGTGATCGAGAAAAAACAATCGCAATTCTTTGTGAATTAAAAACTGATATTATGGATTCTATTCGATGAAAACTTTAATTGAAACACTAAAACTAACTGTTATTTTTGCCATGTTGTTATTTGGTATTTTTACAATCCTGCAAGTTACCGAGCCAGAACCACCTAATTCGAGCCCTATTGAATATCAATGAGTTATAATTTTTCAATAACAACAAAACCGAAAGCACGTAAAGATTATCATTGCTGTGCTTGGGAATGGTTGGCTGATTGTGACTGGTCGGAATTTGACCAGCTTACATTTTCAGAACGTAAAGCAATAGTCAGAGCTAAACGAAATAATTTTATGATTAAGCGTGGCGATATTTACACAAAGACAACTGGAAAATATGAAGGTGAATTTGTTGTGTTTAGAGCAATTCCAGAACTTAATGCTATTTGCAAAAAATATGATATTTACGACAATTAAATTATCGAAAGTTATAATCGGCTGGACAATACTGGCAGTTTTTCTTTTAATGATTTACTTACGAGCAGGTGTGAAAAACAAATGAATGAACGTGACAAACGGGCCAACCGGCCCAAACTGAACCCAAGACCAAAGCAGACAAATTCGTTTCGCTTATTCACTATTAATTCCAAACCGGCGACCGATATGGATATTGTCGAATATGATCGGATAAATCGAGTTAGAAATTACATAAACAAGTAGGTGTGGAAATGATTAACGGGCATTTAATAGAACGATCAGCTGTTAAAATTAAAGACCAACTATTAACTGATCTTGACAATTTACTTTACAAACATGCAATGATTATCTGCGATAATACCTGCCTTGAATCGGATGAAGAAAAATATCTATTTAAAAAAGATATTATTTATGAATTAACATCTATTATTTGCGATCATACCAGAAGGCGACTTTGATGAAACGGAAAATAGGAATCACGTTATATCCATTTTTATTCGGTGCCTGCTTACTAATACTTATCATGGGCATGACTGGCATCGCTATTAGAGCATTATTATCTGAGGGTGTATTATGGCTGATAAAATCGAAAATCAATTGATCATTGACGCGCTGATTATGCGCTAGCATCTTTAGGGTACAATCGTTCGATAGAATAATGTGAAATGTTTAAACGATAGTTGGGTTTAAATCCAACTATCGTTATACGAAAGAGTAAGATCAAATCCCTACTTTTTTGGATGTTCCCAGCGTAAAATATGTATTCCCGACTACAGCTAACGTGGCCAGACCATACGAAATAGCATTTAACTGTTGCTCTGTTATCTCAATGCCGATAAATTGAGCGGCTATACCAAGAATAAGTAAGAACGGGTTCATAAGAAGCTGTATATTCTTCCACATGGCAGGGTCTTTAAGACTCTCACCGGCTTTCAATACCTGACATGCTGCAAATAGTTTTTCAAGTAAATTCATATAATTGTTTCTCTTATAGTAAAGGGTTCATGGGTTTAATTTACTACTATAAAATTCACCCGTGTTTCTGCTGTTGGGTTGGCATCCGGGTAAATTGTAAAACTACCTGTTCCTGCTACAACAGCAACGCTTTTCATTGTGGTGTCATTAGTAGCTACTGTGCAAATAATAATGCTATTGGCGGTCACCAGACTCGACGGCAGTAGGTCGTGCTGTTAAATTAGGATATTCTAAAAACTTACCGATAAAATCCTCATTCATTACGCTGATTATATCTTCAGCAAGTTGTTTTTTATTTTGATAGGGTGAAATGGACATTGTAATCTCCTGTTAATTTATAGATATTATCGCATAGCTTTGTCAACAAGCATATTATATTTTGTCATTTGCTTGACAATCGCTTGATCTAATGCTTTGGTATTAGCGCTCTTTTCTATCAATACTTTACGCTGACGTTTTAATTTATCAACGCTTGATTCAATCTTATGGAGCGCTGTTATATAACGTGCTTCAGGATTATTCCGTAAATAGTTAATACGATCTTTTGGCGCTAATGTTTCAAGTTCTTCCTTATGTTCATACATCGTTTTTATATTATCGTAATAACCCGCACGTTCGGCTTCGGCACCGGTTGTTTTACCTGCAAACTTACCAACAATAGGAATTCGATAAATTGGCAGTTCTTCACCAGTGTATAACGATTGTCCGGCTTCAAGCACTTTCATAGCTTCTCGTCCGGTACCACCTGTCAATTGCCCAACAACATAACTCAATTGATCACCAGTAGGCGACCAGAGCCCTTGTTTAGCTTGAGTGCCTCCGGTAGCCCAATTGATTGCTTCGGCTGTATTTTTGAATACCTTGGCTGTATTTTCTTTTGTGCGTGTAAATCCTGGTGACGGTTTTAAACTGTTGAAATCATCTCTATAAATCGGTTTTCCTGTCCAGTCCTGATTACGTAATAAATCAATTGCAGGATCGAGCGTGGTTGGTGTAACAGAACTCACCAAATCACCGCCACCCAACGGACTGAACGCACCGATAACACTACCAGCAAGATCACCAAATCGTTTGGTATTGGATATTTTATTGCTACCAATGAATGATTCGACAAATTTACGACCGACGTTTGGAATGATGTTAAAGCCCATAGGTAGCGGTATCGCCACATAACCTTTCATACCGGGTAATGTGAGAATCAATGAACGCTCTTTTACAAATTCGGGAATCTTATCCCAATCATCAGCACCCATGTTCATAATACCGAGCACCGTCATAATCATACCGAGCCCAGTACCACCCATGAGTATCTGCTTACCGGATGGACCGCGCAAGGTTTCAACTGTCCGAGCTGTGCCTTGGATACTGGCATTCAAGAAAGCGTAATAAGCGGCCAGTTTTGTAGTATTTGCACCTTTACGATTGAAATTAACCGTTAAATTTTTTGCCAAGGATGCTGCCCGTGCATTAGTTAATCCTACCGCTTTTGCTTCTTGGTATGCTGAAAATCGTGTTGAATGCTCGATGATCGTATTAAAATCATTCAAGAATTTTGGCAATGCTTGATGAAAAAATTTAACGGGGCCTGATTCATCAAGCAATTTTAACTTGTCGGTTATTGACTTGTTTCGGGCTTCGATGTTCTCAAACATATTGGTGAAGCCTATGGCGCCACCTTCCCGCAAAAACTCCTGATATTCCGGATCATAGTTACCACTACGCAAAGATTTTGTTATCGTAGCGAGTGCTTTAGGAATACGGCTTAATACCGCAAGCTGTTTACCATGCAACGGCGTGGTGGTCAAATTTAACGCAGTAGCGCCCATATCACGAATGAAGTTAAACAATCCAAACGCAAGGTTGTATTGCGTGTTGATTGATGCAAACCAGCGGGTGCCTTTTGCCATTATTTTTTCGATACGATCCAGATCAGCGCCATCCAAGTTCTGCATGGATGCGGCAAGGTCCATATTGGATTGTTTGTTCTCATTGAATACGATGTATGAATCCTTACCATCCACGCGGAAACTGACCACGTTTGGCTTTTGCTTCATGACAAAGTAATTCGCGGCAACCGGTTCAACCAACCCATTAACCAATTTGTTCTGAATGTCAGGTGTATTAACTTCAGCGAAATCCGGATCGGGATTTTCTTCGATAAATTTTGCCAGTGTTTTAGTAACCAGATTCTTTTCGCCGCGAGTTATCATTTGTTCACGGGCAGCGGATAAGTGTGCCAGGATGTTTGTAACGTCGGCATTTGATCCCGTTGCTTGTTTCATACCTGAACCACTAACGCTGAACCCCTGACCAATAGGTTGACCGAACCCGCCTTGTTCCGGGTGCGCTTCATCACGATGTAACGGTACGTAATGATCCCATTGCTCTTTTAATGCGTCTACAGTTTCTTCAGTCTCCATCCCATAATCGACCAGCAGATTAAGCATGCCTTGAGTTATTGCATCAACCTTGTCACCCAACTCGAACATGATCGGATCGGCTTCATCGAGTATTGCTTGCGCCGTGTCATCACTCATACCTGACAAGGACAAACGATCTTCTTCAGATCCCCGGAATGGTTTTGCATTTTCCCAAATACGCAGCTCACGCATTGCGTCGTTTGATTCTTTCGTAGTCTTAGCGTTCTCTAATGCCAGTTGCGCCCGTTCGATATTATCATCAATCATATCCTGGTTCGGATTCCGTTCGGCCATTACAGCATTACGGCTTTCGGCATGACGCGCCTGCAAGAACCTTTGGAACGTATCAAGATCAATCTTGTTATCGTTCATTTCCTTCAACAACGGATCGAGCTGTTTGTCATTGAACTCTTTTATCAGTTGCGCTTTGCGCTGGCTATAAAGTTCTTCAGCCAGATACGTGTCGGTTTCGTCGCTGATAACCGGCGCGGTCTTTTGCTGTTGGCGTTTGAGTCCGATAAAGCGATCCTGATATTTGTAGATCAGGTTATCCAGCGTTTCATTGCTTAATTTCGGTATAGCCATATCCATCTTCATACCGTTCCATTTAACGATAACATCGGTATCAGGTACGTCGGCGGTTTCAGCAGGTGGAACCATGCGTAGGAAATCATCATTCATCTTTGCCCGTGCCTGCACGTTACGCGCTTCGACTTCACCAGCGAGATTTTTATAAGCAATAAGCCGCGCTCGTTTCCATGCGGTCATACTGATTGAAGCATCATCAACGAACCCTTGTTGTTTAACAATTTCTTTTTGAGAGTCCCACAATGCTCTGAACTCATTCGCCGACATTGCGTTCATAGCGGCATCTTGACTACCACCGCTAGCAAAACCTTCTATGGTTTGAATGCCATGCTGTAGCTCATGCAATAGCGTAGACTTGACATTGCTCATAACAACATCTTCGCCGATATAGATTGTCCAAGGTGAACCGACGCTAATTGCCGCGCCTTTACCTTCCTGAGTGGTCACGTTTATATCAGCTAGTTTAGGATATGCCGCAAACAATTTCGGATGATCCAGAATATCACCAACAGTAACCCGTTCAAATTCGCCTTGTTCTAATTGCCTGTTATACAAGTCACGCGCAACATCACCGAACCGTTGTCCTTGTTCTGGATAAGGTTTCTTTAGTTTCGCTTCAGCGTCGCTTATTTCATAACGCCATTTGCCATCAACGCCTTCATGCCAACCTGTATCTTGTCGAACCGTTTCGGCATTCTCACCGACATCGATGCGGTCTTGTGCAGTTGATAGCGCGTGTTCATCAGCGGTATTGGAGCGCTTACCTGCGAATGAATATACTAATTTACTTTCACCACCTAAACTAACATTAGAGTTTACTTTCGCACCATAACCGGACATAGCCACCAGATCAGCCGGTGTTAATGACTTGATAAAACCCATATCCAAACCATTTTTAACAAGGTATATCTTAACCGCTGCGATAAAATCCTTAATCGCTTTGATAATCTTACCTGACAATGAAGCAGGTTTGCTTTGATATTGCGTGACAAGATACGCGCCGAATTCTTCAACTCGATCCTGAATTGGTGTGCCGGCATCCATAACGCGCGTTGCCGCTTCAATCTCAAACTTCGAACCTTTACCGTCAAGCGCCATATTAAAGCGTTCTTCCAGTCCAGACTTGAATCGGTCGAATGTTTGGATGACATTTTTGTCAGTCGCCAATGCCCGGTGTAATAATTCATGAGTTAAGACCTGATTCAGATTATCCTTGTTGAGCATATCTGCAACCAGATACAACTTGTCATTTGTTTTATCGTAAAGCGCTTCAACTCCGGCAAGGTCTTTGCTGAATTTTGCGCTGATAGTTATATCATCGTCTGAAAAGATCACATAGTTACTGGCGTCCGATTTACCGGCTTCGGCTTTGTAGCGTATGCCGCGAATACCTAGCGAATGTAAGTATTGTGATGCTTCCACATCGCTCGATTCTCTAGCGTGAAACTTGTAAAAATTAGCGCCCGTAGTATTTTCTTTGGTGTGATAAGCCGGCAGATATATGTCACCTAATGCCGCTTTAACCTTTTCACTTTGTTTACTCAGCGGCTTATCCCAATCAAGATACTCGTCTTGAGTTGGCGCAAGCTCTACTTGGTAGAGTTTACCAAGGAATCTAGGAGGGTACCTTAGAACTTGATTTGCTTCTTTGATCAAATTACTATTTTCAGGCAATTGATTTATAACATCTTCAATAATATCAGCGCCTGTCAATTTGTTTGTTGATCTTCTTGTTAAATAACTGAAAGATTCCTTTAGTTTCTCTTGCAGCTCTTTTGATATACCCTCACCATCAGAACGCTTTGAGAAATCTAATTCAGCCAGTTTATCCCTATACCACTGTGCAATCTCTTTCTTATCCGTAAAATAATGCCCGTAACCAAACGCTTGAGCACGTTCGCCAGTTCCAATCTTGCTGGAATCAAACTTGTTATGATCATGCGGCGAACCGTGCCAAACAGTATGATAAAGAATATCACCGGAATCTTGCATTGCCTGGGGTAATTCATCAACCGATTGAACCACGTTTAACTTACCAGCGCGTACTAGATCGTCAACTCGTTTGGGTAACATACCTTTGAGATCGGATACTGTTGTTCCGGTTGTATCAGTTGATTTGCTGAAGTTAATATCTGTCGCGGATTTGATCTGATTCGGGTTGAAAACAACATATTCATTTACTGAATCACGTTCATTCTTAACTACTGAATCAAACCCTTTTTCTATTAATATCGTCGTAATCTGATTAGGCTTGGCGGTTTTTTGACCTACTAGGTTAAGTGGTAAATCCTCATTAGATGAATCGAAATAACCAGCACTTCGCATTGTGTTTTGAACTGAATCGAACTCCTTTACTACAAAAGGAGCAGGTGCGTTTAAATAAAACTCATCTATATTACTACCCCATTTAGCTGCTTCCGTTTTGGATTCCGAAAAATAAAATCCTTTTCCGTGCATACCATCATCGGTACTTGACCCTATTTTATTAACATCAAATTCTTTAAATTTATTAGGGCTCCCGTGATAAACAACTAACGGGCGCCCCTGTTTATCAACAACCTTACTATCTCCGAACCATTCCCAAAAGTTTTTAATACCTTCTTTAGTCGGTGCGAGTAACTTACCATTGCTGTTTTTAGTAGAACGATACACGCCATCGATTTCAATAGTATCGGTTGTTTTGCTGAATTTAACATCACTGGTTTTATCGATTACAACCAGTCGAGCATTAACGCTCGTATTGACCGGCAATGAAGCGTCTTGGAATGTTCCTTCTGGTAATTTTTCAACAGTACCGCCGACCTTATCTAGCCAGTCACGAAAGCCTTGCGCTTTTTTATCGCTGCCAAAAAACACACCTTCGCCCATAATGGCAACCAAACGACCGTTATTGTTGAGCAAGTCATAAGCATGCTGAACGTGTGCCATATCGCGCCGATCTGAGAATGGCGGGTTCATTATAATTCTGTCGTAATTATCGGTAACTTCCATGAAATCACGACCAACCACGTTAAAACCTTTTTCTTCCAAAAGTTCTTTTCTATCGTTCGCCATTTCAACAACATCGGGTTCCGTGCCATATTCACGAATACGTTCGGCAATATGACCCATACCGGCAGAAGGTTCCAATACCCGCATACCTTCTTTAATATCGGCAATATCAACCATTTCATCAGCAACCGCAGCCGGCGTCGGGAAGAAATCAAGACCGTCGTTTTTACGTCCGATCATTTCCCGTTCCATTTGTTTTATCTTGCTTGGCTTTTCAGCCTGTTCCATTAAGCCAATGAATTCACGCGCTGCCGCACGTAATTCCGCGGGTGTTTCCAATCCCATGCTTGATAGTCGTTTACGTTGCTCGTAGGTGCGCTCGAACTGCCAGGGTACGGATACGGCATTATTACGCCGGGCGGCCTTGCCCACCGCTTCAACTAACTCACGACCGAATGATGGTGTTAATGTTATCAACTTGTCATCATCACCAGACCAAATTCCTCTGCTCATAGCTTCAGCCGGACTTAAGATGATCAAGTTTTCAGCACGTTTGAACGGTAATACAATAGCCGCACCTTTAAACCCGCTTCGGCTTATAGCTTCTTCTGCAATCGCTTTTGATTTGAATGTGGCTTTCCCGTCCTTTGTTGAGAATACATGCACCTTATCAAGATTCTTTTTGGCGAAATCTAAATAGGCTTTGCTAACATCATCGGCAACATCAAGAACACGCTTACCTATCTTCTTTGTACCATTGACTTCAATCAACGCCCGTCCTAACTTTGCCAGTTCCGATCTATGTACTGTATATGACGGATGTTCGATAAAATCAGCAGTTTCATTTGTTGGCGCGTCGTCACGATGTTTTTCGTAGTCAGCATAATTAGAATATGTTTTTCTTAACTGATCGTACTTGGCGACATTAACGATGCTTTGTAATAATTCTACTTGAGTTTTTTGCCGGACTTTATCAAGAAACTTAGTTGTTCCGGTGTCAATGCTATTGGCAATATTACGCATCGTCACAGCTAACGCTTTTTCAGCATTGGCGTTGGCTTCGGCTCTCGCAGCCATACCAGCACGTCGTGCTGTATTCGCTTTGCGGTCCTGGTTCAAACTTTCGTCAGCTTTGTTTTCCAACCGATCTGCCATTTCGTTCAGACGTTCAACAGCGCTTTGCGTTTTATCATCGGCAAATGAATCCCGTCGCGCTTGAACCGCGTCCCGTGCTTGATCAACATCACCGCCAAGATATTTTAAAAATGCTTCGGCGTTCTCTTTCGTTTTAAATTGAAAACCTGGAACGGCACCAGCACCTCTAAATGAAGAATACCAGCCGCCGAGTCGTTTGGCCGTGGCGTTCCATTGGTTATAAATTTCACGCTCCACTCGATCAGCCGCTTTGACAACGAATAAATCTTCACCAGTCTTGGTGTGCTTGGTTTCAATAATATCGCCGGTTGTCGTCTGAACTGTTGTTTTAATATCCGTTGCCGGCACAACTCTATCATTCCGTGTTTTTTCAGCAGACATTAAATCAAATTCAACGCGCTGTTCTGGTGTCAACGATAACCGGGCATCACGATATGTCATGCCAGCATCCATTTTTTTACGTAACACCCGCGAGTAATCATCCAATGTTTTAGGATTTTCCATACCAGCTTCGACTTCTTTTTTATGTTCTTCACGTTCCTGTTTAGACTTAGCTATACCGTTGGCATATTCTTTGATACGTTCGTCGGTAAGTTTTGACAATTCGCTTTTTACTTTTTTGGCAATTGCTGTCGATGCCGGTTCTTTACTCATAAAATCAACTGAATAAGAAAACGTATCCTTGCTTATCCAGTAATCAGTAAGCATTGATTCGTAGGCATCCTCGATCATACTGGTTTTTGTAGCGTCAGGTCTTAAATATCTATGGATACGATTCTCAAGTTGTGCTTTCGTCAGCTTTGATAATTCGACCAGAATTGCATCACGGTTCGATACAAGATTTTCAAATTCAGATCGCATTTTATCGGCGGTAATATTCCCTGAATCTATCTTAGAAACTATCTTATCGTGTGATTCAATTGTTGTAGGTTCAGTTTCCTTAACCTTCTCCATGGGTGACTTCATACCGAACACATCAGTAGTTTGACCGGCCAGCATAAATTCATCGACAATAGAATTCACTTCCATTTCAGGTTGAACTTTCTTTTCGGTTTCCCGGATCTCTTTTTTCTTCAGGTCCGATTCAGTGTAGCTAGATAGCAGATCACCCCGTGATTCCTTCAACTTGGCAAGTTTATTTTCAGCTTCAGTTATAGCCGCCGCATCAATTTTTGCCTGTGCTGGGGAGAACGCTTGTTCTCCCTTGGTTTGTTTTTCGACAAGTTTCTTTTCAGCTTTCTTTATTTCGCCGTTTAAATCATATAGTTGTTTGGATTTTTCAGACTCAACCGCATTACCGCTTTGCTTGTACGCCAAACGTGCGGCATGATATTCGGCCGGTGTTTTATAATCTTCGGCCTTTGGTGCGGCTACCGCTACTTTTTCCGGTCCGAATAAATCTTCTTCTGAAAGAACCTTACTACCGCCTGTTAATGGTATATCTTCGAAATCATCGGCCTGATTCATTGCTTCGAAATCATCGGCAGCATCTTCCTGGTCCATTGCTTCCGCTTGATCCGACAATACTCTCAGTATTTTATCTTGTCGTTTGGTTATTTTCTTAGCTGATTCCCACGCGGTGACGGCCTGTTTAATCTCACGCACAGGTGGGGTTTTTGACAAGGGGATACCTTTGTCGTTATGCAAAACGAATGCTCCGTTCTTATACCAATCTGGATTCAATGACGCTGTGCGTGTACCGTCAGATAATATAACCGTACCACCACCTTCGACCAAATCATCTGCCATTGATTTAATAGCAGGATGATAGTTTGATTTTAATGGAACCTTATCGGTTGATAAATTATCAAGCACTGGTTTCCGATCATTGCCGGCGTTATCTTCAACTCCTGTAATGACATCGCTGCCCAATTCGCCAGATCGTTCCCTAGTTCCTGTTCTATCTGTTCCTGTAGACACATTGACATTTGTTCCCTTGTTATTTGATTCGATTCCATAATCACCCCTCAATTGTTTTTCATTTAGTTCAATAAAATCTTGTAAATCACGAATTGAATTATCATTATCAATAGTGTTCATTAATCTTGATAATTGAATACTGGAAGGTTGTATATTCAATTTCCCTATCTTACTCGCAAGATTTAAGTATGCGGTTTTTATGTCAGGATGCACATAATCATTCCATGTTAGTTTCCCGGCACTGTCTTTTTGCTTGTGTTTTCTTACATCAATCAGTAATTGTTTTATAGTTTTCAGACGTTCGTTATTTCGCTCGTTCCTCACTTTTCCAAGCAAATTATTATCACCTAATAATTTTTTGGCTGTTTCAAGACTTACCGATTTAACATCACCATTCGGTAATTTGACATTAAATTGATGCACAATATCTTTACCTGTCTCTGAATTTAATACAGCACTATCCCAATCAGATACTCTAGCATTTACCAAACCGCCATCATTTTTATCAAATTTTTCACCTTCGCGCCATGCCCATTTATAAGATAATACTTCAACACCATCTTTTCCAATTATAGGCTTGGTAAAAATCAATTCGTTCTTAGGTTTTCTTCTTGAGAAATTACCCGTTGATTCGACCGTTGCCGGTGTTCCTGTAGTAATTGCTGCATTTTCCTCATCTGTTCTGATGTTTGATGGTACTGGCTGTATTTTACTTTTTGCATTGTTATCCTCAGTTGGTTTTAATTGATTAGGTTTAATATCAATTTGATCCTTACCGAACAAATAGTCTTCAGCGCTATCTTTATCCGCTCTTTGGATATTACCTTTGGCATATTCAAATTGTTTTGCGGCGAATGTATCACCGCGTGACAACGCTTCTTCTCTAGCATTATCAATCAGCCATTCATCAACGTTCTTAATTGCTTTTGGTGACACCTTCCCCGTGCTTGTTGCAAACTTTGGGAAAGGTGTTGTTTCCCTACCACTTGCCGTTACACCGGTTTCGCCTGTTTTAAATTTATAACCGATAGGTGTGGTTTTAACTTCGACAGTTGGTTTTAAATCAGGGTAGTCGTTCAATACTTCTTGCGGTACGGGTTTACCTTCAGCTAGTGCTTTTCTGACAGCAGGGTAATGATCAGCTAATGACGATGCTTGTATTGCATAATGATCAGTTGGATTTTTTGCATCATTAATTTGTGTTTCTAAATCTTTCAACCATGCGGCTCTTTTTGATTTATAACCCACAGGTATAGGCGTATTTTTATTTTTAGCGCTAGCATATTCGGTATCAAGTTCAACTACTCTTTTAGTTAAATAATCACGACCAGCTTCTATAGCAGTCATTTCCCACGGTTGTTTAACTTCGGCAGTTGGTTCAACCTGTTTAATCTCGGCAGTCGGTTTCTCCCATACTTGGCCTTGTTCACCTGGAACGTAACCTGACGGTTCACGATACTGATCGTTAATGGTTGCCAATAATCCACCGGCACGTTCGGGGATCGTGCGTTCGGCAACAACCTGTTGAACGTCAGGCCACATCTCATCAATGTTAGTTGGCTTGGTTTCGACTCGGTTCGGGAAGTTTTTCGTTTGCATTTTAGACAAAACGCCAGCGGCGTACTTAGCGTTTTCGTCAGGGTTTTTCGAACCAAAATAATCCATAGCAGCGGCTTTCATATCGCCGTCGTGCTTCTTCAACAACTCGCCCAGGAATTCAGCACCCGCATGGATGTTGTAATCAGCATCTTGTGCTAGCTTAGTAGGATCGTATTGAGGATGCCATTTGGGAATAATCTGCATAACGCCCAATGCCGAACTGGTGCCTGGGTTCATCGGCTTGCCGTTCTTATCAAATTGGCGAATGCCGGTTTCCTGCATTGCCACGGCTTTCAGGAAATCCATTGGGACACCGTACTTACTTGCGGCACTTTCAAACGACGATTCGTATTGCGTAGGGTCCGCCTTGTTTTCTGTTGGCGTTTCCATCTTGGTGACTGCGGCAGTTTGCGCGGCAATAGCATCGTCCACTGTTTGAGCACCGCCGATCTTGGCAACAGCATCTTTGTTCGGACTTACCCCATGCCCGGCACCGGCACTAACTAATCCCATAATTGAACCAATCGTACTTCCAGAAATAGCCGCATCCATCGCACCAGCGTTTGGATCAATTGAAGGATCGCGATATTTTTTATCGGCTATGTTTTGAATCTTTTGTTCGTAGTAGGATTGTGGGCCTTCCTGTAATGGGCCTTCTGTAATAGCACCTTTGGCTAATTTGGTTAATAACCCACTAGCAGGATTGTCCCGCGCCAACATACCCAGGCCGCCGCCACCTGTAGCTATACCAATAGCGCCAGTTGATACTGCAGTTTTTTCAAATACTTCTTTACCGGCTTTACGCGCGACAATATCACGCGCTTCATTGGCGCGTTCTTCATCACTTTTTGTAGGATCGGTTTCATTTGAGAACGCATCTAAGAATGCAGGCACATCATAAAATTCAT
>Ga0265297_10005865_pt1 | contig 18316 bp, 22 predicted proteins | sample Munlanlwell13791_FD_192502 | JGI IMG/M metagenome (GOLD analysis project Ga0265297, IMG submission 192502) | Leachate microbial communities from a municipal landfill in Southern Ontario, Canada - Leachate well 137-91 | ecosystem: Engineered > Solid waste > Landfill > Unclassified | place...
CTGGCCCATATTGGTTGTCGCCGGGCGTACTATCCAGAACCATAAAGACTAACAGAGCGATCCCGCCGATGACTGGAATCAACCCAATCAAAATCCACCAACCGCTACGGTCAGTGTCATGCAGTCTGCGGACCGTTACCGCCGTGCCGGGAATCAGGACGGCCAATGCGTATAAGCCGTCTAACAGACCGATACCGACATCTTCGCTTACAGTACCGGTAAAAGAATCAATGAATGCAAGAAAGATGCTGATAACAGTATTAATCAAAAAAAAGTACCAATACTCTTTTCTTCTGGCTCTACCGTCGAACACTGCGTATTTTCTCAAAACTTCCAGATACCAATTCATAGTCTATTCCTTCCACTTTGCCCCGTTGAATTTGTTAGCTGACTGCCGGGGTGATGCAGCCCACTAAGTTTAAACTCAAATATTAAGCAACGAAAATACAGCCCAACCACTTAATAGGATGGGTAGAGGCCGGAGCCGAAACCCATCATAATCAATGATCAACGCGATGGGTTTCACTGCGTGTTTTATCAAGTCGCGTTGCTCTACCCATCCTTCCACACTGTTGTAAGTCATAGTTAAAACTCTACTTATATAAGTTAAACGTTACCGCCAGTGGATCGGAATAAGGCCATCCTAAGGTGTAGCGCGAGGTGGCATTACCGGCGGAATCGAAGTTGAAGTTTTTCATTTTCGAGGCAGCCTTTTTTAGCTTCACGGAGCTGAATGTCGAAGCCAACTACGCTAGCAATTGAGAGTGCAATAATTAGGAACATTTGTGGATCCATGAGATAGCTCTAACGTAATTGGTGTATATCAAAATCCTGAACGGCAAATAACACTGCCCTGCTCTTTAATGTTGTCGAAGTATAAACAATTCAGTTCTAGATAAAAAACTAATTCCACAAAATCCAATCCGCAAATTTGCTTTATCTTTCCCAGTCCTTATAATTGCTAACTGCTTTCAGGTTCCAGAGGGTTTTTCAGACCCAATGGTTAAACGGGAAGTCGGTAAGGCTTACGCCAAATCCGACGCTGCCCCCGCAACGGTATATAAGTAAAAGCTTCATCGAGATGCCACTGTGCTCACGCATGGGAAGGTGATGATTCAGGTTAACGCCACTTATAAGCCCGGAGACCGGCCCGAAAGTTTAATTCGGTACAGCGGAGGGCTGTCTGCGAAAATGACAGTACAGCTTCACGTTTGTGTCATCTCTCGTTTTCTTTTGTCCTCTGTTGTGTAAATCAATCATGATGCGCGGGCGGCGCAGAGAACAAACATGAAAAAAATCATCTTCGGCCCATTATTACTTACGGGCTTTAATACCCCATTGCACGCGCAGGAAACTCCGCAAAATCTTCCCAATCTGGTTGTTACCGCGACCCGGACAGAAACGGCTAAAAATCAGCTGGCGGCTGCGTCTACTGTCTACACCCGAAAAGATATTGAACGCCTACAGGCTAAAACCATACCGGAACTGTTAAGCGGCACGCCTGGAATCGACATGGTGCAAAGCGGCGGTTACGGAAAAGACACCAATGTTTACATACGCGGAACCAATTCGGATCATGTACTGGTGCTGATCGACGGCATTAAAGTCGGCTCAGTTACCTCCGGCACCACTCCCTTTCAATTTATCCCGATCGATCAGGTCGAGCGGGTGGAAATAATTCGCGGGCCTCAATCAAGCTTATACGGTTCGGAAGCCATAGGCGGGGTTATCCAGATTTTTACTCGCAAAGGCGGGCAGGAGGAGAAGCCCAGCGTGACCCTGGACGCAGGCGGCGGCTCTTATGATACCTACCGCGCTTCTGGTACTATCAGCGGCAAATGGAAAAACAGCTGGTATACCTTGGGTTCATCGCAGTTTGGTTCTCAGGGTTTTAATACCCGACAACCCGTCAGAGGTTTAGATCAGCCTGATAAGGATGGCTACCTGAATACGGCGTTGAATGCCCGACTAGGTCACCGCTTCGATAACACTGCCGAAGTTGAGGCTTCCTTTATGCGGGCGGAAGGGAAAACCGAATATGACGGTACTCCGAATAAAACGGAATTTATCAACCAGGTTGTAGGCACCTCAGCCAGCATGAACATTGTCGATAACTGGCGCTCAATACTGCGCTTGGGACAAAGCCTGGACGAGAATGACAGCTTTGCGCCTAACGGGGCTTTTGTAAGCCAGTTTAACAGCACCCGCTGGAACGTCAGCTGGCTGAATGAGGTTGCCTTATCGGATAATCATCAATTGGTTATCGGCTCCGATTATCGGTTGGATCAAGTCGATGGCTCAACCGCCTATACCGAAAATTCACGTTATGATGCGGGTATTTTTACTGAGTTGCACAGCCGCATTCTGGATGATCACTTTATCAACGCATCGATACGCGGGGATAAAAACGAAGCCTTCGGCGAGCAGGTGACCGGCAATCTTGGCTGGCGTTATAATAGCAGCTACGGTATCAGCCCGTTTGCCAGTTTCGGTAATGCCTTTAAAGCACCGACCTTTAACCAACTTTATTTTCCGGGATTTGGTAATCCTTCCCTGAAAGCCGAACAATCAACTTCTTTCGAAGCGGGTCTGGCTGGTGACCATGATTGGATGCAATGGGAGATTCGCGGCTATCATACTAATATCGACAACTTGATTGTGACGGTGTCAAACCCTGCAACTTCGCTATTTAGCGCGGAAAACGTCGGCAAGGCCCAAATTGACGGTATTGAAGCTGAGATAGGAACTCAACTGATGGGCTGGAATAACAAGTTGAGCATGAATCTGTTAAGCCCTAAAAATCGGGTAACTAATGCCCGACTGCCGCGCCGTGCGGAAAAAACCTTATCTTACGATTTATCGCGCTCATTCGGACAGTTTGATCTGGGGGCTAATGTGTTGGCTCAATCCGACCGCTTTGATGATGCATTGAACAGAACCAAGGTCGCCGGTTACGTGACCATTGATTTACGCACAGCCTATCATTTAAATAAAAACTGGATGTTGAGTGCAAAATTAAATAACCTGTTGGATAAACAGTATCAAACCATTAACACCTACAATACCGCAGATCGGAATTTCTTTCTTTCAATTCACTATAACAACTAACCTTTGGAGATAACATTATGAATATAAAACAATGGCTGCAAGCAGAGTATTTGCCGATCCCACTCATTGCACTGATGGCGCTGACTCGCTTTCATCACTTTGGCGATGTGCTGCATTTGCCGGATGCCTCTTTGGCAGTCTTTTTCTTTGCCGGTTTTTACCGCAAAAAAGTTTTTTTTGTGTTCTTGCTGGCTCTGGCAGGGTTAATTGATTATGTTGCCATCGCAAACGGCACCAGCAGCTTTTGCGTATCGGCAGCTTATGTTTTCCTGATTCCTACTTATGCGGTAATGTGGTTTGCAGGTCGTTACTGTGCGGCATCTAAATCGCTGAAAATGGCTGATCTGGCAATGCAGTTTGGCGTGATCACACTGGCGACATCCACGGCGTTCGCCATTTCAAACGGCAGCTTTTATTTATTTTCAGGACGTTATCCTGATTTATCTTGGGGACAGTATTTTTCACGGGTAGCTATGTATTACCCGCCCTATGTCAGCTCTGCCCTGCTCTATATGGTTTTGGGATATGGCATCATGAAGTTGGTTAAGTCAATGCCTGCTTTGGCAAACAGGCACAAAGAGATTTAAATAAATCGTGTGGGTTGGGTTAACTGCTCTATCGTTAACCCAACATCAGTCTAAAACTGGGGCACCTAAAGCGCCTACTTTTGCTGCCAAACAGCAGGCAACCCAATCTGCGAAGCCAATTAACCGGCGTCGCTCTCTTTTGCGCGGTCAACCGACCATAGCTTCTCAAGTTGATAAAACTCGCGCGCCTGAGCGGTCATCGCATGGACAATCACGTCACCCAAATCCAGCAGCACCCAGTCTGATCCCAGATCGCCTTCCATACCCAAAGGTTTAACGCCGTTTTCTTTAAGCTTTTCCGATGCATATTCGCACAAGGATTTCAGGTGACGATCCGAAGTGCCGGTCACTACCACCATATAATCAGTAAAGCTGGTCTTGCCCCGAACATCGAGCGTTGTTATGTTTTGCCCTTTGCGTTCATCCAAAACATCCTGGACAATTTTCAATATTTGTTCTGCTTGCATTCAAATTCCTAGTGTAAATAATGAGATCAATGTGTCTCGTAAAGCTTATGTTGCTTGATGTATTCTATGACAGCATCGGGTAATAAAAAACCCGGATTTTGTTTATCCGCAATCATGGCCCTGATAGCCGTTGCCGAAATATCCAATTGGGTGACTTGCTGAAAACATAATTTCCCTGCGCTAGCTTGCGCCAACTCCTTTGCTTCAGCCAGTCTGGCTTTAAAAAAGTCATTGAGTTCTTGTGTTTCAAAGCCCGGCCGGGTCATTACCACAATATGCGCATAATCAAATAACTGCTGCCATTGATGCCAGCTGGTTAGGTGTTTGAACGCGTCTGTGCCGATAAATAACAACAATGGTTCGATTGGAAATTCCTGGCGCAACGACTTCAGCGTGTCGACCATATAGGACGGCGTTTGATCGGATGCTTTCTGCCTGTCCAATTCCCTGGTATCGATTTTTAGCCCCAGCTGGTTTTTTATGGCCAGCGTCAGCATTTGCAGACGCATTTCGGCGGTTACGGCAGGCTGTTCACGATGAGGCGGACTGGCGCAGGGAATCAATCGGACCTCATTCAGCCCGAAGATGTCTTTAACTTCAAGCGCGGAACGCAAATGTCCATAATGAATAGGGTCGAAAGTGCCGCCGAAAATACCGATCATTTATTGCCGGATATGGCCGTCACCCAAAACAATATATTTCAGCGAAGTCAGTCCCTTTAAGCCGACCGGTCCTCGGGCATGCAACTTGTCGGTGCTGATACCGATCTCGGCGCCCAGCCCGTATTCAAAGCCGTCGGCAAAGCGGGTCGAGGCATTGACCATGACCGAGCTGGAATCCACTTCCCGCAAAAAGCGGCGGGCTAAAGTGTAATCTTCGGTCACAATGGCTTCGGTATGCCCGGAGCTGTGTTGATTGATGTGCTCCATCGCTTCATCGATATCGCCGACAACCTTAATTGACAAAATCGGTGCCAGATATTCGGTGTCCCAGTCTTCTTCTGTCGCTCTGGTGCAGTTTGGGATCAAGGAACAAGTTTTAAGGCAGCCGCGTAGTTCAACGCCTTTTTCGCTATATTGTTCAGACAGAAGGGGCAGGATTTTTGCGGCGATGCTCTCGGCAACCAGCAGGGTTTCCATTGCATTGCAGACGCCGTAGCGATGGGTTTTGGCATTGATGGCAATCTTGATTGCTTTGCCCAGATCGGCTTTGCCATCGATATAAACATGACAAATGCCATCCAGATGCTTGATCACGGGAATTGTTGCATCCTTGGAAATACGCTCGATTAAGCTTTTGCCGCCGCGCGGTACAACCACATCGACGTATTGATCCATCGTGATTAATTCACCCACCGCCGCGCGATCCGCCGTTGCCACGATTTGTACGGCTTCCACCGGCAAACCCGCCGCCTCCAGACCTTGAGTAATGCAAGCAGCAATCGCCTGATTGGAATATAGAGCTTCCGAACCGCCTCTTAATATGCAGGCATTGCCGGACTTAAGGCATAAAGCCGCCGCATCGACTGTCACATTGGGGCGGGATTCATAAATAATGCCGATCACGCCCAAAGGCACGCGCATTTGACCTACCTGGATGCCGCTGGGCCGGTAGCTTAAATCACTGATTTCGCCGACCGGATCGGGTAACGCGGCCACCTGCTTTAAACCTTCAACCATTGATTGAATGCCGGCTGGCTTTAATTCCAGCCTGTCCAGCGATGCCGCATCCAAACCGTTGTTTTTGCCCGCATCCAAATCCTTACGGTTTTCCGCTATCAACAGTTCGCGACTGTTCTCAAGAGCTTCGGCAATTTTCAGTAAGGCCAGATTTTTTTTTCCTGATTCGGTACGGCTTATTTCCCGTCCCGCTTTCCTGGCCTGCAGGCCAAGCGTTTTCATATATTCTTTAATATCCACTCTATTCTCATCAGCCGGATGAATGTTCTATATTAATTATATCGTTTAATCCGATCTTTTGACAGCCTTTAAATGCAACAACTATCGGATATTTAAACAGTTTTATTAAATAATATAATACAAAAAAGAGGGGTTGGCTTAAGCTGTAATCGATTAATTGAACCTACTTCAATATTGCGAGCAATATAAGCCCCAACATTAATGTCCCGCCATGGACATTAAAATATTTTATTTTGCCGCCAAAATGCTGAACTCAGAATTAAAAAGGGCGGAATATTTCCGCCCTTTTTAAGGTTATTGAATTTATTTATTCCCGGCCTGAAGAAATCCCAGTGCCGCTTCTGCAGATTCAGTAGCTTTGTTGGAATCACCTGTTTTGCCGGCATCAATAGCTTTTTCCAGTTCTTTCACGGCGGACTGCATTTGAGTTTTTGAGTGGCCTAATGCCACATTTTCAGCCTGTTTTGCGTGTTCCAGCGCTTGTTGTGCATGCTCGACCAATGCAGGGGCTTTATCTACCTTGCCTTTTGCTATTGCAGCACTGGTATGTTCTATTGCATTGAGAGCGTGTTCCTCGGCGAAAACCGCGGTACTTAAAAATGTACTTAATAATAGTAATAAACCTGCAAATGCAAATGTTGATTTTTTCATGATTTTATCCTCATTATTAATAGCATTAGGTAACAATCTTCGTAAGAAATCAAACGACAAAAGCACGGAAACCCCGTCTTTTGTCAATTGCATGCCCAACCAATTTAACTTAAAGATTTAGTTATTTGTTTAAAGCAATCACAGAATAAAGTAGGGAATTTTTTTATACAATCAGTAAAATTACTTACCATTATGTGTGTATAAGACTTTGATTATGCCGGTAATTAGCGCGAATGCGGGATTGAGTGGACGAGGCTAAAACTTCATGCCTTTTACACTGCCGCGACTTGTTTTAGGTGCAAGGGTATCGGGAGACTATTAATAAAATAGAAACAATCTATTAATTTTCAGCCTTATTGTTGGCTTACGTATACATACGTATAATCTTCAGTCATCCGGAAAGAAGCTGGCATTACTGATTTATATGGATATTTTTTAGAATACGGGTTTTTTCAATCATTTTTAACAGTGCTGTTGTTTTGGCATTGCCATGAGATTAAAGCTTAACAGCTTATCTCCAATAGTTTCATATATACCTCCTCGTAATGTGAAAGTTCAGAACTATTCAGTGTCTGTACATCTCTTCCTCCCTTTGCCCTTGGCACTGGGAGGTTTTTTTTGCCTATAAAAAAGTAAAATAAACTGCGCTACAACGCTTCGAAAACAACGCGCGATCTACTGTTGGCGATCCGATAATCCTTTGACCCAAGCAACGACCTTTTCATTAGCCTCATGCGCTAAATCAGTAAAGCCATTTATTGCGCCGGCCGCATCAGGCGTTTTAGTGGCTTGCTGCAAGTAAAACTCCTGGGTATCAACTTTTTGATTCTTATCAGAATAAGCTTCCACAGAAAAGCGCAATACCACACGAGCTCGGTCAGGCGCATCAAATTGTTGTTCAAAATCCTGTAGCCGAATTAGCAATGCATAATCCCGGACCGCGCTCTTCAAAGCCAGCAATTGCTCAAACAACTCGGGTGGGGAGGCAATCCAGCGATCCAAACCGTAGAACCTGATCTGGGAAGGTGAGGAATAAAGTAATCGATAGCGAATACGGTTATCCCAAAGCCAAGTCGGCGCATTTACGTTAACCGACGCCTTGTCCTGGTGAGCCGGCGTTGACTCGACCCGACCGAAATCATGGAGTGCAGGTTGCCTGGTGTTAACGCTACAACCCATGCCGAGAAATACCAGCCAAGCAATTAAAAAGTATCTCATTATTATTCCTTATAGCCCGGCTCGCCCGGCCCTGAATCTCGTTGACTTGGACCGAGCAACAATTCCTGCGGATCGTGTTCCAGCATTGTGGCGACTCTTTTTATCTGCTGCGTTGTCGACTGCAACTCAGTCAGCAATTTGTTAACTTTCGGTAATGTTGTCTGCGCCAACGTATCCCCGGAGCTCTTTCCGCTATCGACAAGACTGCCCGCTTTTGCACTAAGGCCTTGCACTTCTCTGGTTAAGCCTTGTAGTTCCTTGGTCAAGGTATCGATGTTGGTCAAGGTTGTACGGGCGTTGGTGGTTAATGCGGGGACACCGGCAAGCGCCTTATCCACACTCTTTTGTAACTCGGAAAGCTTGTCGGTTAAGGTTTTCAGGTTGCTTAGAATGCCGCCGATATTTTTTTCATTTTCATCATTTAATAGCATGCTAAGCCGTTGCATTAAGTGGTCGGCTTTATGCAAAAGTTCTTCTCCGGAGCTCATCAGCTTATCGGTCATGGATGGCTCTAAAGGAATGCGAAACAAGGGCTCGTCCCCGGGCGGCAGCGGCTCGGTTATAGTGCCGGAATCTTCCAGCTGAATCTGGGTCAGGCCGGTCACTCCTTTTAAGCGCAAGGTTGCGTAAACGCCTTTATTTAAAACGATATTTTTATCGACCTCAATCGGGACAAGAATATTGCCGGAGTCTAAAGGGTCAAACTGAACTTTAAGCACCTTCCCGACCGCTATGCCGCGGTAAAAAACCGTAGACTCCGGGTTAAGACCGGAAACAGATTCCCGTGTTGAAATAACGTAGAGATTACGTTCCTGATTCATGGTGCCAATCCAGAAAATGATCGCTGTCGATGCGATTATCAACGTAATCAAAAACAGACCGGTAGCCAGTGCATGATGTTCCCTACCCATGGGCAGTCTCCTGGTATTTAAATACCCGTTCAGCGCGCTTATTGTGAAAAAACTTATCTACAAACGGATGTCTGCAATTTAAAACGGAAGCCAATGTTCCAAAAGCAACCAGTTGATTATCCGCCAGCACGGCAACCTTGGTGCATAAATCTCTTAATATATCTAAGTCATGGGTCACCATAACGACTGTAAAATGAAGATCTTTATGCAGTTCGGATAACAGGCTGACAAAATCCTCGCTGGAAATAGGGTCAAGGCCCGAGGTCGGCTCATCAAGCAGCAATAACGCCGGGTCCAGGACCATAGTACGAGCCAGCGCGACCCGTTTGGTCATGCCGCCCGACAAATCGGCCGGTTTCAACCAGGCATCGCTTTCTGCCAAACCGACCATAACCAGCTTCATAAACACAATGCGGGCAATCAGTTCCTCATCATGAAAGCCGATTTCCCGCAAAGGAAAGGCGATATTATCAAACACATTTAAAACGCTAAATAATGCGCCTTTCTGGAATAGCACGCCGCAATTGTTACGCAGCCGCTGTCCGTGATTTACATTATCACTTTTCAAAGACTGCCCCATCACAAACACCTCGCCTTGGCTGGGTGTTTGCAGGCCGATGATTTCGCGCAACAAGGTCGTCTTACCGCATCCCGATGCACCCACCAACCCCAAAATCTCGCCATGTTCCAGACAAAGGTTAATGTCCTTATGAACGATCTTGCCGCCATGGTCGGGATCGCCAAAGCTGGTCCAAACATGCTCAAGTTGTATTGCATATGAACCACTCATGGCATCCCTATATCCATAAACATAATAGCAAAGACCGCATCCACCATAATTACTACAGTAATAGCCGCCACTACCGAATTAGTAGTCTCATTGCCCAGGCTTTCGGTATTGGGCTTGATCCGGAAGCCAAAGTGACAGGCAATCAGGGCAATCATCAAACCGAAAACCGCACTTTTTCCAAAGCCGATAACAAAGTTAGTCAGCGGCACCGCATCAGGCAATTTAAGAAGAAATTGCTGGTAACTGATGTCCAGCGTTGCTTGCGCCGAAAACATCCCGCCGATCAACGCCATCGCACTGGTCCATACGCTCAACAGCGGCAGGACGATGGTCAACGCCATCACCTTGGGCAGAATCAGGCGCAAGGAATGGGATATGCCCATCGCCGACAGCGCATCGAGTTCCTCGGTGACCCGCATAATACCGATTTCCGCCGTCATTGCCGAACCGGAACGGCCCGCGACCAGAATGGCAGCCAGCAAAGGCCCCAACTCACGAATGACGCTCAAACCCAGAATGTCGATGATATAAATCTCCGCCCCGAAAATCTTCAGTTGCAGCGCCGACAAATAACTAAGCACGATGCCGATCAAAAAACCGACCAGCGCCGTGATACCCAAAGCCCGAACACCTGATTGATAAATGGTAATGGAGATTTCCGGCCAGGGAATGTCGCCCGGATGCAGTACCAAATAACCTATATCCAAAACCAGCTGGCCCAGTAAAGCGACCAATTGCAGCAATTGGTCGCGGAAGGTGGTGAGCAATTGATGGGTGTATTTAATAGCCCGGCTTGATTTGGAACTGACCTGCTGGGGCTTGGGAGCCTCCGCGGCTTGACAGCGGTCAAATAAATGCTGATGTTCAGGCTTCATCTGTAACGCAGCCGGTATTCTTCTCCCCCAAGCTTTCCAGATAATCAATGCGCCGGCGCTGTCGAGCGCCTCAACCGAATTCATATCCCACTGTATATTTTTATCGGCTGCGTATGAACCGATTTTTTGGTTAAGCTCGGGTAATTTGACTAAGTTGCGCAGTAGCCAACTCCCTGTCAGTTTGACCAAGCGTTGCCCGGAATCCTGTTTAATGATTTCCAGTGCAGGCCGTAAATTAAGATTTGCTGTAGTGTCAGTCATAGGGATAGTTGCATCGTTAACATTCCAGCCAATCTATCTCAGCATCAGAGAAGCCGGCAAGCTTGCGCAATTCCCTGTTAAACGGGCCCTTAGGTTTGCCGCCCACATAATACTCGTCGATTAAGTCCCGGTATTTGGCTTCAGCTTCAAATCCTTGTTGCCGGCAAACAAACTTAAACCAGTAAGAGCCCAGCTTCACGTGACCGATTTCATCAGTCAGAATACGCGTTAAAATTGCCACGCTTGCATCGTCACCCTGTATCTTGAATTTTTCAATCAGCGCGGGCGTTACATCCAAGCCCCGCGCTTCCATGCAGCGCGGAACCATCGCTAACCGGCCCGGCAAGTCATCGGCAGTATCCTTGGCATGATCCCATAAGCCGCTGTGCGCAGGTAAGTCGCCGTAATCAATCTGCATAGCCCGTAAATGCGTTCTGATTAACGCAAAATGCTGAGCTTCTTCATCGGCAACGCGCAGCCAATCCTGATAGAATTGTTCAGGCATGCCGCGAAAACGATACAGAATGTCCCAAGCCAGATAAATGGCGACGAATTCAACATGGGCAATGGCATGAAAAAAAGCGGTTATACCCTCAGGCGTGGTCAATTTTCGCCGCGGCATCTGACGGGGAGCCAGCAATTTCGGCTTCTCAGGGAATGTTACCTGTTCTATCGGCAATACAGGCCGGTCTGAGGTAAGCGTTAACTCCCCGGCAATGTAAGCTTGCCAAGCCTGGTGCGTCAGCGCCAATTTATCATCGACATTGACCTGACTAAAAAACGCCTCGGCAAATTCAAATAAATTTTTCATCTCTTACTTAAAACCATGGCTAAGATTATAGATTTCACGGGGTTATTCCTTTATTGCCTATTCATTTACTGGCTTTCCGACCAACCTGCCCTGCCGGTTCCGAGTTTGTTTCCCTTTCAGGATAAAATACTTCACGCCGGTGCCTATTTTATAATGGGTGTACTGGCATGGCGCAGTTTTAAACATCTGCGCAATCGATCTATGACGCTTGCCTTGATCAGCATTACTTTTTGCAGTTTATACGGCATATCGGATGAATGGCATCAGTCTTTTGTTGTAGGCCGTTCCCCTGATATTCTCGATTGGGTTGCCGACACCAGCGGTGCGGGTCTGGCTGTGTTTTTACTAAATAAGCTGCGTTGGTAGAATCCATCCAAAATCAGTTGACCGTTTTCACATTATACTTCCTTACCCGATAGCGTAGCGTTTCACGGATAGCCCTCAGCGCCCTGGCCGTTGCGGTCGGATTGTTATCCTCCCGCTCCAGAGCGATCTTGATAATAAACCAATCCATACCGTCTAGAGCCGTGCTACCGCCCGCCGGGAGCAGGCAAATGCCCTGGTCAGCGTGTAATGCTTCTGCGAAAAGGCTGTCCGGCGAATATCGGTTCGTCAGAGAATAACATGCAACGTTTCAATAACGTTATGCTGCCCGGCCAGTAATGGGCTTTCAGCTTGTGCCACACCGCATCGCGGATATCTAACCTGACGCTTAGCCTTGGCGTTTTATTCGGCCGCGAATAAAGGCACCAGTTCGATCATATTTTCTACCGCCCAGCCTTTCCATCTGAACTACATCATCAATTCCACGGCGTAAATTGTTAAAGGCCATTTGGATTCCAACCAGTCGATTACGTATTTCATGCGCTAATTCAGCTACCACTTCGCCTGTTGCCGCTTCAGTAAAGCTTGCGTGGCTGACCTGACTTCACGCCGCAATGATTGCTCATGTAAACGGCTGTTTCGATCAGATATTCAATCAGTAATTGCTATAGACCTACCGATAGCGGATAGCTACCATAAGAAAAAACCGTTTTAAAGTGACGTACATTCCGCCAGATCATGCCGCCGAGTATGGCAAGAGCCACCAGCAGCAACGTCAGGAAAGCCAAGCCACGCAACTAGGCAGGACGGTAAAAAATCGGTTTCATTTAAGATTCATATAGGTAATTTCGAGAGTGCTGGAAAGTTTAATTTTCCAAAACTCCGCCCTGCGGCGATTTATGCGCTAATGCTACCATCTTCCGGGTCGATCGGCTAAGCCCAACTCTCCCAGCATCGGCTTTGGAATAAAAAGCTACCAGCGCCTCTATCTTGACGTTATCCCATTCAAATTCAGTTTTTTTTATATACCTTGATGACCAAATCATAAAACCATGCCGGACGAGACAAGACGATGTAAATTAAAAATATCGGGGTGATGGGAATGGGGCCAATCTCAAAAACCGAGAGAATCACAAGGACAACAATACAAAGAAGACGCATAATTTATTTCCTTGCTTGATGGTTGTAAACCGAATAGTGCGAATTTAGCATTTAGATATCAGCGAATTTAAAGTCAATATTAATTTAATGACCCATCATAGGAAATACGGAAAATGACTAAATCCGCGAATAATAGTTCCCTTGATAAGGAAAGAGCGGCATGAACTTATTTGAAAAACTGTTGACTTACAAACGTTTCGAAATGGATTAGCGGCGTTTGCTAATTCAAGGCGCGCTTATTATGCTGTCGGGCGCTACCCTGGCAATGCCGAGCACACTCAATCGTGTTGGCTGCACGGCATTTTTCCTGGCTTCCGATCAGCAGCATAATCGTTTTTAGCTCGGTTTGCTGGAGTGTCTTGATGCGGCTTTAGCTAAGGAGACGCGTGATTTGCAAGTCGGGCGCTTGGATACCGTTTCGGCAATGATTATCCTCAGCGTAACAGAAGAACTGTCCCGCTTAAGCATGATGACCGCAACTTTTTTAATTGTTCGCGTATTGTGCGTATTCCCCTGATTTATGCTTTGCAGTTTTCCCATGTCGTAGTCACCTCGCTCGGCGGATTACTATCGATCATCATGGGATTTTTAATCTGGAAGCAATGACCTACCGGAGAAGGCTGATTTATATCCCTATGCCGTATTAAAGTATTGCCATAGCTTTACGGTCACAGCGAAACACGCCATCGCTGCCCCGATAAAATTCGCACTGTTCAATCAGCGCTTCTTTAAGCCGAAGCCGCGCACGATGGACTCTGATCTTGATCAAGGCGATAGAACATTCACATATCTCGGCGGTTTGCTCTGCGGTTAAGCTTTCAAGGTCGTACAGAATGAGCGCTGAGCGGTAAGTCTCAGGCAAACTATCGATAACCCGTCGAACACATACGCTCATCTCTTCGAAAACCAGTTGATCGTCTATTGCAGGTCTTGAATCTTCCAGCTCAGTCGCCTCGTCCAAATTAACGATACAAGTTCTCCGATCCGGGTGACGAAAATAATCAGCGGCGACCCGAGTAGCAATTGAGAAAGCCCACGTTTTAATTGTCGATTGACCTGTGAATGAGGAAAGTCCCCGCGCCATACGAATTAGCGTTTCCTGTTGCAGGTCCTCCGCAACCTCACGGTCGCCAACGTATCGCTCCAGATAGCGCAAAAGGGGTTGTGCCAGTTCTTGAGCGACATCCTCAATAGAAAATTGTTGTCTTGATGAATCCATAGCATATCTCCAATACCGAGTCCGCCCCCAGTGTTATTGGCATCACTGGGGCGGAAAAAGATTAAATAACTATCAGCAGCAGTTTTTGCCATTAGCATGACTTATGTCAGCACATTGCCCGGCATCGTTCGCCTCGCTCATCCCGATACCGGAACCATGATCAAGCGCCGACATAGCGGCTTCGAGAACCTTTCGGGCGGGGACTTGCCTGACTTTGTCCGCGAGTTCGATTGCTGCGCGAATCTGTGAGTCAGTAAGGCCGGCTTTTCGTGCTTCCTGAATGTGGTACTCGACGCAGGGTACGCAATTACTGCCAATTGCGGCACCAAGCGCAACCAGTTCACTTTCACGATGAGTTAAATTAGTCATGTTGTCTCCTATCTTAGATTGAGTATGAAGTACAGATTAGGCAATTATCGCTAGCCTACCCTCTTAGACGGATATCCAACACTAAAGGATACACCCTTATATCAGCATTCTCAGCGCTGAGTGGTTTTTTCAGAAGATGAAAAAAGTGCCCGCTATTCCCGACCGTGATTAACATCCGAGTTAACCGGATATGGTCTTCGATGAGTTCGACCGGGCTACTTAATCTATAAATCTTAGGCTTTGCAATTCGACGACTTCGCCGTGCGATTTGGTCAGCGTAGTAGTCAATCTGCGAGCCACCAGACCGCGCTTGCCACAACCACTGACCTTGCCATTTACAAACCCAAATCGCTCAAACCGGCGTAATCTTCAGGTCGTCGTCCCAACGGCCAATGAAACAAGCACTCCTCCGCGTTGATCGGCAGATCGTTGATGCTGGCAAAGCGGCGTTGCATAAAGCCTTGTCCGTTAAACTCCCAATTTTCATTGCCGTAACTGCGGAACCATTGACCGGAGTCGTCATGCCATTCGTAGGCAAAACGCACGGCAATGCAGTTGTCGGTAAATGCCCATAGCTCCTTGATTAAGCGATAATCCAGTTCTTTGGCCCATTTGCGTTGCAAAAACTGTCGCACTTGTTCGCGGCCTTGCGGGAATTCGGCGCGGTTGCGCCAGAGTGTGTCTTCGGTATAGACCAGCGCGACGCGGTCCGGATCGCGCGAGTTCCAGGCATCTTCTGCCATGCGCACTTTCTGCGCCGCGGTTTCGGCGGTAAAGGGCGGAACGGGGGCTTTGATTTCTTCGGTCATGGTTTTTCTCCGTTATTGAAGGGTGAGTAAGTTAAGCCTGCCACAAGCCCGGCATGGCGATGTAACCGGGCAAGCTTTGAATGCGTTGAAACCAGTTGACAATGTTTTGAAATGCGCCGATGTCGATGCCGCCTTCCGGCGCCAGCGCCAAATAGGGATAGATCGCTAAATCGGCAAGCGACTCACTGTCGCCAACTAGCCAATCCCGACTTGCTAACTGACGGTCGACAATGTCCAGCACCTTGGCGGTGATTTGCTGGGCTCTGGCGATGTCGATGTCGCGGCCGAATTTATGGTGCACTCGCAACAAGGCCGGACCGTTGGCAATTTCGTTGGCGGCGGTCGATAGCCAAGCCGCGATTTGCGCCAAGCGGACGGCATCGTCTGGCCACCATTGTTCGCCGCCGTAGCGTTTAGCCAGATAAACCAAAATGGCTTGGCTGTCGCGGATGATCAGGCCGTCGTCATCTAGCACCGGCACTTGGCCGAACGGGTTGATTTGCAAATAGTCCGGGCTGCGCTGTTCGCCGCCGAGCAAATCCACCGGGCGCGCTTGGTAGGGCAACGCCAAAAAACTGAGCAATAATCGGACTTTGTGGCAGTTGCCGGATAGCGGCATGTCGTATAGCGTTATCATTCTGTTCTCCTTCGGTTAAATAAAACTTTCAAATTGCACCCGTTCGTCGGTAATGCCGAGTCGGTGGGCGGTTTTGCGCACGCTGTCGATCAGGCGGGTTGGGCCGCAAACGTAAATGACGGTATCGGCGGATGCGTTACCGAGCAGCGCCGATGCGTCCAGCCGGGTTGGGGCTTGCGCCTGGCTGAAATAAAACCGGCACCGATTCGGAAAACGCCGCCGCAAGTCGTTGACAAAGGCCATTTCTTGCGGCGCACGACCGCTGTAATGCAGCTGAAAATCCGCATCCCGTGCGGCCAATGCTTCGGCCATTGCTTTTAACGGGGTGATGCCGATGCCGCCGGCGATCAACAATGCCGGGCGGTCGTCATCGTGCAGTTGGAAATAATTGTCCGGCGCATCGACGTTGATGCGGGTTCCCAGTTGCCAGCCGTCGTGCAATGCCGACGAGCCGCCTTCGCCATCGTCCATTCTTAACACTGCAATACGGTAGTAATCCGGATCGTCCGGGGCGTCGGTCAGCGAATAAGCGCGGCTTGTGACGTCGCCGTTGGCCAGCGCAATCGGTACGCGGATATGCGCCCCGGCCCGATAGCCAGGCAGCGGCTCGCCGTCGGCATGGCGCAGTTCATAGGCGCGAATGAGCGGCGTCAGTTGGCGAATCCCGGCAATCGTTAATGGCAATGCACCGCTACCCAAAACGCCGGGCGCTTGCCGTGCCACTGCCGCCGGTTGTTGTTGGCGAGCTTGAACCAGCAGCGCTTCGACTTCGTTCCGGCTGTAGCGCGGCGTGATGTACTTGGGGCAATTCCAATCGAAGGCTTCGACTCGGATAACGATGCCGCGCTCGACGGGAGCCCGATAATCGGGCGATTCCAGTTTCGCCAGCAATGCCGGTTCGGTGCGTTCGTCCACCGCTCGCGCCCGCCCCCAGATTTTCAAGCGCCGCCGCTGCGGATAGTCCATCAGCAGCAAACTCACCCGGTCGTCGCCGCGTAAATTGCCTAGTGAAATGTATTGGCGGTTGCCGCTGAAATCGGCGTAACCCATAGTACGGTCATCCAACACTTTCAAGAATCCCACCGGCCCGCCGCGATGCTGCACATAGGGCCAGCCGGTTTGACTCACCGTGGCTTGATAAAAGCTGTCGCGCTCGGCGATAAAAGCTTGTTCGGCAGCGCCCAGCGCCACCTCTTCGGCCTCGCCGAGCTCGGCCGCCCGATATGCCATGCGGCTGCCCATTTCGGTTTGCACCGCTTGCACGTCGGGGGTGAAACTGATTTTAGCAAAAGTTCGGGCCATGACCTTGCTCCTGATTGGGATTGAACCTGGAAAAATTGTTTTATCCACGAAAGCCAAAAGTTGGCGCCTCTAGGCGACACTAAAAACACAAAAAAACTCATAGACTTATCAATTTATAGCGCATCACCCAAAGGGTGAAGGACTCACTTAACACAAGCTATTGATTTATTTCGTGCCTTTCGTGGACTAACTTCGGTTTTTAGGTTGAAACATTGGCGTTAACTGTGACACAGCCGCCTGCCGCGTTGAATAGCCATAATCTGCAATAGTTTATTCCATTCAGCGCAAGAATCCGGGCGCAAGTCCGTCCTTGAACTTGGCCCGGTTCACTATTAGGCCGCCTGTTTTAGCGCCACTTTCTGGAAGTCGATGCTGACCCGGCTGGCTTTACCCAGGATATTGGTCAACACGTTCATGCCGACGTGGGTAATCACCTCGACAATGTCTGCCTCGCTAAAACCGGCGTCACTCATGGCCTGCAACTCGGCGTTAGTCACATCGCCCTTGTGCTCGACCAGGGCGAGGGCGAATTTAACCGCCACCGCCGCCTTGGCGTCCTGGCTTGAGCCGGCCCGGTTGGCTTCGATTTCCGCCCCGTTCAAACCGGCTTTGCGGCCGATGGCGGTGTGTGCGGACAGGCAGTATTCGCATTCGTTCTGCTGGGCCAGCGCCAGCGCGATGCGTTCGCGGGTGGCGGCGTCCAGCGAACCGTGGTTGGCGATGTGATGCAAGCCGAGGAAGGCTTTCAAGGCATCCGGCGAGTGGGCGAACACCCGCAAGAAATTAGGCACCATGCCCAACTGGCTCTGGATCGCATCCAACAGGTTACGTTGTTCGGTGTTGGCGCTTTCGTTACTGACGGTGGTAATACGGCTCATGATGATTCTCCAAATAATG
>Ga0265297_10005866_pt1 | contig 18314 bp, 21 predicted proteins | sample Munlanlwell13791_FD_192502 | JGI IMG/M metagenome (GOLD analysis project Ga0265297, IMG submission 192502) | Leachate microbial communities from a municipal landfill in Southern Ontario, Canada - Leachate well 137-91 | ecosystem: Engineered > Solid waste > Landfill > Unclassified | place...
CTCTCTTAAATCGTTCGATAAGGGACGTGTCATTCATGCTGACCTCCTTACTCAGCCAGCATTATGAATCACATTTTTGCCTGTTTGTGAATCCCCTTTGATTCCATCAGGCCGGAAAACGCTCTAATGTTCTTATGATGATCGCCGTTTTGTGCCCTTAAGAGGAGGGGAGTCACGCTGCTCTTGCAGCAACAGTTATATGACAAGGCGCGCTCTATTTTACGGCGGCGGCGTCGATGCCCGCTTCCGAAGCGACGGCGGCTTCGATGGAAAGCGCATCGAGCGTACCCGTGCCCCCACCCTTGACGAAACGCGCGCAAGCGTGGTCGAGAGACAAAATGGATTTGTCGGGGTTGTTGCGATTGCGGATATAGCGGTCGGCCAGCTTGACGACGCGAACGCAAGATTCGCGCGTGATTTCGATACTATAGTGTTTTTCGAAATTGCCTTTCAGGTTCATCAGAATATTGACCGTCATCGCATTGTCCGGCTCGCTGAGGGTAATTTTTTGGAAGCGCCTGTCGATGGCGGGCTCGATGGCGACATAGTCCTGATATTCCTCGCGGGTCGTCGCGCCGATGACGTACAGGTTTCCCTCGGTCAGATAAGGCTTCATCAGGTCGGCGATGCCGGAATAGCTCGACGCCTTGAAGGAAATCATCAACTGATGGATTTCATCGATGCAAAAAATGATAGGGGGCGCATGGCGCGTGGCATTGCGTTCGGCCACGCCTTTGACGATGGGGATCAAGCGGCCTTCCAGATCGGCTCGCGATTGCGACCCGGCGCCGATCATCGACATTTCAAGCTCGATCAGCCGGGCGCCTTTAAGCATGGCGGGCACTTTATTTTGAGCGATCCATTGCGAAAGGCCGATGAAAAGCGCGGTTTTGCCGACGCCCGCGCCGCCGAGAAGCATGATATTCTTGCGTAAACGCTGAAGTAAAATCAACGTCATCTGGTCGATTTCGGCGTCGCGGCCAGAAATAGGGTCGAACTTTCCGGCGCGCTCTTGCGCCGTGATGTCGCGCGTGTAGCGCGTCAGAAGGGATTCTAATTCTGCGTCGGAGATGACAAAGTTTGATTTGGCGGACATTCGGCTAAGACTTCCTTCCATAAAGAGCGGATACTGCTCAGATCGATATCTTTGTGAACGACAGCCCGTCCAATCCCATGCGGCAGGATCAGCGTAATTTTGCCGCCCTCAGCCTTTTTATCCGTGCTCATGAGTTCAATCAAGCGGTCAATATCGTAAGCGCCGGGCGGAGGAGTCAACGCTAATCCCACGTCTTTAAAGTGAGCGCGCACGGCTTCATATTCCTGCCTCGTGCAGAAACCGAGATTCATGGACAGACGGAAAGACATCGCTATGCCTATGGCGACGGCCTCGCCGTGAATGAGGGTCGAACTGAAACCTGTCGCCGTTTCCAAAGCGTGGCCGAACGTATGGCCGAGATTAAGAAGCACGCGCATTCCCGCTTCGCGTTCGTCGGCGGCGACAATCTTGGCCTTGGCGGTGCAGGAATATCCCACCGCATGAATTTGGGCTTCGTGATCGGCGTTAAGAAGCTGGCCGCCGTGCGCACAGCACCAATTAAAAAAGTCGCGATCCGCAATCAATCCGTATTTAACGACTTCGGCATAGCCCGCGCGCATCTCACGTTCCGGCAAAGAATCGAGCAACGCTACGTCGGCCAGAACAAGCCGCGGCTGATAAAAAGTGCCGATGGTGTTTTTGCCGTATTTGGTATCGATCCCGGTTTTGCCGCCGACCGAGCTGTCGACTTGCGCCAGAAGAGTCGTCGGTATCTGCACAAAATCCACGCCGCGCAACGCAAGCGAAGCGGCAAGTCCCGTAATATCTCCGACAACGCCTCCGCCAAGCGCGATAAACAACGTTTTACGATCGATGCCTAGGGCCAAAAGGTCGGTGAGGATGGACTCTATTTGGGGAAAATTTTTATGATTTTCGCCTGCAGGCATAACAAGCGTTTTCAAAATTGTGTGGCCGCCTGCGGACAAAATCGCTTCGACGCGCGCTTGATACAAAGGAGCGACATTAGAGTCCGTAATAATAACGCACCGGCGAGTGTCCAGGCGCGCGCGGATAAGTGACGCCGCTTCCGCCAGAATGTTTTGTCCGATAACGATGTCATAGGTGGGCTTGGGTGCTGCTCCGGAAAAATCGACCGAGACGATTTTCCCAGATATAAAACGTGCTTGATCTGCTGCGGCGGTAGTCTTCTGAGTCATCAGGCAATTAACTCCTTTGCTTTGGCTCGGGCGTCCGCATCGGCGTCACGCAAAACATCCAGATCGGTGAGTGCTGCGGCGGGCGCTTTTGAAAGTATAGTTCCTACAATACGCTCAATATCGAGGAATCCTATGCGTTTGTCGAGAAAAGCTTGTACGGCGACTTCGTTCGCGGCGCTCATGACGGCGGGTGTAATTCCGCCTTTAACCATCGCTTCCTGCGCGAATTCTAGTGCGGGAAACTTTTTAGGGTCAGGCTTTTCAAACGTTAATTGCCCGATTTTAGCCAAATCAAGCTTTGGAACCGGCGTTTCCATGCGTTCGGGCCATGCCAAACAAAATCCTATGGGGGTGCGCATATCGGGAGAACCAAGTTGCGCTAGGATGGAACCGTCGCGGTATTCAACCATACTGTGAATGACGGATTGAGGATGCACCAGAACGTCGATTTGTTCGCGCGGCAGTTGAAAAAGGAAATGGGCTTCGATAATTTCTAGCGCTTTATTCATGAGGGTTGCGCTGTCGATAGAGATTTTCGCGCCCATGTTCCAGACGGGATGCTTGACGGCTTGTTCCGGTGTCATTTTGGCCATTTGCTCGCGCGACAGAGAACGGAAAGGCCCGCCGGATGCCGTCAAAATCAATCGCGCGATGCCGTCTTTGTGATCGAAATCGAAAACCTGAAAAACGGCGTTGTGTTCGCTATCGACGGGCAACAATGTTGCGCCTGCCTTTTTGACCAGCTCCATCATTAATGGTCCTGCGCATACCAGTGTCTCTTTGTTGGCAAAAGCGATCGTGCCCCCGCGTTTCGCCGCCGCCAGTGTTCCCGGCAATCCGGCCGCGCCGACAATGGCCGACATCAGCCAATCGCTTTCCATGGCGGCAGCGTCTTCGACGGCCTTTGCGCCTGCGGCAACTTTTGTATTTGTTCCACCGAGCGCTTCTTTCAACGCGGCATACTGGCTTTCATCGGCGACGACGGCGAGCCCGGCGTTGAGGAGGCGCGCCTGCTCGGCCAGCGTTTTGACGTTCTTGTTCGCCGTCAAAGCCACGACTTCATAAGCTTCGGGGTTACGCGCGATCAGATCGATTGTTTGACACCCGACCGAGCCGGTCGAACCAAGAATGGCGATCGTACGCCGCCCGTGCTTAGCGTTTTTGGCAGAAACCATATTTTACCACCAGTTAATTGAAACGCCGAACATCGCTTGGAAAAGGAAGACAAAAGCGCCGGCGAAAACCAGACCGTCGATGCGGTCGAGAACGCCTCCATGCCCGGGAATTAAATCGCCGCTTTCCTTCACGCCCGAACGCCGTTTGAAATAGGATTCGAACAAATCGCCCGCTTGCGCAACGCCCGACAGAACGGGAGACAAAAGGAGAGCCGCGCTCGGCTCTTTTGCGCCGAGCCAGACGGCCACGGCGTATCCGACGATTGTTGCAGACGCCATGCCGCCGAAAAATCCCGCCCACGTTTTTCTAGGGCTGATCGAAGGAGCGAGTTTGGGGCCGCGGATGAGGCATCCGAAAAGATAAGCGCCGATGTCGGTGCACCATACGACCGCCAGAAGATAAAACACGATGGCCATGCCATAGTCGGGCGAGGCGCGTAAGGCCAGCAAAGCAAGACCGCAACCGCCCATGTAAGGAATGCCCATAGCGATCCATGTGGCATTCTTGTTTTGATCGCGCAGGGAAGAGATCAGATACAGGGCAACCGTGAAGACGAGCCCGAAAAAAGCGCTTGCTTCGGGTGGAAGGATAGCTCCCGCCCCCATAAGCGCGACCACAAAAGCGCAAGCGATGCTTACCGTTTGAGTTTTCATGTCGGGAGCAATAAGGCGCAGCCATTCATAAAGGCCAATCGTTACGGCGCAGGTAATAACAGCCGCGTAAACAAGGCCGCCCAGATAAACGGCCAACAAGGCAATGGGAGCCATAAAGGCCGCCGAGATGATCCGAAGGCGAAGATTGGTTGAGTCAAAGCGTTGAAGGGCAAGGGAAAGGCGCATGAGCTTTCGAGTCCCAAAAGGTGAATAAGGCATACTGGCAACGATTTAGCATAATACGCCCTGTATGTAACCCCTAATAATCTCAGGAAAAAGCACACGTGCGGGTGGACAAAGAGGCCGTCCTTGGCTATCAAAGGACATCTTTTCGAAATTTATATAAGAGGAGGCAAACCATGAAGTTATCGCGTCGTGTTCGCGAGATTTTGAGCTGGTACGAAGGCGAAACGCCGGGAACCAAAGCCAATCTTGCGCGTATCCTTATGGCAGGTCGTTTGGGTGGGACGGGTCGCGTCGTTATTTTGCCGGTCGATCAGGGATTTGAGCATGGGCCGGCGCGCAGTTTTGCCGTGAATCCTCCCGCTTATGATCCTCACTATCATTATCAACTGGCGATCGATGCCGGATTGAACGCTTACGCCGCGCCTCTGGGCTCGCTCGCGGCGGGAGCCGACACTTTTGCAGGCGCCATTCCGACCATTTTGAAAGCGAACAGCGCCAACAGCCTCTCGCGCCAGAAAGAAAACGCCGACCAGGCCGTGACGGCGAGCGTCAACGACGCGTTGCGTCTGGGATGCGCGGCCATCGGCTTTACGATGTATCCGGGATCGGACGCCATGTACGGTCAGGTGGAAGAATTCCGCGAGCTTTCCGCAGAAGCGAAAGCCAAGGGCTTGGCCGTCGTTCTGTGGTCGTATGCGCGCGGCGGCGCCGTAACGAAAGAAGGTGAAACGGCTTTGGACGTTATTGCCTACAGTGCGCACATGGCGTGCTTGCTTGGCGCGAATATCGTCAAGGTCAAAATACCGTCCGACTTCCTTGAACAGAAAGAAGCCCAGAAGGTATATGAAGAAAAGAAAATCCCACGTGCAACCGCGGCTGAACGCATACGCCACGTGATGCAATCATGCTTTAACGGCAAGCGCATCGTCGTGTTTTCGGGCGGAGCGGCAAAGGGAGGCGACAGCGTATTGAACGACGCGCGCGCGATTTACGAGGGCGGAGGCTTCGGCTCGATCATCGGACGCAACAGCTTCCAGCGCCCGTGTGAAGACGCCCTGAAGCTTCTCGACCAGATCATCGAGATTTATAAAGGCAAATGACGCTTCGAGGACAAGTGAGAACAAATAGTGCAGAAAGACCGCACGAATTCCCCTCCCCTTGAGGGAGGGGATTAAGGGGAGGGGTCGTCGGTAAGGCTTATCCCATCCTCGAATTTGTATTTTAACGCAAGGAATCCCTAATGTTCATCCAAACCGAGGAAACGCCGAATCCCGCGACTATGAAATTCGTTCCCGGACGCGAGGTTTTGGGGCAGGGGACGCTGGACATTGTTTCATCGAAAGAAGCCGCGCAGTCGCCGTTGGCGGAAAGACTTTTCGGCATCGACGGCGTGCGCGGCGTTTTTCTGGGCGCTGATTTTATCACGGTCACGAAAGCGGAAGATCGGACTTGGCCTTCGTTAAAACCCGCCATTCTAACGGCGATTATGGATCACTTTACTTCCGGCAAGCCGATGGTAACGGGAAGTGCGCCGACGCAAACGGCCTCCCCCGCGGATGAAGGCGAAATCGTTGCGAAAATCCGCGATTTGCTAGATCACAAAATCCGTCCCGCCGTGGCGCAAGACGGCGGCGATATCACGTTCCAGCGCTTTGAAGACGGCGTGGTTTATTTGACGCTCAAAGGAGCCTGCTCAGGCTGTCCCAGCGCTTCGTTGACGCTTAAGGCAGGCGTCGAAAGTCTTTTGCGCCACTACATCCCTGAAGTGCGCGAAGTCCGGCAAGTCAGATAAACTATGCTCATTCTTGTTCTTGATAGTTGCGGTTCCTCATGCGGCGTCGGCGTTTTTAAAGACGGTCGCCTTTTGACGTGTTTGCAGGAGCGCATGGAGCGCGGGCAGGACGCCAGCCTTATGCCGATGGTCGAGGCCGTCATGAAAAAAGCGGGCGTGGCGTATGCCGACATCGATAAAGTAGCAGTGACGCGCGGCCCGGGAAGCTTTACGGGCGTGCGTGTCGGCCTTGCGGCGGCGCGGGGCATCGGCTTTGCTTCGGAAAAGCCCGTTATCGGCATCGACCGCTTTTCTATATACAAATCCCTACACGCGGCACCAAACAAAAATCTTCTGGTCGTCATCGAATCCAAACGCGCGGAACTGTTCTGCAAATTTTATCCGACCCAAGGCGCGGCGCTTGACGCCTCTATGATGACCGAAAAAGAAATCCGCGACTTTATTGCCGCGCACCCCAATGCGGAAATTGCGGGAGATATCGCAACGCCAAACGACGATATCTTGTCAGCCTGCGCGAGCTTGGCGGCCTCTGCCGACGCTGAAAATCCCGACACTCTTCCGCGCCCCTTATACCTGCGCGCGCCGGACGTGACTTTTGCGGACAAGACTGCTTGCGGAGAAGAACATGTTTAATATCGCATTGAAATCATTGTCAAAAACGGCATCCAAAAGGACAAAGGCGCGTCTTGCCTTTTTGAAATCATGCTCAAAGCGCACGACGATTATTCAGCGTCCCATCGCGAATCCCTTCGCCTCGCATGGACATGCTAACCCCGCAGAACTCGGAAACGCCGAATTATTTTCCAGAAAAGGCTCGTGGGGGCAATGCTCGGTTCTGTTTCCCGATATGGCCACGGATATTGCGGCCTATAAAAGCGGCAAGGCTCCCTATGGCGGCGCGGAATACGGCATCACGTTGACGCCGGAAGCCGACGCGATTTGCCAGAAAATGGCGGCTCTGCATGGGGGAGTCGGTGCGATACTTTGTCCGTCCGGCCTGTCCGCCATCACGACGACGATCGCGGCTTTTGCGCCGCAGACGATTTTGTTTCCGAGAAACGTGTATTACCCCATGCTTCGTTTTCTGGAGCACAGGAAACTCCACGCGTTTTCGTATCCCAACGGAGCGTCAGCCGACGAAGTCGCCGCACTTGTGAAACAAGCGCTTGCCATTCCCTATGCGCCCGAAAACATCATGATTTATATCGAAGCTCCGGGAAGCGGGACTTTTGAAATCCCCGATATCGACGGCATTGTGGCTCTGGCCAAGAAAAAAGGCATTCGCACTGTTATGGACAATGCGTGGGCCAGCCACGTGCGATACAAGCCCCTCGAACACGGAATAGACGTCGTCATTCAAGCAACGACGAAATACGAAGGCGGCTACGGCGACACGCCTTCGGGCGTCGTCATTGCGGGCAATGCCGCCGACTATAAAATTCTTTATGAGGAACTGAAAGTTTCGGGAAACGGCGCCATTGCGCCGACAACGTGCGCGCGCCTTTCTGCACGCATCGATTCAACAAAACAACGGATGAATGAGCAATACGCGACGGCGCTGCAGCTTGCAAAATGGTTTTTGAAGCAACCGTTTGTTGAAGCCGTTCTGTCTCCTGCGCTTAAAACATCGCCTTATTATGCGCGGTTCAAAAAATATTTTGGTAAGGGCAACGGGCTGTTTAGCGTGATTTTCAAGGAAAACATACCTTCGGAAAAAATCAACGCCTTTATCGATGCGCTGAATTTGTTCTGGATAGCCGCAAGCTGGGGAGGGCATGTGTCGTTGGTTCTTCCCGTTCCGCGCCGCGAGCCTTCGTCGCTGCCGCCGGGAAAAATCGTGCGCTTTCATGCAGGTCTCGAAGACCCGCGCGATCTTCTTCGCGACGTCCAGCAAGCCGCGCAAAAAGTTTTTACCGAAGAGCAGAAGCCAAAAAAACCACGTCATGCCAAAAGCAAAGCATCAAAACGCCGCCGTTAGCGCCGCCGTGTTACGGGTTGCCTCGGCAAAGGGTTGGCAGGGCGCTTCGCTTGCGGCGATTGCCAAGGAAGCCAAAATTCCGTTAGCGACGCTCAAAAAACGCTATGCCTCGCCGCATGAAATAATCCCCGTCGTTATTGAAGAAATGACCCGCGAAGCCTTGGCCGGAGCAGGGAAGGTATCCGGCTCGCCGCGCGATGTGGTGTTCGATCTCCTGATGGCGCGTTTTGATGTTTTGCAGAAAAACCGCAAAGCGATTTTATCGATAGCCGACGCCGCGCGCTGCGATCCCGCGTTAGCTCGTGCGCTTGGAGTTTCGGTTAGGAAAAGCATGGCCGCGACTGCCGATGCCGCCAAACTCGGCGCGTCGTTGCGTCCGGTTGCGGCAATCGGTTTGTCCGCTATCTATGGCTTGGCTTTTTGGACGTGGCGCAAAGACAATACCCGCGACATGGCGAAAACAATGGCAACGCTCGATAAGGGTTTGAGACTAGCCGAACAAGCTATCAATATTTTTGATAAACAGTGATCCCAAACGTGTTCCCCTCCCCTTGAGGGAGGGGGTAGGGGAGGGGTGAGAGGTAAGGCTTATCCTACACTCAGTATGGATTAACTACAGCAACCACTTCCTCACCCCGATCCTCTTCCGCACTGCGGAAGAGAGAAACAGCTTAAACCACGCTCTTAACCCGCGAGAGCGTCAAAACATGCACCTGCTTTGCTCCAGCCTTAAGTAATACGCGTGAGCATTCGTTCACCGTCGCGCCTGTCGTCAAAACGTCGTCAATCAGCACAAGCGTTTTTCCCTCCACGCTGTTTTTATTTCGCGCGCTGACGGCAAACGCTCCCTTCACGTTTTCCTGCCGCTCTTTGCGCTTCAGGTGGCCTTGAACGGGCGTTGCGCGAATGCGGCGCAAGGCGTCATGCAAAACCGGCTTTCGCGCCAATATCCCTATCTGCTGCGCGAGCATCGCCGATTGATTATAGCGTCGATGAAAAAGCCTCCATCGATGCAGAGGCACGGGCACAAGCGCATCTGCCGTTTCCAGAAATTCGCCGCCCGCGCGATGCATCCAAACGGCAAGAGCCTTGGCGGCATACGTGCGATCGCCGTGCTTAAAGCCGAGAACAAGTTTGCGGCTGTCGTCGTTATAGAGCATCGCGGCACGAGCCGACGTGAAATGAGGAGCCTCGGTCAGGCAAGCGCCGCACAACGTTCCCTCAGCAACCGGAATGTCGATAGGCGCGCCGCAGCAGGCGCAAAAGGACGGCGCGATAAATTGAATTTGTTTCCAGCACGCGGGGCACAAGGTCGCCGTATTGCCCACCGGCTCGTCGCACATAAGGCACAACGGGGGCAGGAATAAATCAAGCGCGCGCGCGGCGACATTTTTCCACAATAAAGCCATGCGTTATTTTGTCCTTTCACGGCAGAATCGACAAGCAAGAAAATACGTCATATATCGTGTGACAAAGGCTCTCCTCAATACGCGAAGGGTGCTTAATGATCGACATCATCGTTCTTTTCAAGATTCTCCCCATTTTTTTCCTCGGACTCATTTCCCCGGGGCCGGATTTTGTGGTCGTAAGTTCGGTGTCTTTAGATCGAGGCCGCATCGACGGAATAATAAGCGCGGCGGGAGTCGCTGCTGGCATGGGAGTCTACGCGCTGGTCAGCCTGACGGGAATGTCAGCGCTTCTCGCGCATTATTTCTGGCTGGTTACAGCGATCAAACTGTGTGGTGGCCTTTATCTGCTCTATCTTGGTTTTTCGATGTGGCGTTCATCTCTGGGAAAAATGCGGGAAGAAGCAAAGATCGCGGCAGATGTGAAAAAGAAAAATGTCTTTGTGATGGGCGCGTTGACCAACCTGACTAATCCCAAGGTCATTATATTTTTTGTCAGCATTTTTGCTCTTATCCTAACCCCCGAAACGAATTTGGCGACAAAGGTCGTCGTTTGGGCAGCAATCCCTTTGGAGTGTTTTCTATGGTTTTCTTTCGTCGCCTTCTGCCTGTCCAGAGATGCAGTCCGTGTGCGGTATCTGCGCTGGCGACGTGCGATTGATAGGGGAATTGGGACGATATTGGCTTTTTTCGGCCTTAAATTACTATTATTGGCGCGGGGATAGCGCTTTTTTCCAAGAATGGTTAATTTGGCTGAAAAGCTTGACTTGCCCCCGTCTAAACCCCTATAAACCGGCCTCTATTTAAACACTAGTGAAGGCCGGGGTTTTCCCCGCGAGAGAATTATGGCCCGTGTATGTACCGTCAGCGGCAAGAAGCCGCACTTTGGAAATAATGTCAGCCACGCGAACAACAAGACGCGTCGCCGCTGGCAGCCGAATTTGCAGGTTTGCTCGTTTCCGTCGGAAATTCTGGGCAAGGCCGTCTCGTTGCGCCTGACTGCGAATGGTATCCGTACGGTTGAACACAACGGCGGTCTCGATTCATGGCTGCTGGGCACCCGCGACAGCCGCCTGAGCGACAAGGCCCTGAAGGTCAAGAAGCTAATTACCCGCGCCCAAGCCCGCGCCGCGAAATAACAAATAATAATTTAAGCCTTGCTTGCCGCCGCGCCATAGCGCCGTTCGCGCCGCGCAAATTCTTCGATGGCTTGCGCAAGATGCTCGCCCGAGAAATCCGGCCACAACACATCCAAAAAAACGTATTCGGCATAAGCCGACTGCCATAGTAGGAAGTTTGAGATGCGCTTTTCGCCGCTCGTACGAATAACGAGATCGGGGTCGGGCGATCCGCCCGTAAACAAGAAGGACTCGAAAACATGTTCGTCGATGGCCTCGGCCTGCAACTGGCCGCGCTCAACAGCCTTGGCAAGCCCGCGCGCGGCGGCCGTAATTTCCTGCCTTCCGCCGTAATTAAGCGCCAGCGTCAACGTCAGCTTTTTGTTGTCCTGCGTTAAATCTTCGGCGTGTTCGATCAAATCAACGATATCGGGCGGCAGGCGCTTTCTGTCGCCGATCATGCGGATGCGGATGCCTTCCTTGTGCAATGAGGCGAGTTCGCTGCGGATGTAGGTGCGCAACAAGCCCATCAATTCGCCGATTTCCTCGGCGGGGCGGCTCCAGTTTTCCGATGAGAAGCTGTAAAGCGTCAGATAGCCGATTTGCAGGTGTCCCGCCGCTTCGATGGTGCGGCGAACGGCTTCAATTCCGGCGCGATGCCCCATCGGGCGCGGCAAGCCGCGCGAGCGGGCCCACCTGCCGTTGCCGTCCATAATAATGGCGACGTGCAAAGGCGGGCGAGGGGAATCGGAATCTTTATCGTGTTGTCCCATCGGCTTTCAACTAAACGTGCGTGATTTCTTTTTCTTTAGCCGCGAAAAGATCGTCGATTTTCTTGACGTATTCGTCGGTCAGCTTCTGCACTTTGTCGGTCATGTTCTTTGTCTCGTCTTCCGACAGTTTTTCTTTCTTCACGGCGTCCATAGCTTCGCGCCGCACGTTGCGCACGGAAACGCGAGCCTGTTCGCTGTATTTTCCCGCGACTTTGACGAGCTCTTGGCGGCGTTCCTGACTTAGTTCGGGCAGCGGAATGCGGACCAGATTGCCGTCGGGTTGCGGATTAAGGCCAAGCCCCGCGTCGCGAATGGCTTTTTCGACGCTTTTCACAAGTCCCATGTCCCACACCTGAACCGTCAGTAAACGAGGCTCCGGCGTGCTGACCGTGCCGACTTGGTTGACGGGCATGCTTGCACCGTAGGCATCGACCCGAACGCTGTCCAAGAGATTGACCGACGCGCGGCCTGTGCGCAGACCCGAAAATTCCTTGCGAAGGGCTTCAAGCGAGCCTTCCATCTTCTGCTTTGTCTGATCCAAATTCATCTCTTTTTCCTTCTTCTTCTCCGAAACCACTATGTCAACCTCACCTGAATTCCCCTCCCCTTGAGGCAGGGGTTAGGGGAGGGGTGGGAGGTTAGGCTCATCCTAACCTTGATAGACGAGGTCACTCAACAATTGTAAATTTACCCTTCCCCTGCATCACGTCGGCAAACGCGCCGTGCGCGATGATCGAGAAAACCAAAATCGGAATCTTGCTTTGCCGCGCCAGAGAAATGGCGGACGTGTCCATCACCTGCAAATCCTGCGTCAGAACGTCAAGATAGCCAAGCCTGTCGTAACGCTTGGCGTTCTTGACCTTTGTGGGATCGGCGCTGTAAACGCCGTCGACCTTCGTCGCCTTTAAAAGAGCGTCGCATTGCATTTCCGAGGCGCGCAAGGCGGCGGCGCTGTCGGTCGTAAAGAAAGGATTGCCGGTGCCTGCGCCGAAAATCACGACGCGGCCTTTTTCCATATGGCGCATGGCGCGGCGGCGGATGTACGGCTCGCACACGGACGCCATCGGAATGGCGGATTGTACGCGCGTCGGAACGCCGATTTTTTCAAGAGCGTTCTGCATGGCGAGCGCGTTAATGACGGTGGCGAGCATGCCCATATAATCGGCGATAGCGCGATCCATGCCGTGCGCTGCGGCGGAGACGCCGCGGAAAATATTGCCGCCGCCGATGACGACGCAAACCTCGACGCCCATGTCGACGACGGATTTAATCTCGGTCGCGACGCGGTCGACGGTTTCAGGCTCGAGGCCGTAGTCGCGCGAGCCCATCAGAGCTTCTCCCGACAACTTCAGCAACACGCGCTTGTAGCGGACGGATTTTGATGTTTTTGCGGGCATATAATTCTTCTCCGGAATAAGCGGGGTTTGTTATCGCGCGGAAAGTATGTTTACACCCTAAAAGGCGGCAGGAAAAGCCCTTGAAAAACCTTGTTTTTAACATCTAAAACGAAGCTAGAAATTAAAGGGTGTAAACTTGACAGAAAAGGTAGGAGCAGGGCCGAAATTTGCGGGCTCGGCTTTTCTAATGCTGGGATAGAGCGGAATAAGCCGCCCTCCGTCAAAATAGCGTTCATTATCATGAGAAACGAACCAACCTCCCTTCCCACTATATTTGTCATACAGCTCATTTAGCTTTTGGTCTAAATGCTTTCCAAGAATCTTATAACGAACAGGCCCGGATAAGAAGCTTTCGACATAAATGGCTTTTTCGATAGAATGTCCCGCGGCTATCGCGGCATCCGCAACAAGAGACGCTTCTTCGACAGCAAGTTCAGAAAGTAAATCAGCCGCTGCGCGGCTATGTGCGGCTCCATTTGAATAATGGTGTAGACGAGAATAAATTCCATGCGCCACGATGTGATAATCGATGCGCAATCTGTTGCCGTTCCGCGAAAATATTGACATTTTTTGCTCCGTTTTAAAAGGGCGGAAAAATATGACGTCCGGACATCTTTGCAAAAAACATTAAGGCCAACAATGGAAAAGAAGGCTTAAGGGCTTGATGCTCAAATAGGATTAATAGCGCACGAACCGGCTTGTTGCAAGTATTCGCGACGCCTATACTGGGCGGGTATTTTTAAAGAGGGCATAATCATGAAGATATTATACGTCGAGGATGAGTTTATCGTTGCGATGAGTATGAAATCAGACCTCGAAGACATTTATCATGAACCCGGCGATAAAATTCTCCACGTCGCTACTTATGCCAAAGCGGAAAAACTGTTGAACGAACAAGGCTCGTTCGATCTCATTATATCGGACTTTGAATTTCCCGGAAAAGACCCATCCAAGAATACGGGAGGCATAGATCTCTGCCGCCTCGTTACGGCTTGGGAAAGGCCTTTCTTCATTGTATCCAGTGTTCCCGCGGACGACATCATGGCCTTGCTTCGGGAGGCAGGATTGACCGTGCCGGAAGAATTCAAAAACAATATTTATTCCAAAGACACACCGGCTACAGTTATCGCCACAAAATTTGATGAAAGATATGCGCCCCAAAAGGCAGGAACGTCTTTAAAAGACGGGGAAACTGCCTCCAATAACGGCATCACCCATTCTTTGTAGTTTTTCAGAAAATAGAGCCTTTTCCAGTCAGATAGAATCAAGAACTGTTCTCTTTCTTCCCTCTCCCCTTGCGGGAGAGGAAGCAAAAACTTGGGCTTACAAAGTAAGTCCATAGTTTTTGCAGGTGAGGGGGTTTCTTAATATCTTGTTCTACCTAATCGGAAAATGCCCTAAAACCCAAAAACAAAAACGCCCCGAAAGACTTTTTCGGGGCGTTTTAATTGAGAGAACTGTTCTTACTTCGCCATCTTGGCGACTTCTTCGGCAAAATCACATCCTGCCGCCTTTTCGATGCCTTCGCCGAGCTGGAAGCGGACAAAGCCGGTCAGCTTGACGCCCGCGCCGATTGTCTCGGCGGCGGCCTCGATGACCTGCGCGATGCGGCTTTCGCCGTCGACGACATAGATTTGCTCAAGCAGGACGACTTCCTCGTAATACTTGCGAAGGCGGCCTTCGACCATCTTGGCGATAATCGCTTCGGGCTTGCCCGACGCACGCGCCTGATCGGCCAACACGTTGCGTTCGCGGTCAAGAGCCTTCGTGTCGACATCCGCGATGCTTAAGGCTTCAGGCCGCGCGGCCGCGACGTGCATCGCGATCTGCTTGCCCAGCTCCTGCAGCTTGGCGGCAGGGGCGTCGGATTCAAGCGCGACCAGAACGCCAATCTTGCCCAAATTCGGAGCGACAGTGTTGTGAACGTATGTAGCGACAATGCCCTTCGCCACGGACAGCGTAGCTGCGCGGCGAAGGGTCATGTTTTCGCCGATGGTGGCGATAAGATTGGTCAAGACCTCCTGCGTCGTTCCGCCGTCGGGGTGCTTGGAGGTCTTCATCTTCTCGACGTCACCGTTCGCATCAAGCGCGATGGGCGCGGCCTGAAGCGCGAACTTCTGGAACTTTTCGTTGAGCGCGACAAAGTCCGTTTCGGCGTTGACTTCGACGACAGCGGCCTTATTTCCCGCCGAGGCGACTGCGACCAAGCCTTCGGCTGCGACGCGGCCCGATTTCTTGGCGGCTGCGGACAAACCCTTCTTGCGCAGCCAATCGACGGCGGCTTCCATGTCGCCTTGGTTTTCGTTAAGCGCTTTTTTGCAATCCATCATGCCCGCGCCGGTCTTCTCGCGCAGATCCTTCACCATCGTGGCTGTAATTTCTGTCATTGGAGTCTCCTTAGAATTGATTGGATGGAACTGACTGTTCCGCGATCCCACCCGGATTCCCCTCCCCTTGAGGGAGGGGTTAGGGGCGGGGTGAGAGGTTAGGCTCATCCCGCCATTAACAATTACGCTTTCGCTTCGTCTTTCTTCTCTTCAACGGCTGCGGCAATGGTCGTCTCGCTGCTCGGAACGACGGCAGCTTCGCCGACATCCTTAACGCTTGAACCGAGCTCGGCTTCGATGCCGTCGAGAACGGCAGTTGCCACGAGCTCGCAATACAGATCGATCGCGCGCGAAGCGTCGTCGTTGCCCGGGATCGGGAACGTGATGTTCGTGGGGTCTGAATTGCTGTCGACGATGGCGACAACGGGAAGGCCAAGCTTAACGGCTTCCGCGATGGCGATGTCTTCCTTCAGCGTGTCGAGGACGAAAAGAATATCCGGCAAGCCGCCCATATCCTTGATGCCGCCCAGGGACATTTCCAGCTTGTCGCGCGCGCGCGTCAGCTGCAACGTTTCCTTTTTGGTCATCTTCTTGGCGGTATTGTCGAGCTTTTCGTTGATTTCGCGCAAACGCTTGATGGATTGCGAGATGGTCTTCCAGTTGGTGAGCATGCCGCCCAGCCAACGATGGTTGACGTAATATTGTCCGCAACGCTTGGCGGCTTCGGCGATCTTTTCCTGAGCCTGCCTCTTGGTGCCGACGAACAGGACGCGGCCGCCCGAGGCGGCAGTGTCGCGCAGCGTCTGCAAAGCGCGCTGGAACAAGGGAACGGTCTGTTCAAGATCGATGATGTGCACGTTATTGCGCACGCCGAACAGATAGGATCGCATTTTGGGATTCCAACGGCGGGTGTTGTGGCCGAAATGAACGCCGGCTTCAAACAATTGCCGTAAGGTTACGACGGGCATCGTCATGGTAGTGCCTTTCTCCGGTTAATCCGCCACATGCTTTTGTACTGTTTTGCAGCACCGGACGGCGCATCGCAGGATTTACTGCGCGAGCCAAACATGTGTGAGTTTTTATAAGCTCTGAGGAACCTCCCCAAAGCGGGCGTTTTGTAGGCGTTTAGGTTCGAAAGTGCAAGGTTTATTTAGGAGTTATCGTCATTCCCGCGAAGGCGGGAATCCAGCGGAGCGCGTCCGCGCGACGCATGATTCAAAAAGTGAAGAAAAACAAAGAGTTTCAATCGAGATACTGGTTATTACAGGTAAGATGGTACCTGTTAGCTATTTTAAGGAATGCTTTAACTCTTGTTTTTCCTGTGTTAATCACCCTCCCTTGCTTGTTTTAGAGAGGAATTAAGGATGCCCCAAATTCCCGTAACCGTTTTAACGGGCTATCTCGGCGCTGGGAAAACCACGCTTTTGAACCGCATATTGTCCGAACCCCACGGCAAAAAATACGCCGTCATCGTCAACGAATACGGAGCCGAGGGCATCGACGGAGCCCTGGTCGTCGGCGCTGACGAAGAAATATTCGAGATGAACAACGGATGCATCTGCTGCACCGTGCGCGGCGATCTCATCCGCGTCATCGCGGGCCTCATGAAACGCGCATCCTCTTTTGACGGAATTTTGATCGAGACGACGGGGCTTGCCGACCCCGCGCCCGTCGCGCAAACGTTTTTTGCCGACGAGGACGTGGCCTCGAAGACCAAGCTCGACAGCGTGGTTGCCGTGGTAGATGCCAAGCATCTGCCGTTGTCCCTAAAAGATTCGAAAGAAGCGGAAGACCAGATTGCCTTTGCTGACGTTGTTTTGTTGAACAAAGCCGATCTGGTCGGCGCAGGCGACCTGTCGCAATTGGAAGCCTCCATCCGCCGTATCAACCGCTATGCGAAAATTATCCGCACGACGCGGTGCAACGTGGCGCTCAATCAAATCCTCGGCCTCGGCAGCTTCGACCTCGACGCGATTTTAAAACGCGACCCCGATTTTCTGAAAGGGGAAGAACACGACCATGACCATGAATGTTGCGGCGAAGGATGCGCCTGCGGAAAACACCATCATCATCACGAACACCACGATCAAAAACCCAAGCACGACACGACGATCACGAGCGTGTCGCTCATATCCTCGAACCCGCTCGACCCCGCCAAATTCGAGGAATGGATCACAGACCTGCGCGCGCAAAAAGGCCCCGATTTATTGCGTTATAAGGGCATTCTGGATTTGATGGGAAGCAAGAACCGTTTGGTCGTCCAGGGCGTGCATATGATGATGGACGGCACGAATCTTCAGCCGTGGAATGCGAACGAACGCCGCGCAAGCCGCCTTGTTTTCATCGGCCGCAACCTCGATGAGCAAGCCTTACGTGAAGGCTTCGCAAAGTGCGTCGCGTGACATGATAACCGCCGTCTTCACCCAATGGAAATTCGAGCGAGTGTCGCGCGCGCCTTTTCAAAACCGACTGATAGGCCTGTATTTTCACTATTAATTATCCTTAAGAAAATAAAGGAAACCAAAATGCGCGTGGCAAAATCGGTAAAATATGATAGATTAAGAATAACGTAACCCTGATTTGATATAAGAGTCTCAAGCATGGACGCGATTGCAAAAGGGATGATAGAGGCGACGGAGTGGGAAACGCTTTATGATGGCGCGCGGGGCGTCAATTTAGGTGCTGACGGAATGATGTCTCGTTGGAGAAGAAGTGCAGAGAAACTATTTGGAGAAAACCACGAAATTACTCGGCATTATGTTTCAATTAAAAAAACGCTTAAGGAACTGGAAGAAGGCATTGGTGGTGATGATATAGAAGAAATGAAGCGAGCAATAAAACCGGCGGACCAATTTGCTTTAGAGTTGAACAAAAGATACGGCGGTATAAAAAGAGAAGAAAATATTACAAGAGAAGATCATTTAAGGCGGTATAACCCGGATGAGTTTAGACCCAAATAAGTTTGATATAACCGACCCGCAGCAGCGGGAAAAAGTCTATAGAGATGTATTTGAAAAATTTGCTGAAGGAAACGCCCACAATACCTCATGGAGCTCATTGATGAAGAAGATCAGGGCTCGTCAAAAAGGAATTCTAAAACCGAAATGGTATGCCCGCGCGGCAAACAGGCATTTCATTGAAGCGGAATTTCTTGCTCGTGCCAGAAATATGTTTGCCCATCTGATGCCCTCCGGCCTCGTGGCCGCATACAAAACGCCGCATCATGAGTTTGTCAAAGCCAGGGACGGCTCTCTT
>Ga0265297_10005867_pt1 | contig 18314 bp, 31 predicted proteins | sample Munlanlwell13791_FD_192502 | JGI IMG/M metagenome (GOLD analysis project Ga0265297, IMG submission 192502) | Leachate microbial communities from a municipal landfill in Southern Ontario, Canada - Leachate well 137-91 | ecosystem: Engineered > Solid waste > Landfill > Unclassified | place...
CGGGTAGCTCCCTGCGAAGGTTGCGTAACGCTGGTGCAGTCCTGCTACATCGGCGGCAAGATCTACGAGTATATGACCACAAACAACAAGACTCGCAACGATATGACGGTTAGCGAAATCGATACGGGTGAACTACCACGCCCTGAAGGGCGTGGCTTCCTGCTTAAACCGGCGGAGTACGACCGGCTGCAGAACTGGCTTGGGGCGCAGGGGGGGGCGTAGTGGCGCCGCCGGCGGTCAGCCGGGCGATATAGAGAAGATACACCGGGTAGTGGTTGACGAATTTGCCGTTGTGGTGCTCCCGCCACTCTTTTTCGAACTCATGCGGGAAGTGGTGCCCGAGGGCTCGGTAGCGGCCCACCCGTGCCTGCCCGAGCCAGGTCAGCTCGATATGTGTTACCATGTAGTTCTGCTGCCCGACAATCACCCGCTCGCCCGGAAGAGTGGTGGGATCCGCGACGGCGTAGGCGATCTGCCGCCCCTGCTGGATGCGGCGGGCGTGCGGGTTCGGGATGATGAGGGGTCGGCGCTTCTTCTCCTCTTTGGACATATACAGGGAACTCTCGGGAGCGGGTTATAAGCCATCATTGGTTGACAGAATGCCAGGCAACGCAACGGCGGTTGACAAGAGCGGTATGTTCACGATACCTGCACGGGTTCCCTAAAAAGGTTGCGGCAAAACGGGGAAAAAAGGGAGGCGGTTACGCAAACTTCTCGGTTTCACGTGCAGCAATCTCCAGCATCTTGAGCTTGGTGCCGTAGATGTCGGGGTGCAGCATCTTGATCGCCTCCAGCACGTCATCTATCCTCACAGCCCGGCGGTGGAGCTTGGCCCGGGTGTAGGCTACCCGCAGGATCGACTCCCGCCGCCGAACACTCCCCCGGGTTTCCTCATCCAGGTCGATGAAGATGTTGATCAGGGTCGCGGTCTTCTGCCGGGTCGCGTCGTCAAACTCGGGCGTAAAGGGTTTCACCCACTTGAGGTACTCTTTCAGCTCCAGCCCGGCGTAATCCTCCTTCGTGCGCATCCAGGAGTGGATGATCGAAGACATGATCTTCTTCTCCTCATCGCCCCGGGGCGCGACCATCTGAAACTTGAAATCGAACCGATCCAGCAGCTCCGGGCTGAACTCGTCAATGCGGTTGCAGCAGGCGATCACGCGGGCCTGCGCCGGGAAGTGTTCGCTCTTGCCGCCCGCCTCGATGTGCACCACGCCCTCCTCCATCGCCTCCAGGAGCCCCTGCCGGTCTCCGTTGGGGAACTTATCGAGCTCGTCTATCCCGATCACCTTCCGATGGGCCCGAGGCAGGGCCCCAGGAGTCACCGGGTCGGTACGAGCATCCCCGGTCAGCCCCACCTTTGAGGTGCGCTGGCTGCAGGACTCCGCGCCGAGCTGGTAGACCACCCAATCTTTCAGGATCGTCTTGGCACTCCCGGGGTCGCCGTACATGAGGACGTGGATCCGCCCGCGATCGCCAAAGTGGTCGCCGTGAGAGGCGAGGCAGAGCAGGATCGCTTTCTTCACGTGCAGCAGCCCCTCCACCTTGGGGTTGATCTTCGGCCCGAAATATGCCAGCATATCCGTCCCCTTTGCCAGCAGCTCCTCAAAGTGCTGCACCATATCGGGGGATACCGGCAGCTCGGGCTCCTCCTCTTCAGCCGGGATCTCCTCCACGATCGCATCCATCGCCAGCACGATCTCTTCCAGCACGGCGTCCGGGATTGCCAGCCGGAAGACAAGGTGCACGGGGTCGAAACAGAGCACGCCCAGCTTTGCCAGCATATCGGCGTCGGCAAACGTCATACCGGGCACGTGCGGGACCCGGAAGCCGGGCTCCCCAAAGGAGATTGCGTCGCGGTGGGCCTTCTGCACGTGCATCATAATGTCGCGCCAGCGGGGATCGCGGCGGTACTTGGTGACAAGTACCGCCTTGGGGTCCTGGATCTCAGTCTGCTCGTCCATCATTCCAACTCCGTGAACCGCCAGCGGCAATCGAGGCTTTCGATCTCCTTCTCCAGGTTGTCCCGCAGGGGTTCGAGGACTTCCGTTTGGATCTCGGTGCGGATCTGCTCGATCTTGGTGTCGATCTCGCGGTCGTCCAGGACGTTGAGCACCTTGAGGTTGTCGCAGAGCCGCAGCAGGGCCTCCTTACTCTTGTGGGTGATCGCCTTGTTGCGGGCCAGCACCTTGCTCAGCCGTTCGAACACCGTCTTGTAGACGTTGTACTTGATGGACGCCATGATGTGGTCGTAGAGCTGCCCCTTCTTGGCCGCTTCGAGATCCAGCGGAATGAAGATCGGTTCGGCGTGCAGGTTCGGGTCGATCGCCTTCAGTTCCGCGTCGGCCTTGTAGATTCCTTCCGTGATGATCGGGATCTGGTCGCCCCGGACTAACCGCAGCCCGTGAAAGTCCAGGGCGTTCTCGTAGACCGGGTTCTTGCCCCGCATCCGGATCGCCGCGATCTTCTGCCGGGTCTCCTCGTCGTAGAAGTAGTGCACCTTATGGGTCTTGCCGTCGATCTTCTCGGTCTTCACGATCTTGTTTGGGCTGCTCATCATCGTTCGCACTAGAAAAATCTCCATTTCTGCATCCTCCCGTAGAACCACAAGATCGCCCCGCCACACAGTGCCAGCAGAACTGCCATCAGCGTATAAAACAGGGTTGTCGAGCGCGCGGTCATCCCGATCCCCCCATGTACTCCCGTACGTAGTGTTTGGCCTGAGGGTGGGCGCACTGCAGGGACGCATGATCGTGCCCCCGGTAGTTCATGCACCCTTTACAGAACTCCAGCTCTACCCATCGCCCGCCCTTTTTCGGGCACCAGCAGCCCGCGATCCGGATGATTTCGAGCGCGTGTATCTCGCCGTGTAGGGTATCCATTTTCATCACCCGCAGGGGCTATCCTGCACCATTTCGAGCGAGATACCCATCGCCTCCAGGTCGGCCCGCAGCTCCTCCACGTCGAAGGAGTTGGAGAGGTTGATCACCTCAATCATACCGGGTCTTAACAGTAGCATCGCTTCCTGCTCGGACATAGTACTCTCCCTTCATGCGGCGTTCAACCACCTTCACGTGAATCCCCATCGCTTCGAGCTCCGCGAGAATCGCATCCAGGCTCTCGATACAGGCTTTCCCCTTGTAGCCCTTGGCATCGATCTCGACGCCGAGCGGGGTGATCGTGATCGTCATCTCTTCGGTCATCGTCACGACCTCCGCGCCAGCATCCGCACCCGGGCCCCGCTGCTCTCCTGAACGCGGTGGGCGTAGCGGTGCTTGGCGAGCGCCCGCCGGAAGCCTTCACTGGTGTACTCGACGGCCAGCCGATCTACGATCGCCTGCCCGATTGCCACCTGTTCGGCGGTCAGCCGGTAGTCAGAATCGTGAAACGGTATCCAGCCGTTCGGTGTCTTCTGCAGGGTTACCCGGGCGCCCGTCTTCTGGTGGATCATCCACATGAAGTTCACGCCTTCACTGATCTGCAGCCCTTCGTAGGTCTCCCGCAGGTGCACCAGGGCACTCTGGAAGACGCTTGCATCCTTCATATCGGTTTTACAGGTATACTTCGTCCAGTGGCTCATATTGCTCCTCCGACTCACAGGGTTTTACTCCGTGTACTCAACGTGCCGCCGCCCGTCGTTCGCGCCGTTCGGCTGCTTGGACGCCGGTACGGCCCAATCCTTCACGTGTGCCCGCAGGGCGTCGATATTGGCGTCTTTCTGCTTGCTGGTACAGATGGTGCCCTCGGCCTCCCTCACCAGGTCGTCGGTCGTCAGGGGGCGCTCCTCGTAGAACGCCGTCGTCAGGCACTCTTTTATCAGGTTGACAATCTCCCGCCCGACAAACCCATCGGTCGCCCTGGCCAGCTCCGGCAGGTCGAACCGGGCCGGGTCGCACTTCCGCTTCCGCAGGTGGATCTCGAATATCTCGGCCCGTTCGTGCGGGAGCGGCAGATCGACAAAGAAGGATCGCTCGAATCGTTGCAGGAACTCGGGCTTGAGGTTCATGGGGCGGTTGCTGGTCGCCAGCCGCAGGATCGGGGCGTCGCACTCCTCGAAGTGCGTCAGCCATACCGAGAGCATCCGGGCGGTCTCTTCGTGCTCGCCGGCCATCATCTTCTCGATCTCGTCTGTCCAGAGGACGCAGGGGGCTACGGCTTCGGCCAATTTCAGAGCCTTGGCGATGTTCTCGGTTGATTTGCCGTACCACTGCGAGGCGATTTTAGACATGTCCATGCGGAGCAGGGGCACCTTGAGCACCTGGGCGATCGCCTTGGCCGAGAGGGACTTCCCCGTCCCCGGCGGCCCGGTCAGGAGCACGCCGCGAGGGGGTTCGAGCCCGTACGCGATCGCTTCCTTGGAGTACCGCTTGCCCGCCTTCCGGATCCAGTCCTTGAGGTTGTCGAGCCCGCCCACGTCATCGAGCGTCTGGTCGGTGCGGAAATACTCCAGGATTCCCGCCTTCTTGATGATCTGCTCCTTCTCGGTCAGGATCGCCTCCACCGTGAGGTTCTTTTCCACCTTGCATTTGGTGATCACGTTCTCGTATTCGTCCAGGGTCAGCCCCCGGCCCGCCTGCACCAGGGCATCGCGGTTGGTGCGGAATGCGGGCTCTAGCACCTGCAGGGTGCGTTCGGCGGCCGGTTCGGCCTGCGCCCGGAATTTCAGGTCTTCGTACAGCCGGTCGAACAGATCGCGTAGCTCTGTTTCGTCGGGATACGGCATCGAGAGGAGCGCGATCGACTTCTCCAGCTCCATCGGGATCTCGGCTTTGGGGGAGACCAGGATCAGCGAAGTGTTGGAAGACTTGAGGCGGTCGTGCAGGTCGCGGAGCTTGCGGATAATCGAGCCGTCCTTGGTGTTCGGGTCGGTGAGGTGGTCGTGCAGGTCCAGGAAGGCGTAGATGGTCGGGGTCTGCTGCTCGTTCACGGCTTCGAGCGCGAACATGGGATCGGTCGTGGTCGGGTCGGCACGGTGCCCTTTCATGGGGTCGTGGATGCCTTCGGTGATCGTCCAGGCGCGCAGTTGCTTCCCCCGCACAGCGGCGATCCTGGAGAGGATTGCGATCAGCCGGGTCTCTTCATAGGTCTGCACCCAGATCAGCGGGTAGCGGGCCATGATGAGGGTCTGGAGCTCGTCAGAAAAGGGGCGCATCAGGCTTCCTCCTTTATCCAGATCAATTCGCCACCTTCGCGGTCGATCAGGTCTTGCGCGTGCCCCACAATGCAGGCTAACAGGCGCTTGGCAGCACCCTTCTTCCCGCCGTAAAACGACTGCACCTGATAGAAGGGGCTCTTCTCCTCGCCCTCCTCGGCACGGGGGATCTCCACCAGAAAGACGCTCATCTCGTCCAGGGCGTTGTTCTCGGGTGTCATGGTTCCACCAGCGTGAGCGGGCACCATGCAGGGGGCTGGGCGGGCGGGTCGTCCCGGAACCGTATGCCGATCTGGCGGGCGATTTCCTCGGGCTCGCCCATCGCCCGGCACCGCTCGACTACGCAGGGCTCTTCGATCTCCGATCCGGGGCGGGTTGCCCGGCTGCTCCGCTCCAGTTGGTTCGGGCACTGGTAGCAGTACTCGATGTACTTCATGTAGAGCCGGGTCCGGGGCGTATTACCGATCGGGTGCGCCGCCTCGCCCGCCATGCACGTCGGGCAGCCGCAGCCGGGGGAGGGGGATGGGGCAGTCCCCCCGGCTTCCCGCCGTCGTTCTGTCTCGGCTTGGGCCAGTGTATCGGTGATTTTTCCCTCCCCCCGCTCGGTTATAGAAAGGGGGCGGGTGTCACTTCCGCATCTCAGCATGGGATCTCCTCCGCGATCGGACGGGTCTCGATGATGTCCAGGATCTTGTCCAGGGTGGCGATCACGTCCTGTAGCTCCTCCAGAATATCGTCGTTCTTGGGGTTCCGCACCAGACGGGCGATCCGCTCCCGGTAGAGCTCCAGTTCTTGCTTCAAGAGGTGAGCCGAGTGCGCCGGGTCAGGGGCTTCAAAGGGCGCTAACAGTTCGCCTTCGCGCCGGAGCGTGTACATGTATACAAACTGTCCATCTTTGATATGTGAAAAGTGCTTCTCTAGGAATGCCTGCATCCTCTCCTGGGCACAGTCCTCTCGCTCCTGCTGGATGCGGAGGTCAGGGTGCGGGTAGCGGGCCACGTAGCCGAAACCCATCCCCCGCCACATCTGCCCCCTGCTCATGTTGCCGTACTGGGTGCGTTCAACGGAGTAGATCCGGAAGGTTGCGCCGTTTAGCACGAAGTAGCTCCCGCTCTCGGCCTCCTTCTTCTTGGTCACGAATACGGATGCCCGCCCGTCGATGATGAAGGGCAGGAAGGGCCCGGCGATCGTCGCCGGGATCAACTGGGGGTCGTGCTTCTCTAGCATGTTCTCACATCCTCGCGGGCATAATAACCCTGGTAGTGCCACCACTCGCTGCCTTGGTGGGTGATACGCTCGGCCAGCGGTTTCCCGTCTCGCTGGTAGACGTAGGCAAAAGTGTTGTAGTTCTTCTTCTCCTGCTGCTCGAAGGCGCAGATCACCGCCTCATGGGGCGGGCAGACATACCGGGCCCGGCTGCCGTCCGGGCAGACGGCGACGGAATCAACGGCGACTTGCTTGGGGGCGGTCATCATTCGATCCGCACCTGCCCGGTCAGCGTATAGAGGTTCTTCCAGGTTGCTCCGCAGGCGGTACACCTGCAGGTCTCCCAACATTCGCGGGCGTCGCCGTCGTACTCGATAGCATCAATGCAGAGGGAATTGCACTCGGGGCACCGTACGGCGTTGCCGTTCAGCATCGCGGGGGGCCTGGCAGGCGGGTTTCCAATCATCCGATCGCCGTCCTGAACTGGGTGATCTCCCGTTTCTCGGCTCGGCTCCAGCCGCCCGGCGGGCTCCACTGCTCGGCCGCATACTGCAGGTACGCGACCAGAAACTCTTTTGGCAATACATAGTCGTCCCGGTAGTTCCCGGGCTGGATCACGCTCAGGGCCCATAGCTTCTCGGCCTCCTGCAGGGCCTTCACTTTCTCTTTGTCCATCATCTCCGCGACACGTTCAAGAAAGTGCTCCCGGGTAATTCGGGAGTGCACATTGGGGTCTATTTCGTCTACCATCGCCTATCTCCTCACGATTGCTCGCATCCGTCGTTCGGCCTTCTGGATTCTCCACATCCAGTGCCGCCCGTCGTCGTCTTCACTACAGGTCTCTACAAGATCCTGCAGGATACCGTACAGTGTCTCCGCAAACTCGCGGGGGATCGTCACCGTTTCACGGTCCGTACGCTGCTCTCCGATGAAAGAAGGGGGTTGCGGCATGGTTATCCGGTCATCCCCTGCGCTTTCAGCATCTCAGCTACGCGGCGCTCGATCTCGGCCTCTCGGCCGTTCCCGGCGCCTAACTTCTGCAGTTCGTTCACGGCCGTTCGCATATCGCCCTTCGCTTCGCGGGCGATCGCTTCGAGCTGTTCGTCGCTGATCTCCAGCCCTTCACTATCGACAATTCGTTTCAAGCCCTTAACGGTCTCGCTCTCGGAAATAGGGGCGAAAAAGTACACGGCACACCTTGAGCGGATCGGCTCGATAATAGAAAAGACATCATTACAGGCGATAATGAAGAGATTGCCGTGCGATTTCTCCATCGGTCGGCGTAATACCTGCTGCGCGTCTTTCGTCAGTCCATCGGCTTCGTCTAGAAAGATGATCTTACAGGGTGCTCCAAAGGGAAGGTGCTTAATCGCTCGAATAACCGTCTTCCGAACGTCGTCAATCCCTCTTTCATCGCTCGCGTTCAGTTCAATGAAGTTCTCACTATCACGACCGCCTAAGACCTTTTCGGCTATGACTTCGGCCAGTGTGGTTTTCCCCGTCCCCGGCTTTCCGTAAAAGAGAAGATGAGGAATACTCCCGCTGAGAATGAAGCCTTCAATCTGCTCCATAATCTCACGGTTCCCGACTATCTCAGTGAAGTCTTGGGGACGGTACTTGTCATTGAAGTTCACAATTCCTCCTCCTCTTGGCGTGTGCTTTGCGATTGGCTTTCTCCCGCTGGTACGCCCACAGGCGCTCCCCTTCTAGGGGCTCGAAAACGATCGGATCGATCGTAATGTGATCGATCCTCAGGTTATGGGCATAGGCTAAGCGTTCTACCTGATCGATGTCCTGCTCGCGGAAAACGTACCCTGTTTTCTCATAGTTCCAAACGCCGCCCGCACTCCTGAGTTCCCGGCGTACGGGGTACGTTCGGCCGCTGAGTAAAAGAGCGGGGATAAGGGGCATTTATTTACCCTCCTGCACTTCAATTAGCCCTTTGGGGCTTGTCTCCGTCCTCAGGGCGTGCACCATCAACCTTTTCCCATTACTGCCCGTCAGGTAAACAGTATAGAAGATATGCTCAGCATTTGGCATATCTTCTATTCCTGTCACTTTTGCACCTATCAGGGCTTCCTTAATGGCGCTTTTCATCTTATCGCCCGTTCCGTGTCTTGTAGCAGTTCACGCCGATTTTTACGCCCGGATAGTTCGGTACGTCGATATTTCCCTGCGTGCTGGCTACGATAACGCTTTTTCCACTGCTGCTCTCTCCGAATTGCTTGGAAAGGTCGATTGTAATGGTTAGAATCGACCCTTTAACAGAAATTTCTACGTTTTGCATGGTTCTTACACCTCTTCGCCATCAGGTTTGATCTCCTGCTCAATGGCTGCCCTTTCAAGGTGCGACATATACGGGTTTCCAGTGATCTCCCGTTGAGAACACCGCTGTAGGGCCAATTTGTAGGCGTCGTTTATCCTGCCCTCTTTACAGAGCTGCTCTAGGCGCTCGGATAACTCCCGGGGCACAATAAAGACGGCTCGCCAACCGCCGTACATTTCTAGGGAGAAATAGGTAGTTTCCTTCATAACTGACCGCACTCCTTGAAGCTGTAGAGCTGATCGCCCGCTATAATGATGTGATCAAGAAGGTTGATCCCGATGATCCCCCCGGCGTCCCGGAGCTGTTTAGTGATTGCTATATCCTGTATGCTCGGTTCTGGGTTTCCACCCGGGTGATTGTGGCAAATTATCACGTTGGTTGCAGAATCAAGAATGGCATCTCGGAACGTCTCTCGCGGGTGCACTAGAGAATGGTTTACAAGGCCAATCGTAATTACTCTAATAGAGATAGGCTGACCGCTTCCGTTCAAAGTGATTGAAAGAAAGAACTCTTGCCGTTTTTTCCTTAGGAAAGGCCCGATTAGTTTTTGTACGTCTTCAGGTTTTGTTATCCTCTCTGTTGGTACGGGTGCAGGCTTTTCTGCGTATTCTAACAAACCGTTAGAATAGAAGCTCTCTGCGGGTCGTTCCGATACTAATCTGATTTCTATAGGATCGCCCCCTGCCTTACGGCATATTCACTTTAAGGATTTACGTGAATATAGAATTTCCGATTTGGGTGAAGAGTGATCGGCGGATCTCCCTGCTCGGTTACTGGAGCAGGGGATTTTTTTAAAAAAATGTATTGAAAACATGATAACTTCCTGCATGAGCGATACGAAAACATAATGTTTTTTTTAAAAAAAACCTTTTCCACTACAGGAGCAATCTCCTCACCCGTTCCCCCGATTCCCTGTTAGAAAGGTATGTGAAGAGATGACTAAAGGTTTGTGGTTACTTCGCGTTACTCTCCCTCCGCAGGTTACTTTACCGCTGCAATGCCCGCACCTGGTCGATCGACATTGAGTCGTCCAGGTGCTGAAAAGTTGGTCTGCAAGAGGCCATTCGGAGCCTCAAGTATATATAAAGAAGTTCGCTCCGGAGCATCGCCGAAGGGTTAGGATATGGCGAGGTCGTTTTGAGGCCGCCGTAGGGGCTCTGGTGAGGTCGGCATTTTCGGGCTCACTACGGCCCCGGAATGGGTCAAAAAGAGAGGTTACGATCGGGGGGTTGCCTGCTCTTCGCCAAGCTGCAACAGAGTCTTCAACCCGAGGGCCACGTGGGACATAACCTCCACCCGGGCCTGCAGGGAGCATACATCGTTGTGCATCCGGTTCATGAAGTCGAGCAGTTCATCCTTCACGCTTCTGGTGGCGGGACCGCCACCCCGGATCTGATTGGCCAGGGCCTTAAGCTCCAGGTACTCCTTGTACACTTCGAGAAGGTACTGCCCGATCTTGTCGTCATCGCCCTTGACCTCTACCACCAGGTCGATGAGCTCGCCCGGCAGCTTGACCGCCTTGCTCTCGCTCACAGCCGCTTCACCCCTGCCGGGATCCGCCCGGTCTTTTGCGCTTCATCGAAGTGCGGCCGGCAGAGGTAGTGATCGGTCAGGCGATGCGAGATGTTCCGCATCTGGACACTCAACTTCTCTCCGCAGCCGGGCACCTCGCAGTAGTACTCGTAGATATTCTTCCCGTCTTCGCCCACCCGCACGATCCGCCCGCAGGGCACCTCATCGCCTCCTGCGTTCGTCACCAGCTCTTGCGGCACGTTGTCAAAATGGGCATCGAGCCCTTTCTTCTCCTCGGGTTTCCCCCCCGGGGCTACACTTCCCGGAGGCGCATTCTCCTTTGGGGTAACTTCACCTCCAGGAGGTGCACCCGCCGGGGCCGAAGCCATGGCAGCCACGTTTGCACGTGCAGCCTTCTCCACCTCGGTCAGCTCGGCCTCAGGCCGCCGGTCGGCCGTGCCAGCCGGGTGGGGCGGGGGCACCGGCGGCGTCACATCGAGCGGCTTAACCCGTGTCGTGTCGTCCTCCTTCGGTCTCTCCCGCCCCCGCTTCTCGCTCGAAGCGCCGGTCAGGTTCGTTCCCGTGGGCGGCGTAATGACGGGCGGGTTCCGGCTTGTGACGGGCCGCACCGGCTCAGCCGGCTTCTCAGCCTCTTCGGTCTCCACCGGCGACGCTGGTGCCGCCGCAGCGATCGCCGCCTCTTTCTCCTCGAAGCGGTGCCGGTAGAAGTCCCGCTCCTCCTCGATCTTCTTGAGCCGTCCCTGTAGCCCCGCCTCGATGTCCCGCAGGGCCCTGAGTTCGGAGAGGAGTTTCGTTACCTCTTCCTGCTCGGGAGGCACCCCCTCGATCGCTGCCCGGGTGCGTGCCTGCAACCCTTCAACAATCGAGTCGAGCGTGGTAAAAAGAGCCTTGAGTGTGGTCCCGTCCGATACGTCGCCGGCGCAATCGCCGCGCAAGGTCTGGCGGTTGCCAATGTCCACCGTGACCCCGAGTTTCACTGTGATTGGTTCCATACTAGTTGCCTGCCAACATCATATCCGCGATCTCCCGGGGGGCCGACCGGAGCACTTCCGTTGCCACGGTATGGCTGCTGCAGCGGGTCGCTGCCGAGAGGGCGGTATCGCACTTCTGGAGCTCAACATCCAGGACGTGCGCAAGGGACGACTCTAACCCCTGCTCGGAGTACAGATCCCGTAGTTTACTAAGGTGTAGCTCACCCTTCTTAAGATCACCGAAAAATTCCTTCACCAGCCGTTCGACGTTTACGCAGCGGAGCAACAGCAGTTCCGAGCCAAACCCTCCCTTCTTCCCTTCCGCGATGACTTTCAGGTCGGCTATGTCGTCGGCTATCTGCATGGCCTTCCCCACGTGGAGCCCGTAGCGGTGCCACCGTCTGTCAGATCCCCCCACATCCTGCTGAAAGACCCCTCGATACCCCCACTGCGCCGCCAGCCCGAAGAGCCGCCCGGTCTTGCGGCCGATAACCAGGTGGTACACCTGCGTCGCCGGCAGGTCCGGCGCCTTGACGATCTCCGAGAGCACCCCGGAGACCATCGACCGCTGCACGGCCGCAAGCTCCTGCACATACTCTGCCCCATAGGCCGCTGCCAGGGTGTAGGGCAGGGAGAGCACGCCGATCGTCTCCAGCATCGCTGTCTTGTGCCCCCGCTGCACGTGCACCGAGGGCACGCCCCGGCGAGTGGTATCGTCATCGAGCATATCGTCCAGGATGAGCGAGGCCGAATGGGCCAGCTCGATGGCCGCGGCCAGATCCAAGAGGCACTCCCGCGCACCCGGGGCAACCGTCTCACCAACGGCCAGCAGCAGACCCCCGCGCAGCCGCTTCCCTTTCAGGAGGAGCGGGAGCAGGTCCGGCTCCTGCAGGTGACACTCCACCAGGGTCTCGATGCGGTCGTTGACGGCCGGCCGCACCTCCGCGAGGTAGTCGGCAAAGCTCAGTGCCATCGCGCCTCCCGGAAGCAGAAGATCGCTGTCAGAAGCGCGAGGGTGACAAGTCCCATGTCCCCGACGGCGTTGAAGACGAGCCGCCGGGAGAGATCGAGGGCCAGCAGGTAGAGCGAGACCACCATCAGGACGACGGACAGGATGCCGGTGCCGTTCCAGTGCGCCCGGTTCATACCCCGCTCCTGAGGAAGTGCGGCAGGTCGCGGAGGCGGAAGAGGATCCCGATCCGCCGGGCGTTGGAGCGCAGCGACTCCCAATCTCCGATCGAGAGGGTCTTGCCCTGCAGGCGGGCGTCCACGATCTGCCGCTCCCGGAACATCCAGTGAAACTCGGTGCAGATTCGGCTCTCGTACTCGGTGAACACCTTGCGCCAGCACTCGCCCAGGATCTCCACGCTGCGCATCCCGGGCACGATCCCCTCGCCGGTCAGGGGGGAGACACACCCGATCGCCTCCCCGACGCCGACGACCGGACAGCCGTACGGCGTGTGCTGCACCAGGAACGGCTTGCAGTAGGGCGGGGAGCTCAGCCGCAGCGGCTCCGTGCACCAGCCGCAGACCTTCCTAATAGTATCCTCTTCGGCCAACCCGGTCTCGTCCAGGAACCGCCGGGGGTTGCCGTCGATGACGCCGGCCCCCACGTGCGCGGCCGTGTCGCTGAGCGGGAAGATCCAGGCGTAGCCGTTCCTCCCGAACCGGAGCGTGGCGGTCGAGGGATCCAGCACGGCGTACTCGATACGCCCCTGGAAGGTCGCCGCCTGCAGGTCGTCTTCGATCGGCGGCAGGTAGGCCCGTGCAACCCCGGTAGCGTCGAGGATGCGGTTGTACGCGCCGGGCTGGATGGTGTCGGTGTAGATCGAGGCTCCATCCAGGAGATCCTTGATGAGTTTTGGTTTGTCGATGGTGTAGAGCTCCGCCGGCAGCGTCTTCCCATTGAACGTGACGTGCTCGATGGCCTGGAGCACGTAGTCTTCCCATTCCAGCCCCACCCGCGAGAGGAGCCGGGCGAAGTCCCGGGTCACGCCCCAGGCGCAGGGGCGGATCCCGCAGGGAGACCGCTGCTCGCCGGCGTCGTAGACCGTGATCTCCTCCGCGAGGTCGTGCGTGGTGAGGTAGGCGTAGGCGTACGCGCCGGCCAGGCCGGCGCCGGCGATCGCCACGTCCATCAGGGAGACCCCCCGCACTCGCAGGGGCCATCCGGGTTGTCCGGGCAGCTGGCACAGAAGGCGCCGGACTTGATGCACTCCCAGTACGCCTCGTTCATCGTGGAGAGGACTTCCAGGACGGTGGCGATCAGGACCATGAGGGCGGCGACGATCGCAAACCCGCCGAAGGCCCACAGGTTCTCCACGAAGACGAACCGCAGGGCGGCCAGGAAGGTGATCCCGGCGGTGAGCATCCAGCAGGTATAGATGAACCGGAACGCCCGCCGGTTATGCTTCTGCAGGCGCTCCACGTGCTCCACCATCGCCTCCTTGCAGGTCACGCCGTCCCTCCCGGGTAGTTGTAGGGCTGGCGGCGGCAGCGTTCGGCATACGCCAGGAGCCCGAGTGCCGCACCGAGGAATGCCTGGTAGCCGACATCGAAGCCGTTGAGATACCACTGGAGCAGGCCGAGGAGGAGCGCCGGCACCAGCACGCCGACCGCGATCCCGAAGTAGTAGTGCATCTTGTCGTCCAGCTCGGTTGCCAGGTCTTCGGCACACATCTCGCGGCGGTCGAAGATCCCGAGGACCGTAAAGATCCCCGCCGAGAACCAATGGTACTCTTCGAGCGAGGAGAAAGCACCGTCCGGGCCGAACGGGTTGAGGATCTTCACCAGATCCGGGATACCCACGGCGCGAGAGCCGGTATAGTTGAGGTCTTTCCGCTGCAGGATAGCCTCTTTCACGTGCAGGTAGTGGCGGGCCTGGAAGAGCCCGCCGAAGACCACGGCGATCGCTATCCCGAAGACGACGAAGAAGCCGAGGGTGAGGATCACGTACAGCCAGTCCATTCAGACCACCACCAGGGCGACCGCGAAGACGATCGCGGAGAGGATGATCACGTTCATCTGCGCCACCAGGGCCTTCCGCATACTCCCGCTGGCCGCGCCCCAGGCGGTGAGCGTTGCCGGGACGACCTTGGACGGATCCTCGACCGGGCACATGTAGTACTGCCCATGGGTGAGGTGGTACTGCTGCCGGGTGATGGCGATCCTTGTGCCCAGGAAGAGCAGGAGGGCGAAGGCGACCGCTGCAACCAGCGGCGTGAACCCGAGCGAGGTAACGGAGAAGAGCCCGATCGCGGCCGTGGCTCCCAGGCCGATCGCCGGGTAGAGGGCTTCCCACGGCCCGTACGGCCACGTGACGATCGTACTCTTCTTGCTACCCCAGGCGTCGCTCTGGTAGTCCATGGCGAAGTAGGAGCAGTGCATGGACGTACTCATCAGGGCGTGAATCGCGCCCACGATCCCGGCGGCCAGGAGGACTTGTCCCGCCAGGACGTAGGAGACGCCCAGGATCATAACCAGGTTCGAGACTCCGCCGACCAGCACCTCCGAGAAGGGCTTGTAGGAGAGGGCAAACGGTTTTAAGTTGTAGGCAAAGAGCGTGAAGAACCCCACCGCCCCGAAGACCAGGGCGAACGGCAGCGCCGAGGCGACGTAGGCCGTTAGCGTGAGCGCGAGCGCCAGCACGACGGCCGAGATGGCCTTGAAATCTTTTATCGTGGCGAGCCCCGAGAGGAGCGGTTTGTGCCGTCCGGTGCCGCCGATATTGGCTTGCTTGTCCACGGGATAGTCCACGATGTCGTTCAGCGGGTGGGCGACGTACTGCAGGAGCACCACGATCGCGGCAGCCGCCGCGAACAGCGTCCAGTTCAGGGAGTCGATCCCCATCTCCCGGATCGTCACGGCCGCCGCGAGCAGGATCCCGGCCCCGCTCCAGGATGTGAGGGGGCGGAACCGGGCTAACAGGTACAGAACCTTCGGGTCCATGTGCGAACGTGCGAGAGGTGAGGAAAAAAGGGTTCCGAAATTTACCGGGAGCCAACGAGGCGTTCGAGGGTTTCCCGGGTTAAGCGGAGCTGGTTTCTAACGTCCTCCAGCTCCGCTTTGTACTTCGCCACCCCCGCCGCCACCGCCTGCTCAACCTCGGTCGATACCAGGGCACCGTACTTCCCTTCCATCGTCTCGATCGCGGCCTTGTAGCCGTACTCCCGCTCGGGTGTATCGGCCGGCAGGTAGATCCCCCACTTGCGGGCGATCTTGAGGGCATCAGCCCGGCTCATCAGCTTGGTGTAGACATCCACCGGAATGTCGCTGGTCTCCCATCCCCCTAACTCCATTAGAACCTTGGGATCCCGCACCAGCGTATAGTGCACCGAAGTCCAGGTGTGCCGCATCCCGTAGGGTTTGACCCACACCTCACCCGGCTTCAGATCCTCGGTCGGGTGCTCCGCGATCTTGAAGGGCAGCTCGTCGGTGTACCGGGCGCTCCCCCTCCGCTCCTTGATGCGGGTGCGGAGGGCCTGCGGGACAAAGAGGTTCATGAACAGGTAGGGATCACCGGCGGCCGCCTGCTTGCGGCAGTGTACCACCAGGCGGTCGCGGAGCCCCTGGTCGATGTAGACGTACTGCGGGGCGTTCTTGCCGACGATCTCATGGTCGCGGGCCTTCTTGTACCGGAGGAGCGCGCGGCGCGCGCGGATGCGGTAGAAGGGGCGATCGAGCACGTCCCGGATCGGCTCTTCGAGCTCCAGGTCGTCGCACTGCAGTATGTAGGCGTGCAGCGGGCGAAGCCCGGTCTGGAGGAGCAGCCGCAGGAACAGCCGCAGGGGGGCGTCGAGGTTCTGGAGGAAGGTGCCGAAGATCCCATCCAGCACGGCCGGGGAATAGACGCAGCCTTCCAGGGTCTCTTCTTCACCCCGGGGCGTCTTCCGGGGCGTCTTGAGGTCCCCGAACGGATAGATGAAGTCGGCGTGTCGGTCTTCCAGGAACCGCCCGAACTTCACCACCTTGGGGATCGTCTGCCGGTGGATGGATTTCTCGGTCGAGTACGCAGCCGCGAACTCTTCGGCGCGGGACTTGCTCATCATCATGGGGCGGTCCTTCTCGCGGGAGAAATCCCGGTAGCCCACCGGGCGTCCCAGCTGGTCGGCCCGCCACTGCACGAAGACGAGGGGGAAGTGAACGCCGAAGTAGTAGGATTGCGGGCTGTTGTACTCCTGTTTCGCAAATACAGAGACGAACGCCCGCAGGTCGGACTTGAGCTCGGCGTCGGCGTCCAGGTAGTGGTCGATCAGGTAGAGGGCGATCCTCTCGTAGTCCTCTACCTCCCGGGGAGAGATGCCAAGTGTCTTGAGGACGTAGACGTTGAGCCCACCCCGTTTGTCCGGGGTGTCCAGGAGTGCCAGTACTTTCTCGCGCTGGTCGGACGGGACGCGGCCGCTGGCGATCAGGGTGCGGGCACGCTCCCGCTGGTAGGCGTTCTGCGCGTCCTTCCAGATATCCCGCCACCCACCCATACTCAGGCGCTCCGAATCTTCCTGATCCGCCGGCGGATCATCGTTTTCAACCGCTTCTTGTCATCCCCCGAGAGCAGGGGGGCGTCCTCCACAGTGTCCAGGAGCTCGACCAGATCCATCTCCCCGAGGTCGTCCACGGCGATGCAGAAGTGGTCGAACGTCCACTCGTTCATATCCGTCGGGATCGGTTCGTCGGGTTCTAACATCTCGGTCTCCCCCTTCCCGGGTTGATCTTGCTCCTGCTCTGCTTTTATTTTTGCTATTCGTTGTCGCACCTCTTCTTCCATCAGGGAGAGTGCCTGCCGGGGGGGGGGAGCCGGCGCCGGGGGGGTTCGAGGTCCCCGGACGGTGATATAGGAGTCCTTAATCTGCGTCATCTCGCCGTCGTGGCGGTAGCCGGTGAGGATCACGGTGTAGCTGCCAGGGGCCGTGTAGGTGTGCTTGGGGTTCCGCTCGCCGCTGGTGTTGCCGTCGCCAAAGTCCCATTCCAGCCGCTCGGGGTTGCCCATGGACTCGTCTTTAAACTGAACGGTCAGGGGGGCCTCGCCCTCGGTCACGTTCGCACTGAATCCCGGGTAGAGCCCCGGCGCTTTTTTGCGTGGCTGATACGGCACCGCCTCCGGCACCGTCTCCTCGGGCTTCGGCGCGGCTGCACGTGCCGGTGACGGGGGGGGCGTGTAGCTCATGTCGATCGGGGGCTTCGGCTCCTCGGGAACATCCGGGGGCTGCTCGGGCTCCTTGACCTGCCGCACGCGGCCTTCCGCCTGGAGCCGATCCAGGCAGTCGCGGCAGATCCACTCCATGCCCCATCGGTCATCCCAAACCGCCTGCACGCACTTGTCTTCGGGGAAGATCCGCCCGCAGACGCCGCAGCCGGTCAGGCGGGGGCGGGACTTGCGGAGCTGGGCTTCCCGCTCCCGGATGATCTTCGTCACCTCCTCGCTGGTAATGAACCCCAGCTGCACCAGCACCTCGGCGGCGGCGATGTTGCCCTGGAACTTCCAGAGCCCCATGAGGCCGAGCTGCGTGGACTCGTTGCCCCCCTCCGGATCACCGTAGACGAGACGGTGGAACCACTCGCAGGCGGCCGTATCCTTGCAGATTTCGCACCTGTCCCGGGTCAGGCTCGCCATGTCGTACACGTCCAGAAAAACGTTGAGGGCCGAGAACTGCACCGGCGAGAAGTCGCAAATCTTCTTGACGATCATCTCGTACCGCTTCTGCTTGTTGAATATGGCCGAGCATTCGAGGACGTACTGGTTCATGCCGCTCAGCTGGGCGTGGACGGCCCGGTACACGTCCCGGTTGGCATGGATGAGGGCCAGCGTGTCCTTCCCTTCGAAATACCGGAGGAAGCGATCACTCTCGGGACGCTTCCCGATCAGCATCACCATCTCCCGGATGTTATCTTCCGTTATCCGTTTCTTCCAGGGCATCACCATAGAGATCCGACCTCGCAGATTCCGCGTAGGCGACTACGGCGCGAAAAAAGTCTTCATCAATCCAGAGCCGGGCACAGATTTCCGAGATGATGTGGGCCTTCTCTGCGTCCGAAAGACCGCGAGCTGCACGCTGGTACGGTAGCACTAGACTCTCAGGCATTTACCAAAACTTTGCGCAAGGGGGTTTTAAGCGGTTCGGTTTACGTC
>Ga0265297_10005868_pt1 | contig 18313 bp, 55 predicted proteins | sample Munlanlwell13791_FD_192502 | JGI IMG/M metagenome (GOLD analysis project Ga0265297, IMG submission 192502) | Leachate microbial communities from a municipal landfill in Southern Ontario, Canada - Leachate well 137-91 | ecosystem: Engineered > Solid waste > Landfill > Unclassified | place...
CCATTCTTTGACGTATTTTCCGCTAGGCATTTGAATTACTGATACTTGTTTATTCATTTGCGTTAATGTATCATAAAGTTATTATTCGGTCAAGATAAATGATAACTAAATAAGTAGCCTCCGAGTTTAACGGAGGAAGCCAAGTTTCAGAGTCAACAGCGGGTTTGTATTTTATAGTCAACTCTATGGGGTTCTTGTCCCGTTTTAATCTTGATTGCCTCATTTCTCCTAACTGCCATTTCATTATTCTGAACTTTTGCTTTTTACCTTAACGAACCTTGCCATTAAACGTCAAGATACGAAGTAGTCAGCCCAAATACTACTCAAGCAGGATTAATACTTTGAGGTTCTAGCGTTTGCCATTCCGCCACTACTTATTTAATTATCAAAGAACAAAACTAAGGTATCACAAAATCATTATTCTGTCAAGCATTTTTCAAAAGTAATTATTTCAACTTTCGGAGAAGCGTCTACCCATTCTTTTTCAAATACTCCCGTGTCAATAGAAGAACAGGCTACACGACAGGATGGATAATTTTCAAGAAACCTATCAAAGTTCTTAGAGGAGCGTGAGATATAGGTTTGCTTGCCGCTATATTCAAAGGGTACGCTTGCTTGAGGGAGAATGAATGTTCCTGCCCTAGAAATTTCCATAGCAACGCCGAGAGCCATTAGGTCTGCAACGCCTGTATATTTTGGCCAATTCTTATCTTGCCCTATATTGCCAAAGGGTGGATTTGAAACTGCATAATCAAACTTGCCGAGTTTCTTCCATAGTTTTTGATCGAATATGTCGCCCTGAATCCATGTAGCTTCGGGCACGAGTTTTTTACCTACCTCGATAAATCTTGGATTACGTTCAATGCAAGTAATCTTCATATTGAAAGGGTTGCCGCTTGATTTAGCAGCGTCTATAATTGCTCTTGAGAGTCCGCCTATGCCTGCTGCGATATCAACTACGGTTCCTGAATCGGGGCAATACATGGCGACTGAATATGTCATTTCAAGTGGGGTAAAAAAAGCGGCTAACTGTCCCACGTTATGATCGTAAGAGGGTTGGTAGTTTTCAAATACAAAGTCTCTATCTGTAATGGTTAGAGTATCTTTCTCGATCAGCTTCATTGCTTGCTCGTGAAGTTTTATTTTCTGTTTTGATAGCTTGGGCATATTTCCTCCATTTGCGTAAGACTATATCAGTGTTGTTGTGCAAGGTCAAGCACTTTTATCGTTTCGTCGTAAATCATTTGATAGACATGGGTTGGCACGACTACGGGGACAAGTGATCCGTCTGCTTTGCCGCTTGGAACGTATGAGTTATTGTAATGTTCGCAAAGATTATTGTAAACTCTTCCCGCAATTAATAGTGCCATTGTTTCATGTTTTGTTGCCATTTCAATTCCTCCATTTGCAATCAATGTATCACGATTTAATTTTTGTGTCAAGGGAATTTAAGGCTTTTGCGATCTTTTTTGTATCGGACTGAGAGTAGCAGAGACATACAGCTTTATCCCATGTTCTGTCCCATACCCTGTTATACGTATCATCTTTTTTTATGTAATATCTTTTCTTCATTGTTATTCCTCTATTTGCAATTAATATCAAAATATTAATGTTATGTCAAGTGTGGTCTGCTAAAAGTTCTCTAATTTCCTCGTTCCATTTATCAATTACTTTTGCATGTTTTTTATATTCTTTCTTATCCATTTCGCAAGACGACCATCCTGTTACATAAATTTCGTTATAGACGTTCCAAATCTTACCTGCCATTCCGAAAGGGTGGATGATACGCCATTCAACATACCGAGGGTCTCCGTTACAGAAATCGTCATACTCTGAAACGATGCCTGTGTTTCTCCATAGCCCTGTTACTTTTTCGCCAAGCCATAATGCCAATGCTATTTTTTGATTTTGATTAAGTTTCATTTTGATTCTTTAATGTGCTACATGAGTTATATTTGTGCAATCCCTGCGATGAATATACTCATATTTTATAGTTCTGCGAGAATGATATATTTCATCGTAGCTACAGCCATTTTTAATAACTATAGGTTCAGGGATCTCGGTAAGTTCGCCAAATAATACTAATATTATGATGAAAACCGCTATTAATATTATTGGACTTACGATGAGTAATGTTGTTACCATGTTTGGTCGTTTCATTTTATCTCTATTATGTTGGTTACGATAAAATTTGTTGTATTTATTGAATTTGTTTGAACTTGTATTACAAGTTTGCCATTAAGATAATCTTCTATTGCCATTTTGCGATGAGTAGACCCGCCCACCAATATTCCCGCAACAAACATGGCTATACTGACCAATAATAATATTATTATACCATCTGTAAATTTCATTTCAATTCCTCCATTTGTAAACAATGTATCAAAATATTTATATTATGTCAATGGATTTTTTCAAGTTTTATTTTGCTTTGAATAGCATAGAATTTTTCAACAGAATCGGGCATTTCATCTATTAATTTTTGTAAAGCTTCAATTTTCTTTTGCCCCTTCAATCCTTTTAATTCTTTTTTAAGGATTCTACGTATTAAATGATTAGCGGTTGTTTGTAGAATATGAGCGGAATAAATAAATGCTCTAGGTTCTGCAAATATCCCATTTAAATCCATAAATCTACATTTGTCAAGAGGAAGCTCAATTTTCATTTAAAAACTTCCCCTGTAGTCATGTTTGATTGCTGAGGCACAAGGTTTTACGACAATTTCTTCTTTGTCATCGTCTACTATTATTGAGTTCTTTTTGACGTTAAACTTGATAGCCTGTCTGACAGATTCGGCAATATCTGACAGTCTTCTTCCGCTTTTCCTTGCTTTGTCATCAATGTTATCGGTTATCTTTCTGATGACTTCGTTAAGTTCTTTTTCTGATATGATATATCTTTTCATTTTGTATATAAGTATCTCCCACCCATAATTTTCTTTGCTTGTTTTTCTGTCAATGGAGTTGGATAGAGAAACTTTTTATTTGATGATCTATGCCATTTTCCCGTTGGATTATCGTAAAACTCAAAATTCTTATTGTTTACATGGCGATAAAGCAACCCGCAAAATCCTTCAAAATACTTGTAATTTCTTTTTTTCATTACCAATTTTCTCTTGTTGCCTCTTTGCGCCCTTCTGCTTTTCCCATTTCTCTGCCCTTATCAAAGCCGACCTTAAAGCCTTCATCTTTGCCCGCCATCCAAATTGTTTTAGCCGTGTGTTTACTTATTTGACAAAGACCCATTATATCGCTATTCTTATCCCACCAATTTTCAAATCTTTCTTCAAACATAATTACCTCCATTTGCTTAAGACTGTATCATAAAATTAATATGGTGTCAAGAGAGTAAGTATATGTTTTCCCTTTTTAATTAGAGATTGAGTATACTCGCAATGTTCTCGCCAATCTTTATAATCTTCTTTAGCTTCTCTTAACGCATTTAGCACTATGAGATCTTCTCTTAAACCTATTTCGAGCATTGGAATAATTTTTGCAAGGCTATCTTTGGCTGTTGGCAAATCTATTTCTTTGCCCTTATATTTTCTTGCTGTTAGGCACTCCGCAATTTCAATAAGGGTCATGTCGCAAAAGTTTTTCATATTATACCACAACTACTGTTATATTTGTTGCTTCAGTTTTATATTGCCAAAGTACATCGGTTACTTCGCAAGCGGGTACAAATCCCATATCAATTTTATCGCCCTTTCTTGGAATGACAGTAGGGTTGATAGAGATAGTTTGTTTATCAGTAAATGTTCTATGAACGATTCGTAATATTGTTTGAGCCATTGTTATTTCCTTTCGCCGTTCCATATTCTTTCTACGATGTTTTTGAGTCCATGTTTATCAATGTAGTTTATTCCTTTATAACATCCAAAGCCGATCAGGGCAACTATTGCAACCATTAAAACATATTGAATAGTTGCTATAATAACAAAATGATTCCATACTCTTAGAATTGTTTTGCTTGCAAATTTGTCATTACCGCCGTTAATTCTATTCATCATTGTTTTTGCCTTTGTTGTTTAATCTGCAATCAATATATCATATCGTATGTATTAATCAAGAATAATCTTTAATTATTTTACAGGGTTACTACCAAAACAGTCCATTCTTTCCACAGGGTAAATTCTGCAAACGGCATTATTTCCCATGTAAGCGTATCATTGAATCTATAACAAACTGTTGCGTCTGATCCTGCTTTCTTAGGAACTTCTCTTATTACGCCTTGTCGTTTGAAGTTCTCTAATGCCTTAAAAGCTTGAACTCCTTCTATTCTCATTATTTCGTTTTCTATGCCTGCATTTTTATTTTTGAATGCGAGTATCATTGTTTTATCCTCTTGCGAATTCTCTTTTGATGCCATTGAAATGAAAGTTAAACTTATAATCTCTGAAGAAGCAAAGTATATGAAGCTGAATTCTGCCGAAACTTGTTTTTGCGAGTTCTACTTGCTGTTCATTACTCATAGTTCCTCCATTTGCATACGACTATATCATAACTGTATTTTAAGTCAACAAGAAAATGAAAAGAAATGTGGGTAAAGATTTGGCACTGCAGGGTAGAGAGTGCCTAAGAAATTTTTATAGAAAAAGGATGCCCCCTGCTAGCCAAACAACAAAAAACTAGACAGGGGGCTTGGAGGACAAATTATTTATTTTCGTATTTTGTTTGCCCATACTTTTGTTATATGATCTACGATAAGATTCTTGTCTAATGGATTCATATTAGACATAACAGATTCAATATCTTTTAAAGATTTGATTACTTGGGACATGATAAATAAACCTTGTGGGGCTTTTATAAACTGTTGAATTCTTACGTCATGAATCTTTCTGTCTTGTATCGTATCCATTTTTGTTGCCCCTAATTATGATGAATGAGTTATAAATACTTGGTAATTGTTAACGGCTTTATATCCTTCGCAATATCCATTATCAAGACAAGCTTCAAGATCTGCTTTGGTTAAATCAAAATTCTCCTTGGCACATTTCTTAAAGAGTTCTTCTGCTTCTTTATTACCCCAAGGAGTATCGTCAAAAGAATGTATTCCGAGAACTGCTCCGCCCGCATATTCGATTATGTTAACGGTATGTAATTTCATTTTTAGAAACCTCCGATCCACCATGCAGGACAAACGGGGCATCCTGTAGCTTGGCAGAATAAGTTATCGCATTCTTGTTTCAAAGAGAGTAATTGTTCTTGAGGCATATTTATTGATACTGCTTTTGTTTTAGCCGCATTGAAGAAATACCATATATCTGTTTTGGTTTCTATGTCCATAATTATTCCCCGTTTTACTTCAATTCAATTCGATTTGCCTGACAACCACCGACGACTACTATTTCATGATTGAATGGTCTTTTGCCCTTAACCATTTTACCTTTCTTATCTTCCTGATCTTCCCACGCATAAGTTACTCCACAAAGTTTTGATTGATGACAGACGGCTCCATCTCCGTCGTGCGTTACTGTATGCGATTTATGTCCTGCCATGCCGATATTTAAGCAATTATATCTACGATGTTTCATTTCTTTTGGTATTTTATTTTTCACGAATCCCCCAAAGGCACTTTATTCATATGATTAAGAGCTTCTGATACGCTATCTGCTAGGCATCGAATATCATCATCGAAAGTAAACATATATTTCATGGGATAAACGGTATTACTAATCATGTATCCGCCATAGCCTGCGATATATTCCCCTTCTTCTGTTTTAACTATGTTTTCCTTTGTATATGTTTTCATGACGCATACGTTACATCATTCAGTGGGCAAAGTCAAGTTATGTTTCTTAAAAAATACTTCTATATCTTTGATAGCATCACTAGCGGCAATTTTTTCACCTGAGTTTTCGGGAGAAATCTTTTCCATTCTTTTCCAAAACCCATACCATTCTTTAAGCTCTTTTATTTTGTTACTCATATACATACCTTATATCATTCAGTGGGTGGTGTCAAGGAAAACATTTCGTCTAATTCTTCAGGCCTTCTATATATCATTACTCCATTAAGTGCATTAGCGTCATTAGCTACCATATAGTAAGCGTCTCCATAGGCGGGTTTAGGAACAAGAATATATTCTGCTCCGTTTTCTTTGCGATATACTTTAGTCGGTTTTGTAATATTCATAACACGCACCTTACATCATTCAGTGGGTAATGTCAAGAATTTATTTGCCTGTTATGCTATTTGTTTCCCATTGAACATTTTCAAGTTGGATTATCATTTTATTACCCCACGTTCCCATTTCTACGATTAGGTTGATTTTTTGGGGTTTGCCTTTTTTAACTGCTTCATCAATCGCCTTATTTACTTCTTGGTTTCTTTGGTGTTGTGATTCGCACCCTGTTAAAAGCAACACCGATGTTAATATTAGAGCTACCCATTTCTTCATTGTTTATTCTCCTACTTGTTTATGCACATCATACATCATTTAGTGGGTAATGTCAAATTGTTTTGGAAAAAATTTCTAACTGCATAATTATAATTAATATTCCAATTATCACAGCCGTTTGTAACATAAGCATGCTTTTGTTTACATAGTTCGCATTGTTCAATGGTTAGTTCGCCTTCAATGCTATAATTATTAGCTATGCCAAAGGTAGCTGTTCTATACTTAACAGAGGTGCGTCCTTGTATCTTCCATTTGTGTTTACAACTATCATGACAAAATGCTACGATACAACCAATAAACCCAATTACCAAAAGCAAAACGAGTACTACAAACATTGTTTCTGAATCCATTGTTATCTCCTTAAACTGTTTCTAACAAATCTCTAACCCTGTTACTATCTATGCTTAATGCTTTATTAGCCACTGCAATACAAACAGCAACAGCAAAGTCTCTATTTGTATGAGTCTTAGGGCTATAGATTATAGCAAGGTTTGTACTGTAATATGAATAACCATCGCAATAATCTTTCAAGAAGTCATTGCACTTCTGAATTTTCTTGAACCCAAACGCTTTTAATGTACTTTTACCTATCATTGTTTATTCTCTATTTACAGAATACGTTATCACATTTAATGAGTAATGTCAAGTGTTTTGCTTTCTTTTGTAAGAGCTTCCAATAAACTTTTATAGTAACGATGATTATAATAGCCAACCGATAATGTATGACCATCGCCTAATAAATCTGCACAACCCCACTCATGAAGTCCACAACGCCATATCTGTTTATCTTCCTTGGTAAACGAAAGGGGTATTTGAGGATCTTCAGAATTATTTTCATCAATTACATTAAGATGCTCTTTCCATCCTAAATCTTTTGCCATTTTACGGTATTGTAAATCTTCTCTCATTTTTCCCTTATAGGTTAGAGCAATTCACAAGAAATTCATTTGTTGCTAAGCTCGGTTTAGAACGTAAAGCATTTCTTGCCATCAAACCCACATCAAATTCCTGAGTCTGATCTCCCGTATCCGCATAAGCTCTAACCATCGGGCAACATTTACATTGCTGAAAAATTGCTTCTCCATCAACCTTGTATGCGTTTCCCGTGAAGATGTTTCCAACGGGGATTTTACAACCAAGTCTTATAACTGTTTCCCATTTATGAAAACCCAACTTACATAGCAATCTGCTCATAGTATCCTCCATTTGCTTAATACTATATCACAACCCTTAAATCATGTCAACTAATTATTTGTCCAATAATCAGAAATATATTTCATACGTTCTGCATACATTTGGCACCATGACATAAGCCCAACCTGAGGATCTTTAAGAAGTTCATTAAGGGCATTAACGTTCCATTTGAGTTGTTCAAATTTTTCTTCTGCTGTCATTGTTGATTCCTTATATTAGCCATTGCAAAGTTACAAACCCCGTTATACCTAATGCCTGCCAAATCAAATTCATTGTAGGTATATCGTTTTTATATCCAAGCCTTATAATATTTGTTATTGTAAATAATATTGCTACAAATAAAAACACAATCTTCAACGCAAACAATTCATTCATAATTTCTCCTATGTATTTGAATGTACGGATTCTACTTTAACAGAATTGTGTTTGAAGTCAACAATAAAAGAGCCGACCTTACTCGTTTCCCATTTTTCATTACTGTAATAGAATTTCTTTATAAGCCTGTTCCCGCCGTCATTTTCCCAACCATCATGTTCTACAACCTCAGTATTATTAGGAATTTGCAAATAGGCTTTACTTGCTTTGCCAAATTGATAATCAGCAATAAATTCTCTATCATATCTCAGCTTTTCTTGTCGGCGCATTTCTTTATAAGATTCTTCTTGAGCTATAACTTTACTCAATTCCTCATAAACATCTGTATCGGTATAGATAGAAACGTAAACGTCGCCCTTAAGGAGTTCTCTATGGCCTTTAAACTTCGGATCAAAAAGTTTAGCAAAAGCAATTTCGTCAATTATATCAACGTCATAGCCTGCTTTTTCAAGTTTCTTAGCTTCTTTCTTTGAGATAATTCCGATCATATACATGGCTATTCTCCTTTAAAATAGTGCCAAGGTGAGAGGACTTACAGGGGCGAGGGTTTCGTAGACCCTGCAAGTTACCCTCCCCACACCTTGGCGTTTTGATTTATTGTATTCCTAATTTTATTATCCAAGTATCAGGTATATCGCATCTTTTTAGTTCGATAATTGATCCGCAGTTACAGCAAACAGCATACATTCCTGATTCTAAATGCCCGCTGTTGTCTTCTTTTAAATCTGTTATCTCGACGATAAGACTAGCGTGACAACCTTTACATTCAACGCATATTTCGCCATAGTTTTTAATTTTCATAACAAGACCTTATCATAACCCTGAAACGATGTCAACAGTATTTTGTCATTATTATATTATCGTATTCAACTTGTGCTCTGTCAATGAGTTCTCTTATCCTTGCATAATCCAAGCACATTGATGCCGACAAATCGCTCATTACATTATCATTAAATGCTCCGCAGGCTTCAAGTTCTGCTATGAGCCTTGGAAATTGTATCCTGTTATTCTTCCAATTCTTGCCTTCTTGTTTATTTTCTTGTTTATCAAAATCAGGCGAAATACATTTTCCACCACGTGAGTCAGTTTTCATATACCCGCATTTTTTAAAGCAATCAGTTCGATCACATTCTCTTGTGTTCTTCGGAAATATTTTTTTATTCTTCATTTTGGCACTCCTACCTTTTCGGGTTTATCAAAATCAACTAATACACAACCGCAAGTTTCGCATTCAATAGCGATATTTGTGGGGTCATTGTAATCCCCATAAGGTTGAATTACAATCTCATGACCGATATGTTCTTTGAGGTCGTTAAAGCCTTCGCCGTTTTCTGATAAATCAATACCCATAATTTACCTCATAAAAATAAGATCCAATGGTACATAAACAACAAAAGATACTATCCCGATAAAAAATCCCTTTTCCCAATCTTTTTGTCCAATCCCATAGATAAGCAGATTGCCTAAAAAGATTCCAAGACCCATAATAAGTATATCAATCATTGGCATATTTCACCCCCATTGGACAACCATGCCGCAAGTAGGACAACACCACCCATGAGAACCTTTTTCTGTTTCCCAATAAACAGTATTATTCATATCTACTTTATCGGGTTTACCATCGCAATCAGGACAAGCAAACCAAAGATGCTGTATGTTTTTAAGCGGTATTACCTTGTCTATATACTTTTCGCCAATCCTGTTTGAAAACCTAACAAGCTGATCGGTAGTAACAAAATGTCCATCCATACCACCATGAGGACAAAACTTTACAACCGCTAACATATTCTTAGGTATCTTTGTCGTAGATTCTTTTATCCGTTTAAACATCTTATCCCCCTTAATTTCCAAGAGCATATCAGGTTGCAGGGTTAGAGTCAAGTCTATTTATAAGAAAATGTTGACATTCAGGACAATAATAATTTTTACTATCTTCATCTATGACCCAATTTGTACGCTTGGCATGATGGAAAGAACTTGAATCACCACAAAGATGACAATAGATTAATTGATAATTTGAAATCTTTACATTGCTTAGATTTTGTAACTTCATATCATCCATTCCGAAAAACCAACCTCAAACTGTATGTTGTCATGCCTTCTCATAGCGGTTCCATACATACCACCGCTTGAGTAATACCTATTCTCGCCCCCCATAATCCAAACATCATTATCCTGATCGGGTTCAATTTCATTCAGATAATCTTCATAATTCTTTTTGGTTTTCTTCATTAGTACCTCGGAATTCCCTCATCTATCTTAGTAATCTTCTGACAGAATTCTACCGCCGCCTCATTACGCAAATCATGATTAAACTTTGAATACTCTATAGCAACAAGTTTAATTGCCCGCCAAAAATCTTGCTGTAATGTACGATGTTCATAGCGCAACTGATCTATCATACCATTAACGATACTCTGACAACGTCCCCCATTAGAAGCATCGCAAATAGTTTTAACCGCTAACTTGCCCGCTTCAAAATCCCTATCAGCTTTCTCAATCATTACATCTTCAATTTCTTCTGACATGGCTTTCTCCTTATTTGATTAAGACTATATCATGCCGCCTTTGCTTTGTCAATATCTTTAAAGAAAACTTTTTGCAACTCAAATATGCTTTTAATAGCATCAGCAGATTCTTTTGAAGTTAAATGTTTTATACGATCATATACAGATACAATTTTCTTAAGCATCTTGTCTGAGGTCTTAAAACTCATATCTGCATCGTAATACTTATACATAAATAATTTTGCAAGCAGATTATCATCAAAAGATATAGGATTAAAATTAGGCGGAAAACGACAACCAAAAATGGCCATACCAACACAATGGTCTACATATTGCAAGGGATGAAGCCAAACCTTTTCATATATCCCAACAGATCCTATGATATTGCCGCAATCGTTTTCATTCTTATAACCATACCATAGAGAACCTTTTTCAATCGTACCATGAAGCGTAAAACCATTAGTAAGCAATTCTTTTACAAACTGATCGCCAATAACTTGAACCTTGTCAGTAAAGATATCATACTCTTTACCGAAAGTTGCCATGTTAGCGATTTCATACTTTACATAATTAAGCCCGCAAGAATTATCATGAAACAAAGAATAACCGCCCCAACCCCTAACCATTCCCATTGCCACGTTCAAACCATACTTGTCATAGATTGCTTTGATTCCTTCGGCGGTAAGTACAGGTAATGCTTCAACCGTTTCTTTTTTCCATTTGCCTATCTTAACATGACCCCGACCATAAATGAATAGATTGTTTTCGGCATCAGAATGACAGCCGTTAAGCGGATACCATTTTTTATTCTTTTTATCAAAGGCAATCCGTACAGGCTCCTTCATGACTTCCAACTGAAACGCTTTTGTTGTTTTCATAATTCTCCAATGTTTATATAAACAGTATATCACATTGTTTTTGAAAGTCAATAACTATTTCATACAAAGTACGCAAATCGGGCAAGTTACAAAACCCGACTGAACTTGTTTACCCGTAAGTTCAACAATACCTGCCTTCAAAAGAACATCAAGTATGCCTTCGTTCTCTGAATAATCTTTTATAATTACTTCATCAGGCGCAAGAGCAACTTCGGGCATATTAACCGTTGCTGTTGCTATTGCATCGCCCTCAAATATATCTTGGTTAGGGTCATCAACAGCGGCAACTAACTGTAATGCTACCCGACCATTGCCATATTGCTGTTTAATAACTTTGCAATCCCAATTCATAAATGTAACGTTCATGTTTTCTCCTTGTTGTATTTATCTGAGATGACATTATCACAAAACATTTCTATGGTCAATAAGAAAGTGAAAGTATTTTCTTTGGCACTATAATAATGGGAGTGCCAAAGAAACCTTAAAAGAAAAAGAAAGCCCCCCGCCGGTAAACAGAAAACCCGACGGAGGGCGTATGGAGGACTAATTTATACCTGCAAACTAACAGGCTCTTTCCCTTTCTTTGGTACAGGTGTTGAATACTTTACCGTACCAAAACTCTTAACATCTTTAAAATACCGCCTGCAACGTTCCTCAAATTTCTTCATCTTCCTTGTCATAGAAAGAGGGAGAGGCGGAGATACAACAAGCTGACAGGCTCTTGTTTCTGCCAAAATTAGGCCTGCATCTAAGTTAAACTTGTCGCCTTCGCTAAAATTGCACTTACTCCATCCAATTTTAACGTCGCCGTCTACTGACTTGAATCCCGTTATTACTCCAACTTTCTGTCGCCGTTCAACTACCTTTTCGAATATATATGTCTGCATACTTTCCTCCTTAATTTTCTTATACTATATCACATCTCATTTTATTTGTCAAATGTTTTTTAAAATTATTTTACGTAGACATATCGCCAAAATCTATCATGACGAGTTTCTTCCCTATGCGACCCAAATTGCCTGAATGAGTATCGTCGCTAGAAAAACCTATAGATTCAAGTTTGTCATAAAGCCTGCAAGTCTCTTTAACCTTGCAATAGCCTGCGGGAGTCTTGGCAACCTGAGTCATATAAAAATAACCTACAAAATCATTATTGTCCAACACTCCCTGATTATCATATTTTAAAAGATTGCTCGTATCGCACTTTTTTACAATAGATAAAACCTTTGGGGCGATTCCAATTTCCCAAGCACTAAACTGTTTACTTCTGCTTTTATAGGCGTCTCGACTATTGTTATAAATTTTCATCCCAACTGTTTTTGTTAGTTGAACAAACATACATTCAACGCCTTCTTTGGGACGCTTAAAGATTTTTCGGAGTAACTTTACCCTTTTCTCTTTACTTGTATCAGTCGGAACAGTATAAATTGTATTCATAGTTATTCTGCCAATTCATAAACCTGTTTGCCAATAACGACTTTAACATCTCTCAATACATTAAGAGAACTCGGCGGCATTGTTTGCGAATCAGATAGTTGCGCCTGAGTCTTGGCTAATTTAAGCTGAAGTTCTGTAACTTTTGCTTCGAGTTCCATTATCTTCCTTCCTTCATTAATCAATTTCTGAAAACTTTGGGAAGAACGTTCGTAATCTCTTTTACGTTCTTCTTCTGTTTTCTTGAAAATCGGGTATACTGCGAACCATTCAGAATCTTTAACCCTTAATGATGGAGCTGAATTGTAACCGCATTCAGCAAACTTTGGCCGATGACTTGCCCTTCCCCGCTTAGAAAACTTATACCGTTTCTTGTTAATATATTCCTTACAAAGGCTTAGGAATATTTCCCCTTCTTCATTATTCGGAATATTAAATAGTTGCGTACCTTTTGTTTTAACTTTCATCTGTTTCTCCTTATTTGCAACCAATGTATCAGATTATTAAAACAATGTCAAATACTTTTTCTATATTTTACACCAAGCGATTTCAATGCGGTTTTAGCTGTTTTAAGAGCATCTTCGGAACTAGAATAATTCCAATTACCCTTTAGCATTAATTCGGCTATTTGCCCACAACCCTTTTTTAGTTTAACATCCTGAAAAAGCATAGTATACCAACGATAATAAGTTACCTTATCGCTATCGGTTCTTTCGCTTATGCCGATTTGAGTATAACAATATTTATTCATTAGCATTTTCTTCCGTATGAAAACCTGATATAACCTTCCCCATGAAAAATTGCAACGCCAAAACCGAGCTTCTTCAGATCTGCGGGCATTGTTCGAATGGCATATCTTATAATCGCTTTCTCGTCTTTGAATTCTTTAATCGTCCAATCCTTATTAAGAATTAAACTGTTTTGATATATTGCTCTCATATTATTGTTAGTTCCCTTTCAACATAAAAAGGTAAAAAATTAAATACTGATGGATCATCTAATTTAACGCCATATCTCGTAAAGGCGTTTCTATCATTTTCATACTTAGAGATTTCTTCGGTCTCTACAATAACCCCCTCTCCATGCGGTGTATTTACTTTATCGCCTATCTTCATTCTGTTTCTCCTTATTTGCAATTACAGTATCAAATACTTAACATGCGGTCAATAAGAAAGTGAAAGAAAATTTCGGCGGGCGATTTGGCACTGTAGTTATGGGTAAAAGGTTATCGGGATACAGGTCGTTTAACCCTGACCAAGTTGACGTACTAGTATTTTCTCGTTCAACTCAGTAACGGAATTCTACCGTTTTTCCCTTACCCTATGCCGCATTACTACGACAATTCTGTAAGTCTTTCCTGAACCTGCCGATAATACTTGCTTGTATCAGGAATTGCCAAACCGTCCTTGTTCTTAAAAGAAGTTTCCAACCTCTTCAACTCGGCCACGCAATCCGCCTTATTGTAATGGTTGATTTTCTTTACTCCGCATACTTTGCTAATTTTGCTTCCGTCTTTACTCATAACTAATTCTCCTTAATTGTTTAAAATTACCTTATCATTTTGTCTTATGAATGTCAAGCTATTTTAGGATAAAAATACTTTTATTTTCAAACAGGAATATAAATTTATTATGTAGAAATATATACATATGAAAACAAGATATATAAAAAACAAGACGCAATTTAATATTAACGTAAACGAACAGGAATATAAAATGCTAAAAACCCTTAAAGAGAAATACGCCATTAATATTTCTGGAGCATTTAAAAACTTCTTAAACGAAATATTAGAGAGGCTAGAAAAGAAATGAGTAAGATATGTGGAATTTATAAAATAACTAATATTGTCAATAATAAATGTATTATTGGACAATCAGTAAATATAAAAACTCGTTGGCGAGATTATAAAAACAAGTTAAGAAAAAACAGACATTACAATGTTTATCTTCAAAGATCGTGGAATAAATATGGCGAGAATAATTTTAAGTTTGAAATAATTTTAGAATGCCCAAAAAAACAAATTAGTTACGAAGAAATAAGGTTGATTAAAGAATATAAATCAATGAATAAAAAATACGGATACAATCTTACAGAAGGGGGAGAGGGCGGAATTCCATCACAAGAAATTAGAAAAAAAATGTCAGAAGCAAAAATGGGTACAAAACTTTCCGAAGAAACAAAAAGAAGAATGAGTTTTGCGGCAATAGGTATACCAAAATCAAAAGAGCATTGTAAAAGAATATCAATAGCAAGAAAAGGTATGAGGTTTTCAGAAGAAACAAAAAGAAGAATGTCTAAGCCAAAATCAGAAGAAACCAAACAAAAACTACGAGAGTGGAATACTGGAAGAAAAAAATCTAAAGAAACCAAACAAAAGATAAGAGAAGCATTAAGGGGCAAAAAAAGAACAGAAAAAGATAAAATAAAAATAAGAGAAGGATGGGCTAGGCATAAAAATACTCAGAATTATTTTATTTATTTCCTTTTTTCACTCATTAATCCCCCCGTCGCCGCTTAACGAATATCTGTTTATCTATGTCAATATCATTCTTCTATTTTTCTTTTGCCCTGTATCTTAATGAAATACTGAGCTATTGTTTTATGTTTAGGGTCAGACGGATCGGGCGTATTATATCTGTTTTCATAGGCTCTTTTCATTTCTGCTTTAACTTCTTTTAAGGGAACCTCATGAATACCCTGATAAGTATATTTCTTATCATACTTGCAAACAAACCTTTTAACCCTTCTGCCCTTGTTCATTCTATGAATTATATAAAATCCATTATCCCCATGATCGGTTCTTGTCTTCTCTAATTCTTTTGGCTCAATCTTCTTCGGCCCGTTTGTAACCCCCAAAGAAAGACTTGAAATTTCATCCATATCAAAGAAGTCGCCAACGATATGTATGAACCTTGCACACTCGTACATTGTATCATTGACACGTATATTTCGCCTGTCCATTTCATCTAAAAACGCATATATACTTTCGGGACCACCATTCCAATGTAAATATACTGCGGGCGAAATATCTTTCTCATCCTGATTCGTAAATATAACTGTAGCTCTGTTTCCCATGACTATTCTCCTTTATTTACGCATACCTTAACATATCATTCAGTGCTTGTCAAGAATTTTTATATTCAATAACAACCAAACAAGTAGGAAGAAACGTGTGGCTATAATGAGTACTTCCTGCCGATGATGACGAAGAAGGCATACTACATGTAAAAATAACCTTCCACCCCAACTTTAGTTTATTATTCAGCGTATCTATGCCGCTTTCTCCCTGTACATATATTGCTTCTTGCATGCGATCTCCTATATCATTCAGTGGGTAAATTCATTCCCAAACTCTCTTTTGATATAACGCCCGTACTTGTTCTTGTGTAACCTATCATCATTGCTATCATAATTTTCAACATCATAATCCTGAACGATGACGTTAATATTATCTGGCATTTTTTCAATCTCAACTACCCCGCCAAGAATTGAGATAACTACTGTAGGTTTCTTCATATCTCTCCTTAATTTCTTATACGCTATCACATTCAGTGGGTGTTGTCAACAATTATATATGGCAATCTACTATTGATATAACTTCATTATTATCAACGCTTTGCAGAAGTTTCCAAAACTCTTCTGTCCATTTCTCTCCGTCTTTTTCGTTAGAGACGCAAGCCCACCAACCCATTTCGCCACGTTGATACCATTTGCCGTCTTTGAGAACAGCAAATGTAGTAGGGGCGGCACAACGTTTAAGATACTGTTCCCTTGTCTCAGGTATCCATTTCTTATCAATAGCCTTGCCGCTTACATTCTGAATTCCATATTCCCAATAAGCATTGTTCTTTGCTTTTTCAGGGTCTTGAGCAAGTAACTTTTCAAACTCATCATAACTCTTGTTTGCTTTCTCAAATGATTCTGACTTCATTCCATCAAAATCTATGTCGCCTTTTTTAGCCTGATCAACTCTATCTTCGGGTATTTCTTCTTTCTCATTGCACCAAGATTTCTCACCCATATTACCATTTTTACCTTTTTTGAGTTTTAGGAATCCCGACCATCTTCCGCCGACCTGATACCAATCCCACTTAGCATTCGGGTTATGCCAATACCCATGATTGCCCGTTTCTTCATTTTTACGATATCCATGATACTCTTCGCAAAACGTATCAAAATCTTTATATAGTTTCTTGTAAGAGACCTTTACTTTCTTTGAGCCTTTTGGATATACATAGTCATTACTGAATCCCTTGCTTTTATCTCTGAACTGAGCATCGTAAGGAGACTTGTAGGTTTTATCAGGCATAAGGATCGCATCGGTCTTACCTGATTTCCAATCCTTCTGACATTTTTTTTCATGATCTTCAAACTCTCGATATTCTTCATTGCCCTCGCTAACATTCTCATTAAAGGGGGCGAGCTGTTCCTCAACGTTAGAACCAATTACCGCAACTGTGAAATGTGACATACTATTTCTCCTTATTTTTTGTTACATTACTACATTATCTATTTAATGTCAATATTATTCTTCTATATTTTCTTCAACTTGTTTCTTCTCAAGCTCATCAAAGGCTTTTAATTCAGTAACTTCTTCTTCGGGATATTCATTATCTCTCGTACAAAAATATTCTTCAATAGCCTGTACCATGACTTCATTATCTTCACATAGATCAACTAAATCCTTGGAAAGATTCTTTGCTATCTTTTTTGCGATTTTCTTAGAGAGAGCGTCTAACCATTCTTTGTAAAGCTTATCATCATTAGCTTCCATGTCAACGCCGTTTCTGCCGCATTCAAAAGCAAACCCGTTATAATCATTAACTATGCTATTTACTATACTTTTGAATTTCATTTAGTCTCCCCATACGTCATTTATAATAGCCGCCATAATTGCAATAATAAAGGCTATACATGCCGCATGATCATTGCCTTTATAAAAATCTACTAGCCCAAATCCGAATAAGAAACCCGATATAAATCTAAATACCCCCGACATTCTAAATATTTTCATTTTTTCTCCATATCATATTCTTCGGCAAGGTCATATACGTCGCAAGGAATCTGATCCCTAACGACCGTATCCAAATCCCACATTGCCTGAAATGAATCTGAGTATTGTTTCTTCCTAAGTAACGAAAGACAATGCCTTAAGTCTTTTCTGTCTTGCGTATAAGCCTTATCAAGTTCTTTCTCATCGGCGTTTTTACCCGCATCAGGATTTCGCCATGCTTTAATTTTATTATCAAACCGCTTCAACATCTCTTTGGTAAATTTCTTCATTATTTGGTTCCTTTTGTAGCCTTTTCAATTTTACCCTGAAGCTCTTTCATATATTCGTCGGTCAAGTCAAGTTTAATGGCAATACGATCAAAGGTTTCGCCGTCTGCCAATGCGTATCTTGCTATCTCTAGGATTTCAGTTTGCTCTTCTTTTGAAAAATCGCTCATTGCGTTACTCCTTATTAGGGTCTATCCAATTACAAAACTGATCGGCAGGCTCAAACTCAAACAACCCGAAGTCAGG
>Ga0265297_10005870_pt1 | contig 18308 bp, 9 predicted proteins | sample Munlanlwell13791_FD_192502 | JGI IMG/M metagenome (GOLD analysis project Ga0265297, IMG submission 192502) | Leachate microbial communities from a municipal landfill in Southern Ontario, Canada - Leachate well 137-91 | ecosystem: Engineered > Solid waste > Landfill > Unclassified | place...
CAAAAAATCCAAACTCGGATTTATTCCCCGCTCGGCAAACCACGAAATCAGCAAGTTTCTCGAACTCGGGCACACCAACTTATTTGAGGTAAGGATTAACCGTATTACACCCGATGCGCACACAGAAAACCAGGTTGGTGTAATTGTGTATATCAAGTGAGAAGTGAGAAGTGGAAAATCGCGCCGGCACCGCACCCAGGTGCCGGAGAATTTGGCTGAATATGACCCTAAACCTGTTTCTGTTAATTTGGTTCGTGAAGTATATCAGGTGTTAGGGTGCGTAAAAAAGATCGTGTAAACTAAAACTCTATAATAATGAAGCTTTTAAAATGTTTATCCCTTGCGGGTATTGTTTGTGTATTATGTATTATCGGATGTGATTCAAAAGAAGAACCAAATCCAACGCCCGAACCGACAGAGCAAAGCTCAATTTCATTCAGCTCTACATCTATTACTGCTAAGGCAGAAGCCGGATCAATGTCATTTTCTGTCACAGCATCAGGTAGCTGGACAATAACTGGTGGTACAGAATGGTGTTCTGTTTCTCCTTCCAGCGGTTCGTCCGGGACAACAAATATTACTTTAACTTTTACAGAGAATACTACAAGTCAGGATAAATCAACCAGCTTAGTAGGTAAATGCGGATCTGCATCAGCAACGATTGTTGTTACTCAAAAAGAAAAAAATTCCCTGACGATCACTTCAAATAAATATGAAGTAAGCCAAAGTGGCGGTAATATTGAGGTGGAAGTTAAAACAAATATCGATTTTGATGTAAATATTCCTTCTCAATACAATTGGATCAAATACATTTCAACCAAAGCGATTTCCACCAAAACGGTCACATTTGCTATTGACGCTAATACCGATTATGACAAAAGAGATGGTTATGTAATAATAAAAGACAAATCCAGTAGTTTGGCAGACACAGTACATATTTTTCAAGCCCAAAAAGACGTGATTGTACTTTCTCAGAACGTATACAATGTCCCTGCTGCTGGTAGCAATATCAAAATTGAGATAAAAAGTAATGTAGAATACGAGGTTAAGATGCCGGAAGCGGACTGGCTTTCTTTAATATCTACCAAAGCTTTGTCTTCTCATACCGTAGAAGTAGCTGTCAAAGCTAATGAGACTTATGACGAAAGAGAAGCAGTTATTTCTTTTACTAACCAAAATGCGTCAGTGACGGAAGAGGTAATCGTACGTCAGTCTCCTGTAGGTGTTCTGATAATTGGACAGACAGAGTACAAGACAGGCGCAGAAGGCGGGTTAGTGACAGTGCCATTGCAACGAAATGTCGATATGGAAATAGACATTAAAAACGATTGGATTCATCTGATTAATACAAAAGGAGTTATTAAAGATTCTTTGGTATTTCAAATTGACGCCAATCCTACGTATAATGAGCGCAAAGGAGAAGTTATTATTAGCGGGACAGGAACTGACCTCAGGGAGACGTTGAACATCACTCAGGACCAAAAGATTTATGTTAATGCAGAGGAACAAGAGCTCACTGTTTCCGATAAGGGAGGTGTTTTCACCATTACCGTTGAGTCTAATGATGAAGTTAAAATCTTTATTCAGGATGAATATTCTTCCTGGTTACGCCAAAATGCGACAAAAACAACTATTTCTCAAAATTTCACGTTTCAGGCCGATGTAAATCCCGAGTTCGAAACACGCAGAGGTGTCATATATTTTTACCATGAAAAATTGGAGGATGGAGATACTGTATATGTTAATCAACAAGGGAATACCGGGATAAAAATATCAAACGAAACAGTGAACATCGACTCCCCTGCGGGAAATACAAAGTACTCTTTTATTGCAGGTGCCAATTGGAGTATTTCGGTTGATCGGGAATGGTGCACCATAGATCCTGTGTCCGGAACATCAGGATCCATAGAAATTGCCATTAATTATCAGGAAAATAAACAGTTTGCTTCCAGGAAAGCCAATGTTACAATAAAAACTTCTGAAGTATCTGAAACATTTGTTGTTATTCAAAATGCCCGGCCCGGGGCTCCAAAAAACGGTATAAGCACATACGAAGGGCTTAAGGCCTTCCGTAATGCAGCCAATGCAGGGCAAGACATATCTCAATGGCAGGATGATAATGGGGTGGTAAACCTCATAGCAGACATTGTAATGCCTTATAATAAAGAAAGCTGGACCCCTGTTAAATCTTTCGGTGGCGTTTTTGATGGCAACGGTTTCTCGATTGACAGCATGTATGTAAGGCAAGATTTGGATGCCGGATTGTTTGGCACAATAAAAAGTGGCGGTGTTGTCAGGAATATCATTATGAAAAGAGGATGTTATATTGCATCCAAGACGTCAGCAAATGATGACTATTATATTCTTAAAATGAGTGGTGCCATATGCGGGTATAATAGCGGAGGGACTATCAGTAATTGTGAGAATGAAGCCTTTTTACTATACGGACGTCTTGTTGGTGGCATATGCGGTTGTAACCTGGGGACGGTCGAAGGCTGTAGAAACAGAGGGCCTATCCTTTCTTATTATTGTGAAGAAGACTATTTATTTGGTGGTATATGCGGTTATAATGGTTCAACCATTCGTAATTGTACCAACGAAAGTGCAGCGTATGCCCGCGGAACTGCAGCCGAAATAGGTGGAATAGCAGGACGAAATGAAGGTGGAATTTATAATTGCACAAACTATGCTAATTTGGAATGTACATACTCCGGAAGCGCTTATAAAACATCTATTGGTGGTATTGCATCGGCTTTAGTGGGTGATGACGCTTTAATAGAAAATTGCGTTAACCATGGGCAGATTACCGGGTACAGATATCCTGGTGGAGTTGCCGGTTACAACGGAGGGGGAGACAGCGGGTATGGGACTATCTCAAACTCTACAAATACAGGAAAAATAATTGGAAATGGTAAGCAAGGCGGCGGGATTACTGCAATGAACTATTGCGGTGACATTGTTAATTGTATAAATAAGGGACAAGTAACCGAAGCTATGTATGCAGGTGGAATTGTTGGCTATGGCGATGGATCAACGGCAAAAATCGGCAAGATAGATAAGTGCACCAATGAAGGCCACATTTTAGCCTCTTCTGCAGGTGGCGGTATTTGCGGGTATAACAGAAATTACAGCCGGATAACTGACTCTTCAAACAGTGGGAAGGTTGAATCTATGGGTGATTATGCCGGAGGTGTCTGTGGCTATAACGAAACCAATGGGATAGTGTATAACTGTACTAATACAGGATCTGTAAAGAGCAACAAATACACGGGAAATATTATTGGCAACGATTCATCTGCTTCAGCTCCAAAGGCAACTTCAGGTACCGGTAATTCATTAGCCATTAAAAGTTTGAAAGACCTTTTTAAGTAGCGGATGAGATTTGTAAGTGAGCGGCTCTAACCTGTCAGGACAAATTTATAAATGTTTGCCGAGGCAAGGCCCATCAGGAAACTCATCCCTTCGACCCTTTACATCTATGATGAAAAAGATGTGATATATCCTGGTAACAACTCGACTGGCGCTACTTTAATTGAAGAATTTACAATTGTACATATACTCCCTGATGCATTAGGAAGAAAAAATAAACAAGATTTGCATGAATAAACCCCTCAATGAAAAGCGTGCATTATACATGGGATCGATTTTTAAAAGCGTAAGAGACTTTGTCAACAAATGCGATGTTGAGCCCTTTGATCCAGAAAGTAGAGCAGTATATATGGCAAACATTATTCATGATGAACTTATAAACAGTTCGAAGAAGATTATCTGATGTAGTAGTCTAAAAAAACTGGACAGAAAAATATTTAAATATTAGTTTTCTGTTGTATGAAAAGATCAATATGAGTATTTATAACCTGAACTTAGCTTTTTATCGGATACATACGTTATTTTCAAAATTATAGAGTAACTTCGTCTAAGAGACTGTACAAAACCAAACAATTGATCCAAAGTAAAAAGTCTGTCCTGACAGGTTAGAACAGCTCAGCATAGTAAGTTTCCACTAGTCGTTGTTTGCAGCAATGCTATTTTTTTGGCATAAGTTAGATTATGCAAGTAAGCCTTTTGTATCAATAAAAGTATAAAAATGGAATCTGATTTGATTAAGGTTGAGTTTATTTACCTTCCGGTTATCAATTTTTCGTTGCAACAAAATCGTGTTTCTCTCACACGTGTTTTCACCATTGAAAATTGTTCGGAAAAGGCACTTAAAAATGTTCGAATTAGCTTGAATGTTGAACCGATGTTTGGAGTTGCAGAGAAATACGCTATTGAAACCATTCCTGTAAACGAAACGGTTCGGGTGAATAATCTGAAACTCAATTTATCAACAGATTTCTTTATTCAACTGACTGAGAGATTAGCTGGCAATTTGTTTTTAGAAATAACAGCTGACGATGTGGTCCTTTTTCAAGAGAAGTATCCCATTGATATTTTGGCATTTGATCAGTGGAGTGGGATCTCTGTTTTACCAGAGATGTTGGCGGCATTTGTCACACCCAATCATCCAGCCATTTTTTCAATTCAGAGAAAAGCCGCCGATATTTTGGGACAAATGACTGAAAATCCTTCACTTGATGAATATCAAAGTAGAAATCCTAACCGGGTTAAAAGCCAGATGGCTGCACTGTATAGTGCCATTGTTGAATGTGGTATTATTTATAGCTCAGTACCTGCCAGCTTTGAAAATACAGGCCAGAGAGTAAGGCTAGTCGATTCTGTCCTGTCGCAAAAGCTTGGAACTTGCCTGGATATGTCATTATTATACGCCTCTTGCCTGGAAGCTATAGGCATTCATCCATTAATCATTATTTCGAAAGGACATGCTTATGCCGGTGCATGGCTCATACCCGATACGTTTCCAGATAGTGTCATTGATGATAGTTCATTCCTGACAAAACGTACGGCAGCGGGTATCAACGAGATAATATTGGTTGAGACGACCTGCATGAACAAGGGTAAAGATATGTTATTTGACGAGGCCATTAGTTTTGCAAATGATAACATTAGCCATATCGGTGATTTTGTCTTTGCGTTGGATGTCAAACGATCCAGATTCTCAGGTATTAGGCCCCTGCCGCAGAGGATTTTGAATGGTGAAAATTGGGTGATAAAAGAAAGTGAGGAAGAGGCCTCAAAAACTAAGATAGATGCAACGAAGCAGATTAATCCATTTGATCTGTCGAATCTTTCTACGAACATTCAGGTCACCAAACAACTGATGTGGGAGCGCAAACTATTGGACTTGAGCTTACGAAATAATTTATTAAATACACGTATTACCCAAAACACTATTCAACTAATTTCTGCCAATCTTGATAAGTTTGAAGATGCGTTAGCCGATGGTAGTGAATTTAGGCTTATGCCGAAACCCACCGATTGGGATAACCCATTATATAATTTTGGCATTTATAATTCGGTGCCTTCAACAGATCCAATTACGGAACTTATCAAATCAGAGATATCCCAGAAAAGGTTACGAACCTACCTGACAGAAGCGGATCTGGAAAAATCGTTAAAGAACCTATATCGTGCCTCCCGTCTTTCTTTAGAAGAAAATGGGGCCAATACCTTGTATTTGGCACTTGGTATGTTGCGTTGGTATGAAACACCGAGCAGCGAACGGCATCGTTATGCACCGATTTTGTTGTTTCCGGTTGAAATCATTCGAAAATCGGCATCAAAGGGCTATGTGATTCGCTCTCGAGAAGAAGATACTATACTCAATATTACCCTCCTTGAGATGCTGAGACAGAATTTTGGAATTAATGTACCTGGTCTCGAGACTCTTCCGCTTGACGAAAGTGGAGTGAATGTTCGTCTAATTTATTCCATCTTCAGAAATAGCATTAAAAATCAACCAAAATGGGATGTTGAGGAGCAAGCAATTTTAGGAATTTTCTCTTTCAATAAATTTATCATGTGGAATGATATCCATAACAACGCTGATAAATTGATTGAGAATAAATTGGTGAGAAGCATTGTCAATGGCAAGATTGAATTTGATGTGGAGAACACCAAAACAGATGCGTCTGAGCTTGATAAAGTATTGACTCCGGCGGATATTGTGTTACCCATCAGTGCTGATTCATCTCAGCTGGAGGCTATTTATGAGTCAATTAACGACAAAACCTATGTGTTACATGGTCCTCCAGGAACCGGGAAGTCCCAAACTATTACCAATATTATAGCCAATGCACTCTATAAAGGGAAAAGGGTGCTTTTTGTTGCAGAGAAAATGGCAGCCTTGGAAGTGGTAAAGAACCGTCTTGATTCAATCGGGGTGGGCCCGTTTTGCCTGGAGTTGCATTCTAATAAGGCTAAAAAGACTTCAGTGCTTTCTCAACTTAAAGTGACAACTGAAATCAATAAAAAGTATACTTCCGAAAATTTCAAACGTGATGCGATACGTTTATTTGAACTTCGTAAGGAACTGAATGTATATATTGAGGCCTTGCACAGGGAATATCCGTTTGGCCTAACATTATACCAGGCAATTACCAGATACTTGTATCTGCAAACTGATTATGAACTGAAATTTCCCCACTCATTATTTACTGATCTTACAAAGGATAAAGTTTATAAATGGGAGGAATCAATAGACCGACTTATAAGTGTTTGCAATGCATGTGACCATCCATATAACAACCCATTAACAGGAATCAATATTACCAGCTATTCGACCGAAATAAAGGAACAAATTTCGAATGACATAAAACGTTTGATTGAAATCCTTTTGGAATTGAAATCATCTATTCAATCTTTGTCTTTCTTATTCGGTGGTGAACATTACTCAAAAGAAGAAATAGACGTTGCTTTAACGCTTATTTCAATTTTACAAACAATTCCTGAGCTAACTCCGGCTTTGCTTTGTGAAAAACAATTGGAAAGAACGCTGGAAGAATGCAAAGAGATTATTGCGTTTGGTGAAGATCGTGATCGTAACAAGACAAATATTACTCGTGTATTCACCGATGGATTTTTATCACTAGATGCGCGAGTAATTTTGAATAAATGGGATCTGGCTTGCAGGAAGTGGTTTATTCCCAGAATGATTGGTCAAAGGAAAATGCATAAGCAACTGGCAGCATTTATCTACAACGGTTCTATCAGACAAGTTGACATAAAACAGGTATTGGAAGAATTAATTAAATACCAGGATAACCGAATTATTGTCAGTTCAAATTCAGATAATTTACAATCCCTGTTTGGAAAATTTGCAAAGCCAGAAAAAGAAAAATGGGAATCAATTCGGCAAATAATGGAGGCTTTCTCTCAATTCAATAAAGCCGTTCTTGATTTTAAGAAAGGTATTAATGAAGCTGTCCTTTTTAAAGAAAATCTTTCAAATCAGCTAGTTAACGGAATAGATGCTTTTAATTATGTATATGGCACAACATTTTCTCATTTTGTTGAGCTGATTTCAACATATAAAGACATATCGAATAAACTATCCAGTACATTGAATGCTAATATTTCTGAAATTGCTAACAATGAAGCATACTGGATTGATGCAGAAGTATCCCTATTAAATATTTGGGGTTCAAATATGGATAAACTTAAGGACTGGTATCAGTGGCTTCTTGTCAGTCAAAAGCTAAATGACCTTCAGATTGGATATGTTGCAAATGAATTTGCCTCTCAGAATATACCAACAAACCAATTGAGAGATAGTTTTCTTAAGGGTTTTTATCGGGCTGCAATTGATTATATAATTTCTAAAGAGCACAATCTTGAACTATTCAAAGGAAAAATATTCAATGATGTTATTTCAAAATACCAGGAGCTAACAAGGAATTTCACAGAAATAACTCAGAAAGAATTATATGCCAAGCTGGCCGCAACCATTCCTTCCTTTACAATAGAAGCCGCACAGAATTCCGAAGTGGGTATCTTGCAACGGAGTATAAAGAATAACGGCAGGGGGCTGTCAATTCGTAGTTTGTTTGATCAAATACCCAACTTGTTATATCGTCTCTGTCCGTGTATGCTCATGAGTCCAATTTCTGTAGCTCAATACATCAGTCAAGACGCAGAGCAATTTGATTTGATCATATTTGATGAAGCTTCACAAATGCCAACATACGAGGCGATTGGTGCTATTTCAAGAGGGAAAAACATCATAATTGTAGGCGATCCAAAACAAATGCCACCAACGAACTTCTTTAAAGCAAACACGTTGGATGAAGATAACTTAGACAAGGAAGATTTGGAAAGTATATTAGATGACTGTTTGGCCTTGTCCATTCCTTCTCATTATCTATTATGGCATTACCGCAGCAAGCATGAAAGTTTGATTGCATTCAGTAATTCGGAATACTATGGCAATAAGCTCCTTACTTTCCCCTCTCCAGATAATATTGAATCGAAGGTACGATTAGTCCATATAGATGGGGTTTATGATAAAGGAAAAAGCCGTCAAAATAGACAAGAGGCAGAATTAGTAATAAAAGAAATATGTCGCCGATTATCAAACAGTGAATTAAGAAAGAGGAGTATAGGCATTGTTACATTTAGTTCAGCCCAACAATCTTTGATTGAAGACTTATTGTCTGATTTATTTAAATCAAGGCCAGACTTGGAGACAATAGCATTGGAATGTCAAGAACCATTGTTTATTAAGAATCTTGAAAATGTTCAAGGTGATGAACGTGATGTTATCTTGTTTTCGGTTGGTTATGGTCCTGATGCCTATGGCCGGGTAAGTATGAATTTTGGCCCTCTTAATCGAGAGGGTGGAGAGCGACGTTTGAATGTGGCAGTTTCACGTGCCCGGTATGAAATGATAATTTTTTCTACTCTTCGTTCGGATCAAATAGATTTGAATAGAACCTCTGCCACAGGTGTGGCTGGATTGAAACGTTTTCTAGAATTTGCAGAAAAAGGAGGAACATTGATTAGGGGTAAGAGATTATTATCAAATGAAGACTCATCATCCATTGAGATAATTATTGCATCAAAACTTAGGGAATTGGGTTACGATGTTCACACCAATATTGGTGCTTCTGGATATAAGATTGATATTGCTATTGTCGATAAAGACAATCTCCGCAATTATCTGTTGGGTATAATCTGTGATGGAGAAAACTATAAGAGAACAAAAACGACCAGAGACAGGGAAATTGTACAAAGCAGTGTGCTGAGATTGTTGGGATGGAAAATTTGCCGTGTTTGGACGCTTGATTGGTGGGAAAATCCGACTGAGGTATTGGAATCAATTGAACGTTCTATTGAAAAAGCAAGGAATGTTACGTTTAATCAACTTATTGCCAATAATCAGACCGAAAGTAAAAATGGTGTTGAAAATGAGATTATTAAGAAATCTACTGATAAGTTTGATTATTCGGCACCCATTGAACAATCTAATGATGAGATAATTGGCGAACCATATATTTATGCAAATCTTCCATTTTCCAGATTTCCATCAGAAGATTTTTTGTCTTACTTCCACAAAAAGTTCATTCTGGATCAAATAAAAAGCGTCATTCAAATTGAGGCTCCAATAAGTCGATCATTATTGTGTAAGCGAGTTCTCAATTCATGGAGTATTTCTCGTCTTGGTTCGAGAATAGACTCCTTTTTTGACGAACTGTTTAGAGACTCCGACTGTTATCAAACAACTGATGGAGTTCATTGTTTCTGGATAAACAAGGAGCAGATGAACTCGTATACGACATTTAGACCAAAATCAGAACGCGACGCTGTTGACTTACCTCCAAGAGAAATTGCAAACGGGATAAAACACATATTGGCGTCACAAATAGGTCTTCCAAGCAAAGATCTGATACGTATTACAGCTCAACTATTCGGCTTTGTCAGAACTGGAAACAATGTTGAGTCCGCTATGATGAATGGCATTAAAATGGCGGTGAAGTTGGGGTATGTTAAGATTGAAAACGATAAAGTGGTTATATTGTAATTTTTTTGGCGTCCATTTTTCCGGAGTAAACCCGTTCAACAATAGGTATCTGATAAAATACATATTGTACTCTTAGCGGAAGTAACCACCTGGCAGTGATTCCTGACGTGTCGGCTTACACCTCGGCTTTCCAAAAGATCCTCTTTATCGAAAATCCGGCGAACTCGTTTACCGAAGTCAAAAGCATTCCGACCGGAATCAAAGAATGACTCAAAGAAATTAAAAAGTAATATAACTGACCTAGACATAGATAACCTGATCAAAAAAAAATATTGCTACATCAGTATTATTACTGGAAACAAAAAGCCAAGGCCCCCAACTCAGCCAATAGTTGTTTTCTCAAAAATATACTTTTACAGCAACGGTAAAGCGAATCTGAAACTGCTGCCTGTTGAGTGGGCCAAAACAAGAAAGAATAAGCAACTTTACATCAACTTGTATAAGTTCATGCCAATTTCATTGAAGTTCTTCTAACTTTTTTAAAAATCGTACGAATTTATGTGTGTGATTGACAAAGTCAGGTCGAAGTTGGTAACTTTATAGGGGTTTTATTGGATGCTTATAAACTAATTAGATAATAAAATAATGAACCCCAGCCCATAACACGCTTTTGAGCGAATGAGACTAATAGCTAAATATGCTGACGAAAAGCCAAGTTGCACACACAAATACAATCTTGCCCTTTTTCAATAAAACAATCGAAAACTCACTGCAATGATCAAACCAAACATATTAGAAGAAAAATTTGCCATATTTTCTGACTTCATAAAAGTCAAAGACGGCAAACCATTTGTGGCTTTTAAAGAATCTCGCTATATCATTGGCGAAGAGAATTATAAATATGATGTGTATGGCAATGCACGCCGAGTTTTAGAAGTTGATAAATGGACACAAGAGGATGTTGGAAGTGGAACAATATTTCAAGCGGTAAATGCTGCTGTACATGCAAAGATCAACATTTGGGGAAAAGCTGTAGATCATAATCTTATTGATTGGAGGGTCAAGGATAAATTTAGTCAATACACTAATGATAGGCAAATAGAACAATTGCTGTTTGACTTCTATACAAATGAACGGCAAGACAGTGAAAGTTTCCTAATGTTTCAACGTGAAGGTCTACCCTATCAACTCATTTCTTTCTTATTTTTCATTAAGGATAAAACCATATACTTACCCATTTCTCAGAAAATTTTTGATGAAGTTTTCAGTAAATTGGGAATCAGCGACTTTAAAACAAGTGGAAACGCTTCCTGGGAGAATTATTCCACCTTTCTAGAAATTCTCAAGCAAGTAAAAGACTTTATTAACAAAAAAGACCCAGACGCTACTTTAATAGATACACATAGCTTTCTATGGATATTACAACATATAGATATGGAAGAAAATAACAGCTTTTATCAGCAACTGATAATGTTTCTTGAGCAAGCAAAAACGGATAATCTTAAAACAAATCACTATGTTTCACAATATCAAGGAACAAAGGTTAAAGTTAGCTTTGGGATTGGAGGAAAGGCCACAATTCCGTGGATTTCCTTTCTTAAAGGGGAGAATACAACAAGTAAAGGTATCTATCCTGTCTATCTTTATTATAAAGAATTTGAACAGCTTTTCCTAGCTTACGGAATTAGCGAAACTAATACTCCAAAGTTATCATGGAATGTTCCTGATAAAAGAACCATAAGAGAGTTTTATCAAACAAATTACTCCAAGTATCCGTTTCGTTATGGAGCATCTTATGTATTCAAGGTATATGATGTGAACCATCTACCTTCAGCAAAAACCATAAACGAAGATTTAAACAAAATCATCGGCCAATACCAAAGGATAATTGACAATAGTAATGACATTACTCCTGAATCGGAACCAATCATACCACTCAATTTTGAAACAGCGGGTTTTATTGACACACTTGATAAATCTGGCCTCCAATACTCTAAAAAATTAATCACCCGCTTCATCGCTTCCCTACTCACCAAACCTTTCCTGATCCTTACGGGACTTTCAGGTTCTGGGAAGACCAAATTGGCACAGGCTTTTGCACAGTGGATCTGTGAAGATGAGCGTCAGTACAGGCTCATTCCTGTGGGAGCAGACTGGACCAACCGTGAGCCGCTGCTGGGGTATCCCAATGCACTAAAACCAAATGAATATGTTAAGCCAGACAGTGGTGTGCTGGATCTGATAATTCAGGCGAACAATCACCCGGAATTACCGCATTTTCTAATCCTGGATGAAATGAACCTAAGCATTGTAGAGCGTTATTTCGCCGACTTCCTTAGTGTGATGGAATCCAGAAAAGAGATTCCACTTTACCCCAAAGGGTCCGTCAACAACGGAGTGCCAGATAGATTGAGCATCCCTGAGAATCTCTTTATCATAGGCACAGTAAACATAGATGAAACCACCAATATGTTCAGCCCCAAGGTCCTGGACAGGGCCAACACCATCGAGTTCAGGGTAACCAGACAGGAAATGCAGGCTTTTCTGAACAGTGCCAGTACAGTCGACATGGACGCACTTACCGGAAAAGGCGCAGCCTCGGCTTACAGTTTTCTGAAAATGGCGGCCAATAAGTTGTCCAACCCCGCAGATATAGCTCAAATCAAAGAAACACTCATGAAATTCTTTGGCGAATTGAAGAAAACCGGGGCCGAATTTGGTTACCGCAGCGCCGTTGAAATCCTCCGGCTCATTCATCATTTAAGTGTATTGGACGATAGCCTCACTACCAATGAAGAAATTGACATCGCCATCATGCAAAAACTATTGCCCAAATTACATGGCTCCAGAAGAAAACTCTGTTCCGTTCTGGAAACATTGGGTAGCTTTTGCCTAAAAGAGAATGGAAATATAATAAAAGACGTTTTTGATAAACCCGAGTATGACTTTGAAGCCCCCGAAGTGCTATATCCCCTATCCCTGGAAAAAATCACCCGCATGTACAGAAGTGCCACTGAAAACGGCTTTGCCAGTTTTGCCGAGGCCTAATTATGGAAAGATTATCGACCGTTGAAATCCGCCTCGATTCCGTTGAGGAAGGCCTGTGTCTCTGGATTGATGCACGGACACCGGAAACACTATACGATGTTCAAGGAGATCCGGAGGCCAATCTTGAAGCCAGGTTTCAACTGGTTGAAGGTTGCTTTTATGATTACAAAATCAGTAGTGACAAGTACATTCTTAAAGATCCATTTGATAACATAGTCAAGCCACATAAACGACTTACCCACTCCGGAACCATTGCCCCTAACATTTACGTGGGGACCCTGGAAATTGCTCTTCATGAAAAAAACACCGATAAACCCAAAGGGGTTGTCCGGCTGGAAGTGCAATCGTTCAAAGCCGGTTACCGGGACGATTACCGTTCCATGTTGGCGCTCATAACCGAGAAATGCACCGATTTGTTGTTGCAGGCCAATTCACCTGTAGCGCATCATTTCGAAATTGATTACACCAAAGACAGTCAGACGCTTTACCAGCGCTTTGCCTTTATTCAATCAGTCCTTGGACCCGATGAGTTTGCCGAGGCGGTGCACCGCATTGTTTCAATGCCTGTAACCCGATGGGCAGAAACCACAGAAGAAAGGGATGTGCGGAGTGCAGGAAGGTTTTCAAACGCTAACATCAAACAGATACTTAAAGGGGGCAAGAGGACGAAACTGCCCGATGATCATTTTTTACACCACTACGGCGTTGTATCCCTTCCCGAAAGAATTTCCGTAGCACGTAAAACAGATTCTGCAGATACGCCGGAAAACCGCTTTATTAAACATGCCCTTGAATCTTTTCTTAAACTTTGTACCGATATCCACCAGGCAGCTGAGATTGGAAATCACAACAAACTGCTGCATGAATCTGAGGCGCTCATTCACAAACTGGAAAATCAATTGCATCATACGGTTTTCAAGAACATCTCCCGTCCCGCTATGTTAAAACTGAACAGTCCCGTTCTTCAGCGAAAAGAAGGTTACCGGGAGGTGTTACGTGTATGGTTGATGTTCGATCTGGCAGCCAGACTCATCTGGAAAGGAGGTGATGATGTGTATGGCGGAGGCAAAAAAGATGTGGCTGTTTTGTATGAATACTGGCTCTTCTTTATGTTGTTGGATTTATTGCAGGAAATCTTTCAGATTGAACCCAAAGGGCTCTCGGAATTGATTCAGGAATCCTCAGACGGTTTGAATCTTCAGATAAAGCAAGGGAAATTCATCGCCTTATGTGGTATTTATGATAAAGGTCCCAGAAAATTAAATGTTCGTTTCAGTTACAACCGTTCTTTTAGCGGCAAACAGGAATATCCGCATGCCGGAAGCTGGACAGTCACCTTAAGACCGGATTATACGCTGTCCTTCTGGCCAGTTGGTATTGACGAAGAAGAAGCCGAGAAACAGGAACTGATTGTCCATGTGCACTTTGATGCTAAATACAAAGTTGACAACCTCTTGAGTTTTCAGTCCTTCATGAACGAAGAAGAGCTCAATGACGAAAAAACGGACAACCGGAAAGGCATCTATAAAAATGCCGATCTGCTCAAGATGCATGCATACAAAGATGCCATAAGAAGAACCAGCGGAGCTTATGTATTGTACCCCGGCGATAAGTCCATTAAGCAAAAAGGATTTCATGAAATCATTCCCGGACTGGGAGCGTTTCCGCTTCGTCCATCAAAAAATGATACAGGTATTGGAGAATTAAAAACCTTTATACTGGAGATTGTAGAGCATTTACTTAACAGAGCTTCTCAACGGGAAAAAATAGCCTACCGAACCTATGACGTCTACCATACTCCGCCCGGCATAGAGAACATTGTAAGAGAGCCGCTGCCAGAACCTTACAACGCCAACAGAGACCTGATTCCTGACGAAACGTATGTGCTGGCCGGTTTATGTAAATCTGAGGAGCATTACCATTGGATTACAGACAACCTGCTCTACAGTATTGGATTAGGTTCCAGGGATAATGCAACACCCATTACCAAAGAACTGATCAATGCCAGATTTTTTCTGTTATTCTCGCTGGACAAAGACACTTCCCTCAGCCTTTGGAAGATCAAACAAAACAAAGCTGAATCCTATTCCCGTCAGGATCTTCTGGACTTGAACTATCCTGCACCCACATACGACAACTATCTGGTATTCCACCTAACAGAAATTACTGAACCAGAATTAAACGATATTAGTGTGAATATAAACAAATTAAAATTTTATAAAGAAGACAACCCCATTATTATCACACTGGCAGAGTTGATGAAATACAAGAAAAAACAGCTGGCAATTTGATTTTTCGGGTCAATAAGATGAGTGGATTGTGCCGACAAGTAATTTTTCACCTTCTTCAATTCTTTTTAAATGACAAAATAATAATTCGCCGGTTTTTTCATTTCTCAAGTGCATACCATTGCCTTCACAGTAATTAAAGAAATCGCAATCGCCACAAATGCCTGTTTTTGTCCAACTTCTATTCCTATACATAGAATATTTGTTTTGCCAGACATCCTTGAAATTATCTTTGTAGATGTTCCCTTGTATAAAATTGTCTCGCAAATTCGGGCAAGCAGAAATAGAACCGTCTACAAGTATAGAAGCGACATTAACGCCTGCTCGACAGAAGAAAAAGTTGTCTCGCACCCGACCTTCATAATCTCCCAAAAATCCTTCACAGCCGTAGTTCAACTTTATTCTTCCTTCTTTGCGTACTTTTTCGATGAAATCAAACAATCCTTTAAATTCGGTTGGTTTTAATTGAAGTAATTCGTTCTCTTTTGCTCTGCCAATCGGGAATATTGTAAAGATTCTCCATTCCTTTAGTCCTAACTTCATAAGCAAATTGTAAAGTTCAGGCAGTTCATTGATATTTTTTTGATTGGCACATGTTACCACATCATAGCGTAATCCTTCTATTTTACTTAAAATGGTTATTGCATTGGCTGCATTTTTGAAACTATTCTTATTTCCACGAAGCCAGTTATGAGAATCCTCCAAGCCGTCAAGACTTATTGTGATTGCTCTAATTCCAGAATCAAGAAGACTCTTGATCATTGGTGCTTGCAATCCCATTCCATTGGTAACGATTCCCCAGGGAAATCCTCTTTTATAAAGCTCTATTCCAATTTCTAAAATATCCTTACGTAAAACAGGCTCTCCACCTGTTAATACGATCATTGTTTTATTGGGAATGATGTCGGGTGTTATTTCATCTAATGCTTTTAAGAAATCCTCTTTGGGCATATCATTGATTAACGAATCCTTCATACAGTCGCTACCACAATGAATGCAATTTAAATTGCACCTTAATGTGCACTCCCAAAAAATATAATTTAGTGGATGAACCTTTTTTTCATTGGCACGATACCAGCTATATAATTTAAGTGCAAGTTTCTTTTTCGGGGAGATTTTCTTAACGGTCATTCTTTGACTTTAAGTTTAATATTTACTTCTTTTTCTATTTCTCCTCTATCCCAACTTCCTTTTCCTCCTGAAAATTGAGGGTCAATAAATTCGACAATTGTATCAAGTGGCTGATACTCTCCATTAGTTTCTTCATCAATATCTTTAAATTCTAATTTAAATGTCTGGTCCATAGGAAAATCTGTGTTTGATAATTGGAAGTTTCCGGATGCATCAGTATAAGTTGTGTCATATCTCATTACAACTCTTATGTTTGGAATATTTTTATTAGTCACCTCTGACTTAACATTTCCATTTACTTTAAATGTCGCATAGGGTGTCCCATACTCTATTCTAACACTACACGAACTACATGCTGCACCAAATCCTAAAATAGACAGGAGAAAACTTATTATGCCGTTAAATCTCTTAAATATTGATGTTTTCATTTTTTTCATTTTTTATTTATTTGCTTTTGCTTGTCCATAACGGTTGATGGTATGGTGTCGTGTGGGATCGGACAGTAGTACAGGTACGTTATTTTGGAATTGATATTGGTGCAAACAATAAGGATTTGTTGGATCTCAAATGATGCATTTATAGGAACCTGAATTAGAACTTCTTCAAAAATAGGTAATTATTCCTTTACTTATACCTGTGATTTTGATCCCGACTCTATTTTCACCAAAAAAGTTTCAGGTATTCCCACTCCGCCGAAGCGATGTTACAAATTACCTTCTGCCAAATCGTGTCGTATTCACTAAAAATGTGCATCGGAGGGGACCTCTTGCCTTGCCTTGCCTTGGTTCGGCTCGGCTCGGCATAAATAAATGTTGCCGGAGCCATATCTACCGAGCTGGCTTTATAGAACTTGACCTGGGAAGTTGAAAAAATGATAAAAATATTTGGTTAATTTAATTAACTACTTTATATTTGTGTCATATTAATATCTTTAACACTGAAAATATGGATGAAAAAAATTTTACACCCGAAGAAAGTCTCTCAATTATTTCTAAGACAATTGAAGAGACCAGGAAAAAAATCCAGGATAACGGCCATATAATGATTTTGTGGGGCTGCCTGATATTTACAGTGATTTTTAGTCAGTATATGCTGGAACTGCTAGGATTACACAAGAAATTCGATATTGTCTGGACATGTATTTTATTCCCGCTGGGGGCAATCTATACATTCTTTTATACCAGGCGAAAAACCAAAAAGAATAATATTCCCAAAACAGTTTTAGGAATAACAATAGAAGCCATGGGTTGGGTTTTTGGATTGAATGTATTAGTATTAGCTACCGTTTTTAACAATCATATTGGTAATGCCCTGGCCCCTGTCATTATGATTTTACTTGCCATGACTATTATCGTGATTGGATTATCAATCAAATATAAACCACTTACAATTGGAGGAATAATATTGAACTTACTGGCATTCGGCACTTTCTGGGTTAATCCTGCATATTATGGCTTCAGCTTGATGTTTGGGGCAATTGTTGGATTAATCATACCCGGGATTTTATTAAATATTGCTAAAAAAAGGGGAAATGTTTAGCGATTTAGATCCAATATTGCATTCACAACTTCGCTTGTCAATAGTATCCATATTAATGACAGTTGAAGAAACCAACTTCAACTTCATAAAAGACGCTACAAAAGCTGCTGCCGGCAACGTAAGCATCCAGATTAACAAACTGCAGGAGGCCGGCTATATTAATGTAAAAAAGACATTTAAAAACAACTATCCAAACACTACAGTTTCCTTAACAGAAAAAGGCAGAAATGCGTTTGAAGAATATGTGAAAAACCTTCAGAAATACATTCATCCCAAATAGTAAGTTATTTAGATGTTTGTAGTTCCGAAACAGCTGTTTCCGAAATGGCTGTTTAGGAACTGAAATGCTCCCATCTGGAGCATGGTGCGCAACGTAATTTCCAAATAGTTGTAATATACTGTTAATCTTGCAAATACAAATTGCCATCTAAAAAGCTGCGCAC
>Ga0265297_10005871_pt1 | contig 18302 bp, 17 predicted proteins | sample Munlanlwell13791_FD_192502 | JGI IMG/M metagenome (GOLD analysis project Ga0265297, IMG submission 192502) | Leachate microbial communities from a municipal landfill in Southern Ontario, Canada - Leachate well 137-91 | ecosystem: Engineered > Solid waste > Landfill > Unclassified | place...
CGGCCGACATCTGATTATTGATTACTTGGCCTTCTGATACGAAGTGAAGCTCTATTTTGTCAGCGACAGCCATTTCGTAGAGAGTAGCAACTCTTTTATCGAAAATACTTCTCGAGAGTCTATCAACTTTATCGAAACAAACAGCTAACTTTTCTTTTTTAGATTCCCCCTGAACATATTCGAGTAATTTATCAAACTCATCTCTTTTATTTTTATAAGCACTTTCATCAAAGCTAAATGTTTTAACAACAATAAATCCTCTTATCTTACAATAATTTTCTATTCGTTCCGATTGGGCGGGGAGGGAATTGCCAATTTCTTTCTGTTCTTCAGTTGATACCCTTGAAACATTTATTGCTTTCATAATTTTTCATTGAATAGTAGGAGAGGGTTTGCTTTGAATTGAAGCATATTAGCACTTTCTCTTCCTCCGTCTCCTCCTTTTCTCTGCATGCCAATTTTTCCAATTTTAAGATTACCTTGTTTTGTAATGCAAACTTCTCCATCAGAAAATGTATTAAGAGCATGATTTATTGATTTCAGTGTCCATCTAACCTCGCCATTCAGTTTTAATGCAACAAGCATCCAGCCTGCAGAAAAGATACCCCTTCCTTTTATTAAATCAGACACAATCAAGACTTTATTTTTCGTAAAAAAACTAACTACTTTTTCAATATCTTCCAGCGGCATCTCATTAAAAAACATTCTTCTAGTATCTTTTAATCCTTTTTTCTTAGTCTTAATTTCTCCTGTATATTTTTTAAGAATTAGTACTATATCCTCAGGAATATCCCACATTTCTATATAATTTTTAACCCATCTTTTATCAATTTGGTTAAAGCCAGTTGAGTTGCTTACCAGCTTAATAGAAACATTTTCTGCTGAAATAGCTTTTTTAAGATAAATTGTAATTTGAACTTGAACATCTGTTTTGTAGCCATGCAATTTAATAGCCTCAACTTTTTCAATTTCATTTAGCTTATAATCCATAAGAGCTAACCACTCTTTTGCATCAAGGTCATTCTGCCAGTTATTAAACTTCAAAACAATATCATCTTCATTGCTAAATCCTGCTTTTGCAGTCTTTGAGCCTAGTTTAATTAAATCCTCTTTTGTTTTCATAGGAAACTTCTATATGGTTTAATAATTTTTTTCCAATTTCTTCAACTACCGAAGCAGTCATGGCATTACCAGCTTGAGCTAAGATATGGGAATCTTGAATAATCCCCTTGGTTTTTTTTGCATATTGTTTTGGAAATCCTTGCAATAATAAGGCTTCATAGCCAGACAATTTTCTAAAATTTCCATCTTTTACATACAAGACACCATGTCTGCCCGTTCTCAATGTAGGTATTCTGCCTTTATATATTCTCAAGTCAGATTGCCTTGTATCAATCACTTCAAAATCATTTTTTAGCAATTGATTGATTTTGTATTGTCCAATATTATATTTATTCAATAGGTATTTCTCAAAAGTATTGAAATTCCTTTGGCTTTCGTTAAATATATATTGATCGTCATTATCAACTAAATATTTTCTAATATCAGGAGTTGGGGTCGGTTCAGGAAATTCGAAATTATCTATTGGAATATCTTTTCTTATTCCAACAAAGTATATTCTTTCTCTGTGTTGAGGGGTGTTGTAGTCAATGCTATTTAATAATTTATAGCTCACATTATAGCCAGCATTATTAAGTTCTTGTAAGATGATTTTCAATGAATTACCCTTATCATGGTTTACTAAGCCCTTTACATTTTCAAGGATAAAATATTTTATATGCTTTTCTTTTAATATTTTAATTAATCCATAAATAATTTGCCCCCTAGTATCAACCATACCCTTCCTTTGTCCTACTATCGAAAAGCTTTGACAGGGGAATCCAGCAATCATAACATCAAATTCTGGTAATTTATTGGCATCAATCTTCATTAAGTCTCCATAATTTATTTCATCTTCTCCAAAAAATAGCTTGTATGTTTTTTCAGCTTTTTTGTCAATTTCTGAAAAGCCGATACATTTCATTCCAATATTTTGAAGCCCTAGTCGACCACCACCAATACCTGCACAAAAATCCATAAAATTTAATGGTTTTTGATATATCTTAAGGCTATTACTTATAGTATTTTTTTTAATTTTTTCTTTGACATCCATATGCTCTATTTTGTACTAACTTTTTTAAGAAAAGATTTAAATTCAACCTTATCTATTCTAAATTCACGGCCAATTTTATATGCCTGTAAGCGGCCTGCTTTTATATAACGGTAAATTGTCATAATATTTACTTCCAATAACTTTGCTAAATCCTCTGCTTTATAGAATTCTTTTTCCTTTGTATTCATAATACTTTTTTAAATTATATTATTTATTATACTTTACAATAGTTTACATTGCAAGTTTCTATTTTTCATTAATTTTGTAGGGCTTATAATCTGCAAATGCTTTATCTATTTGCATAACCCAGTTTTGAAGTGTGCTTTCTGTAGTTAGCTCATTGGCTCGTTCAATATCTTTAGCCATACGATACCAAGTTCTATCTTTTGATCTCTTTGAGGTGATTGCACGAAGCTGTCTTATTCCATTTTCACTTCTAGCAAGCCTTAGAAGTCCAAATAAATATATAGCTTGCTTAGGTTTTAAATTAGAATTCTTTAATAGTAGCGATTGTAATACATCCTTATCGCTAGGGGAGATTGAGAATAGCCCAAGACTTCTTTCTTTAATAACTCTCTCCCAGTAATCAGCAATAACTATTTTACTTATTTCGGTTTTAAATATTTCCTTGAATGTAGGATTTTTAGGGTAACCTAATTCTTCTAGTAGCTTATTTAATTTTTGTTTTTGACTTATTCTTGCTTCAAATCTTATTATTTCTTGTCTTGCATTACTGATTTGGGAGAATAGGTTTCTTTGGCATAGAGTCTGATCTTTATCTATTGCTCTCTTCTTGTCTTTATCTAGGTCAGCGACTTTATCATATATTACTAGTTGATGGGTGGTAGTATGGGCATATAAGCTTTGTCCATCGTTTATAAATCTCGTTCTCGCAAAGTCAAAGCTTTTTTTTAGATCGATTTTATTAATCTCAGAAATTATGTAATTACTTGTATATCCATTTTGAAGCAATATATTTTTTGAAAAGTGAACCGAACTTACATAAGCACTTTCTAGTATTTCTTTTGAAACAATTACATCCATAGCCCTAAGTCTTTCTTGTAATACTTCGATTAGTTTATCAAAATCAGTTTCTTCAAGCTCTTCTAAGTTATTTAAATATAATAGCTTGGGAGCTGAAAATTCTATACGAACATTCTTTTCCCTAGAAAACTTTCTTGCATATCCAGTTAATCTAGGAAAATATTTTCCAGTCATCTTTTCGCTTTTATTTGGATTTCGCACGAACTTTTCATATTGTTCTGTCTTAGAGTTCAGCTCCCAATTTGATGATCCAGAGAAAAATGTCATTTTATCTCTAGGTATTAAGAGTGATATAGTGTCAATCATTTTCATTTTCTTTTTTAGGTTGATAAAGATGAGGATTTTGCTTTTTATCCTCTTGTATAAGCCAAGCAAAAACGCCGACCAATTTTTGTTTTTCTTCGGGCTGCAAATCATTTATTATTGAGCTTTTTATTTGCTCTTGTTCTGTAATAATTTTTTGCATAAAAAATCTGTAGATTATACACCTACAGATTATCTCCATGTATGTTTACAAAAGTTTGTAAACTTTATTCGTTTAAATATTTTTTATTTATGGCTACTGTTTTAGTTGTAACAACAAGGAAATCTTTAATTGCTGTTTCTTGGGCTATAACGCGATTTGTTGCTTTTCCTGCCTGATAAATCTTATTTTTTGGCGTATTATTTGCTAAATCAAATTTCCAATCGTCTAAAATTTCGTCAGTATTCCAAGTTTTTGTTTTATCTTTGAAAATAGTTTTTAATAATTCGTGAGGGTCATTTTCAGCTTTCTTGGATATTAAAATACTTTTTCCATTAAAATGAAGAATACTTGTCTCTGAATCAAATCTAATAGTCTTTTGAGGTAGGCCATCCTCTAGTTCATCTAATTTTTCAATAATATCATTATGTAATTTTTGAGTATAGTAAAAATCCTCATCTCTTTCCGTTCTGATTATTGGAATGTTCGGGTTAAAATATATTCTGTTAGGGTGTTTCACGTAATCACTATAATCATTTTGAGTTAATCTTACGAAATCCTTCATTAGTCCATATTTTTCTTCAATTTGAGTATTATAAAAATTAGGATAACTATGTACTTTAGGAACTTCACGCTTAAGAAAATCAGACATTAAAAAATCATTAAAAATATCATTTAAATATATTGGAGCTATTTTATCCTCTTCAATTAACTCTTGTAAAATAGGTGTTAATTCCATAGATCGACAAATGTATACATGGTAATCTATAACAGACGAAAAATATAGCTTATTGTGCCTAGTATTAATTACTAGCCTTAACCTCCTTTTTAGAGCATTCCTTATTTTTTTAATGGTTTTTGAAGTCATAGCTTATTTCCTATACCTTACAATAGTTTACATTTCTTATCAATATTGTTAGTATTAAACATATGGAAAAAGATAGAAACATCGAAATAATTGAATTGTCAGAAGAAATACTTAAGAATATTGAATTAGATGAAATACCATTGAGAAATATTCTTTTGAAGTGTGCAAGATTGGCAAGACTGACTGGCGATGTAAATACAATTAATTTATTCAACTACGAATTAAATGGTTATCCAAAAGACGATAAAGGTTTTGTTTTGTATGATGCTTTTGAACTCTCTCGGCAGGCCAATAGGAGATTTAAGCAAAAAGATAAAAATGGCATAGAGAAGGATTTTATTTTTTCGGAAACAGTAGCAGAGCTTGAGGCTGAAATAAGCACTGCTCAATCGCAAATGTCTGTGGCATATGACAGAAACATATCTATCGCATCTTCAAACCCTTCGCAATATGTTTTTAATCCTCCTAATAATTCTCTTGAAAGAGCCGGACTTAAGCAAACTATAACTGAAAAATCAAGAAAATTACAGCTACTTAAAAATGGTTATTATTCATGTGTTTTAACTATCTATTATGAAAGGAGGTTTGAAAATATAATAGAAGATATATTTAAGAAGAAGAAACTTTTAGCTGACGAAAGATTAGCAGAAGAAGTTCCTGATGCAATACAAAAGTTTGTTGCTGTATATGAAAATATTAAATCAAAAAACTCTGAAGATTGGGCTAATGCAGTTCATTCCTGTAGAAGAATAATTAAAGATGTAGCTGATAAATTATATCCAGGATCAGAGGAAGAAATCGATATTGGTAATGGTAAAAAGTTAAAACTAAATGATGAAAACTATATTGCACGTTTAAAGCAGTATATAAAAAATAAAAATAGTAGTGAAAAGTTTAATAAAGTTGTGGGCAGTCATTTAGATTTTATTGGAAACAGAATAGACGCTCTCTATGAATCATCAACTAAAGGCTCTCACAGTATGGTTGAGCAAGAAGAGGCAGAAAGGTATGTGATTTATATTTACCTTTTACTGGCGGACATTCTTAGTTTATAACTAAAAGTAATAAGGAGAATGATAAAATTTTATGGGTCAAAATAATTTTAGAAAAATTACAAAAAAAGAATTTGATCAGATCATTAAAAATGATGAGGGAGACTATTCTGATTTTATTAGTAAAGATGGCTCTGGCACAAGAATACAAGAGAAAATAGTTGAGTTTGCAAATTCTGAGGGCGGCAGCTTGTATATAGGAATCGACGATAAAAATGAAAAAGTTAAAAAAGGTGGCTTTGGTTTTGTAGAAGATGCATCTAAGGTTATTGATGCTGCTTATAGAGATATTGAACCGCGTATAGAAAATTTAGAGCATGAATTTTTAAGTTATAACAATGAAATTATCGCAAAGCTAATAATTCCTTCTAGTACAAGAGTTCATAAAACAGCAAAAGGACAAGTTATTGCAAGAAAAGGAGCAAAAAAAGTAATATTAAAAGGCGAGGATATTAAAATTTTAAAATACAAAAAGGGGATTGATAGATATGAAGACGAGGTAAAGAATATTGATTTTGATTTATTTTTAGATAGTAAATATTTCACTAATTTTTTAAAAATAATTAGTTTTTCTGGAAGTAAAGAAGAATACCTTCAAAGAAATAATTTTTTATATAATAAAAAGCCAAGAATATCAGCAGTTCTTTGTTTTTTAGATTGCCCTCAATCAATTATTAAATCTGGAATAAGAATAATTAGATATGAACATCAGAAGCATTCTAGGAAGTATGCATATAAAAGAGAGAGAGTAAGTGATGATGATTATACAATAGAAGGCCCAGTTGAGATACTTATTAGAGATACGATTAAAAAAATTAATGAAATAATGCCTAAGTATTCTAAATATCCAAAAGAGGCAATCTCAGAAGCATTAGGTAACGCTGTTTTGCATAGAGATTATTATATACAAAACGAAATACAAGTTAAAATATACGACAATCGGATTGAAATTGTTAGTCCCGGAGGTTTTGCAGGAGGAATAACAGCAAAGAATATTTTTACCCATGAAAGATTTTGCCGAAATCCAATATTAGTTAGAAATCTTTTCCTGTTATCTTCTTTGGAAAAAAGCAAGACCAATAGATTAAATCAAAATATTGGAGAGGGGGTAAAAACAATTCAGAATGCTATGAGAAGAGCCGGGTTAGCTGATCCTGAGTTTGAAGAAAAAGATAACGGCGTAATCATTACTTTGAAGCATGCAAACATGGAAAGTTATGAGAATAAGATTCTACAATACTTAAGAAGTAATTCTATTATCGCAAACAAGCAAGCACGAGAAATAACGGGAGAAGAAGATAAAGAAAAAATTAAGAATGTCTTTAAAAAGCTTCTAAAGAGAGGGGATATAGAGGTAGTTGGCAATCCTAAATCTACATCAGAATTTAAATATAAGCTAAAAGATAAGGAGATAAATATTGAAAATAAACAACAGACAATTAAATTTTAGAAGATAATACATACTTCGAATATATAAATAAGAAAGAGTAATATATTCAAAATAAATGATAAAAATATTTTCAATAGATTAACTTCCTAAAAGTTATCGAGTTTAATATAAAATAATTGTAAAAAAATATAAAATAGGCTATATTGAGGATAATCTAAATATATGACAAATAAACAATTCACATCATTAGAAGAGATAACAAGGGCTGGAGAAAAATTTTATCTTGAGGAACTTAAGGATAAAATTGAAGAAAAATACATGGGACAATATGTAGTTATTGATGTTGAAGAGAAAAAATATCAAATAGATTCAGATAGATTAGTTGCTGTTGATAAGGCAAGGAGAGAATATGGGGATAAATTGTTTTATATAGTACAAATTGGAAATAATCAGAGTTCTAATGTGAATTTTAAAGAAAAAAAATATGCTTGGAACTTTTGATAATGATCAGCCAAAGATTGAAATTGAAGTCAAAGGAATTGGTTCTTCAAAAAAACTCGTAGGATTAATTGATTCTGGTTTTAACGGATATCTAACTATTCCTTTTATAGAAGCATTTCCTTTGGGGCTAGTACTGATTGGAATTCAGTCTAGTACCATAGCCGATGGTTCACCATCTTACCATCTTGTTTGTATGGGAGAGGTATGTATTGACGGCAAATGGATACATACAACCATTGATATTCAACCAGCAAATATAATTTTAATAGGTACAAAATTATTGAAAGAATTAAATAAAACATTTGTTCTTGATTGTTCAAAAAGCAAGGTAGAAATAATTGATAGTGCTGATGACGCGATCAAAAAGAAAGAGCAGTAAAAAGATCCGATATATCTGGCTTCAATTTCTTCCAATTAAAAGTTCTGAACTTGTCCACTAGTGGGAGCCAACAACTTTTTTATCGAGGGATCGGTTTCCCGTGATAAAGTAGGAAGTATCGAGAGACCGACTTACTGTCGGTTTCTTTATTTATATAAGTGTTAAAATTATTTTATAAGAAGTAAAATGACCCATAAGATGAATTTAGGCAATGAGCCTTTTGTAAAAATAAAAAATGGAGATAAGATTATAGAGTCAAGATTATTTGATGAAAAGCGTAGCACAGTTAATATTGGAGATAAGATTGAATTTACTTCCAATGAAGATCAAATGAAAAAAATATTAACTGAAGTCGTTGCGTTGTATCGCTATCGATCATTTGAAGAATTATTTTCTGATTTTCCTAGCGAATATTTCGGAGGAAATTCAAAGGAAGAACTTCTTAAGGAGATTGAACAATTTTATTCTAAGGAAGAACAGGAAAAATATGGGGTTATGGGGATAAAAATAAAAAGAACCTAGTTTTTACTAGGTTTTTCGAACTCGAGAACTATAACTCCGAGTCCTTCTTTATCTTTGGGATATATTTGCCTTAGTAGGGCAAAGGTTTCTCCCTTTGATTTTGCATCGGGAACAATTAGTTTCCAATCCTCGATTGCGAGCATGTCTTCGAAGGTTGAATAATTTCGTACCCCAATTACTTTAACTTCCTGATTGCTAACGTGGCATCCAAGCTGAATCCGCTCACCGACTTTGATACGTTTTATTGATTCGTATCCGACGCGAACCTCAAGGGTTTTCTTGCCAGATTGAATCAGGTCAAAATATTTTTGTTTAATTCTCATCATTCTCATTGTTGATTCACCTATGTTTAAGCTCCATTGTTGAGTTATGATATCTAGACGGTATGCAGAAGGCATGGCTGCATTTAGTTTCCATCCCAGTCTTTGCAGGGAAATAACCTCGTCCACGCTTGGATCAATGTGGATATAAAGCTTATGTCCGTATGGAACAAGTTGAAAAGGAATATCAATTAGCAATGCCTCAAAAGCAGATATGTTCTTAGCTATAAGTGGCATGATTTTGATAGGATTTCCTTTTTTTGGAGTTGCTCCTGCCACTCCAATGACTTGTCCGTTTCCATCAAGGGCCACAAAGATTAGCTTATACTTTGCATTGATGTCCTTGGTGTGACGACGCACATAGCCATTAAATAAAGAGGAAACCCAATCACTTGTTATTCCATCGAATGAATTACAGAGGCGATTAAGTAATAATTCCGCAGTTTGCCTTTTCATTTCTTCATCGTTTTCATCAAGAGGAACGACAGAAATATTTATTGAGTCAAAGCTTGTGAGACTTTTTAAGTCATGAAGTGGCTTATAAAGCATAACCTCATTTATGCCACCCTTGTAATGACTTTCTGACTCTCCTGCTCGAATGAATCCTTTGCGAAGGAAAAATTGTAATGCAGAAATGTTTTGTTCGGCTACTGTACAATAAACTTGCCTTGCTCCATGCTCTTTGGCATATGTCTCGACGAAGTTAAGAAGTATAGCTCCGAGTCCCAGTTTTCCCCTGAATTTAGGAGATATTATCAAAGGGCTGATTTTGTATGTCGATTGTCTTTTCCCGACAACATGTATCATTCCTCCCCTGATTCCATCTACCTCAATTATGAACATTCTTTGTTCGAATGAAAAGAACCCTAGATAATCAGTTCCTCCGGAGAGGTGAGCATTTAGAATCCTTTTGGCATGGGCCCGGTGATCTCCTCCGTAATAATCTTCAAGCGCAGATTGCATTAGGTCTTCGACCCAATTAAAATCTTCACTTTCTGCGATACGAATTTTTAAGTTCATTTTATCCCTCTGTTAATCTACCACTTTGATAGGACAAAGCTGCGTAGTTAAAGGTTTTTCAAAGTGCTACATTGTCTTGGCATTAAGCCGCTATTATTAAAACACATTTAAACTAAATTGTAAACCGCGCTTGAATGGGTATACCATAGAGGGTATAATACATAATGTGATTTTATCAAAAATAATCATTAGAAGATTTTTAAGATACTTTCGTAATAAGCATCGTCTTCGTAAACAATTCTGGCAATACTTTGAAATCGAAAAGGATTATAATATTTTAATAAAAAAAGAACATAGGTTAAAATAGTAATAGTACTAATATTAACTATTTAAACAATCCTATGCTCTTCTCTTCAATTATAATGTCATATAAAGAAAATTGCAAAGCCGAAGGTGAAGTCATGACTAAGTTCAAGATAGCGAGAATGTACTTTGCTGGAGGTAAAAGACAGATTGATATTAGTCGTTATCTCTGCTGTCATCAGAACACTGTCAATAACATCATTAAAGCCTGTAAGCAGAGAGGGCCTAGTAGCGAGATATGGAACTACCTAAATGATTCAAGACTACATATTGAGAGTAAGAAGCTTCTTAGACTATTCAGCTTCTTAAAATACGAATCAAGATGTCCAAAAAGTCATAAATTAAGCATTATTAAAGGCAGTGATGTGGAGAAACTAATTATCGACAAATTTGAGACAAAGAATTATGGAGCAAAGAGATTGTTCAAGCATTTACGAAGACAGGGGTATAATCAAGAGATATATTCTTTAGGAAAGATTAAAGGATTGTATAAAAGGAAAGGATTTAAGACTAAGAAAATCAGGAGTGCTAACGGTGAAAGACGATCCCTATATGACTACGATGAGATTGAGGCTTTTGAATTCTTACAGTATGACACTAAAAGCATATTGGATATGCATGCTATCCCAGCTGATATCTATGAGAAATTCCAGAATAATGGACAATTGCCTAAAATACAATGGACCATTGTCGACGCCAAAACAAAGACCAGATTCCTGGCCTGGTCATATCATCGTTCTAGCTTCTTTGGTTTTAAGTTCTTAGAATTCACATTGAATTGGCTAAGAGCTCATGGAGTGCAAGGAAAGATAAACGTTCAAATGGACATGGGATCAGAGTTTTATTCTGGATCAAAAAGAAAACAGGAAGAATGGAATGAATATTTTAAAAGATATGATTGCTATGTTTACGATACTGAAGGGGCTAAATGGAAACAGAATATAGTTGAGAGGTCGCATCGAATCGATGATGAAGAATTCTATTGTCCTAGGGGTGATAGAATTGATACTAAGACAGACTTCATAATCGAAGGACAATTCTGGATTAGATACTACAATCATCGTCCTAGTGAAAGCATTGGCTTAAATGGTATTTCGCCCAAAGAAAAGCTAGAAAAATTAGGAGTGTTGAATGCTGAAAAGATATGTAACTTCCCGTGCTTAATCCTAGAAGATTTCTTCCAATCATTCATGCATTTCTTTGATCTTAGAGATGAACAGGAAATCCCAGGTGAAAAATCACAAAATGTATTGACCCCTTACCAAATTCTCTATAGCCTATTTTAGGCTTCATGCAAGAAAAATAGCGGGGTGCCCCGCTATTCGCTTTATTCAACCACAGTCTCAGGTTCTTTCACTGCTTCTGCCTTCACAGTCTCTGGTTCTTTCACTATCTCTGCTTTACAAAGGAATGCTTTCTCATCACAATCCTCCCCAGCCCCTGAAAATCCACTATTGTCAACACAATAATATGTACCATCTCCGAACTTCTTCATCGCACAGAATTTCTCTTTCGAAGTCTTAATTATTATCACATTAACATCCTCATTATTATTAATGTCCTTAACAAGAGCTATACCTTTCTGTGAACTAACCACCCCTAAATAAGTTCCCTTATTTTTCTTCTGATCCTCTAATAAGACCTTAAGCTGATTAATCAAATCTTTTTTCTCTGCATGTATATCAGCCGGATCAGTTGTTGGCTGCACCACTGGAGCTACTGGCTCTACAGGAATTACTGGAGTCTCAACTGGAGCCGAAGGAACATCAACCGACACGATATTGCCACCCTGGACACACTTCGCTTCCCCCTTATTACATTCCCCTACCCCCACAAAGCTTGACGAATCAATACACCAACTATTAGATTCATTAACTAATCGCTTACTTAAACAATACTTTTCACTAGCATTAGCAAAGACTGCCGCATTTCCTCCCCACTTATTAATATCTTCATTAATCACCCTATTCATATCATTCGAAAACTCCAATCCATTATAATTACCATTATCCGTCTTAAACTTCTCAGCAATCACTCTTGCCTGCTCCATAGCTGACCTAATTTCATTATCATCAAAACTCCCTGTTTGTTCTGGTACTGCTAAAGTCAACCACATCCCCAACAACTCCTCAGCTTCAATATGTCCATCAGGCGGAACAATGGCAATAATGTCATTATGATTATCAATTTCTAATACCATAGTTACTGCAAGATCTCCAAACTCTGCCACATCAGAATAAGAAACATTTACCTTATATAGATTGCTATCCATAACTCCTGTCCAAACCACTATATCCATCTTAGCTAAATATTGATCAAATTGCTCATCATAAGACTCATTAAACTCCTTAATTGTCTCTTCTTCCACTCCTTGAGTCTTAAACTCCTCTAACATTGACTCTTTCAACAATTGCTTGTCAAAAGTAATCCTTGTCTTAAAGCAATAAGTATCTTCAGCATTTTCAATACCTATTAGACTAAAATTAATTCCCTTAGCACTAGAATTATTATTACCGCCATCACTACTGGTAATCATCTCTGAAATAGTTTTCTCCCCGTCTACTGGCTTTAATACCCTAATCCATTTCCCAAAATATTCCTTCACTTCTGGAGTAATCTTATCAGCCTCCGGTATTGATACATCTTTGATGTTCAAATAAAAACTATTATTATAAAGCTTCTGCCCGAAAGATATTGCATAGTTCTTTTCATCACTTACCGTACTCAAAGTCAATGAAGAATCAAGCATCTTATCAGTCTCATCCTTAAAATCAAATCTTCCCTCCATTTCAATACCTACATTCAAAGGATTCGCCAGTATCTTCTCTATATCTTCCCCTCCCATCAAAGAAACATTTTTTAGTGCATCTTCTTTTGCCTTTTCAGACAATGAAAGATTTACAGTCAACTTCCCTGCAAAATCTGCTGCATTAATATTTCTTAAATTCTGCATTACCTTTGCAGCTACTTTTTCAGGAGCAAAATAATTAAAATAAGCAAATGCCGAACCGCCAGCTAAAACTAACATAATTACCAAGAAAATTATCAACCCTATTGGTGATGATTTCTTCTTCTTAGGTCCGATTGCCTGTTCTTGAGCCCCTGGTTGAGGATTAATAATTGCTCCAGCATCTTTAGATGGATCTACTTCCTTACTTACTGCCTCTTTTACCACCCTAGGACCTGGATCAACTTTAGTCACATTGATTGCAATCGCTTTCTTAGGTTCTACAGCCCCATTCTCCTGAACTGCTCCTGTATCAATAAGATATTTATCTTTAGGCTGATTCACAGGTTCTGTTTCTTCAATTAATATAGAAGACATTGTCAAAGCATCAGCAGGTATCTGATCAGTAATAGCAGGATTAGCACTTTCTTGAGGGCCCACCTCTTTAAATACCACATCATCCACTGAAATATCAGAAACTTTTTCTCTATCCTCAGGATTAATACCGATAAATATCCCCTCTTCAACCTTCTCCACAGAAGCTATTGCTTCTGGCTGACTTATGGACATCAGATTCAAATCAGGTCGATCTGAACGAATAGTCTCATATGCTTCGTTCAATATATCGATTGTCCACCCATTAGCCAGTAAATCTTGTTTGACCTTCTCCCAATCCTGTCCATGAGTCAATTGATAAATTATATAATCAAGTAATTCCTTGGTTATCATTTTTGTTTAGGTAGTTATTTTATAATCAATATTTGATATCCATTCAATTTTACCACACTTTTCTAAAAATACAAATAAAAAAACCTTTTCTAAAAAAGGTTATTTACAGACTATGTCATATATCGATAGATATAGTTCATAGAGTGATACTTGCAGGTACTCAGGAATTTCTTTTCCTTTGTTGCTTCTTGCCCAATCTCTCAATACTTGTTTATCAAGGCTTTTCTGAGGCTGCCCAGGGTAATACTCATCTTTAAGCCAGAATCTGGAAGAATCAGGAGTCAATACTTCATCTATCAGACATAATTCAAAACCTCCCCGACTTTCATTCTTCACTAACCCGAATTCGAATTTCGTATCAGCAATAATAATTCCTTTTCCCGTCATCAATCGATGAGCCATGGAATATATTTCCAAACTAACCGATAAAATCTTTTCACGAAGTATCTCCGCATTGGCATAATTAGTCTCATCAAAGCTTATGCCTTTCTCTTCCATCCAGTCCTCTAAAATGAAGACCATATCATGAAAAGTAATCGGCAAATCATGCCCTTCCTCTGCCTTCGTAGTCGGCGTGAATATGGGCTCTGGTAACTTCTCAGACTCCAGTAATCCTCCAGGAAGAAAATTATCAAGATAGATTCCCCCTTCACGGGACTTCTCCTGATACTCAGACCAAAGAGATCCAGCTATATATCCCCTGACAATACATTCAATTGGTAATGCCTCTGCCTTTCTTACCAGGTTCAGCCTACCAATATAATGCTTTGAATTCTTCACTCCTAATAACTCAGTACAATGCCTATGATTTCCAGAAAAATGATCTGTCTTAATAATAAAAGCCTTTTCTACCTGGTCTTTCCAGTAATTCGATATCTTGTTCAGAGCTACTCCCCTATTAGGAATCTTCCCTATCACTTCATCAAACACTGATACCGCATCCGTAGTCATGATACACAGAAGATCATCCCTATCAGGGACAGAGTACACATTTCTGACTTTGCCTTTCTTCAAAGGTTTATGCTTGCTTAAACTCATAACATCCTACCTCTTGCCTTTTAAGGTACAAAAGCACTTCTACTTATAACACATATCTTGATTTTGTAAATAAAAATCTGCTTCTTAAGCAGATTTCCTATTCATCTTTTCATCAGCAATACTATTCAATATCTTTTTCAACCCTTCTATTGAGTCATAATCATATATAGAAATTGCCGAAACTCTATTATTATGCTTCATTAATGCTCTCTTCTTCTTTTCTATCTCCTCCTTACTTGTAGCGTCACTTCTACTAATAAAAATATATTCTTCTTTTGCTAGTAACTCCTTTTTGTACTTCCCTAACTCCTTCCTAATAGTCTTGTAATCTGTCACTGGAGTAGGCGAATCAGCTGCAATAAAATGGAATAATATCTTTGTCCTCTCTACATGTTTCAAAAACTTTATCCCTAGTCCCTTACCAGAAGAAGCTCCTTCAATCAAACCAGGTATATCTGCTAATATCAAATCATAATAAACACCTAAACTAGGCTCCAAAGTCGTAAAAGGATAATTAGCTACCTTAGGATTAGCATTAGTTAATTCCTTCAGCAAACTTGACTTACCCACATTAGGCAGGCCAACAAACCCTACATCTGCCATCATCTTTAATTCTAATCTCACCTCTAATTCCTCACCTTTTAGTCCTGGCTGAGACTGTTCTGGGCTAGTGTTCCTAGAGGATCGAAACAAAAAATTCCCCTTACCTCCTTTCCCTCCTTTTGCAATCAATACAGGCTCTCCCACTTCAACTACTTCTATATCAATACCCTTAATTAAGTCATGGACAATAGTTCCTACTGGAACCATTAGATTGATATCCTTTCCACTGGATCCATCCACAAACTGCCCCCTTCCATCATGACCATTCTCAGCTTCCACGACTTTCTTAAACCTAAATTGCTGCAAAGCATCTAATTCAGAAACTCCCACGAGGTAAACACTTCCCCCTGTCCCACCAGAACCTCCAGTAGGTCCTAAATTATTCTTAGTCTTATTAAAAGCTACAGACCCTGCCCCTCCATCTCCAGCCTTTACCCTTATTGTAACATCATCTATCAACATATTGTTTTATTTCTCCTTAAATCTTATATACTTCTTACTCTTCAAATCGTCTGGCATATACTCCTGCTCCTCCTGATAATCATGATCAGGACTATACTTATACCCTTTCCCATAACCTATTTCCCTCATTAAGTCAGTAGGAGCATTCCTAAGATGCAATGGAACAGGTAAATTACCTAAATTCTTCGCATCTTCATAAGCTTCTCCATATGCCTTATAAATAGCATTAGACTTCTCGCACTTAGCTAAATAAACCACTAACTGCGCTAAAATTACTCCACATTCTGGATACCCAATAAAATGACAAGCATGATAGCCAGCTACAGCCTGCTCTAATGCTCTTGAATTAGCTAATCCAATATCTTCGCTCGCAAATCTAACGAGCCTCCTTGCTATATACAAAGGATCCTCTCCCCCATCTACCATTCTAGCTAACCAATAAAGAGCAGCATCAGCATCAGACCCCCTTAAAGACTTATGCAAAGCTGATATCAAATTATAATGCTCTTCTCCATCCTTATCATAAAGAATATTTATCCTCTGCAACGCCTCTTTGACGATCTCCTTCGTTACTTCTATTTCTTTCTCTGGATTATCAATATCCAAATTAGGATTAACTGAATATTCTAATATATTCAAAGCTGATCTTGCATCTCCATTAGCAATCCCAGCAATCGTATTAATTAACTCTTCATCAATCTTAATAATATAATCACCATAACCCCTTTCTTTATCTTCCAAAGCTCTCTTCACTATTCCCGCTATATCTTCCGTCTTCAACCTCTCAAAAACAAACACTCTACATCTTGAAAGCACAGCACTCCTTACTTCAAAACTAGGATTCTCTGTCGTCGCCCCTATAAGAATTATCGTTCCATTCTCTATATGAGGTAATAAACCGTCCTGCTGAGCCTTATTCCACCTATGTATTTCATCAATAAACAATATTGTCTTCTTTCCAACCATCTGATTACCCTTCGCCCTATCAATTACAGCCCTAAGATCCTTAACTCCACTAGAAACAGCACTCATCTTTACAAAATCAGACTTTGTTTGCTTGGCAATCACCCTAGCTAAAGTAGTCTTACCTGTTCCTGGAGGCCCCCAGAATATCATCGAAGGAAGAGCATCATTCTCAATCGCCTTTCTCAAAAGTTTACCTTCTCCAATAATACCAAATTGACCAAAAAAATCATCGAATGTTTCCGGTCTCATCCTATCAGGCAATGGCCTATTCCTGTAGTCTTCAAATAATGACATACTCTTTACTGGTATTATTATTTATTTTACAATAAAAAGCAAGGAAAATTATTATCTCAATTACCCAAAACAACATATTACCTGTGGCAATAAGTTCTTATCTCTCAGAAAAACCCATCTTTACCAGATTACCAGACCATTATCTGGCACAGCGGAAGCTGAGGGTCGTGTGGGTGTGCGAAGGGAGGTAGTTCAAAATCGCTGTAAAGAGTCCTGAGACGAGCCCATGGCTCGAATTACCGCCACGGAACAGCCCATTACCTGTAGTAGTACACCCATAATATTTTCCAGCGTTCCCCGTTGAGGTGTATAAAGGGTTTGGGCCGGCTGCACTCCTTTCGTAATCATCAAGATTAGTATCACTCCACTCTCTCCAACCACTACTACTATGCCAATTCCCTTCCCCAGAACCTTGAGTACAAATATCACTGTTCCATTCCCACACGTTACCAGCTAAATCCCAGATTGTTTTCCCATTAGCAAGATTATGAGTTCTTTTGAGAGAGAAATTATCAGGCAATACACAGGATCCTACTTGATTTGCCCCAGTATTACATTCATCACTTGATAATCCTGTTGTAGGAGCTACGGCAGTATTAGTAAATCCATCAGAAGCATAAGTGGTACTAGCTGAGTATCCTCTAGAAAGCACTCCATTTCCTACCTCATTATTGCTCCAATTGGAAGGTTGAGCAGCGATATGTCTAGCTAAAGAAGTCCATTCAGTATTAGTAATGAGGTGATATCCAGAACCTAAGGACTGGCATTCAGCAATAGCATCAGTCTGAGATATATTCACCCAAGGAGTACCAGCAGTTCGAGATTCAGGAACAAAAGAAGAAGAATAAGTTTGGTTTCCGTCATTATTGCCTTGTATCTTAGCTTCATACTTCATAATATAGAAGCCAAGACCAGTATCTATCCATCCAGTCTTGGTAGCATTACATAAAGCATTGTTTCCCATGTTCTCTCCTGTACATGTCCAAGTGTAAGGAACGCCATCTCCTCCTACTTCACTAGCAGTTCCAGAAGAACAGAGGTTAGTTGTAGGAATAGTATCATGTTCATTATTAGCAGATGAGCCACAAGCTCCGTCTACTCTCTTAGTAGCAGAACAAGAAACAGTAGTAGTACCTACGCAGTCCCAGGACCAAGGTCCTGTGCCTGAAACAATACTAGGTTCACCAATAGTACATAGTCCAGTAGTAGGAATATCATAACTACTACTGTTATGAGCTGATCCACATAC
>Ga0265297_10005872_pt1 | contig 18301 bp, 23 predicted proteins | sample Munlanlwell13791_FD_192502 | JGI IMG/M metagenome (GOLD analysis project Ga0265297, IMG submission 192502) | Leachate microbial communities from a municipal landfill in Southern Ontario, Canada - Leachate well 137-91 | ecosystem: Engineered > Solid waste > Landfill > Unclassified | place...
AATATTTTAATTAAAGCGCGCTGATTGCGGATTAAACCATTATCCTGTAAAAACTGAGGAGTAATTAGGGTTTCTTTTATCGAACTTAAATCTTCCAGGTTGACAATCTGGTATGATTTCCTGAAATTACTTACAAATCCGCGCTTAGGCATCCTGCGGATAAGCGGAGACTGCCCTCCTTCAAAACCTAAATAAAAGTGCCTGCCAGCCCGCGAAGTTTGTCCCTTGCTTCCGCGGGTAGATGTCTTACCATGCCCTGATTTAGGGCCGCGGCCCAGGTATTTTCTTTTCTTATGCGAACCAAACGGCCGTTTCAAATTATGCAAGGCGACCGAACTTACCACGATCTTTTCTTCTGTCTTTTCTAAAACCGGTTTATTGGCCGCCTGCTTTTTAACCGCCGTTTTCTTAACCGTCTTAACTTTATCGCTAATCTTTTTTTCTTTCATTTTATCTTTTACTCTTTGAGGCTCCTTAGCCCTTGCATAGTAGCCTTGATTACATTGATTGGGTTATTTGATTTTAAACATTTTGTAAGTATGTCCTTGATCCCGGCGGCTTCGCAAATCGCCCGCACAGGCCCTGCGGCAATAACACCTGTTCCTTCCGAAGCCGGCTTAAGCATAACGCTTGCCGCGCCAAATTTACCGACTATCCCGTGAGGAATGGTTGCCCCTTCCATCGGAATCTTAAACAGGCTTTTCTTGGCTTTAGTCAAAGATTTACGGATGGCCTCGGCAACTTCATTGGCCTTATCCAGGGCAAAACCAACCCTGCCCTTGCTGTCCCCTACTACCACCAAGGCGCTAAAATGCAGCTTCTTGCCGCCTTTAGTTACCTTAGTAACCCTGTTTATACTAATTACCTTTTCAATCAAATCCGACTGCTGAGCAATATTCAATTCACGCATAATTTAAAACTCCATTCCGCCTTTTCTTAACGCCTCGGCAAAAGATTTAATCCTGCCGTGATAAAGATACCCTGCCCGGTCAAAAATCACCTTGCCGAACCCTTTTTCCTTCGCTGTTTTAGCGAATAACTCCCCGAAGGCCACAGATGATTTAAGGTTTCCGGCGGAGGGAAAATTCTGTTTCAGCGCCTTATCCTTAGTTGAGAGTGAAAACAAAACTTTAGCGCTCGTATCATCCAGGATTTGCGCGGAGATATTCTTTAAAGAACGGTGCACAACAAGGCGCGGTTTCTCAGGGGTGCCGGACATCTTCATTTTTATTCTTTTGTGCCTCTTTAATCTTAATTCTTCTTTTTTTCTCATTTTATTTTCCCGTTGCCTGCGCCTTTCCTACTTTCTTTTTAACATGTTCCCCTAAATAACGTATACCCTTGCCTTTATAAGGCTCGGGAGGATAAATCGAACGAATTTCAGCGGCTATCTTTCCGATAAGCTCCTTATCGGCGCTTCTCAAGATTACCTGTGTCGGCTTAGGAGTCTCGATTTTAAGCCCGGCGGGAATTGAGAGATTAACCGGATGGGAAAAACCTAAAGCCATATTCAGCTTGTCTCCGGCTACCGCGGCTTTAAAACCTACCCCAATAATCTCAAGTTCTTTAACGTAACCTTCGGTTACCCCTTTAATCATGTTAATAATCAAAGCGCGGAAAAGCCCGTGCATGGATTTATCAACCTTTGTATCAGATACCCTTTTTACAAAAAGCTGATTATCAGTTATCTCTATGCTGATTCGATCCGATAACGGACGGCTAAGCTTTCCTTTTGGGCCCTCAACAAACACCGAACCTTCTTTAACTTCGATTTTAACTTCCTTTGGGACTACTACCAGTTTCTTTCCGATTCTAGACATTTATTTTCCTTTACTTGCCAGAGTATGCCGGCCGCTTTCTTTTTAAAACCGAATGTTACCAGATATAACCGATGACTTCCCCGCCGATTCCCTGTTCCCGGGCCTGTTTATCGGTAAGCACGCCTTTAGATGTAGAAATAATCGCTACTCCCCTGCCGCGCAAAACCGAAGGGACCTTTTTCCCGGGAACATAGACTCTTAACCCGGGCTTAGAAATACGCTTAAGGTTACGGATAGCTGATTTTCCCGCTGTATACTTCAAATAAACCCTGACCATACCCTGCTTTTTATCCTCAATCAATTTAAAATTATCGATATATTCGTTGTCTTTAAGGATAGCTATGATTGACTTTATATTATTGGATGCCGGCAAATCCACAACATCCCTTTTAAGAATCACGGCATTGCGTATAATCGTGAAAACATCTGCAATTAAATCTGATCTTGACATTTAACCCCCAATTTTTTATTAATTACCAGCTGGCCTTTTTCACGCCGGGGATAAGCCCCTGCCAAGCCAGCTCCCTGAAACAAATCCGGCAAAGTTCGAACCTTCTTAAATAACCATTGCTCCTTCCGCAAATCGAACAACGGTTGTATTTACGGGTGGAGAATTTTGCCGGCCTTTTCCATCTAGCGATTTGAGAATTCTTTGCCATTATTATTCCTTATCCTTAAAGGGCATCCCGAAATATTTCAACAACGCCCTTGCCTGATCCATGCTCTTGGCATTTTTAATCACGAAAGTAATATCCATACCTTGTGTACGGGTAATCCTGTCATATTCAATTTCCGGGAATATTATCTGCTCGCTCAAGCCTAAGGTATAATTATTGCCTTTATCGAAAGAGTCCCGGGAAACACCGCGGAAATCACGGATACGCGGAAGCGCGATATTCAACAGGCGGTCCATAAACTCATACATCATTGCTTTTCTTAAAGTTACCTTCACCCCGACTGCCTGGCCCTGCCTGACTTTAAAATTGGCAATTGCTTTCTTTGCCCTGCGGATAATCGGCTTCTGTCCGGTAATATTAGCCAGTTCCTCGGCGGCCTTTTCCAGGATCTTGATATCCTGGGTGCCTTCCCCAATACCCATATTCACCACGACCTTAACTACCGCAGGCACAGCCATTTTGTTTTTAATCTTGAAATCCTGCATTAGTTTTGGCGCGATTTCACTTCTGTATTTTTCCAATAATCTCGGTGTCATCTTTTCCTTTATATATTCCTTGTTATCCTACATTCTACCTACTATATACTATATTCTGCTTTTACAACGCCCCTTTACAGCTCTTACAAAATCTGGATTTTGTGCCGTCTTTTAATGTCATTACGCCTGCGCGGCTGGCTTTAGAACAATGCTTGCAAAAGAGCATTAAATTAGAGATGCTTAACGGCATTTCGATTGAAACTATCCCGCCTTTTTGATCCTGGCGGCTCTGACGCTTGTGTTTCTTGGCCAAATTCAATCCTTCAACCAGTGCCCGGGCGCCATCCTCAATCACATTAATTACCTTGCCCTGTTTACCCTTGTCCTTGCCTTTAATTACCTGGACGATATCATTCTTCTTGATTTTTTGCATTAAATTACCTCTGGCGCTAAAGAAATTATTTTATTAAAGTTTTTATCTCTTAACTCGCGGGCAACCGGGCCGAATACGCGGGTTCCCCTGGGATTATTCTTTTCGTCGATAATCACTATGGCGTTACGGTCAAAACGTAAAATTGAGCCATCTACCCTTCTTATGTCGTGCTTAGTCCGCACAATCACAGCCCGGGCCTTCTCGCCTTTCTTTACAGCCGCCCCGGGTATGGACTCTTTAATGTTTACATTAATCACATCCCCGATCTCAGCATTGAAGCTTCCTTTTTTGCCTAAGGTAGCAATCATCGCAGCCCGGCGGGCTCCGGTATTATCCGCAACATCCAGAATAGAACGTAACTGAATCATTATACAATCTCCTCGGGAGCAATCTCTACTTTTTGAAATTTCTTTACCACTTCCTTAACGATAAAGCACTTATCTTTTGACAACGGGCGGCACTCAACAATCCTTACCGTATCCCCCAGCTTAGCAATCCCCTTTTCGTCATGAGCCTTGAATTTATTATGCATCTTCATGGTCTTGGAATATTTCTTGTTCCTGCCCAAATGCATAGTCCTGACTACTACCGTTTTTTGCATCTTATCACTAACCACCACCCCGGTAAATTCTTTTTGCTTACCCATCTTATTTATCTTTCTTCTGGTTTAAGATTGTCCTGATCCGGGCGATATCTTGCCTGATCAAGCCAAACTTGTGCGGCTTCTCTACACTGCCTGTATAACGTTGAATATTCAATTTAGCCAACTCATCATACAAAGCCTTCTCTTTCAGCAACAACTCATCTTTCGATAAATTCAGTAAATCCTGTGTTTTCACCCAGCTCTTCCTTTCTTACTTAAAAACCCATGCCCGGAAGGGCTGGGTCATATTATTTATGAGCCCTGGTTATAAACTTAGTACGCAGTGGAATCTTAAAGGCAGCCATGCGAAAACAGGCCTTAGCGTATTCCTCGGGAATTCCACCTAACTCAAAAAGTATACGGCCTCTTTTGACTACGCAAACCCAATGATCCAGATCCCCTTTACCCTTACCCATGCGGACTTCTGCCGGTTTCTTGGTGATGGATTTATCCGGGAAAATCCTAATCCATAATTTCCCGCCTTTATGCAGCTGACGGGCCAAGATAACGCGCACCGCTTCAATCTGCGTATTCTTAATCCATCCGTTTTCCAATGACTTCAAACCAAATTCACCAAAAGACAATGACGCTCCGGTGGTAGCTATCCCGCGCCTCTGGCCTTTTTGTAATTTACGATATTTAACCCTCTTGGGCATTAAAACCATTCGAGCTCCTTTAATCTTTTATCTGGCGAAGTCCTGCCGAGACTACGAGGCAGGATTATTCTCTATTTTATCTTTGTGGCCTAAATTGTTCTTTTGACTGCTGTCCGGCTGTCTTCGTTTCTTCCTGTATAAACTGCTTTCCCAGGACATCACCTTTATAAATCCAGACTTTGACCCCGATTAAACCGTATGTTGTAAGGGCTTCGGCAAAACCATAATCAATATCCGCGCGCAAGGTCTGCAGCGGAACTGAGCCAATTTTGTAGGTTTCCCGGCGGCCCATCTCTGCCCCGTTAAGGCGGCCAGAACAACTTACCCTTATCCCCTTTACCCCGCAAGCAATAGACTGCTCCATCGCCCGCTTTACCGCCCGACGGAAAGCAATTCTCTTTTCCTGCTGTAAGGCGATATTCTCAGCCACTAATTGCGCATCCCATGCGGGATTATTTATTTCATGTATATCTATAGAAAGTTCATTCTTGACCATACCGTTCAAATCCGAACGCAGGCGTTCGATATCCGAACCGTGGCGTCCGATAATAATACCCGGACGGGCCGAGAAGATGCGGATCTTGATTTTCTCCGCTAACCTTTCAATAACGATCTTTGAAATCGCCGCCTGCTTAAATTTCGTCTTAATGAACTTCCTGATCTTTACATCCTGCTGAATAAACAGCGGGAAATCCTTAGCTTTAGCAAACCAACGCGAATGCCACTGCCTTATAAAACCGAGCCTTAATGCCAAAGGGCTTACCTTATGACCCATAATAAATTATTCTCCAGGTTTTAAATCTAATTCAATTTTTATATGCGCGGTACGTTTTACTATCGAAGCAGCCCGGCCAAAAGCAGCAGCCTTAAACCTCTTCCACATCGGCCCGGGGTTACAAACAATCTTGGAAACATATAATTTCTCTACTCCAAAACCCTTGACCTTGGCGTTGGCGATCGCGGATTTTAATATCTTGATCAAATATTCCTTAGGCCTTTTGTTTAAATGCAGCAGGATGCTTACCGCCTCACTGGCATCTTTGCCACGGATAAGGTCCATAACCAACCGGACCTTGCTTGGCGAAACCCTTAGGAATTTTCCTTCAGCTTTAGCTATCATTTCTTGCCTTTCCCTGCATTCTACCTACTATCTACTACCTACTGATTTTACGTCTTCTCCAAAGCCTTCTTGGCTTTTATACCACCATGTTTTCTGAATATTCTTGAGGGTGAAAACTCCCCTAACTTATGGCCAACCATATTCTCGGTTACAAAAACCGGATTATGCCGCCTGCCGTCATAAACCGCAAAGGTCAAGCCCACGAAATCAGGGATAATAGTTGAACGACGGCTCCAGGTTTTAATTGCCTGGCGATCCCCGCTCTTGGTGTGCTTTTCAATCTTCTTTAGCAAACTCTCCTCAACATATGGACCTTTTTTCAATGAACGCGGCATAATTATGGTTTCCTTCTCTTTATGATAAATTTGTTAGAATACTTATTGCGGTTTCTTGTCCTGTAACCTTTAGTAGGTTTACCCCAGGGGGTAACCGGATGAGGATTACCCTGTCCCGACTTACCTTCACCACCGCCATGCGGATGGTCAACAGGATTCATTACCACGCCTCTTACTGATGGCCTGATTCCCAGCCAGCGGTTTTTTCCTGCTTTACCTAAAATCAACGATTCATGCTCTATGTTGCCAATCTGACCGATAGTCGCATGGCAATCCAAGCTTACTAACCTTACTTCACCGGAAGGAAGCCGAATATGGGCAAAATCACCTTCTTTTGCCATAATCTGCGCGCTGGTCCCGGCCCCGCGGACAATCTGGCCGCCCTTGCCTTTAAATAGTTCTATATTGTGGATCAATGTGCCGGATGGTATATTGCGGATAAGCAGGCAGTTACCAACCTTGATCTCCATATCTTTCTGATTGCTGGAAATAATCATACTGCCAACATTAAGCCCGAGCGGAGCAATAATATATCGCTTCTCTTTATTCGGATACTCCACCAGAGCGATTCTGGCTGAACGGTTAGGGTCATACTCAATACCCAAAACTTTAGCCGGCTGATCATATATATCACGCTTGAAATCAACTATACGCAACATCCTCTTATGCCCGCCGCCAATGTGCCTGGTAGTTATGCGGCCGTAAGAATTTCTCCCGCCGGTTTTTTTAAGCGGCATAAGCAATGAACGCTCGGGCTTATCCTTGGTAATCTCGGTAAAGTCCGGCCCGCTCATATGTCTTCTTGAAGGTGTTGTCGGTTTAAATTTTATTATTCCCATATTTTTGTCTTTGGTTTTCCCTATATTCTACATACTATATACTACCTACTGCCTTTTGCTATCTACTGAATTTCTATCTTCTGTCCGGCTGCCAAAGTAACTACAGCCTTCTTGGTATCCGGTGTCCGGCCTAACTGATGCCGGACCCTCTTTAATTTACCCGCGGACATAAAAGTATTTACATTCTTTACCTTTACCTTATAAGCCTGCTCAACAGCCTTCTTTATTTGTATTTTATTAGCGGAATTAACTACCAAAAAAAGGTATTTTCCTGCCGGCTGATAAGCGCTGGATTTTTCCGTAGTCAATAAGGCTTTAATTATTATCTGAGTATTACTCATTACTTTAACCTTTCAGTCAAATCGCTTAAACCAGCCCTGGTAATCAGCAGCCTCTGGTTATTCATTACCTCATAAGCGTGGCAATCCTTAGCTAAATCCACGGTTAAGAAACTGATATTCTTTAAGGCTTTTTTTAAATCAGCGTCTAATTTATGGGTCAAAAATAAAACCTTCTTTTCTTTTTTGATTTTAGGTGAAAATAATTTAAGATTAGTTAATATCTTTACAGCCAGTTTTGTTTTCGCAGACTCAACCTTAAATTCATCCAGGACTATAAAATTATTTTCCTTCAACCTGGTATTTAAACTGGTTTTTAAGGCAAGTGCCTTGATCTTTTGCGGGATTTCATAAGAAAAATCGCGCGGATGCGGGCCAAAAACTACGCCGCCGTGCCTCCAAAGAGGAGAACGCGTAGAACCTACGCGGGCCCGGCCCGTGCCCTTCTGTTTCCATGGTTTCTTGCCGCCTCCGGAGACCTCGCCGCGGGTCTTGGTCGCAGCCAAGCCCTTTCTCTGGTTAGCTTTATAAGCCTCAATGGCCTGATGCAGGCAATCGGTGTTCTGAGAGCCGTCAAAGATATCAGCATTAAGTTTTATCGTATCAACTTCCTTGCCTTCGCTATTATATACAGGTAAAGTAAACATATTATTTCTTCACTGCTGCTTTCTTGTGAGCCTTTTTCTTGGCCTTAGTAATCACCAAATAACCATTCTTATGCCCGGGGACTGCGCCTTCGATTAAAAGAATGTTATTTGCTAAATCCACCTTAATAACTTTCAGGTTTTGAATTGTAACCTTAACATTGCCCATATGGCCGGGCATATGATGGCCGCGAAACACTCTGCCGGGAGTAGTGCTTGAGCCGATAGATCCGACCCTGCGGTGTGAAGTTGAACCATGAGTTCTGGGTCCGCCCTTCCAATGCCAGCGTTTCATGCCACCCGCAAAACCTTTGCCGATAGAAATGCCGCTGACATCCACAAAATCACCTTCACTAAAAAGATCAACCTTAAGCTCATCTCCAACCTTATATTCAACATTAGCCTCTTTTGAAAGCTCTTTAATCACCTTACGCACAGGTATGTTCAATTTCTTAAACAATCCAGTCTGGGGCTTCTTGATTTTTTTCTCGGGCACCGTTTCAAAACCCAATTGAACATTCTTATCCCCGACCATTAAAACGGGGCAAGGGCCAGCCTGAACAGCCGTAACACCAACCTGGCTATTATCCGCCGCAAACACCTGGGTCATTCCAATTTTCTTGCCAATCAAACCTATCATTTTCTTTTTTCCGTTTTTGATTTATTACTTGATCTCTACATCCACACCTGCGGGCAAATTCAATTTCCTTAATGAATCGATGGTCTTAGCTGTGGGTTCAAAGATGTCAATAAGGCGCTTATGGGTAGATAAATCAAACTGTTCACGAGACTTCTTGTCAACATGCGGAGAACGCAGTACCGTATAAATCTCACGTTTAGTGGGCAGCGGCACGGGGCCGGAAATCTTGGCCCCGGTACGCTTAACAGTATCCACGATCTCTATTACTGCCTGATCCAAAAGCCGATGATCATAGGCTTTTAGTTTAATGCGAATCTTCTGAGTATTCATTAGTTATGCAATAATCTCCGTAACTACGCCTGCACCCACGGTGTGTCCACCTTCGCGGATGGCAAAACGTGATTCCTTCTCCATGGCGATAGGGGTAATCAATTCTACCTCCAAAACCACATTATCACCAGGCATAACCATTTCTACCCCAGCAGGCAGAGCTGCTGAACCGGTAACATCGGTAGTACGGAAATAAAACTGCGGCCTGTATCCCTTAAAGAATGGAGTATGTCTTCCGCCTTCTTCTTTGGTCAGGATATAAACCTGAGCCTTGAATTTCGTATGCGGCAGAATAGACTTGGGAGCGGCAATAACCATCCCGCGCTCAATATCATTTTTTTCCACGCCTCTTAAAAGCAAACCGACATTGTCTCCGGCATGGCCCTCATCGAGTAATTTACGGAACATTTCGATTCCGGTAACTACCGACTTCTTGGCTTCAGGCCTAAGGCCGATAATTTCAACTTCTTCGCCAACTTTTACCTTCCCGCGTTCGATTCTTCCTGTGCCAACGGTACCTCTACCTTCAATACTAAAAACATCCTCCACTGCCATAAGTAACGGCTTATCTAATTCTCTGGGAGGAAGCGGGATAAACTCGTCAACCGCTTTCATTAAATCCAAAATCGGCTTGGCATCCGGACTGGCTGGATCAGCCGCCGCATAAGCTTTATTTGCGCTACCGCGGATAATCGGAGTTTTGTCCCCGGGATACCCGTATTTAGTCAAAAGCTCCCTGATCTCCATTTCCACTAGATCAAGAAGCTCTTTGTCATCTACCAAATCAACCTTATTCATAAACACAACCATAGCCGGAACATTAACCTGACGAGCTAAAAGAATATGCTCTCTGGTCTGAGGCATAGGGCCGTCAGCTGCTGAAACTACCAGGATTGCCCCGTCCATCTGGGCGGCTCCGGTAATCATGTTCTTGATGTAATCTGCGTGTCCCGGGCAATCAATGTGCGCATAATGACGGGCATCTGTTTCATATTCGACATGGGCTACTGAAATGGTAACTACCTTTGTGTCATCCCTGACTGTCCCGCCTTTAGCGATATCCGCATAATCTCTATGCGCGGCTTTACCAAGCTTTGATAAAACATTACAAATGGCAGCAGTTAGCGTAGTCTTACCATGGTCAATGTGCCCGATTGTTCCGATATTTACATGCGGTTTACTTCTTACGAATTTCTCTTTAGCCATTTCTTAGCCCTCCTGTTTTTTTAAAAAGTTTTTCTTGCGGTTGTATTCACTGATCCTGAAACTATTTTTTCCGCTACATGCGCAGGAACCTCGCTGTAAAAGGAAGGTTCCATTGTATACGATGCACGCCCCTGTGTCAAGGATCTTGTTACAGTTGCGTAATTAAAAACTTCAGACAGCGGAACGTTGGCTCGGATAGTGCGTAAATTCAATCTCTGCCCGAGAGCGATAATTTTGGCGCGCCGTGAGGAAAGATCGCCGATGATCTGGCCCATGAACTCCTCGGGAACAGTTACTTCAATATCCATAATCGGTTCCAATAAAACCGGATGCGCTTTTCTCATCCCGTCCTGAAAAGCAATGGAACCGGCCATTTTAAATGCCAACTCCGAAGAATCAACTTCATGAAATGATCCGTCAACTAATACAACATTAATATCCGTAACAGGGTAGCCGGCTAAAACTCCGTTTTTTGCCGCACCCATAATCCCTTGTTTTACCGCGGGAATAAATTCACGCGGGATCGCGCCGCTTTTAATTTTATCTTCAAAAGTAATACCTGCCCCGGGAGTTTCCTGCGGGCCCATCTCTATAACGCAATGGCCATACTGTCCACGGCCGCCGGATTGTGAAATAAATTTTCCGACACTGGAAACACTCTTTCTGATTGTCTCCCGATATGCCACCTGCGGAGCACCCACCTGGGCCTCTACATTAAACTCGCACAAGATCCTGTCGACTATAATTTCCAGATGCAATTGCCCCATTCCGGCAATTAAGGTCTGACCAGTCTCCTGGTTATAGGTAACCCTAAATGATGGGTCCTCATCTTCCAGCTTATGCATAGCTAAACCCAATTTCTCCTGGGCATCTTTTGATTTAGGTTCAATCGCCTGCTGAATAACCGGTTCAGGGAAACGCATTGCTTCAATAAGGATAGGATTCTTTTCCATGCATAAAGTGTCGCCAGTCTTTGTTTCTTTTAAACCAACCAGCGCCGCGATATCTCCCGTAGCAATACTCTCGGTTACCTCCTGATGATTGGCATGCATCTTAACAATCTTGGTAACTCTCTCTCTTTGACGCTTGCTGGCGTTATAAATATAGGTCCCGGAAGTAAGCATCCCGGAATATACCCTGGTAAAATAAATTTTACCGACAAAAGGATCTGTTGCTACCTTAAAACATAAAGCGGTAAACGGGCTCTTGTCATCGGCAATGACCTCTTCAAACTCGCCGCTATCCGGATTTGTCCCCTTAACCGCAGGCACCTCAACCGGAGAAGGGAGATAATCTTTTACTGCGTCTAAAACCAGCTGCACCCCTTTATTCTTAAAAGCTGTGCCGCAGAGAACAGGCACAAATTTATTTGCAATACAACTCCGGCGGATAGCTTTTTTTAATTCCTCATTAGTAACCGCTTTACCCGCCAGATAATCCTCCATAATCAGATCATCCCCTTCTGCGACTTTCTCGACCAGGATTAAACGGTATTTCTCAAAATCTGCCAGCATATCCTCAGGGACTTCCTTCTCTTCAATTTCTTTCCCGAGTTCATCTTTGTAATGGATCAGCTTTTTCTCCACCAGGTCAACTATGCCGTTAAAATTAGCTTCCTTACCTACAGGCAGCTGAATAGCGGCAACATTAGCCCCTAACCTTTCGCGCATCTGGTCTATTACGCCCAAGAAGTCTGAACCGGTGCGGTCCATTTTATTTACAAACGCAAGGCGAGGTACAACATAACGGTCTGCCTGGCGCCATACAGTTTCTGATTGGGGTTGAACTCCACCGACACTGCAAAAAACAACCACTGCGCCGTCTAAAACCTTTAATGAACGCTCTACTTCAATGGTAAAATCGACGTGTCCTGGTGTATCGATGAGGTTGATGGTTATACCTTTCCAGGTGCAAGTAGTAGCGGCAGCGGTAATCGTAATGCCTCTTTCCTGCTCCTGAACCATCCAGTCCATAGTCGCGGCTCCGTCATGGACTTCACCGATTTTATAGTTTTTTCCTGTATAATAAAGGATGCGCTCGCTGGTTGTAGTTTTCCCGGCGTCAATATGCGCGATAATCCCGATATTCCTGATTTTATCTAAAGGTATCTTTCTCATGTTTAAATTATTTTCTTTATTTTTCCTACCTACTATATTCTATCTACTACCTACTGACTTTTTACCAGCGGAAATGCGCATACGCCTTATTTGATTCGGCCATTTTATGCGTATCATCCCTCTTCTTTATTGCTGAACCTTCACCTTTATAAGCGGAGATAATCTCATCTGCCAGTTTTTCCTGCATGGGTTTGCCTTTTCTATTCTGGGCAAAATCCCTGATCCAGCGCAAAGCGATAGATGTACCGCGCTCCTGCCTGACCTCTATAGGAACCTGATAAGTTGCCCCGCCTACCCTGCGCGGTTTTACCTCTAAGCGCGGGCGGGCGTTATCCAATGCCTTATAGAATACCTTTAAGATATCCTGCTCATTCAAATTCTTCTGGGCAATATCAAAAGCACTGTAAACTAACTTTTCTGCCACTGCCTTTTTGCCCTCAACCATAACCATATTAATAAACTTGGCAACTATCTTACTGTTGAATTTAGGATCTGCTAAAATAACTTTTTCTTGCGCTTTTCTTCTTCTCATTATTTATCCTTTGGTTTCTTTGCCCCGTATTTTGAACGCGATCTTCTACGTGCATTCACCCCTGAAACATCCAATGTACCCCTGACAATGTGATACCGCACACCTGGTAAATCCTTGACCCTGCCTCCCCTGACTAAAACAATGGAGTGTTCCTGAAGATTATGCCCTTCTCCAGGAATATAGGCAGTAACTTCAATACCCGTGGTAAGCCTGACCCTGGCAATCTTTCTTAAAGCGGAGTTAGGTTTCTTAGGCGTCATAGTACGCACCTGAAGGCAAACGCCTCTTCTCTGCGGGCAGTTTTTTAAAGCCGGAGATTTGCTTCTTTTCTTCTTGGACGCTCTTCCAAATCTGATTAACTGTGCAATTGTAGGCATAGATTATTCCTTTTCCTCTTTTTTCTCTTCTTTCTTTTCGACGCTGCTTTCAGCGCCTGTTTTTACTACCTCAATATCGCGGTGCGCCCTGAATCCCGTACCTGCCGGGATAAGATGGCCCACAATAACATTTTCTTTTAAACCAAACAACTCATCGCGTTTTCCGCTGGTTGCCGCTTCGGTTAAAACGCGAGTAGTCTCCTGGAAGCTAGCCGCTGAGATAAAGCTTTCCGTAGTAAGAGAGGCCTTGGTTATACCAAGCAGTAACGGTGTAGCCTGAGCGGGTTTGCCGCCCTTTTTAATTACCCTGGTATTTTCCTTCTGGAAAACCCATTTATCCACCTGCTGGGTAGCCAAGAACTCAGTATCGCCCGGATCCTCAATTCTTACCTTCTTAAGCATCTGGCGGATAATTACCTCTATGTGCTTATCATTAATCCGCACGCCTTGCAGACGATAAACCTCCTGCACCTCATTAACCAGATACTCCTGCAGGACCTTATCTCCGCAAACACTTAGAATATCCTGTAAAACTACCGGGCCGTCAGTAAGCTGCTGGCCGGCGGCAACTTTATCACCTTTATATACATTAGGATGTTTGCCATGAGGAATAATATATTCCCTGGACATGCCGGTAACGGATTTTACGATAATCACGCGTTGATTTTTCTTAGTCTCCCCGAATTCCACAAACCCGTCGATTTCGCTGATAACAGCCGGATCCTTGGGGCGCCTGGCTTCAAAAAGTTCTGCCACGCGAGGAAGGCCTCCGGTAATATCACGGGTCTTAACTACCGTGCGCGGAATCTTCGCCAAAAGGTCTCCACCGCCTACGCGCTCGCCGTCTTTGACAATAATATGGGCGCCGATAGGAATAGGATAAATGCCTAAGACCTCTTTTTTATCATCAGTAATAACCACCTGAGGATGATACTCCGGCTTATGCTCGACAACCACGCGTTCCGTTAATTTCGTAACCGGATTAAGCTCATCGCGCATTGTAATGTTCTCGCGCAGATCTTCAAAACGCACTATACCGCCGACTTCAGTAAGCACGGGCAGTGTATACGGATCCCAGCGCACAAAAACCACACCCTTCTTAACTTCTCCTCCATCCAGTATAGTAATAAAGGCGCCCTGGGGAACCGGATAGCGCTCAAGTTCACGGCCTTGAACATCATTGATACTGATAGCTCCGTTTCTGTTCAAAGCGACATTCTCTTTATTCTTAAGCGTAACTCTTAAAGAATGGTATTTAACTATACCATCATTCTTAGATTTAACAAATGACTGCTCAATTGTTCTGGAAGCAGTTCCTCCGATATGGAAAGTTCTCATGGTCAACTGAGTACCGGGTTCACCAATACTCTGAGCAGCGACAACCCCGATAGCCTCTCCCAGTTCAATTAACCTGCCAGTAGAAAGATTGCGGCCATAACATTTAGCGCAAACACCTCTTCCGGATTCACAGGTCAAAACACTGCGTATACGAATCTTCTCAATCCCTAATTTTTCTATCTGCTCGGATTTTTCTTCCGTAATTTCGTGGCCCTGCTCGACAATAATCTCATCGGTAATAATATCTACTACGTTATCCAGGGCTACCCTTCCGATAATCCTGTCTTTAAGACTGACCACCTCTTCATCGCCTTCGATAATCGCCGAAACCGTAATACCGTTTAATGTTCCGCAGTCTTCTTCACAGACAATAACCTCCTGGGCAACATCAACCAGCCTGCGGGTTAAATATCCTGCGTCAGCGGTCTTAAGAGCGGTATCAGCCAACCCTTTACGGGCGCCATGAGTGGAAATAAAATATTCTAATACATTCAGGCCTTCGCGGAAGTTAGCGGTAATCGGGTTCTCGATGATTTCACCGCTTGGTTTAGCCATAAGCCCGCGCATACCGGCTAGCTGCCGGACCTGCAAACGCGAACCGCGGGCACCACTATCAGCCATCATAAATATAGGGTTAAATGCGTGCATCCCCTTAAACAATAAATCTGAAATTTTATCCGTAGTATGCGTCCAAATATCGATAACCTTGGATTTACGTTCGCTGTCGGTAATTATACCTTTACGGTATTGATCTTCCACCTTGGCTACTTCTTCTTTGGATTCTTTCAGGACTTCCGGCTTTTCAACCGGCACGGTCATATCGTCTATGCCGATGGAAATACCTCCCAAGGTGCCCATTTCAAACCCTAAGCGCTTGATATCATCAAGTAATTTAATGGTGACGCCGTGGCCAAATCTCTTATAGCAGCTCAGCACGATATCGCTAACCTTACCTTTGTTTAATTCCCTGTTGACAAACCCGAATTCAGCAGGCAGAACCTGATTAAATATTACGCGGCCGACAGTAGTAGTAATCATCTGCTTAGCCCTGACCACATTCTTCTGGTCAAAATCATACAAAGACTCAACCCGGAATTTAATTTTGGCATGCAGCTCAACCGCTTTATCGTCAAATGCTATCAAGACCTCATCAGCGCTAGAGAAGATTTTTCCTTCGCCTTGAGCGCCGGCCTTCTCCTTGCTAAGGTATGAAACACCCAAAATAATATCCTGAGTCGGAGAGATTACCGGGCGGCCGTCAGCCGGAGAAAATATGTTATTTATGGCCATAATCAGCACCTTGGTCTCTAACTGCGACTCCAAAGACAGCGGCACATGCACGGCCATCTGGTCTCCGTCAAAGTCTGCGTTAAAAGCGGTACAGACTAACGGATGTATTTTAATTGATTTACCTTCGATTAATAACGGCTGGAAAGCCTGAATGCCCAAACGGTGCAAAGTAGGGGCGCGGTTAAGCATAACCGGATGGTCTTTAATCACCTCATCCAGGATATCCCAAACCTCGATCTTGCCGCGCTCAACCATACGGCGGGCGCCTTTAATCGTATGCACAAAACCTTTTTCTCTTAATTTTTTGATAATGAAAGGCTCGAATAACTCCAAAGCCATCTGTTTAGGAAGGCCGCATTCATGAAGTTTCAATTCCGGGCCTACAACGATAACCGAACGGCCGGAATAATCCACGCGCTTACCAAGAAGATTCTGCCTAAAACGCCCCTGCTTTCCTTTAAGCATATCGGAAAGAGATTTTAGCGGACGGTTATTAGCGCCGTTAACGGCTTTACCATGGCGTCCGTTATCCAAAAGCGCATCCACTGCCTCCTGAAGCATACGTTTTTCATTACGTATAATGATTTCGGGAGCGCTTAACTCCATTAACTTTCTTAAACGGTTATTACGATTGATAACCCTGCGGTATAAATCATTCAGGTCGCTGGTAGCAAACCTTCCGCCCTCAAGCGGAACTAAGGGGCGCAGATCCGGCGGGATAACCGGCAGGATACTTAAAATCATCCACTCCGGCTTATTACCGCTCTTCTTAAAATCTTCGACGATCTTTAAGCTCTTGATCGCCTTGCGGTTGCTTAAGACATCCTTTGATTTCTCTAAATCTTTCCTGAATTTACGGCAGACAACGTCTAAATCCAATTCTTTTAAGAGCTCAACTATCGCTTCAGCTCCGATTTTTGCCTTGAAATTTGCGCCATATTTACTCAAGGCCTCTTGATACTGCTCATCAGTAAGCAGCTCTTTTTTCTTTAAAGGAGTCGTTCCCGGATCAACAACTACATACTCCTCATAATAGATAATTCTCTCTAAATCTCTCAGGCCGATATCCAGTAATGCGCTCATACGCGAGGGCACGGCTTTAAAGAACCAGATATGCGTAACCGGGGTGGCTAAATCAATATGCCCCATGCGCTCACGTCGAACGGAAGAGCGCTCAACAGTTACACCGCAACGGTCGCAGGTTATTCCCTTGAATTTAATACCCTTATATTTACCGCAGTTACATTCCCAGTCGCGCACAGGGCCAAAAATCTTTTCGCAAAACAACCCGTCTTTTTCCGGCTTAAGCGTACGGTAATTAATGGTTTCAGCTTTCTTAACCTCGCCCTTAGACCAAGTCTTGATTACCTGGGGGCTGGCAATCTTAATTGAAATACTATCAAACGAGACGATTTCTTCCATTATTTAGCCTTTTCTGTTTTGATATCAAGGCATAAGCCTTGCAGTTCTTTGATTAAAACATTAAATGACTCTGGGGTCCCGTGGGTCAGGCGCTGCTCACCCTTGACTATTGCCTCATAAATGCGCGTCCTTCCGCTTACATCGTCACTCTTAACCGTAAGCATTTCCTGCAAAGTAAATGCCGCGCCATATGCTTCAAGGGCCCAAACTTCCATTTCACCTAACCGCTGGCCGCCGAATTGCGCTTTTCCGCCTAAGGGCTGTTGGGTAACCAAAGAATACGGGCCGATAGAACGGGCGTGAATTTTTTCATCAACCAAATGAATCAATTTCAGGATATACATATACCCAACGGTTACCTTCTGGTCAAAGGGCTCACCGCTATAACCGTCATAAAGGGTAATCTTACCATCTTCGGGAAGGCCTGCTTTTTTCAACAATTCTTTAATCTCGCCTTCTTTAGCGCTGTCGAATATCGGACAGCTTACATTCAAGCCTAAGGCTTTTACCGCCCAGCCTAAATGACACTCCAAAATCTGTCCTACGTTCATACGTGAAGGCACACCTAACGGATTCAACACAACATCTACCGGTGTGCCATCAGGCATATAGGGCATATTTTCTTCCGGAATGATCCTGGCGACCACACCCTTGTTACCGTGACGGCCGGCAAGCTTGTCTCCTTCGGAAAGTTTTCTCTTTGTGGCGATATAAACTACAACCCTTTTCAATATGCCGGTTGGTAATTCATCGCCGCGGCGAACCTTCTCAACCTCCTGCTCCTCCTCAGCCAACAGCTCCTGGACCTGCTCATCGAAAGAAGCGGCTAAAATCTTGGCTTCATCGTTATCGCTGAAATCATACTTCTCGACCTTCTTTTTATCAATGCCTAAGACCTGGGCTAAACGCACGATTTTCTCAATCTGTATGAACTCAACCTCCTGCTTATAATAAGCCTTGAGTTCCCGGATCTTCGCTAATTCTTTTGTCTTTTCTTCTTTAGTCTTACGGCCGCGGTCTTTGCGCTGAAAGATATGGACATCAATAACTACGCCTTCAACCCCCGGA
>Ga0265297_10005873_pt1 | contig 18299 bp, 19 predicted proteins | sample Munlanlwell13791_FD_192502 | JGI IMG/M metagenome (GOLD analysis project Ga0265297, IMG submission 192502) | Leachate microbial communities from a municipal landfill in Southern Ontario, Canada - Leachate well 137-91 | ecosystem: Engineered > Solid waste > Landfill > Unclassified | place...
TGTGGCGGAACCGGGGCCGCGCGCCGCAGAAGCTGGTTGGCGTCGGCATGATCTCGGAAGGTTTCGAGACCTGCGCGCCGTTCCGCCGGATGCCGGATTCCTGGCACCGCACCGTGTCCTGGATCACCGAAGGCATCGACGGCGAATTGATCGGCGACGAGGGCCTGGCCTATGGCGGGGCCGCCGGCATCGAGATCGACCGCTACGACCTCGCCCTCGGCACGCCGCCGCACACCAAGATCATCGCGTCGTCCGGCGGGCACACGGACAATTACGTGCTGGCCACGGAAGAGATCCTCTATGCCTATGCCGGCATGGTGGGCACGCTCGACTATCGGATCCGCGCCGACATGATCTATTACACGAGCTGGAACGACGGCGCCGTGTTCAGCACGGGCTCCATCGCCTTCGGCCAGGCGCTGCCGGCGAAGGGCTTCCAGGGCACGACCGCCAAGCTGCTGCGCAATGTCGTGGACGCCTTCCTGAAGGACGGTCCGCTGCCGGGTCAGCGCTGGACCCTCGAGGAGAAGCAGTGGCGCTGACGGGGCGTGATGCCACTGCGCCGCTGGCCCGGGGCTCGTCCTTCATGGTAAGGAGGAACCATGAAGACACCCGGGAAAGAATCCGGTCCGCGCAGGATCAGGCTGCCCAAGGCAGGAAAGGCGAGTGAGACGGCCCCGGTCAGGGGCACGGCCGCCAAGGCGCCCGCCGTACGGCCGCCGGCCAGGAGCACCGTCGATTCCGAGACCATCCCCCTGGAGCGCCAGCTCGGCACCGTCATCCGCCGCTTGCGGGTGAAGAGCGGGCTGACACTGGCCGAATTGTCCGAGGGGGCGGGGATCAGCAGCGGCATGTTGAGCCGGATCGAGACCGGCAATGTCATGGCGAGCCTCGACACCCTGCGCCGCCTGTCCCGCGCGGTCGGCGTCGACCTGTCTACCCTGTTCCGGGAAACCGAGCGGGGCGAGGGGCACGCCCAATTGATCAAGGCGACGGACCAGATGGAAGTGGTGCGCAGCGGCACCCGCCACGGCCATACCTACCGCCTGCTGTCCTACGACCGGGGCCCGAAGAAGAAATTCGAGCCCTTTCTGATCGAAATGGACCGGGAGAGCGAAATCTATCCCCGGTTCCAGCATCCGGGCACCGAATTCATCTACATGATGGAAGGGCGGATGGACTATCGCTTCGGCGACCGCACCTATCTGCTCGAGCCCGGGGATGCCTTCACCTTTTCGGGCGAGGTGGAACACGGCCCGGAAAAGCTTCATGTGGAGCGGACGATCTTCCTCTCCATCATCATCTATGACGAGGATGCGGGCTGACCCCGCATCCTCGCCCGTCGCGGTTCAGAGCGCGCCCGGAACCCAGCGGGTGCCGGCCAGGGGCACCTGGGCCATGGCCGCCGCCTCGATCGTGAGGGCGGCGAGGTCTTCCGGCTCCAGATTGTGCAGGGCGCTCTTGCCGCAGGCCCGCGCCAGGGTCTGGGCTTCCAGCGTCAGCACTTTCAGGTAGTTGGCCAGCCGCCGCCCGGCCGCCACGGGGTCGAGCCGGCTGGCGAGCACCGGGTCCTGCGTGGTGATCCCGGCCGGGTCCAGCCCCTCGTGCCAGTCGTCATAGGCCCCGGCAGTGGTGCCGAGGGCCCGATAGTCCGCCTCCAGCGCCGGGTCGTTGTCGCCCAGGGCGATCAGCGCCGCCGTCCCGATCGAGACCGCATCGGCGCCCAGCGCCAGGCATTTGGCGACATCCGCCCCGTTCCGGATCCCGCCCGAGACGATGAGCTGGACCTTGCGGTGCATGCCGAGATCCTGCAAGGCCTGCACCGCCGGGCGGATCGCCGCCAGGGTCGGGATGCCGACATGTTCGATGAAGACTTCCTGGGTCGCCGCCGTGCCGCCCTGCATGCCGTCGATCACGATCACGTCGGCGCCGGATTTCACGGCCAGCGCGGTGTCGTAATAGGGGCGGGAAGCCCCGATCTTCAGATAGATCGGCTTTTCCCAATTGGTCAGTTCGCGCAATTCCTCGATCTTGATCTCGAGGTCGTCGCAGCCGGTCCAGTCTGGGTGGCGGCAGGCGGAGCGCTGGTCGATGCCTTCCGGCAGGTCGCGCATCTTGGCGACCCGGGCGGAAATCTTCTGGCCCAGCAGCATGCCGCCGCCGCCCGGCTTGGCGCCCTGGCCGACCACGATCTCGATCGCGTCGGCCCGGCGCAGGTCATGCAGGTTCATGCCGTAACGCGACGGCAGATACTGATAGACCAGCTTGTTCGAATGGCCCCGTTCTTCAGGCGTCATGCCGCCGTCGCCGGTGGTGGTCGAGGTGCCGGCCAGTGTCGCCCCCCGCCCCAGGGCTTCCTTGGCCTGGCCGGAGAGGGAGCCGAAGCTCATGCCGGCGATGGTGACCGGGATGTCCAGCTCGATCGGCTTCTTGGCGAAGCGCGTGCCCAGTGTGACGTTGGTGGTGCATTTCTCCCGATAGCCTTCCAGGGGATAGCGGCTCATCGAGGCGCCGAGGAAGGTGAGATCGTCGAAATTGGGCAGGCGCCGCTTGGTGCCGCCGCCGCGGATGTCGTAGATGCCGGTCGCCGCCGCGCGGCGGATCTCGGAAATGGCATAATCGTCGAAGGTCGCGGATTTGCGCGGGGTCGTGTGCATCCAGCGGTCGTGACGGGGGGCGTCGTTCATCAATAGGCTCCCGCGTTGTCGATATTGAAGTGATAGAGCTTGCGTGCCGAGCCATAGCGCCGGAACGCCTCGACCGGCACGTCGGTCACGCCGGCGGCGGCCAGCAGTTCGGCCAGTTCCGCCTTGTGCTCGTCGCCGAGCGGCTTCTCGATACAGTCGGCGCCGAGGCTGGCGACCGAGCCCCGGACATAGAGCCGGGCTTCATAGATCGAATCGCCCAGGGCCTCGCCCGCATCGCCGAGGACGACGAGGCGCCCGGTCTGCGCCATGAAGGCGGACAGATGGCCGACGTCGCCCTTGACCACGATGTCGATGCCCTTCATCGAAATGCCGCAGCGCGCCGCCGCGTTGCCGTCGATGACGAGGAGCCCGCCGCGGCCGGAAGCCCCGGCCGCCATGCTGGCGTCGCCGGTGACATGGACCTTGCCGGCACTCATGGTCTCGGCCACGCCCTGGCCGGCGCTGCCCTTCACCGTGATCTCGGCGCCATGGTTCATGCCGGCACAGAAATAGCCGGTATTGCCGTCGATCTCGACCGACAGGGGTCGGTCGATGCCGACCGCGACCGAATGATGGCCGCGCACATTGGTGATCTGCCAGCGGCTGCCGGCGGGGGCTGCCGCTTCGCTCTGAAGCTGGCTGTTCAAGGCGCGGGTGGTCGCCGTCTTCAGGTCGATGATGGTGTTCATTGGCCGCGCTCCCAGAAGTAGACGGTGGCGGGTTTCGGTTCCCAGACCCGGGCATTGTCGATGCCCGGCAGGTCGACGAGGCTGCGGTATTCCGAGCCGAAGGCGACATAGCGGTCGGTCTCGGCCATGACGGCGGGCTTGCAGGCGATCGGGTCGCGCAGCACGCCGAAGCCGCTCTCGGTGCCGACCACGAAGGTGAAGAAACCGTCGAGGTCGCCGAGGCCCGATTGCAGGGCCTGGCCCAGGCTCTGGCCCTGGCGCATGCGCCAAGTCAGGTAACCGGCCGCGACCTCGCTGTCATTTTCGGTCGCGATCTTCACGCCTTCCCGGCGCAACTCGCGGCGCAGCGAATTATGGTTGGAGAGCGAGCCGTTGTGGACGAGGCATTGGTCCGTCCCGGTGGAGAAGGGATGCGCGCCGTCGGTGGTGACGGCGGATTCCGTCGCCATCCTCGTATGGGCGACGCCATGGCTGCCGCGCATGGTCTCGATGCCGAAGGCCTTGCCGACGGCGACCGGATTGCCGACCTCCTTGAAGATCTCCATGCGTCGGCCCTTGCCGATCACGCTGATTTCCGGCGCATGGGCGGCCAGCCAGGCTTCCGCATGGGCCAGGTCGCCTTCGGGCACCGAGACGATGGCGTGGGTGTGACGGATGGCGAAGCTCAATTCCTTGCCCAGCGCTTCCGCCAGCCGGCCGGCGACGGCGGTGACATGGCCTTCGCTCTCACCGTGAAGGGACAGTTTCACCGCGTCCGGCCGGCCGTCGCCATAGATCGCGAAGCCGGCGGAATCCGGCCCCCGGCTGCTCAAGGGGCCCATCATGCCGCCGAGCAATTCGCCGAGCCTCGGCTCCAGCGCCGAATCCTTCAGAAACAATCCTGCGATACCGCACATGTTATCCTCGCGATCAATAGAAGGACAGGTAGCGCGCGGTCTCCCAATCGGAGACGTGGCGGTGGTAGTCCAGCCATTCCATGCGCTTCAGGGTGATGAATTCGTCGATGAAGTCGGCGCCGAGGGCGTCCGCGAACAGCGTGTCGGCCTCGAGCGCGTCGATCGCTTCCGTCAGGGACTGGGGCAGGATCGAGACGCCCATGGCGGCGACCTCGGCCATCGAGAGTTCGTAGAAATTGCAGTTCCGCGCCGCGCCCGGGTCGATCTTCCTGTCGATCCCGTCGAGGCCGGCGGCGATGATGGCGGCCGTCGCCAGATAGGGGTTCATGGCACCGTCGCCGGTGCGGATTTCCAGCCGGCCGTAGGGAATGCGGACCATGGCTGTCCGGTTGTTGTCGCCATAGGCGATGAAGACCGGGGCCCAGGTGGTACCGGACAGGTTGCGGCCGACCACCAGGCGTTTGTAGGAATTGACGGTCGGGGCCAGCAGCGCGGTCAGTGCCGGCGCGTGCTTCATGATCCCGCCGAGGAAATAATGGGCGAGATCGGACAGCTCGAGACCGTTCGGATCGGTCTTGTCGTGGAACAGGTTGCGGCCGCTGGAATCCGCCAGCGAGCAATGAACATGCATGCCGCTGCCGGTCGTTTCCGATTTCGGCTTCGGCATGAAGGTGCAGATCGCGCCCAGGTCATGGGCGATTTCCGTCGCCGCCATCTTGAACAGGGTGATCTGGTCCGCCGTCGTCAGGGCGTCGGCGTAATGGAAATTCACCTCGTATTGGCCGTTCGCGTCCTCGTGGTCGATCTGATACACGTCGATGCCGACCGCCTGCAGCCCATTGACCAGCCGTTCCAGGAAGCTGCGGCCGCGGGCGATGCCCTTGTAGTCATAGGCAGGCTTGGCGAGCGTGTCGGTCGCATCGAAGGGCGCCAGGCTGCCGTCCTCCGCCTTTCGGTAGAGGATGAATTCGGGCTCCAGCCCGGTGTTCAGCACCCAGCCCCGCTCGGCGAGGCGCGCGACCTGGGCCGCCAGGATGTTGCGGGTATCGAAAGCCGAGGGCGCGCCCTTGACCGTGCCCGTGCCCATGACCCGGGCGAAGCCGGGCAGCCAGGGTAGCAGGGTGAGGGTCGAGAGGTCGCCGACCATCATGTATTCGGCATTGTGCGGCTTCATGCCCAGGCCCCAGACCCCGGCGCCGGCGAAACCCGCGCCGTCCCCCAGAATGTCGGGCAGATGGCCGACCGGGACGGCCTTGGCCTTTGGAACCCCATGGATATCGACGAATTGGGCCAGCACGAAGGCGATGCCCTTCGAGCGGAGAAATTCCACCGCACCGGCGGCGTCGAGGCCGGGCGGCACGGTCAGTTCGTTTTCGCTATGCGAAGGCCAGGTCATCAGGTCATCCCCTTGGTACGGAACTGGAGGGGGAAGGGGTCTTCCGTGCCGCTCCGAATGATTCGATATTGCATCTCATGCAAAAAAAGTAAATACAGGTAATTATTCAGTGAGCCGGAATGACGACCGGATCGGGATACGGGAGCGGGCGGTGATGGCGGATCAGGCGGCGGCAAGCGGGGGCGAAGGCCCTTACGTCACGCCCTATTGGTGGCAGGCGGCGCCTCGGCGGCGCTTCGATGAAACGCCCCTGCCGACGACGGCGGATGTCGTCGTCATCGGCGCGGGTTTCACCGGGACGTCAGCCGCGCTGACCCTGGCGCGGGCAGGGCGCAGCGTGGTGCTGCTCGACGCCGGGGCGCCGGGCCAGGGGGCGAGCAGCCGGAACGGCGGCCAGGTCGGCAGCGGCAATCAGAAATTCAAGGTCGCTGCCCTGGTGGACTGGCAGGGACCGGCGCGGGCGGCCGCCCTGCTGCGCGAGGGCACGGCCATGCTGGCCCATATCGGCGCGCTGATCGAGCGCGAGGGGATCGACTGCGATTACACGGTCTGCGGCCGTTTCCGTGGTTGCGTCCGGCCGGAGCATTACGACGCCATGGCCCGCGACATGGCGGACCTGCACCGGGTGGCCGGGGTCGAGTCCTTCATGGTGCCGAAGGCGGAACAGAGCCGGGAAATCGGCAGCGACTATTATCACGGTGGCTCGGTGCTGCCGAACGACGCCAGCCTGCACCCCGGCAAGTTTCATCAGGGGCTTCTGGAGCGCGCCGTGACGGCCGGCGTCTCCGTCCATGGCTTTTCCGCCGCGACGGCGATCACGCGAGAGGGGGCGGGCTTTGCCGTCTCGACGGCACGCGGGCCGATTCACTGCGGCCGGGTGGTGGTCGCCACCAACGGCTATACCGGCGGCCTTGTGCCTTTCCTCCGCCGGCGCATGGTCACGGTCCGTTCAGCCATCATCGCGACAGCACCTCTGGCGCCGGGGCTGGTCGATCGCCTGATGCCGAAGCGGCGGGTCTATGGCTGCACCGCGCGCGTCTTCCACTATTTCCGGCCCTCGCCGGACGGCATGCGGATGCTGTGGGGTGGGCGCGTGGGCGGCGCCCTGCGTGGTGATCCAGAAGGTTACCGCCATCTCGTCTCGGACATGGTCCGGGTCTTCCCCGATCTGGCCGGGGTGGCGGTGACCGGTGGCTGGTCCGGTCAGATCGGCTATACGTTCGACGACATGCCCCACCTCGGCGCGGTCGACGGCATTCACTATGCCCTCGGCTATTGCGGCACCGGGGTCTCCCGCGCCACCTGGTTCGGCGACAAGATCGCGAAAAAGGTGCTGGGCGAGCCTGACGGCGCCAGCGCCTTCGACGATCTGGTCTTCCCCAGTCATCCCTTCTGGTTCGCGGCGGAACGCGCCGCCCCCTGGGTCGAAGCCTGGTACCGCCTGCGCGATCTCATGTGAGGTCCCGGGTCAGCCTGTCGATGATCATGTCGCGATAGGGCGCGAGGGCCTTGTAACGGAGAAGATCCGGATGGAGGTCGCGAAGCACCGCAGCGAAACGTGCCGCCCAGGCCGGATTGGTACGGAGTTCGTCGAGACTGATCAAGTAACAGCGGATCGAGAAGGCGACCGCGTTCGAGCGGGGCAGGCGGTAGAGGCTCTGCAATTCGACGCGGAGCTGCAGCATGTGGCCGACCGTCTCCGGTGTCACCGCGAAATGCTCCGGTCCCCATTCGGGATAGCTCTCCAGGCTGGTGTCGAGCCGGGGATTGACGCAGATCGACCAGTTGAGCCGGCGCACCGGCCCGTCCAGACGAAGTGCCAGGAGGAATTTTAACGCCCGCTCGAAGACGCCGAGGCCATGGGCGAGCGGCACCGGGGCGTGCCATTCGATGAAATTCATGCCGAGGTCGAAATCGAGCGACCATTTGCCCTGGCTGGTCAGGATACCGGCGTCGAGCCACAGGTTGTCTTCCCGCTGGTCGAGCAGGGTGAAATCGCCCTGGACCTGACGGCCGATATATTCGAGCGGAGGGCAGGGCAGGCTGGCGGCGTCGCCGAAGGTGAAGCGCTGGTCGATCGCCATCGGCCGGTTGGTCCAGTGCCAGTCGTCGCCCCGGCGTGCGAGGTGGAACCATTGGGGATAGTCGCGGGCGAGCGCGGTCATCACCAATTCGACCAGGTCCCATTCGGCCTGGATCATGTGGGGCATCGACTGGCAGCGTAATGGATCGCGGCGCAACACGAGATCGCGCTCCGCCATCTCGGCCAGATAATGCTCGTCGATGTCGAAGGGATGTTCGAAGGCGGAACCCTTCGGTCCCGGCACATGGGGCTCGACATTCACCGAATACATGTAGCGCTCTTCGGTGAAGGGAAAGGGGAAGCGAGCGATGCCTTCCGCGCTGTTGCGGAAGCCGTAATCGTCGCGGAATGTACCGGTCGAGAAGGCGAAGCTCACGATATCCTCACAGGTCGAGCACCAGGCCGTCGCCCCGCACGCGGGAGACGCAGGGCAGGATCAGGCGGCCCGATGCCTTGTCCGCCGCACTCAGGTAATGATCGGCGTGCTCGATCGTGCCGTCGCAGGCGGCGACACTGGTGACGCAACGTCCGCAGGCGCCGCCGCGGCACAGGCTGTCGATCGCCACGCCCTCGCGCTCGAGCGCTTCGAGCAGGCTCTCGTCCGTCTCGATCGCGATCCGGCGGCCGCTGCGGGCCAGGCGGGCGGTAAAGGGCGCGCCCGGTCTCGCGCTGTCGAAGCGTTCGGCATGGACATGGGCGTCGGGCCAGCCGGCGGCATGTGCCGTGGCGCGGACCTCGTCGATCAACCGGGCCGGGCCGCAGACATAGAGATGGGTGCCGAGGAGCTGGTCGGCGATCAGGCGGGCGATGGGCAGGCGCTCGCCGTGGCTGCCGGCATAGAGATGCACGGCATCACCATGGAGCTGCTGCAGCCGGTCGGCGAAGGCGCCGGCGAGCGGGCTGCGCATGGCGTAATGCAGCTCGAAGGCGGCGCCAAGGGCGGCGAGCTGCGCCGTCATCGCGACGAAGGGCGTGATTCCGATGCCGCCGGCGATCAGGAGATGGCGCCGTGCCCGCCAATCGAGCGGGAAGAGATTGGCCGGCGGCGTAACCGTGAGAATGTCGCCCACCCGAACCCTGTCGTGCAGGAAGATCGAGCCGCCCCGACCATCGGCGACCCGGCGCACCGCGATCTCGTAGCGATCCGGGTCGCCCGGTGGATTGACCAGGGAATAGGCGTTTCGCCGGCCTCGGGCCCCGTCGAGCATGGTGACCACGACATGGGCGCCGCCGGAGAAATCGGGCAGTCGGCCGTCGAGCGGCTCGAGACGGAAGCGCTTGACCAGCGGCGCTTCCTGGACGATCGACCCGATCCGGACCGGGATCGCACCGGTCATGACGCGACCGCCGGCCGGTCGAGGATGCAGACGCCGAGATGGGCCTGGAGCCGCCGGGAATAGAGATCGCGCACGCCGAGCCGCAGGCCGCAGTGGTCGCAGGTCACGACCGTCCCCGTCACGTCCTCGATCACATGCTTGCAATGGACGCATTGGACGCGCCGGGTGCCGTGGGACCTGACGTCGGTTTCGATCATGCCGTGATCGAAGCCGTGGTCGAGGGCGAGGGCCGTCAACCGTGCGACGAAGCCGGCGCCGCCGGCGAGATAGAGCCGCGTGCCCATGCGCGCGCGCGCCAGGGCGGGGGTCAGGCTGCGCACCAGTGCCGCCTCGTCCGGCATCGAGACCGTCACGGCCGGCCCGGCGGGCGCCTCGCCCGTGTGCAGCAGGCGGGCGGCCGCTCGGAAGCCGTCGCCCGCCGTATCGAGGAGCGCCAGGGCCGAGGCCAGGCCGTCGCCGGCCTCGGCGACGATCAGATGCAGCGTGCCGGGACGGGGCGTCAGGCTCATTTCGGATCGATCTTGAAGACGAAATGCTTGGTCATGGTTTCCTGCACCTCCCAGGTGCCGGTGAAGCCGGCCTCCAGGACGAAGCCGTCGCCGGGGCGAAGCTCGATCGGGGCGCCGCCGTCCGGCGTGACCGTGCAGCGGCCCGAGATCATGTGGCAGAACTCCCACTTGTCGTAGGTGACGTGGAAGGTCCCGGGCGTGCATTCCCAGAAGCCGGACAATAGGCTGCCGTCATCGGCCGTGTAGTGACGGACGCCGCGGGCGACCGGGTTGCCCGCGGTCACGCGCCAGCCGGCGGGAGCGCCGGTCGCGCCCTTGCCCTCGTCGGCGGGAAAACGCAGGAAATGATGCTCGATCATGATGCTGTCCGGGTCCCTTCAGCGGATGAATTGATTGACGAAATCGGCGCCGAGGCCGACCGCCTCGTAATGTTTGCGGCAGGCTTCGATGAGCTGGAAATTGTCCTCGACCAGGGTCACCCGGTCGGTCTCGTCGATGTAGAGCGTGGGGCCCTGGATGAAGAACAGGGTCTGCATCTCGTCGTCGCTGTCGCAGGTCAGCGTATGGACCTCGCCCGGCGGCTCCAGAACATAGGAGCCTTCGGTGGCGCGCCAGGAATGTTCCAGGTAACGCCAGCTGCCCTTGATGACGAAGCCGTGGACCGGCGTCGGGTGGCGGTGGCGCGAGAGGACGCCGCCCTTGCGCACGCGCAGCACCTCGCCGTGGGAGCCGGCGTTCATGTCGAAGAAGAGCGGCCGGAACCAGACGTTGGGTTCGAGCAGGACCCAGATGCGCTCGTCGGCGACGGGCTTCACCACCAGTTCGGGAATCATGCCGAGATGGGCGAATTCGGGCGGATCGAAGGTCACATGCTCGGATTTGACCGGGGGGATCAGGGTCATGATTTCGGCCTTTCAGGAGGCTTGGACGGCGGGAGCGATCGGGCGGAATTCGCCCCTGAAGAAGATGAGGGGATCGCCATCGGGCGCGCGCCGCATGGCCTGGACCTCGCCGACCACGATCTCGTGATCGCCGCCGTCATAGGTCGCCCAGAGGGTGCATTCGAAGGCCGCGATCGCCTGCGGCAGGGCGGGGCAGCCGAGGTGGCCTTCCTGCCAGTCGAGGCCTGCGAAGCGATCGGCCACCGGGGCGGCGAAACGCCTGGCGATCTCGGCATGGTCGCTGCGCAGGACATTGACGCAGAAGCGTCCCGCGGCCTTGACCAGATCGACGCTGGCGGCCCCCTTGCGGATCGAATAGAGCACCAGCGGCGGCGCCAGGCTGACGGACTGGAAGGACGACGCGGTCAGTCCGAAGCGCCGTCCGTCGGCCGCCGTGCCGGTGACGACGGTGATGCCGGTGGCGAAACAGCCGAGGGCCTGGCGGTAACCGGCCGGATCGTCGGGCGCATGCCAGTCCCCGCTCATTCCGCGGCGGCCTTCTTGGCGGCGAGTTCGGCCGTGAGCCGGTCGACGATGCGCTGCTTGCCCGCCTCGTCGAGCTTGCCGAGTTCGTTCATCAACACGGGTTCATCCACCCGCTGGTTCCACCAGTCGATGGCGGCCCCGCCGAACAGCGCCCATTTGCCGACGAGCTGGGCCGTGATCTCGTTCGAGGGGCCCATGATCCAGCCCGCCTTGCTGTCGCGCACCAGGCGCTCCAGCTCGAGATCGCGCATGTAACCCCGGCCGCCGCAGGCCTGCAGCATCTTGTCCGAAACCTCGAAGCTGAAGCGGGTGGCGAGGAACTTGGCCTTGAAGCACCAGACGGCGAATTTCGCCCGCGGCATCGCCTTCTGGTCTTCGTCATAGAGGTCCCAGCGCCCGCCGCCGGTCGCATCGTCGAGCGCCTTGGCCAGGCTGAAGGCATAGAGGCGGGAGGCCTGGCCGTCCATCACGGCACGGCCGAAGGTGTCCTGGATGGTCGGATAATCGGCGACGCGGCGGCCGTATTGGACATGGGCCTTGCGCGTCACATGGCGCTTGGCGACATCGATGCAGGCGAGCCCGACGCCATTGTAGGAGCCGGCGTAGAGCAGCATGGCGAGCGGGTCGATCGCCTCGTCGTTCGACATGGCGCCGTCCCCCGGCCAGCCGACGATGCGGTCGAGCGGCACCACCGTGTCGATCTCCACCGGGCCGGACTGGTTGCCGTGCATCCCCATGGCGTCCCAATTGCCGGCAGCGCCCCTGACTTCGTCCTTCATGAACAGGAAGACCGAAAGATTGGCGTAATTGCCGTCGAAATCGGGGCTCGTGGTCTGCGAGATGTACCAGTCGGCATAGCCCGAGGAGGTGGTCCAGGCCGACTTCTTCTGGACGTGCCAGCCGTCCTCCACCCGCCGCGCGCCCGACATCTTGGGATACCAGAAATGGCCGCCGGTCTCGGGATCGGTATAGGAGGCGGTGCCGACCAGGCATTCGTCGTCGATCCGGCGCAACAGGCCCTCGATCGCGGCATTGCCCTTGGCCCGGAAAACGAGGCCGGCGACCGCGACCGTGTGCATCATGTAGATCAGGGCGGTCGACGGGCAGCCGTAACGGGCGATGGTCTCGGCGATCATGGTGATGCCGACGTTGTTCTCGCCCCGTCCGCCATAGGTCTTCGGGATGATCGCGCCCAGCACCCGCACCTTGGCCAGCGCCTCCATATTGGCGCGGGGATAGGTGTTGTTGCGGTCGCAGTCGATGGCATTGGGGCGCAGCGTGGTGCGGCACAGTTCGATCAACTCGTCGCGGAGCGCCTTCTGTTCGGCGCTCAGGAACCAGTCCGGATCGAATTCGTCGTCGAGGCCGTAATACGGTTCGTCGCCCCAGCGTTTCGTCATGTGCAGAACTCCCGATCGTCTGGCCCGATCATCCCCAGGCAGGAGGGCGACCGTCTCTCGGGATATTGCGGAAAAGCCGCCGGCCTCAGCCCTGGTGGCGGCGCCGCCAGTCGCGGGGCGTCAGGCCGGTGCGGGCCCGGAAGACCTGGCCGAAATGGCTCTGGCTCTCGAAGCCGACGCTGATCGCCACCTCGATCAGGGAGAGCCGGGTCTGCGCCAGCACGGCCTTGGCCTTCTCGACCCGGAGCCCGGTCAGCCAGCGGTAGGGCGACTCCCCCACCGCCGCCTTGAAGGCGCGGGCGAAATGGAAACGGCTGACCCCGGCCGCCGCCGCCAGGTCGTCGAGGCCGATCGCCTCGTCCAGCCGGCCTTCCACCAGGGTGAGCACGCGGCGCAACTGGCGCGCGGTCAGGATGCCGTCGGTCGCCGGCAATGACAGGCCGCGCCCGTCGCAGTGCCGGGCCAGCAGATGGCGGGCGAGCGCCGCCGCCGCCATGTCGAGAAACAGGGGCGCCGGGCCGCCCGCCGTGCGCAATTCGTCGGCCACGGCGAGCACGGTCTGGCGCAGGGGCAGGTCGTCGAAGCCCGCCCGGTCGATCACTTCGGCCCGGCCATCGCCGATCTCGGCCGCCGCTTCCTCGAGGAAGCCGGGGCGCAGGAAGACATGGGCCTCCTCGGTGGCGCGGTCCCAGTGCCAGCGGTTGCTGCGGCCGGCTGCCATCAGCACCGATTGTCCCGGCCGCACCCGCGCCTCGACCCGGGCGCCGCCCAGACGGGCTTCCATGCGGTAGGGACCGGACAAGGTGACCGAGGCATAGACGAGGGGCAGGGACGGCGCCTCCACCTCGTCGGCCAGGCTGTCGAAGCGGAACTGGCCGACCGCCATCGCCCCCGTGGCGGCGAAGTCGCGTCCGGCGACGGCACGGCCACCCAGCCGCTGGACCCAAGCCCTCGCGATGTCGAGGGGCGCAGCTTCACCCATGCGGAACCTCGAAAGGCAAAAATCACATTAGTGAAATTATGACTTGCAAATTTCGGTTTCCAAGAACAATTTTTTCCACACCGGAACCCGGCAGCGCCTCGGAAGGGACGATTCGGATTACATCCGGTGCCGGTCTCGGTCTGGAAACCATCTGGGAAGCATTGCTGCATGGTCGTCTCGGACAATATATTTCCCGTCACGGATGCCCTGCCCGACGATGCCGCACCGGCCCGCATCGGCCGCGAGATCCGCGACCTGCGCAAGGCGCGGCGGCTGACCATCAAGGAATTGTCCCTGGCGACCTCGCTCTCGATCGGCCATTTGAGCGAGATCGAGCGTGGCCTGTCGTCGCCCAGCATCAAGGCGCTGCATGACATTGCGAAGGCGCTGGGCGTCACCATCGGCTGGTTCCTGCACAATGCCGAAGCGACGGAACAGGGCGAGCGGGATTACATCGTGCGGGCCGGCAACCGGCGCACGCTGAAATTTTCCTCTGGCATCACGGACGAATTGCTGTCGCCCAACCTGCGCGGCCAGATCGAGCTTTTGATGTCGCGCTTTCCGCCCGGCGCCGTCGGCGCCGAGGCGCCCTACAGCCACCAGGGCGAGGAGGCGGGTCTGCTGCTCGCCGGCACGCTGGAACTCTGGATCGGCGAGCAATGCTTCACCCTCAATCAGGGCGACAGTTTCTCCTTCCCGTCGACCACGCCGCATCGCTATCGCAACCCGGGCGATGCCGAGACGGTGGTGATCTGGGCCATTACACCGCCCTCCTACTGAGGGCCGCCGCGCCGGGCTTCCGGCATCTTCGTTGAGTGGGAGTGGTTTTATGTCCGACTGTAGCGACGATCTCCGGAAGAAGCACTCGCGGCGCGCCGTCCTCGCCGGCGCCGGCAAGGGAGCGCTGGCCGTGGGTGCCCTGCTCGGCGCCCCCGCCATCATCGGCCGGGCCAATCCGGCCAGTGCCAAGACGGCCTTCGCGGGCGAGGAACTTTCGGTCGTCGCCTGGTCCGGCGCCTATGAGGAAGCCTACCGCAAGGCGATCGTCGAGCCCTTCAACGAGAAATACGGCACCAAGGCGGTCACCCTCGGCGGCTGGGACCAGATGATCGCCCAGATCAAGGCGGCCCCGGCCGACAAGCCGCCCTTCGACATCACCATCGCCGACGAATATACGACCGTGGCAGGCCTCGCGGAGAACCTCTTCGCCAAGACCGACCGGGCGAAGCTGAGCAATCTCGCCGCCGTCCAGCCCTGGTATCTGGAGACCCGGCCGCAGCACGCGCAGGATTACGGTGCCCCCTTCGGCCTCGGCTTCCTGCTGCCCCTCGTCAACACCAGTCTCGTCGGCGACAAGCCGATTTCGTGGAAGACGCTGTGGGACAAGGACCTCGAAGGCAAGCTGGCGCTCGACGGCGCTTCCTTCATCTGGCTGCTCGCCGTTTCCGCCCTGGTGCGCGGCGCCAAGCCCGGGATCGAGGAACTCTATGCCTGGCAGCCGGGCATGGCGTCGGACCCGATCTTCGAGAAGATCGAGGAATTGCGCCCCGCCAAATGGTATCGCGACGGTGCCGAGCTCTCCTTCGTGATGATGCAGGAACAGGCGGCGGTGGCCGAGATCTATTCGACCGACGCCTTCGGCATGGTTCGCGACGGCGGCCCGAGCTTCAAGACCGGCATCCCGCAGGACGGCACCATCGCCTATACCGAATGGTATGTGAAGGTGCGCGGCACCCAGCACGACGCCCTTTCCGACGTCTTCCTGAACTATCTGCTCGAGAAGGAGACGCAGGACCGTTTCCTGGCCATCACCATGTCGGTCGTCTCGCGCAAGGACGTCACCATCCCGCCGCACTGGAACCTCTATCCCGCCACCAACGACGACCTGCACAAGCGCGTGAACCTGATCTCGATGGAAGGCTGGGACAAGCTGCTGCCCAATTTCGATGCCCTCGATGCCCGCTTCAAGCAGGCGATCCTGAAGACTTCGAACGGCTGAGCACGATCTTGTCCGCATCCGCCACCGCGCTCTCGCTCAAGCATATCGTCAAGCGTTACGGCTCTTACGTCGCGGTCGACGGCATCGACCTCGACGTGGGGCAGGGCGAATTCCTCACCCTGCTCGGGCCGAGCGGCTGCGGCAAGACCACGACCCTGCGCATGATCGGCGGCATGGAACGGCCGGACGCGGGCACCATCGAGATCAAGGGGCGGCGGGTGGATCGCCTGCCGTCCCACAAGCGCGACACGGCGACCGTGTTCCAGTCGGGCGCCCTGTTTCCCCACATGACCGTGGCCGAGAATGTCGCCTACGGCCTGAAGATGCGGGGGGTTCCGAATGGCGAGATCGGGCCGCGCGTCACCCGCATGCTGGACGTCGTGCGCATGGGCGATTTCGCCGGGCGCTACCCGGCCGACATGTCGGGTGGCCAGCGCCAGCGCGTCGCCCTGGCCCGGGCCATGGTGGTGGAGCCGGGCATCCTGCTGTTCGACGAACCGATGAGCGCTCTCGACCTCAAGCTCAAGCTGGAACTCAGGGCCGAAATCCGCCGCCTGCACGAAGAGATGGGCTTCACCGCGGTCTTCGTCACCCACGACCAGGGCGAGGCCATGACCCTGTCCGATCGGGTGGCCGTGCTGAACAAGGGGCGGATCGAACAGATCGCCCCGCCGGTCGAGGTGTTCGAGCGTCCGGCCAGCGAATTCGTCTATACCTTCGTCGGCGAATCCTGCGTGCTCGAACTGGGTGGCCGGCCACTTGGCGAGGGTGCCCGCCTCGGCCCCGTGCCGGCCGGGCGCCAGCGGCTCTATCTCCGTCCGCACCATCTGCATGTCGTCGAGGCGGAAGGGCAGGACAACAGCATCCGCGCGACCGTGACGGCGGTCGAATACATGGGTGGCGGCTACCGCATCCATGCCGAAACACCGGCCGGCAACCTGTTCTTCGACACCAGCCGGGCGCCGGTGATCGGGCCCGACCATATCCTCGCCATCGGCTGGTCGAGCGCCGATGCGACCTATTTTCCGGCATCATGAGCGCGCGTCGTTCCCTTTCGGCCGAGTGGCTGCTGCTGCCCGCGATCGCCTTCACCACCGTGGTGTTCGGCTGGCCGCTGCTGATCCTGCTGCGCATGAGCTTCAACCAGCATCCGCCCGACGGCATCTATGTCGAAGCCTGGAGCCTGGAGAATTATGTCGCGGTACTGACCGAGCCGGCCAATCTTTCGGCCGTCTTCGATACGCTCTATATCGCGCTGGTAACGGCCGTGGTCACTGTCGCCGCGGCCTTCCTGTTCGCCCAGTTCGTCTGGCTGCGCCAGGGCAAGCGGCGGGCGATGCTGCTCGCGCTCGCGCTCGGGCCCATGCTGGTCTCGGAAATCTCCGTCATCATCGGCTGGCGCATGGTGCTGCCCTCGAACGGGCTCCTGTCGTGGAGCCTGTTTGCGAGCGGCCTGATCGACCGCAAGTTCAACCTGCTCGGTACCGAATTCGCCGCCGTGCTGGGCCTTGCCTATATCTCGATGCCCTATTGCTTCTTCACCATCCTCGGCGTGCTGAACGGCATCGACCGCACCCTGTTGACCGCCAGCGGCGACCTCGGCGCCTCGCCGTGGCGGACTTTCTTCAAGGTGCTGCTGCCGCTCGCCAAGGGCGGCATCGCCTCGGCCTTCACCCAGGCCTTCGTCTTCACCATGGGCATCTATGCGACCACCAATGCGCTCGGCCCTGACGGGCTCTGGACCGTCGGCTACGAGATCCAGCGCCAGATGCTGTCGCGCCGGGATTGGCCGCTGGCTTCGGCCCTCGCCGTCGTTCTCGTGTTGCTGATCGCCCTGGTGGCGCTCGGCGTTCAGGCCCTGCGCCACCGGAAGGCACCGCGCCATGGTTGACCAGGGCCGCGTCTTCGCCTGGGCGCACCGGGGCTTCGCCGTCCTCTTCGCGCTCTATGTCCTGCTGCCACTCGGCATCACGGCGGTGATGGCCTTCAGCGACGACAATATCGTGCGCTTTCCGATCCGTGGCTTTTCGCTGCGCTGGTTCGGCGAGTTCTTCGCCAATCCGCAGTGGCTGGGGGCAGCCTGGAATTCCCTGCAGGTCGCCCTGCTGACGGCGGTGATGTCGATGGCGCTGGCCGTGCCGGCCGCCTATGCCTTGGCCCTCCGCCGGGGCGGCCGCCCCCTGCTGCAGACCGTCCTGCTGATCCCGCTGTTCGTGCCGGGTGTCGTGCTCGGCATCGCCGTCGCGATCGGCCTCGGCGACATCGGGATGTTCGGCGGCCCGTTGTTCGGCAGCAAGTTCCTGGTCGCCTGCGCCCATACGCTCTGGGCCATGCCCTTGGCGATCACGGTTCTGGAGCCGGCGTTTCAGACCCTCGACCGCAGCCTGGTCGAGGCGGCGGGCGATCTCGGTGCCTCGCCTTTGCGCGTCTTCTTCGGCGTGACCGTGCCGCTGCTCCTCACCGCCGTGGTGTCGGCCGGGCTCTTTGCCTTCATCACCTCGATGAATGAATTCATCATGGCGCTGTTCCTGACCACGCGCGACAGCCAGACGTTGCCGGTGCTGCTCTGGCTCTCGCTCCGTTCCAGCGCCTCGCCCCAGCTCGCCGTCGCCTCGCTGGTTCTCGCGCTCTCCGCCTTTTCGGCGGTCGGTCTCGGTTACGTCTGGTACATGATGGCCCGCCGGCGTTGAGGGCCTGCGGGGAAGCGGTAGGACGATCTGCACCCCGGGGGGGCATTCACCCCTGGCGCCGTCCAGCCTTTTCGGGCTCACATCGCGGCCGTAACCTCGGTTGTCGCCGAGATCGACCACGATGACTGTAAATCGGCGCCGTGACGGGACCCCTGGGGCAATATCGGTATAAGTGACTGATACCTATGGGAAAACTGTTGCGGA
>Ga0265297_10005874_pt1 | contig 18297 bp, 17 predicted proteins | sample Munlanlwell13791_FD_192502 | JGI IMG/M metagenome (GOLD analysis project Ga0265297, IMG submission 192502) | Leachate microbial communities from a municipal landfill in Southern Ontario, Canada - Leachate well 137-91 | ecosystem: Engineered > Solid waste > Landfill > Unclassified | place...
AATCCCGGCGGTTTATTTATTATTGCCAGGTCTTCGTCTTCATAAATTATATCCAGCGGAATTTCTTCCGCCTTATTAAGGCCGGCCGGCTCTTCTTCTTCTACGGATATCCTGATCTCGTCGTTTTCTTTTACCTTATAATGCGGCTTTACTAAGGCAGCATCTTTTACCGTGACCTTCCCGCCATGGATCAAGCCCTGGAGAGATGTCCGGGATAACCCCAGCTTATTACTTGTGGAAAAATCCAGGATGAACATATCCAGGCGTTTGCCTTTATCTTCCGGCGTTACCTTCAATATATATTCCTGCATATTATGTTTTAGATTTTCTGATGAGGATGAACTTAATAAAAGCAAGGAAGAATATTACGATGCTTAATATCTGAAATAGCGTCAATCCTAAAACGATTACCGCGTTATCTATACGGAAGGATTCAATGTAGAAGCGCTTTAAGCAATACAACATGAGATAGCTACAGACTATCTCGCCGTCTTTATGCGGCCGTTCCTGCATAAACCTTAAAATAATAAAGATAACCAGCAATATCAACGCGGAATATGCCTGCACCGGAAAGAATGTCCGGCCAAAACAACAGCCGTTCAATAAACAGCCGATCCTGCCTATTGCCTGTCCCAATGCCACAAAGGGAACGATTAAATCTAGTACTTTATATATGGAGAGGTTTTTGCTCTTAAGGTATGTAAAGCCGACTAGCGTTCCCAGGATGAGCCCGCCGAACCAAGCAAGGCCTCCGCGCTGCAGCATGATTATTTCCAGGGGATTCTTTAAATAGTAGCCTGCGTTTTCGACTACATAAAAAATACGCGCGCCTATGATCCCGCTGATAAAAACCAGGAAGGCAAAATTAAAAATTATATCCGGCTGCAAACCATCTTTTTTTGCCCGGGCCACAGCTAAATATGAACCTACCAGAAAAGCCAAGGCAAGCATAAGGCCGTAGGAAAAAATAGTAAAAGGACCGATCTTACAGATTACAGGATACATCTTTTTTAAATAATATGCTCCAGCCTAACAATATCGCGCCGATGGTGATCGCACTGTCCGCGATATTAAAGACCGGCCAGATGCGAAAATCCAGAAAATCCACTACATATCCTAAAAATAAACGGTCGATGAGGTTGCCTAAAGCACCGCCCAGGATAAAAGCCAAAGATATACTGGTGATGTCAGGCTTCTTATATATTTTATTTTTCTTTAAACCCAGGTAAATCAGGATTACGGCAAACAGCGAAGTAAATACAAGCAAGATAGCCTGATCCTTCAATATGCCAAAACCAGCCCCGCGGTTATGGACAAGGGTAAGGTAGAAAAATCCCTTTATTACAGGTAAAGGCTCGTTCAATGATAAATTTTGCTTGGCAAGAAATTTAGTGAAGAAGTCTAAACAAAGGATAATCGATACGATGAAAAGGATCATCGAAAAGAGGGAATAGTTATTTCTTTTCTTTTCTCTCTTGGCACTTAAGACAGAGGCGCGCGTGAGGGACTGCCCTCAGGCGAGTTTTGGTGATAAGCGACTTGCAAGATTCACATATGCCGAATGTCCCTTCTTCTATTTTCTTTAGGGCATCGTCCAGCTCATAGACCGCGTCTCTTTCATTAGAAACTAAACCTAAAGAAAATTCCCTGTCATAGGTATCTGTGGCCACGTCCGCCATATGAAAAGTATAACCAGAGATATCTCCCGAAGCGTCCTTCTGGGATTTTTTCAGGGTATCTTCGGACATATGCTTTATCTCATCAAGAAGCTCATCCTTCTTTTTTAAGATCAATTTTTTGAAATCGCCGAGATCCTTTTTATTGAATTTCTTTTTCACTATTTACCCCCTATGGCTTTTAAACAGCTACCGCAGATTAACGGGTGCTCCTTATTCTGCCCAACGGATTGAGAATAATTCCAGCAGCGCACGCATTTGATACCATCCGCCTTACCGACTTCTATCCTGGCCAGCTCCTTACTCAGGCTGACCTCGACCTGCGAAACTTTAAAAATCTCACAAAGTTCGCTTTTTAAGCTTGTTAAGAATTTATAACGTTCTTCGTTGTTTGTCAACATATTTATTTTAGCGTCAAATGAGCTGCCGATTTCGCCTTTGCTGCGCTTATCCTCCAATTCTTTTGCTACATCCGGAATAAGGGCAATAATGCTTGAGCCGAAACTAACCAGGGCCTCTCTCTTGTTTTTCCATAATGCATCCTTATTTTCCGGCCAGGCTAAAAGATGCACGCTGGATACAGGAGCATCTTTCGCTTCCTTTGGCATATACTGCCAGATCTCTTCGGAGGTAAAGACAAGGATAGGGGCCATTGCCCTGACTAATGCATTCAAAACTTCATAGATAACGGTTTGCACAGCGCGCCTTTCGATAGAACCTGCGGCATAGGTATAAAGCCTGCCCTTGGCCATATCCAGGTAATACATCGAAAGTTTTTCATTACAAAAATCATATATCGCCTTATAGGCTTTGTGAAAATCGAAATTTTTATACGCCTCTTCTACTACTGCCAGAAGCGAATCATCCAGCATGAATAATATCCATTCATCTATTGTTTTTAAGTTTTTGCAATCTACCTTATCCGTATCCGGATTAAAATCATACAGATTACTTAAGATAAACCTGGCGGTATTCCTGATCTTACGGTATGCCTCGGAAAGGCGGGTCAATATTTCCTTTGAAATACGTATATCCTCATTGTAGTCGCTTGAGGCAACCCACATACGTAAAATATCGGCGCCATAATCTTTTATGATACCCTGCGGCGAAATGACGTTCCCCAGCGACTTAGACATCTTTCTTCCATCGCCGTCAACCACAAAACCATGGGTGAGCACGCTCTCAAAAGGCGGCCTGCCGTCAATGCACATTGTAGGAATAAGCGAAGACTGGAACCATCCGCGGTGCTGATCAGAACCTTCCAGGTATAAAGCGCTAGGGAACCCTAATTCTTTTCTTTTCTTTAATACCGCCTGCGAGCTTACCCCGGAATCAAACCATACATCAAGGATATCAGAACCTTTTATGAATTTATCGCTTGCGCAATGTTTACATTTATAACCTGAAGGAATAAAGTCCGATACCGGCCTGCTGAACCAGGCATCCGAACCTTCGCCCGAAGCAAACTCTGCGAATTTTTTGATCACCGCCGGCTCCAACATTTCTTCGCGGCAGTTTTCGCAGACCAAAGCCGGGATAGGTACACCCCAGTATCTCTGGCGGGATAAACACCAATCCGGCCTTAACTGGACCATTGCCGAGATACGCTCTTTTCCCGCCGGAGGAACCCAAGAGACATCTTCCTCTATGGCCTTAAGTAATTTTTTTCTTAGATCATCGTGATCGATGCTCATAAACCATTGTTTTGTCGCCCTGAATATGACCGGGTTCTTACAACGCCAGCAATGCGGATAAGAATGCTGGATCTTTCCGGAAAAAAGTAGTGCCCCGATTTTTTCTAATTTTTCAAGTATCAACGGATTGGCATCAAAAACATTCATTCCCGCGAAATCCGCTACTTCCGCGTCAAATTTACCCCTGGCATCAACAGGCATGACAATATCCAATTTATATTTTATCCCGGTAAAATAATCTTCATTACCGTGGCCGGGCGCGGTGTGCACCAGGCCGCTGCCTTCCTCCCGGGAAACGTAATCTGCCAGGACGACCCTTCCTTTTCTCAAGCCAAAAGGATGATTATAAATTAATCCCTCTAATTCTTTACCGTTAAATTCCTTAATAACCTCATACTTCTCTAATCCTGTTTTGGATAAAACATCTTCCAGCAGGTCCCTGGCTACAACCAGATTGCCTTTTTCTGTTTTGATAAGGCAGTAGCGAAAACCCGGATGCACTGCTACCGCTACATTAGCGATCAATGTCCAGGGCGTAGTCGTCCAGATCAAAAGGTAGGAATCTTGCGGATAACCCTTAGGATCATCTAATTTGAATTTAACGAATATCGACGGCGAGGCATGGTCCTCGTATTCCACTTCCGCCTCAGCCAAAGCAGTCTCGCATTTAAAACACCAATTTACCGGTTTTAGGCCCCGATAGATATAACCTTTTTCGACCAGGATCCCCAGAGAACTGATGATGCCTTCTTCGTATTCGGGAGAAAGGGTCAGATATGGATTTTCCCAATCCCCGAATATCCCTAAACGCTTGAATTCCTCTTTTTGGATCCCGACATAACGCAGGGCGTAGTCAAAAGCCTTTTTGCGGAATTCAAGCTGGGGGATCTGATGCTTGGCTATCTTTAACTCTTTGAAAAGCTGATGCTCCACAGGAAGCCCGTGGCAATCCCAGCCCGGGACGTAATTAGAACTAAAACCCTGCATAGTTTTATATTTTACAATGATGTCTTTTAAGGTCTTATTCAGGGCATGGCCGATATGGATATCTCCGTTGGCATAAGGCGGGCCGTCGTGCAGTATATACTTAGGCTTTCCTTTTCCATTATCGGAAATGAGTTTGTAGATATCCTTAGCATACCATTCCTGCAAAAGAAGCGGCTCACGCCTGGGCAGGTCCGCCTTCATCGGGAATTTCGTCTGGGGTAAATTTAAGGTATTTTTATAATCCGTATTACCTGACATATTTTCCTATAATAATATTTAAATCTTTTTTAATTTTGGCCGTGATCAATTTTTTATCCGTGACAATCGCGAATTTCAGCGCCTCCTTACAGGCGCAGCTCCTCTCTTCAGGGAGCCTCTTGATCACCGTAGCTAATATTTTCTTGGCGTTCTCGATATTGTTCTGCAGATTTTTGATGACCATATCTACGGTAACAGACGCATGGCCGGGATACCAACAATCATAATCAGTCACCGCAGCCAAAACAGCATAGCAGATCTCCGCTTCCCGCGCCAGTTTTGCCTCGGCAAAATTCGTCATCCCGATGATATCCATCCCCCAGCTGCGGTAAAGATTGGACTCGGCTAACGTAGAAAAAGCCGGGCCCTCCATATTAATATAAGTGCCGCCATTATGCACCCTTAAACCAAGGCTATTGGTCGTTTCATATAATACGTTCTTTAAGTCCTGGCAAACAGGATGCGCAAGGCCGATATGGGCGACGATCCCTTTTTCAAAAAAAGACATCTCCCGGGAGTGATTAGTCCTGTCCACAAACTGGTCTGCCATTACAAAATCCATAGGCCTTAAGTCCGCTTTCAGGCTTCCGCAGGCAGCTACGGAGATGATCCTATCCACCCCCAGCTTCTTCATAGCAAAAATATTCGCCCGGTAATTTATTTCACTGGGCGATATGCGATGCCCGACGCCGTGGCGCGGCAGGAAGACTATCTCTTTGCCCGACAGATCCCCGATACTAAATTTATCCGATGGCCTGCCGAAGGGTGTTTTTACCTCGGCCTGTTTTATTTTTTTAATCCCTTCGATCTTATATAAACCGCTTCCGCCGATAATCCCGATACGCCCCATATTACCCCCTTGATAATGCTTTTGCCCTCTCTACAGCGGCTTTGGCAGCATCGAGCAAAGAACCGCCGCGATGCAATACTTCTAAAGCAGCTTCTGTCGTGCCCCCTTTGGACATCACCTGTTTTTTGAGCTCTTCCGGATTAAGCCCTGTCTCCTTCAATAATAAATCGCTGTAAACAATCGTCCAATAGCTTAAAAACTGCGCTGTCTTCTCGTCAAAACCGATACCCTTGGCTGCCTTGGACAAAGAACTGATAAAATCTTCGTGAAAAGCTTTATGGTTATTTTTATATTCCTCGGGGTAAAGCCCTACTAAATGAAAATAGTATGCCGGCCCGCTTCCTGAAATAGCAGTCGCGGCATCCATCAAATCTTCGCTTATATCCTGCACCTTACCTAAATTACCGAATATCTCCCTGGCTATTTCTAAATCCTGGCCCGTAGCAAAATTTCCTTTGCATATGCAAGTCATCGATTTACCTATTTTTGCCCCCACATTCGGCATAGCCCGGATGACCCTTGCATCACCCAAAGTTTTTTCGATATAACCGCTAGTTACTCCGGCGGCGATTGAAATAAAAAGCTTATTAGTGCCTGCGGACGATTTTTTAATCATATCCAAAAGCAGGCCCAGATCCTGCGGCTTGACTGCCAGGATTATCACATCGGATGCCTCTACCAATGAAATGGCAGTTGAGGCAACCTTGATAGCGCCTATAAGGGCCTTGGTTTTCAGTTTATCTTGATCGAATATAAGCACCGGGCCCTTAATATTTCCGGCAATCGCGCTACCCATATTCCCGTAACCGATGATCCCTATAGTTTTCATATTTATCCTTCGAATATTGCCCTGCCCAGCCTTACCATATTGGAGCCTTCTTCGATCGCTACCTCAAAATCATCAGTCATGCCCATAGATAGGATAGACAGCGGGCTGCGCCTGCCTGCCGGCAAGGCAGGGATTACAGGCGATGCATTAATGGAATCGTATAATTTCTTTAGCGAACTAAAATAAGGCCGCGCATCTTGAGGAACAGCCACAGCCGGAGCAATAGTCATCAAACCTTTTATATTTATATTTTTTAACGCGTTTATTTCTTTTATAATCCCTGCTGCCTCTTGGGTTTTAAGGCCGGATTTGGTTGCCTCAGGAGAAGTCTTGACTTCGATCAACACGTCTTGCACTTTATTTATTTTAGCTGCCTGCTTATCGATTTCAAGCGCCAGATGCAGGCTATCCACAGACTGGATCAGATCGAATATTTTTACCGCGTCCTTTACCTTATTAGTCTGCAGGTGGCCGACCATGTGCCATTTTATGCCGCATCCCTTAAGTTCATTATATTTTTCGATTGCTTCCTGGACCTTGTTCTCTCCGATATTATCTATGCCCGACCCCACTGCCTCTTTTATCTCTTCCGCAGATCTCGTCTTAGCTACCGCAACTATGATTACCTGGCTGGGAATACGTTCTCTGGCCTTAAAAATGTTCTCTCTGATCATACGCTCATTAAAAGTATTCCTGGTATATCTCTTTGACCCTGTTAAAGGTATTCTTGACGATATTTTTGGCAGGCTGATGCGCGGGCAGTATCCCTATCCTCTTCTCTTCCAAAATCTGGCAAATCATCCCTAAACAGGTAAGGTAAGTCAAAAATTTCTGACCCGACAGGTCGCTATGTTCCTTTTGTAAAGAAAGTATCTGGGGATTGGCAATCCTGCCTAACCTTACCGGGATCGCCAGGGCATTTTCCAGGGTCTCGATAAAACCCTCCAATAAAACAGCCCTTCCGACGACTACAAAGTTATCGACCTGGTAACAGGAAACTTTTTTCTCTATGGCATCCTTGATCTTAGCGGAAAATTCTTTTGCCTCGGAAGTCATTATTTCGGCGACTACCCTCTGCTTTATGGGTTTGTAGAAATCGCTCTTTTTTACCAGGATCTCTTTATCCTCGCCTATCTTTTCAAAATCCCCTATAATGCCGTATGACCTTTTGATATCCTCTGCCAGTTCAGAGGCGATCTTTAAGCTATCCGCGAGCTTGCTGGTAAAATCATTTCCGCCTATCGGTAAAATTTCGATATCCTTTAAGGCGCCGTCCTTAAAAATAAGCAATTCCGTTATGTCGCTTCCTATATCGCAAAATATATTCAGGCCTTCCTTGAGTTCTTTATCGAATACGGCCCTGCTTGTGGCCAGGCCTGAAAAAAACAAATCTTTTATCTCAAAGCCCGCCTGATTTACCGTCCGGCTAAGGCTTTGCACAGAAGATAATTTCGCGCAGATCAAATACAGGTCCGCTTCCAGCCTATGGCTGTATAAACCCAAGGGGTTAATTATATTGGCCTTCGAGTCGATCGTGTAGCTGGAAGCAACGCTATGGATTATCTCTTCCTCTAAGGAAGAGCCTAATATGCGCGCCTCTTCCTTGGCCTTTTCTATGTCCGAGCCCGTGATCACCTTATTGCCCCGCTCGGCAAGCGGCACGATCGCCCGGCTATGCTTGGTCAGGATATCCTCTCCGGAAATATTGGTAGATAAAAATTTGATTTTTATCCCGGATTTATTCCTTAAAGAATTGACCAGGGAACTGATACGGTCCAGAAGGGCTATAGAATCTATGATTATCCCGCTCCTGACGCCTTTGGAGGGGATGCTCTCGAAAAATATTTTATTGATCCGCCTTTTTTTTATCTCTGCAACGGCACAGGCAAGCTTATCCGAACCAATATCCAAAGCGCAAATATAATTATTTAACATTCTTTAACTTTATCACCGGTTCATTGAACCTTAGATCGATATACTTTATGTTAGACAATGCCGTTTTGCCCTGCGTAAACAGCCCGGAGAGGATATTGATTTTTTCTTTGACATTACCCTCGCCAAACTTTACTTCCGACCCCTCCAAAGCCTCTTCCGTGGAAAAAAGCATAAAAATAGATGTATTACTGGCACTGGTAACGTCTATCTTAATGATCCTGTAATCTTTTAAATTTTTGTTTTTGGCTGCCTCTTTCGCGATGTTTATTGCAAGCGCTAATTCCCTGATATTATTATATGATACTCCGGGTTTCGGGCTGTTTATCCTTTTCTGGATGCCTAAGATGACCGGCAGCCTTGTCCCTTCAGGCTGTTCCGGCGTATAAAAAAGAACGCCGTCCTCATCTACGGCAAAATAGCGGGATAATTTCACAAAAGCTATCGGAACCCGCTTTACGAAATCTACGAATATCCGGTTAGGCAGGACCCTGATCAGCCTGATCTTATCATAATTAGGATAACCCTCTATGATATCCTGGGATTCGCTTTTTAAATCAACGGTAAAAATGTTTTTGCCCTTCAGGTAAGAAAGATCCGCTACACCTGATCCTTTGAAAACGACCTCTTTTATCTTAAAATAGTCAGACGTAGTCAAGACTCTCCAAATATATCCCATAATCAGGGATATGGCAAGAAGAATTATCAAGGCCGCGATCAAGAATTTAACCTCCGGCCCCTTGGCCTTATTATTTTTTCTCATAAGCCAGCCTTATCAACTTGATGCACAGCGCATTAAAACTTATACCCTCGATTTTTGCTGCCTTGGGCAGGAGGCTTGTCTCTGTCATGCCGGGAATAGTATTTACCTCTAAAATAAAAGGGATATTATATTTATCTAAAATTATATCGACCCTGGAACAGCCGGAGCAGCCTAAAAGCTTATGCGCCAGGAGAGCCATATCCTGGATCTTCCCGCTCAACTTCTTTTCTATTTTTGCAGGCACGACGTAATCCGTCATCCCGGCCTGGTATTTAGCCTCATAATCGAAAAATCTTCTCTTAGAGATTATCTCTATTACTGCAAGCGGCTTCTCCTCTAATATGCCTACCGTTACTTCCCTTCCCTCTATATATTCTTCGATAATCACCTTATGGTCAAATGAAAAAGCTAAATTCACCGCCTCTTCAAGATATTCTTTCTTATCTACAATGGAAAGGCCTATGCTGGAACCATGCGTTGCCGGCTTTACCACCAGGGGAAATACAAAATCACTATCCATCTCCCAATCCGCATTCCCTTTTACAACCTCATATTGAGGCACCTTTAGACCGTGATCCTGGAAAATCTTGCGCGAAGCTATCTTATCCATAGCAAGCCTGCTTGCGGATACGCCTGAGCCGGTATAAGGTATTTTTATATCTTCCAGGATCTGCTGCATCGAGCCGTCTTCGCCGAAACGCCCGTGCAGGGCTAAAAACGCACAGTCTATTTTTTTGGATTTAAGAAGCCGGATATTTTCTTCTACGTTATCAGTCTGGATATCGATAGCAGATACCTCGATGCCTGATTCTTTCAGGGCCGCATATACTGCTTTTCCCGATTTTAACGAGATCTCTCTTTCGCTGGATGGCCCGCCCATTAAAACACCGACTCTGCCGAATTTATTTTCTTTGCTTTTCTTTAATGCCATATTTTTATCTCCGGTTTCAGGGTTAGCTTGAATTTTGTTTTCACTTTTTTCTGGGCCAAATCCATCAATTTCAAGACATCCGCTGCCCGGGCACCTCCCTGGTTCAATATGAAATTAGCGTGCTTGCTGGAAATGTAAGCCCTGCCCTGCGTTTTGCCTTTTAAGCCGCATAAATCTATGAGCCTGCCTGCGGATCCTCCTTCAGGATTCTTAAAGATGCATCCCGCGCTTGGAGAACAAAGGTCCTGCGTACCGCGCCGGCGCTGAACTAACATCTTTATGTCTTCTTTGATCTCTTTTTTATTCCTCTTGGAGAGTTTAAAATCCGCACTTAAAATTATGAATTTTTCCAGGCTGGAGCTGCGGTAAGCAAATTTTATATCCTTCCTCTTGAGGACCTTTACTTTACCATTATAATCCATTACTTTTACCCTGCTGACCGCATCTCCGATATTCTTCCCCCAGGCGCCGGCATTCATGATCAATGCGCCGCCCACCGTGCCGGGGATCCCTGCTAAAAACTCTATGCCGGAGAGGCCGTGATCTTGCGCAGCTTTTACGATCTGCCCAAGCATAAGGCCGCTGCCCGCTTCCAGATGAGAATCCTTAAAAGAAATCTTTTTAAAAGAAAGAGCGTTTAATTTTAAGACTGCTGCTTTAACGCCTTTATCGCCTGCCAGAATATTGCTTCCTGCCCCGAGTAAAAGAACAGGCATATTATTTTTCTTCGTGACAATAAGTAACAGCCTTAAATCATTTTCGTCTTTCGGCTCGATAAAAAATTCTGCCGGGCCGCCGATCTTAAAGCTCGTATGCTTTTTTAGCGGCTCCCTAAAACTTATCTTACTTTTTAAGCCCTTCCACCAATTCATCGCTTATCTTTACGATATCTCCTGCGCCGAGCATCATCACGACATCTCCCGGCTTGATCGCCTTTATTATATGCTCCCTGATCTTATCTTTCGTCAAAAAATAGATTTCTTTGCCGGGCGAGTGTTTTTTTATCTTCTCGCATATACCAAGCGCGCTCACCCCTTCGATGGGAGGTTCGCTGGCAGCGTATATATCCGTAATGATCACATAATCCGCCGCGTCGAAACTGGCAGCGAACTCATCCAAGAGCAGTTGCGTGCGGCTGTAACGGTGAGGCTGGAATACGGCGATGAGCCTGTCTTTTTTCAAGTTTTTTACTGCCTCAAGCGTAGCGCTTATCTCCGTAGGATGATGCGCATAATCATCGATGACCAGAAGCCCTCTCTCGCTGAATTTTATCTCAAGCCGCCTCTTGGCGCCCTTATAATCCGCAAGCGTTTTTTTGATGTGTTCCAGATCTATGCCCAATTCAAGGCCCAGGGCAATAACAGAGAGCGCGTTAGAGATATTATGCATCCCGCCCAAGGCAAGCCGGAACCTGTCTATAAATTTATTTTTATAAAAACAATCGAATTCGGAACTAAGCCCTTCGATCTTTATATTCTTCGGGTAGATATCGGCTCCTTCTCCCAGGCCGAACAAAACATACCTTTTCTTGTAATCTGCGATGATATTCCTTAAATTCGCATCATCCGCAGAACAAAAAACGCAGCCGTTATCTGTTGTCCTGTGCAAAAATTCCTTAAAAGCCTCTATTTCATTTTTGAATTCTTTATAATAATCCAGGTGTTCGCGGTCTATATTAGTGATAATGGAATAGTCCGGCCGGTAATATAAAAAAGAGCCGTCTGACTCATCTGCCTCGGCAACAAAAAATTTTCCTCCGCCCAGAGAAGCATTGGTATTTATGTTCTTTAAGATGCCCCCTATCGCCACACTTGGCATGAGCCCGGCTTCCATTAAAAGATAGGACGCCAGCGACGCCGTGGTAGTCTTGCCATGGCTGCCCGTAACCGTGATCACGGTTTTATCCTGCATCAACTCTGCCAGCGCCTGGGCCCTCTTCAATAACGGGACGCCCTTCTTTTTAGCCTCGGTGATCTCCGGGTTATCCGGCCGTATCGCGGAAGAATAAATAATAAAATCGGCACCCGTGATATTCGCGCTCTGGTGGCCGATATAAACCTGGGCACCCAGATTTTGGAGTTCCTGCGTAATAGAGCTTTCTTTCAGATCAGAGCCGCTTACCTTGTCTTTGCGACGTAAAAGAAGCTGCGCGATCCCGCTCATTCCGATACCGCCGATGCCTATTAAGTGATAGTGCTTACTCATTTAGATATTTCTGCCATTCCTCATCCAGTGCCTGGAGGCTCTTAAAAGGATACGCGGATGCTATTGCCTGCTCGAGGTCCTTCTTATCCCTTAAGCTCTGGCAAAATGACACAAAACTATCGCTGCCGAATCTCTTCACCAAAAAATCAACGATACTGAATGCCTCGGCATAAAAAAGTTTCACCGTCTCGTCATCTCCGGAAGCCCGGCCGCTGAAACGGGAGAGCTGCCTCAAATCCATAAAGTCGCCTTCCTCCATATGCTTTCTTATGTATCGGTTTGCCGCGGCGTATTTAGCCTTCTCCTGATAAGAAGCAACGCCTTCGTCCAGCCAGAGCGGAAGGGCGTAATTATCGAATCCCACGAATTCCCTGAAAATAATGTGCCCCATTTCATGCGATAATATCGTATTAAAAAAATCAGGCTTACTAACGAATACGGTGATCACCTTACTCTTTACCACCGCAGTCCCCGCAGACCAGGCCGCCTCTCCGGTAGCAGACTGATAATCTTCCGGGCTGTCATAGATATAGATCTTGGCGCGGTTATCCCAAAGCCAGAAATTAAAACGGTTAAACCCCAATTCCGAGGCGATCTTATCATAATCTTCCTCGGCCTTATCGGAAGCCTGTTTTACGAAATCTTCCGTGGCATTTTTATAGTGTATAATAAAGTGGGTGCTTTTGGCAATCTTCCAATTGTCATTCCCGGCATAAGCCTGCGTAAAAAAAAGAAAAAATAATCCTGAAATAAAAATGATCTTTTTCATCTAATTCAAAGACATTGCCTCTTTTACAAGCAGGTCAGCTGCGTTGGGCTTGAATTTATTATTATAGTTAGAACGCATAGATTCTATTCTCTTATCGTTATTTATAAATTTATCCAAAACCTCTTTCAGGGCTTCAGCACTCAAAGCATCCTCCTCGATCACCTCGGCGCAGCCGACCTGTTTTAGGATATCCGCATTTCTTGATTGATGCTTATAAGCAAACGGGTATGGGATGATCACTGCCGGAAGGGAAAAATTTATCAGTTCCGCAATGGTAGCCGCCCCGGCCCTTGAAACCACCAGGTCAGATGCGCTATAAGCGTACTGCATTTCTTTCAAAAAAGCAAATAATTTTGGCTTAACATTCGCGCTTAAAAGTTTATAACGTTCGCTCAAGAGATCAAGATCTTTATTGCCCGATATATGGATAACCTGCAAACTACGGCCAGGCTGCATTATCGATAAAGCCCCCAGGAAAGCCATGTTGATAGTGTGGCTGCCCTGGCTGCCCCCCACCACCAGTATCGTAAACCCCTCTTCATTGAACCCGAAGAAATCCAGGGCTTCTTTTTTCGCAAGCCTCTTTAATTCCGGGCGTATGGGATTACCGGTAAAACATATCCTCTCCGGGCTGATATGCAAATAATCTTTGGTCTCGGCGAATGAAATTGCGGTCTTATCTGCAAATTTTGCCAATAACCTGTTTGCCTTTCCGGGGATCACATTCTGCTCGTGTATCAGCGTTCTTATCCTGAAAAACCAGGCCAGCATAACCATGGGAACAGAATCAATGCTGCCGAAACCCACCACGATATCCGGTTTGAATTTAATCAGTATAGACAGGCTCAAGAAAAAACTTTTTATAAAAGCAAATAAAGCTGCCAGATTTTTGGAATCAAGGCGTAATTTAATAGGATAGATAGGAAGGTATTTTACCGCATAGCCGGAAAATACGATCTGGCCCCTTATGCCTCTTTCCGGTAAAACTAAAAGTAAATCTATCCCTTTATCTTTTTCTCTCAAGGCATATAAAAAACTCAGCGCCGGGAATATATGCCCGCCGCTTGCGCCTGTAGCCACTAGGACTCTCATGGATATTCTCCGGTCCGGGCGATGTTTATCAGCATGCCTACACTGATCATATCGAACATAAAGGAAGAACCGCCGTAACTGATAAAAGGAAGCGGCAGCCCCTTCGTAGGCAATACGCCGCAGGAAACGCCGATATTGATTATCGCCTTAAGCGAAATCATCAAGACCAGGCCCAGGCTTAAAAAATATCCGAATTTATCCGGGCTGTTTTTTACTACTTTAAGCCCCTGCTGGATAAAAAACATGAACAATATTATTACGCCTAATGTCCCGAACAAACCCAGTTCTTCGCCGATTATAGAAAAAATAAAATCCGTATGCGCAGCAGGAAGATAAAACAATTTCTGACGGGAGTGCCCCAGGCCTACGCCGAATATTCCTCCTGAACCCAAAGCGATCTGCGACTGGATGATCTGAAAACCGCTGCCTTTAGGATCCAGCCACGGATTTAAGAATGCCAATATACGCGCCCTTCTATAGGGAACGTTGAATATCAATACATAGAGCGCGGGGATGCTTGCCAATACCAAGGATAAAAGGTATGCCACTCTTGTCCCGCTGACAAAAAGCATAATAAAGACTACCGCACCTAAAGCTAAGGTGGTGCCTAAATCCGGCTGCGCAAGAATCAATAGCGCGAATAATCCCAGGACACACATAGGCGCTAAAAATCCTTTCAGGAACGAGCGCATCAGGTTGCCTTTTCGGGCGATAAAATCCGCAATATAAATGATCATCGCCAGGCTCGCCAATTCCGAAGGCTGAAAACTTAAGAACTTAAACCTGAACCACCTGCGCGCACCCGATACCTCCCTGCCTATCCCGGGTATCAATACCAGGACCAGCAATATAAAAGAAATATATAAGAGGGGCTTGGCAAATTTCCTGAATTTTCTGTAATCAACACTCATTACCAAAAAAGTAAGCAGTGTCCCGATGGCTAAAAAACTAAGATGCCGCTTCAGGAAAAAGAATCCGTCGCCATACCTCTCCCAGGCATAAATACTGGAAGCGCTATAGATCATTATGATGCCGATACATATCAGGATAAACGAAATTATAAACAGGTTTATTCTGATATTACGTATCATCTTTAATTCTTCCCTTTCGCTAAACCAAGGACAGCCTCTTTAAAAACCCTTCCTCTTTCTTCATAATCACAGAACATATCGAAACTCGAACACATCGGAGAGAACAATACGCAATCCCCGGAAGAAGATTTATTAAAGGCGATATTTACTGCTTCCTGGAGGCTTGCGGCATCGCATACAGGCAATTCTCCGTTAAGGGCTTTCTTTATTTTTTCTTTTGCCTCGCCGATTAAAATAACCTGTTTTATCTTCTTGCGCCCTGATCCTAAGATACCGCTATAATCCAAGCCTTTATCCTTGCCACCGGCAATCAAAACTACAGGCCGCTCGATATTTTCCAGGGCATATACCGCGGACTCCACAGTAGTGGCCTTGGAATCATTGATAAACCTTACGCCATTAATATCGGCGACATACTCCTGCCTGTGCTCTACTCCCTTAAAATCCTTAAAGACCCCTAAACACAATTCTTTCTCTATCCCCAGGAGCCCTGCCACTGTAAGTACCGCGGACTGGTCCGGGCTTAAGCCGGGAATCCTGGAAAAATAAACAACAGGCACGCGCACCTCTTGTGTCAATTTCCGTAAAACATTGTCCTCGGAATTAATCACGAGATGATCTGTCTTATCCTGATTCATAAAGATGTGTTTTTTTGCGCTAAGATATTCCTCCATATCCTTATGCCTGTCCAGATGGTTTTTGCTGAAATTGAGTATTACTGAAATTTTCGGCTTGAATTTATCGACGGCCTCCAACTGAAAAGAGCTGACCTCCAGGGATACATAATCCTGTTCAGTCATTTTAGCCACTTCCCCGGAAAAAGGATTGCCGATATTGCCACAGACAAACGCCTTCCGGCCTTTGGCCTCTAATATCTTACCGATCAAAGTAGTGACTGTAGTCTTACCGTTTGAGCCGGTCACGGCAATCACCGTTGCCGGGCACAAGAGCCAAGCCAGTTCTATTTCACTTATAAGCGAAACGTTAAATTTTTCCGCCCAGACAACAGGTTCGGCATTGGCAGGGACACCGGGAGAAATAACGACCAGATCTTTATCTTTGATAAAACTCGGGCTGTGCCTGCCTAATTCCAGCTTTATCTCTTTTGATTTTAGTTTTGAGGCAGCCAGCCGTATTGATTCCGTATCTTTATTATCGGTTACACTTACCTCGTCACCCAACTCAAAGAGTAAATTAGCGCAAGCTATACCGCTGCGCGCAAGGCCGACAACGGCAACCTTTTTACCTTTAAAATAATCCGTATTTCTCATAGGGTCTTAAAACAAGCGAGGCTATCTTATCTTCAGGGTGACTAACGTCAATAGCGCCAGAAGGCTGGCGACGATCCAGAACCTTACGATCACTTTATTTTCCGGCCATTTAAGGTCTTCAAAATGATGATGTAAAGGCGCTATCCTAAATATCCGTTTCTTGAATAGACGGAAGGAGACGATCTGCATGATCACCGAAAGTGTTTCCAGGACAAATATGCCTCCGACGATCAAAAGAAGCAATTCTTTTCTGATCAATAAAGCTACGGTCCCTAAAGCCCCGCCCAGGGCCAGGGAACCCACATCCCCCATAAAAATAGACGCGGGATAACAGTTATACCATAAGAAACCCAGGCCCGCCCCGATCATACTTGCGCAAAATACCGTCAGTTCTCCGGAGCCGCGAATATAAGGTATCAGGAGATACTCGCTGAATTTAATGTTGCCCGAGACATAACATAAGATACTGAAAGATATTGCGACCATAACCACGATCCCGATAGCCAGCCCATCCAGGCCATCGGTAAGATTCACCGCATTAGAAGATCCGGCAATAACAAGGATCACAAATATTATAAAAAAACCGTCCAAGTCGAAAGAAATATTTTTTAAAAATGGGATATCCATGCTTATGCTATTTTGATTATGCCATAAAAGTAGCGTGCCTAAGATCAACCCCAGTATGATCTGGCTGGTCAATTTTGTAACCGCATTCAGGCCTTTAGACCTCTTTTTTATCTGCTTCAGGTAATCATCGATAAATCCGGTCACCCCCAACCAGATAGTGACGAATAAAACGATCATTATCTGCCTGTTAAATATGTCTGCCCACAATAGCGTAGAGGTGACAATAGACAGGAGTATCAAAATCCCGCCCATAGTAGGCGTATCGCGCTTATGCTGGTGCAACGCGTCTAATTTCAGGCTATCCCCTTTGGTTATTTTTTCTCCGATCTTTAATTCTTTTAACTTCCTTATTACCAGGGGCCCCAGGATAAGGCTGATAAGAAATGCGGTCATGGCAGCCATGACCGCGCGGAAAGTAATATAGCGGAAAACATTAAAAGCAGAAAGGCTATCGTGTAAATAATGTAATAAATAAAGCATACTAGACCTTAAAAACCTCTTCCATGCGCATCATCCGCGAGCCCTTGACCAACACTATATCATCTCGGCGGGGAGATATTTTTTTATATAAGATATCGCGCGCCTCCAGCGAAGTCGCGCAATTAAATATATTTTTGACACTCCTGCCATGCGCCTTTAACGCTTCGGAGGCCAGGCTGGAAAGCCTGCCCACGCTTATAAATATATCGCAAATACCGGCTGCCTGGAGCCCTGCCTGATAATGAAATGACTCCCTATCTTTCCCCAGCTCCAGCATGTCGCCCATGACAAAGATCCTTCTTCCCCCCGTCTTAAAACTAGCTAACGCCTCCAGGGCCGCTTTCAAAGAAAGAGGGTTGGAATTATAGGTATCATCTATAAACTGTATATTGTTAAATCTTACCAGTTTAAGCCTGTTTTCGGGAAAGCGGAACCCGGACAGTCTTTTGACTATTCTATTATATTCCATACCAAATAACCGCGCCACTGTTATCGCAATGAGCGCATTATAAATATTATAATACCCCAATGTCTTTAATGTAAATTTATATTTTTGGTTGACTAAAAATTCCATTTTACCCGCAAGATCTTTGATGTTTGATGCGCTAAAATCGCTTTTGTTTTTGATCCCCACCCCAAAAACAACCTGATCTTTCTTTGCTGCGGAGCCCTTCTTCAACAGGCTGTCATCGGTATTTAATATCGCTACGGATGGCTGGCGGAGATATTTTGTCAAAGTGCTCTTTTCCCGGAAAACCCCGTCCAGGCTTTTAAAATATTCCAGGTGCGCCGGGCCGATATTGGTGATCACCCCGATGTTGGCAAGGCAGATCTTGGCGAGG
>Ga0265297_10005875_pt1 | contig 18296 bp, 25 predicted proteins | sample Munlanlwell13791_FD_192502 | JGI IMG/M metagenome (GOLD analysis project Ga0265297, IMG submission 192502) | Leachate microbial communities from a municipal landfill in Southern Ontario, Canada - Leachate well 137-91 | ecosystem: Engineered > Solid waste > Landfill > Unclassified | place...
CATTCCGGTAGTAGAAATTTTGGAAAATGTGTGGCTGATTTTTATCAGCGTAAAGCGAAAGAAGGGCTTGAAAAATATTTTATTAAAGATCAATATAAAGATCTTGAGTTTATGCCGTTTGATACTGAAGATGCTATGGATTATTTATATGCGCTTGGAGTGGCACAACGATTTGCATCTATAAATAGAAAAGAAATGATGCGACGAATAAGTACTTATCTTCAATGTGAACCTTTTGAAACAATAGAATCTGTGCACAATTTTATTGGGGATGATAATATTATTCGTAAAGGTGCAACTCCCGCACGTAAGGGTGAAAAAGTAATTATTCCGTTTAATATGGCTGATGGCATTGCAATTTGCATGGGGAAAGGATCAAAAAAATATAATTACTCTGCACCCCACGGGGCGGGCCGCATTTTGAGCCGAACACAAGCAAAGAAGATATTAACTATTGAAGATTTTACACAGCAAATGGAACAAGCAGGGGTATATACAACCACTGCAACGAAAGATACTTTAGATGAAGCTCCGGGGGCATATAAACCTATGAATCTTATTCTTGAAAATATCAAAGAAACTGTAGATGTTATCGAGATGATTAAGCCAGTGTATAATTTTAAAGCTGGAAAGGAGTAATTGTATGAATATTTATGATCTGGCAGATGTTCTTGATAGAAATTTAATTATCACACGCCAAGCAAATAATATAAATGCATTTCGTGTTGGGTTTGGCCATTGTGAAATTAAACAAGGTACGTTGCTGATTGGGGCATATGGGAGGGGGAATACAGTAAAAGAAGCATTGAATTCTTTTACACGTCAAATCTCAAGACAAACGCTTGTTTTTGATGTAGTGTATCCTGACTATAGGGTGGAATTTGTTGTACCTGTATTATCATTTGTGGAGGATATATGATAAAATCACTTAAAATCGGTTCTGATGTATTTCAAATCGTTGAAAAAGAATATCAGCCATTACAGGATCCAAAGACTATTGACGATGCTATTTTTAGTGTTGGTACTATTGGTGGTGATATTGTTATAGAACAGGGTATTATACATATCAATAAAGATTCATGTGAACAAGCTAAAATGAGTGATTTATGTCATGAGTATGCTCATGGATGGATGGGAAAAACTGGAATAACGTATTCTTTTACATCTCCTGAAGAAGAAGAAAAATGGGCACAATTTATTGGTATGTGTATTGTAGAATTTATTACAGCAAATCCAGAGGCCATTGAAATGATTTATAATACATTATGCCCAGAAGGTCCATGTTTTACTACTGTGGCAAGTGAAAAAATTTATTTACAACGATAAAGGGGCTATTAGATGAATTATTATGATGAAATTGGTTTGTATTGTCCTCATTGTGGAGCACAAGTGTATGTGAAAACAAAAGTTGGGTCATGTGCTGGTTCATCTTATGATATGTATTCTGCTCCTCCAAAACTTTTATTAGATGTAGCAGGACAAAGACAGTATTGTACAGGTTGTGGAATGAATTTTAAAGTTAATATTTCTTTAAATATTTCTTGTGAGCGCGTGTATGAATGAGAGTGAAATGCTTGCATTAGCAATTAGTGTGGCTGCTGTTCAATTTCAGAATGTGCTTGATAAAGGCGGCTCTCCATATATTCTTCATTGTCTTGAAGTAATGTATAGAGTAGAACATCTTGGAAAAGAAGTAATGGCTGCCGCAGTATTGCATGATATTTTAGAAGATACTTCTTTAACAGTAGAATCTTTGTATGATATGGGGTTTTCTACACGAATTATTCAATTAGTTTGTGCGTGCACTCATCTAGATGGTGAAGATTATATGGACTATATTAAAAGAGTATCATATGCAAAGAGCGCACGTGCAATTAAATTGGCTGATTTGAGACATAATATGCGCCCGGATCGATTGATTGATTTGTCCGAGAAGTCTATGGATCGTATGAAAAAGTATCATACTGCATATCAATTTCTTTTAAGGATTGAAAAAGAAGATGTATAAAGGAGTTATTAGATGAATAAAAAAGTATTATTTAAACGAAGTATTGGTGTTTGTATACTTTTAATATTGTATTTGGGTGTATTTTGGTTTGTGCCTTTCTTAGGGGCAGATGAAGGTGCATATTTACTTGCAGTATTTCAGATACATCTTATTGTAATAGGTAGTATTTTAGTTTTTATTTTGATTGCGGGTTTGCCACTGCTACTTCACTGGTTATTTACAGATGAAGAAAAGGAGCGTGAGGAAATGCTTGCAGTTTTTAAAGAAATAAATGATAAGTGTGCTGCATGTATTGATGTACCAGTGCCACAGAAAAGGAAACAATATGAAAACAGTAATTAAATGGATTATTGGTGTTATTGGCATTTTAATGATTTACGGTATTATATTTTGGGGAGTGCCTTTGGTGGCTTGTATAGTAACTCCAGGTTTAACATTTTATTTACAAAGTGTACTCAGAATACATATAATAATGGGGTTTGGTCTTCTTATTGGTGCAGTAATTGTAGGAATTGGATTTATAGTGGCATGGGCATTTAATAGGGATTAAAAGGAGCATATAATGTTAGAAAAAAGAACTGTATTGTTGACGTATGAGATTGACCCAGATCATGAAAAACCATTTGATGATTTGGCAGAACGCCTTGGAGAATTTTCATTTGGTGCTACTCCAGATCTTGAATTACTAAAAACAATGTCCCTTTGGGAAAAAGCACAATATCTAAAGAAAGAATTGAAAAGAATGAAACAAGATCCATTTACAAATATGATTTTCGATTATACGTTTAAAGATGGTGATTCATCAGAAGAATTTATTAGGAGACTTATGGAATTGCCGAATGCTGGTGATTACATTATGGTTTTGTTTTTAATCGGAGCACAAGAAGTAACAAAAAAACTTATGAACACAAATATGCAAATACGAACCGTATTGCAATTAGTGTATGGTGAAGGGACGATATCTCTTGATACAGACAGCATGACAAAAGAAGAATATAGAACTCTTATGTTTTGTGATGATCTAGGAGAGTAGTATGAAATGGAAACAACATGCAAAGTATATTGCAATGAATATCTTTGTTGCAATTGGTATGGTTTGTTTACTTTTTTCTATGGGATGTTCTGTACGTGATGTAATTGTTGTCGTTTCCACAACACTTGTTGCTGGATTCTTCTTTGCAGGAATTCTTACTTTTATTGGGAGGGGTTTATTTTGAATCCACAAGGAACTACCATTGAAGAAATCACTGGATTATCTTTTGATAAATTTATTGATATTATGCACGTATGTATGAAAGCGGACGCCCCCTACAAACATTTTGTTTCAATGGCAGAATCAAACGAAATATCCTTTGATGCACTTGTGGGATTAGGACTTATGACACTTAATATGTTCCTTTTGGGGGAAAAACATGAAATTTCAAATTCCATTGCAATGGAGGCCGATAGTATCAGCACACCTACGGAAATTACGGAAGGATTTGAAGCTGACACGCAAACAAGTAACTGAAATGACTGGAATCCCCTATTGGGATATGGCACGAGTTGAAACTGGAAAAATTTGGAAAAAAGGAGAAATGCAATCATTTCAATATAAGTTGGATATTGCTCTTGTTTTACAATCATTTTATGAGACATTGGCGTTGTCACGGGGAATTAAAGTCCCTTCTATTGGAGAGATAATAAATCGAGCAATGATATCTGTGCTGGATCTCCCACAAGGTCCGAAGGATTATGAATATGAGCGAGGAGAAGACTACGAGTTTTGGAATTCTCACTAGAATACTTTGCCCCTATTGTGGTGAACGTGTGTGGCTGTATAAGAATTCTTCTTTTATCTTTTCAAAGGATTATGGCCCACATTATGTCTGTATAGCTTGTGATGCACGTGTTGGGTGCCATCCAGGGACAAAGATTCCTTTGGGTACATTGGCAAATAAAGAATTACGCGATATGCGTGCTGAAGCTCATTTTTTCTTTGATGCTTTGTGGTTAGAAGAAGCGGAACGTACGGGTTTGAGTAAAAGAACAGCCCGTACAAACTGGTATACTATCCTTTCAAGTATTTTAGAAGTTCCCATTGATGATTGTCATATGGGGTTCTTTGATACTACACAGTGCAATCAAGTTATCATTTGGGCAAAGCCAAGGTACTTGGCATTACCAGAAAAGTTTAGAAGGAAATATCGTCTAAATGTGAAAACAAAAGGAGTATCACATGATAGTAAATCGACATGAATTGTTGAAAGCGGTTACACAAGCAAAAGAAGCTGTGGCCCAAAAGAGTTCCTTTGCAGGGAGTGATCTTATCAATTTTGCAGAAGATTGCATCGTAGCATTCAATGGGCGTATTGTATGTCAAATACCTTTTGAGCATGAATTTCAATGTTCTGTGAAGTATGGTGATTTTGTGAAAGCACTTCAGAAGATGCCAGAGCAAGAAGTATCCATTGAGCAATTGAAGAAGGTGCTTCGTATTAAATCAAGTGGTATTCAGACAGAACTTTTCTTGTATCAAGAGAATTCTTTGTTTGAACGCGCACGGGCTGCACTTCCTGAGCTTGCTTCTGGCACGGTGTATGTCCCAGAAACATTTGGAGAAGAAATACGGCGGGTTTTACTCCCCGATGCGTCAGAGACTACTTCTGGGGTGTATATCAATTCACAACACATGATATCTCTGGATACACGGACGATTAGTGTAGTTCGAAGAACCTGTTTGCGAACAGTAGGGGAAGATACTGTTACCTGTGAGGCCGATTCCGATTTCGAATTCTATACAGATGTAAAAACTGCAAAGATTGTTTCAACAATTGCGGATAAAAGCAGTACATGGACCTTGCATAATAATTGGCTGTACTTTTATCAAGACGATGGGACAATTTATGGTTTTAGTGGTTTGTATGCGAAAAATTATCCTATTGATAAGTACATGCCTGTCTTCAAAAAGATTTTGTCTGAAGATACTCTTTATCTCGCAGATTTTCCAAAAGAAATGCCCAAGGTGCTTGAACGCTTACTCCTCTTCAGTGCTGCGCAAGATAGAACACAATTTAGACCGATTACACTTACCCTGAGTGGATCTCAAATGACATTCTTTTCTGAATCAACTTCGGGGAATCTTGAAGAGATTATTGAATTGGAAAATGAAGAATCACATCTTATCAAAGACATCAAAGGAAAGATTGACTTGTATGGTCTTCAATTCTGTTTAGATCATACGCTTGAATTTACCATTGTCCCCTTCCAGCATCGGTGTGCTTTTGTGTTTAATGCTGGGCCGTGGACAGGAACTACCATCATAAATATTGAGGATTAACCATGGCATTTGGATTTTTTGATCCAGGAGAAGTAGCGTTCCTCCGAGGAGACGAGGGGGAACGTGTTGCTCGAAAATCAATGTTCTCAGGCACTGAATACACGTGTGAAGAATGTGGATTGTACACACATTGTAAGCACGCCAAAATTCCTATTCAAGGAAATGGACCAATTCTTATTCTAGCTGACTATCCTACTCTTGGAGAAGATGCAACGGGGATACCGTTGTCTACAAATATGGGGTTAATTGTCCGAGATGAATTGAATGATATTCCTGCATTAAAAAATCAAATTGCCTATGGATTTGCATTACGGTGTAAACCCATAGGGGAACCAAAACCGAAACATATTGAGGCTTGCCGTCGATTTCTTATTGCAGATATTCAGCGGTTACAACCCAAAGTAATTATTCCTGTGGGGGATGTGGCTTTTCGCATGTTGGTGGGGCATAAACTCATTGGACGTGCAGACTCAACATATACGAATTGGGTAGGAGAGTGCATCCCGGATCAAGAGTATAAATGTTGGATTTGCCCAATTTACCATCCGCGAGATATTGGATATATGGTTTCAAAGTCAAAGAATCCAGATGATACTGCTGAAGTGAAGTTGTGGATAAAGCAACTGAAACGTGCAACTCGATATATCAATGAACCTTTTATTGATTTTCAGACACCTGTACAAGAAAGTATTAAAATTGTTACTACTATCACGGATGCCATTCAAGCAATTAAGTATTATCAAACGAAAAAACGTATTGCGTGTGACTGGGAAACCACGGGGATAAAAGCACAGAGGAAAGAGCAACGTATTCTTGCTTTTTCCATTAGTGATGGTATCACCTCCACTGCATTTCCGATGTTCCAAAGTAAAGAATTTGTAGACGTATTGGTTGATTTTTTGGAGGATGCAAATGTTGAAAAGATTGCACACAATGCCGCATTTGAATATATTTGGGCGGCGGAAAAATTAAACTGCACTCCTCGTGGTTTTAAGCATGACACCGCCCTCCTTTTGCATTTGCTCCATAATCAAAAACCAGTGAGTTTGAAGTGGGGAGTATACGCGCAATATGGTGTTGCAGGCTACGATTCATTGATTGATGCTTATATTGAAGCAGATAAATCTGAAAAGGAATTGTGGGGGGCAAATGCATTAAATCATTTAGAAGAAGCGCCACAACTAGAATTACTATCATATAATGCGCAAGATAGTTTGTTTACCTATTGGCTCTATGAGGATCTTATTGATCGATTGCCAAAAGCAATGCGTCCCTTATACACATTATTCAATGAAGGGCAAATTGAACTTTCCCGTTCACATCTTTATGGGATGCATACGGAACAAAGTATTATAAAAGATAGGATTTTACAGGTTGAAGAACTGCTTCAAAATGCTTTGGATGCAGTGCGACAAGCTCCAGAGATTTTACAGCATTGGGTACATACTGAAGAATTTGACCCTAATAAATTGGAACATGTAAAAGAAATTCTTTTTGACAAATTAGGGTATGTGCCATATTTTTTCACAGATACGGAACAACCAAAGACTGATATAAAAAGTCTTGAAGCCTTAAATACTCCAATTGCTAAAAAGATACTTGAATATCGAAGATGGTACAAAGTATTAAATACTTACTTAGCTGGATTTGCACGAGAAGAACTAAATGGACGAATACATGGGTTCTTTACATTAAATAGAGTACGTACATATCGGTCCAGTGCTAACACGCCTAATTTCCAAAATATCCCGTCAAGGGATCGTGAGATAAAATCATTGGTTCGTAGTTTGATTTATCCAACAAAGGGGCATTTTCTCGCAGGGGATGACTATAAATCTGTAGAAGTTATTGTGGCTGCTGTGTACACACAAGATGATAATCTTTTGCGGTATGTACAAGATAAAGGCACAGATATGCATCGAGATTCCGCAATGGACATTCTTTTGTTAACTGAAGAACAAGTCAAGACGTGGAAAAAGGGGGACTGGCGTAAGATTGCAAAAAATAAGTTTGTATTCCCTGAATTTTATGGATCTTACTATGGGAATATTGCACCTGATTTTTGGGATGAAATTAGTGTGGATGTACAAATGTTAGAGCATTTACAATCTAAAGGTATTAGAAACTTTGACGATTTTGAAGAACATTTACATGAAGTAGAAAATGTATTTTGGAATGAACGCTTCTATGGATATAAGCAATGGAAGCAAGACATGTTTGCCTTTTACAACAAACACGGGTATATTGAAAGCTACACGGGAGCTAGATTTCAGCCCCCCATGGATTCAAAACAAGTATCAAACTACCCTATTCAATCTTCGGCAGCGCATATTTTATTTTGGACTTACGTGCAAGTGGGAGAAGAAATTCGAAAAAGAAATCTTCACTCCCGTTTAATTGGACAGATTCATGACCAAGTGTTGAAAGACACTCATCCGAATGAACGAGATATCATGAATTATTTAGTATGGGAATATGGAACGCAAAAGGTACGTGACCATTGGAAATGGATAAATGTCCCATTAGAAATTGAAAGTGAAGAGGGGGAAGTAGATCAACCGTGGAGTACGATTACAGCAAAAGGATTTTTACACGAATTAGTATCTGAAGACATCATTCAAAAGGAGAGAAATCATGCTAGAAGAATTATACAATAAGTATCGCCCACAAAATCTTGATGAATTGTATGGAAACACTGTTACGATAAAAGCCTTACAGAAAGCTATTAAAAATGGATCCCATACATTTTTATTTTCAGGTCCTACTGGAAGTGGGAAAACCACAACTGCACGTATTGTTGCATCTCTTGTTCATTGCACAGAGCCACATGAAATTAATGCTGCAAACACACGGGGCATTGATGATGTTCGTGCTATCCTTGATGATATCCAGCGTGGTGCTGGATTTCTAGAAGAATCTCGGGTATGGATTATGGATGAAGCACAACAATTAACGACTGATGCCGCAAATGCATTACTGAAAGTGCTTGAAGAACCCCCGGAAGATTTGTATTTTATTATCTGCACCACTGAACCTTCAAAGTTGTTAAAAACGATTCGAAGTCGATGTGTTGAATTTTCTTTTGAGTTATTGAAAGATAAAGATATGTTGGCGCTTTTGCAGGATATTTGCCAATTAGAGGGATATACTATATCGGTAGAAGTATTAAATACAATTATTAGAATCGCAGAGGGGCATGCAAGAAAAGCGCTCACATTATTGCAAGCAGTGAGTGGGTTAGAAACGCAAGAACTTCAAGAACAATATCTTGACACGTGTGGATTGGGGGAAGATGATGTGGGCTTCTTCGAATTAACACAAGCTTTGTATAAGGAAACATTATGGACAACAATTATAGCGGGATTGAATGAAATGAAAACGAAGAACCCTGAAGGATTTAGAAAGGTTATTATGGCGTATGGCACAACAATGATCTTGCGCGGGCAAGTAATGAAAGAGCGCCATATGCAGTTAATGCAATATATGAAAAATCCTATATATGAATGGTCGAATATAGTGTTGGCAATATATAACTGGTATCACGCACCTCATATTAATGTGAGTCGAATATAAGAAGGAGGACATTGGATGCAATATTTTGGTGGTAAAAGTAAAATACGGAAACAAATAGCTACTTTTCTTACGTCAATACGGCAAGGTAGAGATTATTTGGAGCCGTTTGTTGGTGGTGCGTGGGTACTACAAGAAATGACAGGGCACAGGACCGCATCTGATAATAATAAAGCTCTAATTACAATGTATAAAAGTTTACAAGCAGGATGGCTTCCACCAGAAGAAGTTTCCGAATTGTTATATGCAAAATATAAAGCGAATCAAAATGAAATGGATCCATTAACTGCTTTTATTGCGATAGGGTGTTCATTTGGGGGCAAATGGTTTGGAGGATATGCTCGACAAAAGGGGTACAATTTTGCAGCGGGTGGGAGGCGCGCATTACAAAAACAATTATCGTTTCTTTTAGATGTTTGTTTCGTAGCTAAAGATTATCGAGAATGGCAGCCTAAAAATAAACTTATATATTGTGATCCACCGTATGAGGGTGTAACAGAATATAAAACTAAATTTGATCATGTTTCCTTTTGGGAGACCATGCGTCATTGGTCCAAAAATAATATTGTTGTTATTTCTGAATATAAAGCACCAAATGATTTTAAATGTGTTTTAGAAATACCAACCAAAACAATAATTCGGGGTGCTAATAATAAACCGGTACAGGTGGTGGAACAATTATTTATGTATAAAAGTATTTAATATTTATTTTAACTTAATGCTTTTAGCATAAGGTAAGTAGTGTTATATTTTAATTTGTGCATTTATGCATATAAGGAGGAGAACATGGAAGAACGAACGAGAAGACGACGTTCTATGGTATTTGAAGATGATATCCCAGAAGGGATAGAGCTTCAATTAGAACCCGAAGAAGAAACCGAAGAAGTGGTGCAAACAGATGTTTCCGAAGAGGAAGAAGCGGTTGATATTGAATCGCTTGTCTATATCAATCGGTACAAGTTGGAGCACCATTGTGAAGAAACCCCTGGTTTGATTCTAAAGTATGCTGGAATGTGTGGACAATTGAAATCACAACGTGATACACTCAAAGGCAAGCTAAAGTATCAAGAGGGAGAAATTGAACTTAAATTGCGGAGAAGCCCACCAAAAGATGTTAACACAACTGAAGCAGCGTTTAAGGCACTTCTTGCCTCCAATGATACTTTGCAAGCAATCCGAGACGAAATATTACAAACTGAAAGGGAGATAAACGCCTATGAAGCAATTCTGAGTGCATTGGAAACGCGCAAGAAAGAAGAAGACAATCTTGTACGTTTATTTGTCGCAGGGTACTACACGGCAACTGGGGGTGCTGGTGAAGTAAAGAGTACATTTAAAGCACAACCAAAAGTTGACACGGATAGTGTCGCAAACGAAATGACAAACAGGCTGCGAGCCAAAAGAAACAAGGAGTAAACTATGGGAAGATTTAGTCAGCGAATGGACGAAGATTTGAGTAATAACGCACGGGGCGAACAGTACATGGACTGGCCCAAGATTAGTATTGAATCTGCAAAAGATTTTTATAAAATCGAAAACAGAAAAGAAGCAACGAAGGTCATTGAACATCTTATCGATATCGTTCCGTACATTGTTGGAAAGAAGCACCCTGGAGTAGCAAAGGGTAGACTTGCCCCTGGGGATCTTGATTACGGGTTGTCTGTGTGGGTACACCGGAATATTGGCCCTGGGCATCATGATCTTCTTTGCCCGAAGAACTACGGGAAACCATGCCCGTTGTGTGACCTTGCAAGTGAACGGTATGAAAAGTTCGGAAAGGATGATGCGGAGTACAAAGCAGTTAAGGCAAAGCAACGTATTGTGCATTACGTACTTGATGCAACTACTGAGAGCCTGAAGCCGTTGATTCTCGAACAGGCACATTACAGTTTTGAAAAGCCCCTTCTTGAAGAAGCGAAGATTGAAGGGGAGAAGGCTGGCACGGGAACGCTGGACTTTGCAGACCCGGATCAAAATATTACGGTATGCTTCCGTTCAAAGGGGCATGTATTTGCTGGACGGCCCAGCCACGAGATTGATAAGTTTTGGTTTGAAGCCAGAGACAAAACTGTATCTGATAAAATTTGGGATCTGTCGGAGACGTTGCCCCCGTTGGATGATGCCTTGATATTACACACTCCAGAAGAAATTATGAATTATTACTACGGGGGAACTGAAGAGGCTTTCGCAGAGGAACCTCCAATTCGTGGACGATCCGCACGTGTTACTTCACGGGAGAATATTGAAGAAGAAGCTCCTGCACGTGTAGCACCCCGTGTACGAGTAAGTGCGCCTACGCAAGAAACCCCGAGTAGACTTGGACGCCGGGGGGCACCAGTTGAAGAACCGGCGGATGAGGAAGAGGAAATCCCCCGTGGACGGATGCGCAGAAGGGGTGCTGATTCTTTTCAAGAGGACAGCGAGTAACAACACCGGTTCCCGCTGTCCAATCTGATGGACCGGTATGTCCACACGGGCATAAGTTCGGATTCGATACAGATAAATTTGAGGACTGTGATGCGTGTGAAGTATGGGATAAATGCTGTGCAACCCGAACTGTTATCTAACTCAATTCCTCCCGTGAAAACGGGAGGAATTATTTCAATCGTGGAGACTTATATGGCAAAGCCAAAAAAACAAATAGAAGAAATTGGAGCACCAACATCTGATGCAATTTGGATTCCAACCGGATGTACACTTTTAGATGAAGTCATTGGGGGTGGACGTGGATTGGGAGTTCCAAGTGGGGTAGTCCTTAATATCTGTGCTCTTGAATCTGGGTTTAAAACGTTTCTTGCTTGTGAAATTATTGCATCTGCATATCATACTTTTGGAAAGAAATTTAAGTGGGTGTATGATGATGCTGAATCTGGTTTCACGTTTGATACACAGAAATTGTATGGATTTGAAATTATGCCCTCAGACCCAAATGAACGATTTAAATCAGGTACTGTTGAAGAATTGTATGTGAATCTTCGAACATTCATTGATTCTGTAAAGCAAGGGGAATTTGGGATCTACACAATAGATTCACTTGATGGTCTTTCAAGTGAAGAATTGGATACCCTTGCCGATAAGCGATACCGTGCAGGAAAGAAATCCCGTAGTTCTGATTCAGATTCGGATACTACCCCGCTGAAGGGATCCTTTCGTATGGGAAGCGCAAAGTTTCTTTCACAAGAATTTTTTAAGACTGTTACGGATCAATTGAAAGGAAAGAATATTCTTCTTATCATTATTAGTCAGCTTCGGTATAATACGGATCCACGTAGCATGGAAAAATGGACTCGTGCAGGTGGGAAGGCGCTTGATTTCTATGCATATTCTGTAATTCGTCTCGACACCCCAACAAAGATTAAACGGAAAGATGTTGCTGTTGGTGCTGTGGTGCGTGCGCGGACTACAAAATTAAAGGCCCCTCGTCCGTATCGCTCTTGTACATTCACTGGGTATTATGATCTTGGAATTGATGATATTGGTTCTTGTATTGATTACCTGTATGATTGCCGGGGAAAAGATGGGCGATTAGTGAAAGCATCTAAAGCTATAGTGTGGACTGAAGGGGAAGAACCGTATGATCGTGCTGAACTCATTGCCACTATTGAACAGGATAAATTGCAAGGCGGTTCCATGTATCAAGAATTGAAAGATAGAACGATTGCAAAATGGGAAGCATTTGAAGACAGTATCAAAACAGATCGTCCAGGGAAATATGCAACTTCGTGGAATCGCGGAGAAGCAACAACTTTAGCGGATGAGGAAGATCCAGATGGCGAAGACTAAAACCATTACCTTAGAGGTTAAGGATATCCAAACAATGATCGAGCGGGGAGAAATCCCCGCTACTGTTTATAAGAAGTTAGAACGTGCATTAGCAAAACAACGGATTACTACTGCATCCGCAAAAGCAAAAGGAAGAAAGCTTCAGCAGTTAATTTGTTCAGAGATTGCAGATTCTACTGGGATCCCCTATACACAATCGGATGATGATTGCCTCATTCATAGTCGTGAAATGGGGCAACATGGTGTGGATATTATTCTTCGTGGGCTGGCACGAAAACTCTATCCTTTTTCTATTGAATGCAAGGCAACTGAGAAGTTATCTTTAGGAGATGCACTAAAACAGGCGCAGACGAACGTTACGGGGGGTACACGGCCTCTTGTAGTGTTCAATAATAGAAGTACACCAGAACCCATTGTGGCCCTTCTATGGAGCGATTTTCGGCAATTTATAGAGAGTACGTGGAGCAATGAATAAACGAGAAGCAAAAGAAGCAATCATAGAACTTATCAATTTCTATGGTAAATTGCCCGAATTGAATGTTATTGCCAGTAGGTTGCAAATGAACATTCAAGATACACAGAAAATATTAGAGGCTTTAGATTTTATGGAAGTTAAAGAGAAACCAAAGAAAGTAGTTAGGAAGAAGAAAACACAGAAACGAGAGATTGATGTGTTTTTAATCATTATTCGAAGTCTATTAGGTTGTGTGAGTATTATAGCTTCTGGATTAAGCTTGTATTTCACAGCATTATGGGTAAATGAATTCTTTGCTATTGAACTTGCGTATTGTCTTAGTGCTGCTATGATTATTTTTAGTGTTCTTGCATTTCAGTTAATTATCTTTATTTATAACAATTATAAAAAACGTAGTAAAATTATCCTTATTATTAGTTTATCTATTTTATGGATAATTGTTATTTTCTTTAGCATGTTTAGTACTGTGGTGGGACAATACAATTTACGTGCCGTGAGTCGGGAACAAGAAATCAGAGAACAACCAACACGTGTAATTTCTTTACAAGTCCTAGAACAATTAGAAATTCAATTATCAGAAATTGACATAGAGATACAGGCGCGAAGAGATGTCAGAGCTGCACAGCAACGAATTATTGATGAGATTGCTTCTTTGCCCCTTGCGGAGCAAATAGAGTATCAGGCACGGTACAATACTGCGTGGACACAACTAAATTCAATGAGCGGTGTAATTAATGGCTTGACAGAACAGAGAGCCGTGATACAATCACGCATTCAAGAATTACTCGTGAGCCAAGAGGACGCAATTATTGCAGAAGAAGTTGCTGTAGTGCGTGATGCCTACCAGTGGGTGGCGGATCAAGTGCATGGGGATAAGTATACGATTGAGTTTGTGATGTCAATTTTCCCCGCTTTATTTATTGATATCATTGCGCCTATTGGCGCTGCCGGTGCACTATTTTTAAGAAGAAGGAAAGAGCATGATCAAGAAGCTTAGTATTCAAAATTATCAATCACACCGGGATACAGAATTAGAATTCCATCCAGGGGTAAATGCGATTATTGGAGAATCCGATCAAGGAAAATCTGCCATATTCCGTTCTTTGTGGTGGCTTTATAAGAATAGACCCGTTGGTTTGAACGATGCATCTTTCTGGATCCGGGAACGTGATAAGTTGATAGATGAATTTTCGGCAACGATTGAGACGGAAAAAGGAATTATTACTCGTGTACGGTCTGGCGATAGGAATAGTTATCTACTCCCAACCCAAGTCTTTGATGCAATTGGGACTGATGTGCCCACACAAGTGGAAGAGTTTTTGAATTTTTCTGAAGTAAATATTGCGGAGCAACACGCACCACATTTTTTATTGTCCCAATCTGGACCTGATATTGCGCGTTTTTTGAATCGAGTAGTCCGTATCGACATCATTGATACTGTGCTTTCAAATATTGATATGACAAAACGTGCAGTAAGCAAAGATATAAAACAACATACAAGCACAATAGAATCATTGCGAAAAGAGATTGACACGTACCAGTGGGTAGATAAAGCACAACAATTATCGACCCAATATCGAACCATATGGAATCAAATACAAGAGATAGAAGTAGCTGGTGGTTTGCTTGACGCACAAGCTGAAGAACTTGAGAAAGAAATAAAAAAGATTGTAAATCTTCCGTTTGATGCTATTGTTAGTGCAATTGAAACTTGGAAAGAATTACAACAAAAAATAGCGTCTATCACTACAAATATGGCAATTTTTGAACAAGAAGCTAATCAAATTGAAGAATATATGAAACAAAAGAATAGTGTGCAAAGTGAAACGGCATTAACGTTGTGTGCACAATATGAAGGTATTAATACACAAATAAAAGAAAAAGAAAAGGATATAAAAGTATTAGATGAAGAAGCAGAACTTCTTTATGGGTATGTGAAGATACAACATGATAGTCGTAAATTACCAGAAATACAGGCATTGATACATAACTATCAACAAGGAATTATACGTTTAGAAAATTTGCAGACAATGGAAGATTCTCTTTTATCGGATATAAATACCATAAAAGATTATTTAGATATTCAAAATGAAAATAATAAAGAAATTCAAGCCTTGCAAAATGAATTACCGAATGTGTGTCCTACTTGTGGACAAATACTTATAATAGGAGAAGAACATGAAACCACCAATCTCTGATGCAACACTAAAGTATAAGACAGAAATGGAAAAATACTACTGTGAGCGTTATGGTACTCCCCGGAGAGCAAACGGCATTCAATTTGTATATGTTGATTGGCTTGAAGATTTTGCACTTCAATTTAAACGTTTAATGCCAAATAATATTGAAGCTGTAACATTAAACGAGATTATTGTTGCATTTAAAGATATTGTTGCAGATTATGAAGGGTATAACCTTCCTCAAACAGGAATTTATTCTCGTGCAAAAGACGTTTTGAACAGGATAGAGGAACAATCATATGAAGTTAATTAAGCTTACCGACCAATCCGGGGAAACCCAGAACAACACGCAATGGGGTGAGAACGTAACACACACAATTCCTGAGCCTGACCGAAAAACCGAGATGTGCGGATCTGGAATCCTACACGCATACCAGAGCATCGAACAAGTGCTCCTGCTCAATTCCAGGCACGCTGATATCCCCGACCCGGTGGTATGGGAGGCGGAAGGAGAGCCGGTAGTCACGGCATGGGACAAATGCGGGTGTCATACGCTAACGACGGTTTCTCGAATCGACTATCCGGGATGGTATGCTAATCCTGTGATCCGGCAAAAAGTACAAGTAATGTTTGCCGTGCTGTGCGCGGAACAGGTGCTCCCGATTTTTGAGGAGAAATACCCAACCGACGACAGTCCACGTAAAGCGTGCGAAGCTGCTCGGGCGTGGATTAAGAATCCCTCTGATTCCACTACCTATGCAGCCACCTATGCCGCCCGTTCCGCTGAATCCTCATGGGCCGTTGTCTATACCACTCGTTTCACTCGTGCCGCCGAAGCTGCATGGGCCTCCGCCTGGGCTGCCCGTTCCACCCACCACTCCTCCTATTATGCCCCCTATGCCGCCAGTGCCACTGCTTCCGCCTCTGCCACTGATATAGACATCACCGCGCTTGCTCGGCAGGCAATACACACAATTATGGGAGATTTGTAATAATGAAATTATTGATTAGTGGGGATCTTCACCTTCGGCATACAAAACCGCGCTGCCGAACTGATGCATCATTTTTTGACATGCAAAAACTCACATTGCAAGCTATGAACATGATTGCAGAACGCGAACAAGTATTTGGTATTGTACTTCTCGGGGATGTGTTTGACCAAGGTGCTGTATCGCAACAGATCGAGCAATTGTTTCTTGATATAGCTTCTGCACAATCAAGTGTTCCCTGGTACATTATGCCGGGAAATCATGATCTTCCACAGCATTCTTGGAAGAATGTATTCAATTCATCTTTTGGAGTTATCTGGACACACGCTCATTGTAATTTTTCTGCTCGACAAGGTATTCAGCCACTGGATGAACTCATGGATTGGGAACACTTTCAAGAACCACGAGAAATTGTGAAAGCGTCAAAGCAAGATACAAAACATATTCTTGCTGTTCATAGACTCGTGTGCCCTGAAGACATGACAATTCCAAATACAAAGTTAGTGCATCCTTCTGAATTATTTTCTTTGGTTCATGCACCAGAGAAAACAATCATTCTTGCAGGGGACTATCATGCGGGACATGAGTGGAGAAGTCAACGAACAGAAGGGAAACTCGTTATTGTTCCCGGTTGCACCATTCGTATGAAGGCAGATGAAAAAGATTATAAGCCATCGGTAGTAATTCTTGATACAGATAATTTAACGTATAAACGTGAATTACTTCCTGATGCACAACCTGCTTTTTATGATTTAGTTGTAGATGATTATTTGACAGAGAAAGAAACGCGAGAGGATATTCATGATGCACAATTTGATGAAGTGATTGAATTAGCAAAAGGGCTTTCCGTTGATTCAATTGATTACATTCAAAATGTGCGTACGGCATTGGAAAGCGGGAAGCATAGTCAACAAATGGTTGCTGAAGTATTAGCAGCAATTGAAGAATAAAGGAGAATAGTATGGATGAACGAATTGCATTAATTCAACGAAAAGCAGCAGAGTTGCAGCGGAAGAATGATCAGGCTCAGGGGGGTATTGATAGGATCCTTGCTACATGGAAAGAAAAACACGGAATTACCGCAACGGATCCAAAAGAAGCGTTGAAAGTGGCAGATAAAATTCTGGATACATTTGATCAAGACCGCGCCACTCTTGAAAAAGAGCTTACAAAGATTGAAACAGATTTGGAAGCAATCACTGATTGGGATTCTTTATAAAGGAGTGGATATGAATAAAGAAGAATTTACAAACCTTCGAGAAGATTTATTGGTAAAAGCAATAGATGTAATTGAGAAAAAGGGAGTAGAATATGCACATGATGAAGATGTGCTTGCAAACTTTAAACGGAATGCAGAGCGTTTAAATGTATCTCCCGCACTTATTCTTGGGGTATATCTTAATAAGCATGAGGATGCAATTGATTCAATTTTGCAAAGATTAATACAAGAGCCATATGGTGATTTAACTACATTAAGTGAATCAGTAGAAAGTAGGTTTATTGATGCAATAAATTATTTACTTTTTACGTATGCATATATTGTAGAACATTCACATAGTTTTGGTAAAATAGATGTAACAACGATTCATGATTCTAATCATATTTCTTATATGACATCTAAGGGAAAGCAAAAAATATGAATATAATTAAACAATACAGTGCTATTTTAACACCAGTTCACGAGTTAGTTACATTTCCGCAAAGGATTGAACTTGCTGGGCGTGTGGCATATAAATCTGAAGATCGAATAACAGATACTTCAGCGGAAGCATTTGTGCGGGGGCTAATTCGACGTGGGCATGAATCTGTGTTAGAGCATTGTTCTTTCACCGTGCGGTTCGTCACAGATCGTGGGATATCCCACGAGTTAGTACGACATCGAATAGCTTCCTTCACACAGGAATCTACTCGCTATTGCAATTATTCAAGTGAATCTTTTGCAAAAGGCATCACAGTGATTCAACCTTCTTTT
>Ga0265297_10005876_pt1 | contig 18295 bp, 21 predicted proteins | sample Munlanlwell13791_FD_192502 | JGI IMG/M metagenome (GOLD analysis project Ga0265297, IMG submission 192502) | Leachate microbial communities from a municipal landfill in Southern Ontario, Canada - Leachate well 137-91 | ecosystem: Engineered > Solid waste > Landfill > Unclassified | place...
ATACGTATTTATAAAATTATTTGTGATAAGTCTCTTCTGGCCTGCGCCCTCAGGGATCTTGAAATCATGGATTATCGTATCGGATAGCTTTTCCCCTGCTACCTCTATATATTCTGCCATATAAGATCCGGCATTCCATTTCTTCAATACTTCCATAAAGGGATTCAGAGCTTCCGGTACGTTCATTATTCTGCTCATAATAATATCCATCGATATGGCATCGCTGCTTGCCAGTATCAATCCTACATTTCTGGGAGTTCCTCTTCTTCCCGGTCCTTCTCCTTCTATTCCCCATACCCCATCCATGATATTCAAAGCCGGCTTGATGAAAGATATTACATCCAGAAGCATTCCAGCAAATTTTTCTAAATCATCAAATCTCAGATGATAGCCTACTTTATTAAATCCCGGGATTATACCAAACATATTTTTTATGGCTCCGCTTATGACCGTTAGATTATGAGTTTTAAACTTTGGAAGATTAATGATAACATCAGCCTCAATTACCGGTTTTATTACTTCTGTCCTCTTTAAAATCCGGCCATTTTTGTTGGAAAGGCATTCATATTCGGCAGAATAATTCAACCTGCACCCTGTTCTTTCTGCAATATCCGTCATCCCTGTCGTACCATAAATTTTTTCCATCCCTTTTTTGTTATACGGAGTTGCGGGACCGAAACTGTCAGCAATCAAAATATTTTCACTTTTACCTGTGACATCAACAATATTTTCTATTACGGCTTCTATAAACAGAGGATGGGTTGTAATGGCCCTCCCGGGTGGCGCTGATAGAAGTAAGTTTGGTTTTAATAATATTTTACTTTGGGGATCCAGAAATTTCTCAAAACCGCCTATAAGACCGACACACCTTTTAATGGCTTCTTTTAGATTTTTTTTATCGTAGTCTCTGCATTTTACGATACTGACTCTGCCGGACTTATGGTTCATTCTTTTTTTTCTAAATATCTGCTTTTATAGAGAGTTTTTAATGCAAGATAAGTTATCCATTTGCTGGGCTTATTCTTTTTTTCTATATTAACAAGCATTCTTCCATTAAGTGAATACTCCATCTTCCACGTCCCGTCCGGAAGCCTCTTTGAGAGGATGTAATCAAGTGCCCTCTTGACATTGCGGCTATCTCCGCCGCACCCCGCATCTACAACAGCCGAAACCAGTTCCAGTATATCGCTGTGATAGCTTCTCGGAAATCCAAACATCAACCAGTGATTACTTTTATTTTTCTTACGGGGGTAAGCGGCTTCGACAATATCGTATTTAACCAGAAAATCCAGGGCTTTCTTTCTGGTGGATTTCATTTTCTCATCAATATATTTATCAGGTATCAAATTATATGCCTTAAGAATTTTTATAGCGCCCCAGGGACATCTTAAATTTTGCCTGTATTTGCATCTAAAAGATTCCCTGTACACCATGTTATTTATATAATCAATACCCTTCTTCGTGAAATCATTATCGGTATATCCAAGGCGGAGAAGCATTTCAAGAGAAATCCCCTGCATGCAGCATAAGGTCGCTGAATATCCGGAATCCGGTCGGAAGGAACCGTTATCTTTTTGTATATGGCCGACCACAAGGCTGACAGCTTTATCGATTCCGCCGACTCTTTTTGTGATTCCCATCATGGATAAAAAATACAGCTGCCAGAATGTATTCTTATATAATGGATTGAACGAATAATTATCCAGGCCCCACCATCCTTCTCTGTTCTGCATACTAAGAATGGTTGAAACAGGTTCACGTTTGGCTATGTTATCGATAATTTCAGGTGAGTTTTTTTTATTGATTTTTTCCCCGAGAATATTCTTTCGGGTTAGATACCCCACATAGGGATCATTAGTTTCCGTTAACCAGGCAATTACCGGTTCCATACTGAAAAATCCATAAAAAAATATATTTTAAAGCTGTTCCTTTTAAGAGGCTTTTGCCGCATTAACAATCATTTTCACGAACCTGACTATTGTGTCTATGCTTGTTCCGATAACAACCAGTATAAGAACCACAATAACAATCGGATTCAAGATTCCGGTTAAATCCCTCGGGAATACCGTAAAATCAAATGGGAATATGGTAAGCAGTGAAATGATTGCGGCCAGTCCAAACAGATTAAGGACGATATGAATGATCTGACGGAAAAAATAACCATCATAAATAATCAGCAGGATATTTCCGACAACTGACACAGCAAGCGCCGTTGTGACGATTGGCAGCCACTGACTGAAGTTTGCGGTAAGAATCTCATGTCTGTGCCATATTCCGTCATAACTGTAATAAGCTATATACTTGCTATAGAAATTAAAAAGCACAAGAAAGACAACACTCCACATTATGGCAAAGCTGTAGCCGGTTATTCTGCCGCCTCTTGAATCCTTGAAGTAACGATTTACATCGTCACCCACTTTTTCCATCTTGCTGCCTATTTCCTGGCCGACTTTTTTTGTTCTCTCTCCGAAATTTTTCATTTTCTCATCCAGTTTTTTTTCCCATTCATATTCTTTTTGGCTGATGTCTTCACCTTTGTCTTTATCATCTTTAAAATAAACGGCCACATCATTTCCAAAATCACGTGCAGCTTTTCCAAAATCTCCGAATTTTTCTTTCACTCCTTCATCCTTGAATCTTTTTCCAAAAGCCTTCGCGGAATCTTCCGTGCTCTTTGCAAAATCCTTTGCTTTTTTCTTTAATTCAGGGTCACTAAAAATTTTACTTATGGCTTCGCCGAATTCCTTAACCATGTCACTAAAACTTTCTACCGGGCTTCTATTTCCTTTATTTACAGCCACTTTGAACCTCCCTTATAACTAACGGATATTATGGCACTGGTGAAAACCAATCGATGCATCTCATATACGGCCCATATTATATGTGATAAATGGATATAAAAATTCTATCTCAATCGTTTTATTTAATCAATGGAAGAAATGAATTTTCCGGCAGGATCTAATTTCTTTTTTTCTTTTCCACTACTATATTTCTCCTGTTTATTTCCATAAGCGCCTGCTTATATTTGAGAAGCCTTCTTTTTGCTCCTTTAAAGAGCAGCACTGAATGTGAGTTTACAATGGCAAGTCTTAGCGAAAATTCCATATCCCCTGTCTTTATCATCCCGGCGAGGAAAGATGAGGCAAAACTGTCTCCGGCACCGGTGGCTTCGACCACTTTTACATCATAAGGAATTGCTTTATAGAAAATATTTTTATTATCAAGGCCATAGACGGGATTTTCTTCATCAGTGACCACGACTATTTCCGGTCCCAGCTCCTTCAGGTTTAAAGCAAGTTCACGTGGCTCGCCGCGCCCTACCAGAAGTTCCGCTTCTTCTTTATTAAGCACCAGGATCTCCGTATTTTCCAGTATTTTCTTTAAATATCCTTTCCCTTTCTCGGCCAGATAATTGCTTACGTTAAATAATATCCTTATATTGTTTTTAGAAGCAAACTCCGCTATTCTTTCTATTGTGAGAAAGGACCTGCCCATCATGCTCGAGATATAGAACCATTTTGCTTTCACCTTTTCCGGATCTATTTCGGAGTAGTCCAGATAATTATTGGCACCCTTGTATGATAGTACGGTTCTTTTCTTTTCCAGGCTGTCAAGTATCACGGAATAACCTGTTTTTTTCCTGGTATCATGACATATGGGACCCAGAAAATCTATTTTCTCCTTTTTTAATTCGTCTAAAATTCTAAGGCCATTCTGATCATTTCCGACCTTGCCTATATAAGCCGTTTTAAGTCCCAGCCTTGAAAGAGCAACTGCGGAATTGGTCCCGCCTCCGCCGGAAAAGAAATGAAGATCATTTATAAGAAGCTTTGCCCCCACAGGATAGCAGATGAAACTTTCCTCATCGCTTTTTGTTTTTATGAAAATGGACTGGGATCTGTCGGTATATACAAAAACATCGACAGTGTTGGATCCTATAGTAATAACGTCATACATATTATAATTTCTCAGGTTTCATTAATTTAATAATTTCAGGTATTTATCAGTATTGCTAAATTATCTTATGGAGATAGATTTTTAGCAAATAGATTTTGAAATCAAGATAAATCTATTTTATGATAAATATCCTGACATGCAGACATAAATAGAAACAGGACCAGTTGCCGGTAGTAGGCGGATCTTATTTATATTTGGGAATAAGAGGAACGTACCTCAGATAAAAAAAGAGACTAAGTGAAGCCATAACAATCCAAATAGGTATTTTTAATATAATAGAATCTACAAAAAATAATACTGACATAAATTCAGCTGTAAATAATACAGTCAGGACAATCAATGAAGTAAAAGGTATACTTACTTCATTTCCACATTCTTTACAAATAGCCGGATTGTACATTCCTATAGTTAACTTTCCCCATACTGAAATTCCTTTCTTATCGCAATGTGGACATTTAAACATGTTTACCGCCTCCTATTATTATAATATTTATATATAAAATTTAAACTCGATAATATTATTACTAATTTACTGAAAATAAATCTAGGAAATTAAAAAAATCAAAATGTAGGTATTTTAATTTATATTTGTCTATAAGTAGAATAAGCTTTTCTAGATCTTTTTCAATTTTAATAAAAATAATTCCATTTGTTTCTTTAGTTAATATATTTAATTCCTGGAAAATTATTTTAAATGTTTCTGAACTTAAATTTTCAATTACTATAATTCTAATTTTTTTACAATTGAGTTCTATTATATTTATAAAGAATAATAGTTCGTTCTCTGTAATATTTAGGATTTTTAATAATCTATCGGTATAAATTAATTTCTCAAGATTATCCTCATGATAATAAGCCATCATAGCAATAGTTTCATGTGGACACAATTTTACTACTTTTTCAATCTTATTATTAATCATTTACATTCACCACCTTCAGATAGTTTCTCAAATAAGCCAAAAGAGATTTGTAAACATTATATGATTAAGTTGAAAAAAATGCAACAATTTATTATAATATTGTAATAAAATGAAATATTTTATAGTTTTATTTGCAAAAGATGTAATTTTATGATAAACTCTATTTTTGTTAAGTAACATACATATATGTCTTATTAAGTATATACTGTAATGTATTCCACACATGAAAAGTAAAACTAAAATAAACTAGCTTTATATCGATAGTTAACAGTTGATGACGATGAATATTATTTGTACATATTAAAAAATATTCATAATAATATTATTTATTTTAAAATAAAAAAGGGGTGACCAAATTGGCTATCAATTTAGATTTTGGAGAAGTTGTAAAGAATTATAGAAAGGAGAATAACTTATCTCAAGCAGAATTGGCTGAATTTCTTGGGAAGGATAAGTCATTTATTTCTAGAATCGAAAAGAAAGACGATATAATTAATACAAGAAAATCACGGAAAGTAATTAAAAAAATTGGTAAAGCTTTAAATCTTGATGAGAAGAGGGAAATAGAACTTGAAATCAGCGCTGGATTGATTCCTTCTAAATTACTGGGTATTTTTTGTGACGAAAAAATAATTAATGTTTTTACAGAGCTAGCAATACAAGATTTAGATAAAGAGGAAAAGAAAATATTAATAGAAGATTTTAGCGCATCATTAGAATTCCTAAAGAGATTTTTTAAAAGAGAAAACTTTAATATAAAGCAAGACAGATAATCTATCTTATAAAAGACTATAATTATTTTAAAACCAACATGAATGTATTGTGGAAAATTTTGAGGATAAAAACTATATTTTTATTTATGGAATAGAAGATAACAAAAAAAGTCATACTTCCCCTTGGCTAATTGAAATTGAAAATCAAGCAAATCATTTCATAGATGGTAATATTCCAGTATTATTTTACGGACTTGAAGGAACAAGCAAATCTACATTAATTTTTAACATTAAAAAATACAACAATAAGCCTCTCATTGTAGTAAAACCCGATATTATCCACGAGCCTGAATATTTAAGGGCTGGAGTAATTGGATGTTCAATTAAAATTAAAAGAGAATATGAGATAGAACCTATTATCGCTTTTGAAGAACTAGATATGATTGTTCCTCAACATAATTTTGGCGAACATGATTACGATTATGATAGACTTAAATCTACATTACAAACAATAGTTAGTTTATTAGAAGAATCTTCTCCTATCATTGGAGCAATAATTGCTACAACTAATTATCCTGTTCGAATCGAACCCAAAATCAGGCGATTATTTCAACCAGGAATGCTGTATTGTCCTATCCCTAATTTGAAGAATAGGATCAATATCTTTAATATTTTACTAAAACCAAAAATTTGCTTAACAGATAATGACATAATTCTACTAGCAGAGAGAACTAAACAAGTAACACATAGTTTACTCTTTAGTTTGATTAAAGAAATAAATAGAAGAAAATGCAAAACAATAAAAGATATAATTGATTTTTTAAATTGCTCTCAAATTAGAATTCCTGAAGAAGATATAATAAAATGGCAAAAGGAAAATAAATCTTTTATTAATGGAATAGACTTCCCTTGTGAAAAACCATTTTAAAGGGATTGTAAAAAGTTTTTTAAATGAGTCAATTAATTCATAAGAATTAAAAAATTCATTTCTATTTCCAAGATGCCCACTTCTGAGGTCTATTAATATAATATCCACAAATTATACAATCCCATGCTTCCTGTTCATTTTCGCTTGAGTGTATTGCAGTCATTGAATTTCGATTACATGATGGGCATATTTTTGTTTGAGATTTATAATTTGAGTAGAATTCTGCACAATCTTGTATATTATCTGTTCTCCCGCAGTACAAACACTGTTATGCATTTGCACAAATAAAGTGCATATTTCGGCCACATCCGGACACTGATTTCGGAAACATCCGGACAGCATAACGGCGGCATCCGGACACCTTGTCGAACTATTTTAAAATCTGCTACCCTTAAGCTTTTTAGATAATTCAAAGCTTAAGGGAGGCAAAAAACCGATGAGGAGGACCGATATGCTAAAGGCAAGAGAGATTCTAAGGCTAGACAGAACTGGACTGTCATTAAGAGACATTGCACAGTCATGTAGCTGTGGAAAGTGAAGTGAACCCCTATATTTGAACAGATTATTAAGGCAGGTTAAAATAAACAGATAAGTATAAAGGGGGAAGATATGAGTAAACAAAGGAGAAAATATACCAGGGATTTCAAGATAGAGGTGGTAGAGAGTGTACTAAAAGGAAGAAGCACACTGGAGCTTGCAAAGGAAAATGAAATATACCCGGGGCTTATAACAAAGTGGAAAAAGCAGTATATGGAAGGAGAGTTCCATGGAACCTCAGCTACTGATATATCACTTAGAAAGCTAAAGATAAAAATATGTGAGCTTGAGCAGATGGTTGGAAAGCTCACAATGGAAAACTACCTTTTAAAAAAAGAAAAAGATTTTGCAATTGCAATGAGAAAAGAATCTTCATCTATAATAACCGGTCCCAATTCAGATCAATCAAGAAGGGATGTGAGCTGATGGGTATATCAAGGTCAACATACTACTGCAGGCCGAAGAAAAATATAGTAAAAGCAAAGCGTGATACTGATATTGCTGATGCCATTGAAGAGGTTGCCACAGATTTTCCCTCCTATGGCTACAGGAGGATAACAGCTGCCCTAAGAAGAAAGGGTATGGTGGTAAACCATAAGAAAGTAGCCAAAATGATGAAGAAAATGGGATTGCAGTGCAGAAAAGCCCGCAGATTTGCCGTTACCACCAACTCAAAACATGGCTTGAAGGTTTATCCTAACCTTGCTAAAGATCTCGTCATAGAAAGAACAGACAAGCTCTGGTGCGCTGATATTACCTATATACGAATACTAACTGGCTTTGTATATCTTGCAGCATTAATAGATGCGTTTTCCAGGAAAATAGTGGGGTACGCTATTGGAAGGTCGCTTGCAGCAAAACTACCGCTGGAGGCACTAAAGATGGCAATAAGGGCTAGAAATACAGACGATCTTATCCACCATTCTGATAAGGGAATCCAGTACCGCTCTTGTGAGTATGTGAAACTGCTTGAATCTTACAATATTAAAATTTCCATGAGTGCGAAAGCATCTCCTTATGAAAATGCCACTATCGAGTCATTTTTCAGGACACTGAAAGTTGAGGAAGTGTATCTGTGGGAATATGAAACTTATTCCGATGTAACTGGTAGAATCCCGTATTTTATAGAAGATGTTTACAATACAAAAAGATTACATTCTTCATTGGGGTATATGCCTCCGGAAGAATTTGAACATATGTTTATTGAAAAAAATTCAAACAGAGTCTATTCTGAGTTAAGGCAGGTAGGTGTCTGAATTCAGGGGTTCATATCATTTCCTTTGAAGACAGGTTTGCCCTTATGGTTGATGCACAGTGGCTTGCCAGGAAAAATGCCAGAATTAAAAGGCTAATAAGGGATACTGGCTTTGCTATAGATGCCTGTATTGAAGATATCAGATACCATCCTGACAGAACCATTGATAAAAAAACACTAAATACCCTTGCTACATGCACCTATATCGAGAAGAAGCTAAATGTAGTGGTATCAGGAAAAACAGGTTCAGGAAAATCTTACATAATATGCGCTCTGGGAAATGCTGCCTGCAGAAGTCTCTATAGAGTTAAATACTACAGGATACCCGAGCTTCTACTTGAAATGGAAGATGCAAAAAGTCAGGGTATGTATCTAAAATTTATGGCAAGCCTTAAAAAGGTAGGGCTTCTTATCCTGGATGATATTGGTCTTAAATCATACACCACTCAAGAAAGCAGGGACATCTTAGAGATTGCCGAATCAAGGTATAATAGATCTTCCACCATACTGTCTGCCCAGGTTGAGCATTCCAAGTGGTACGATCTATTTGCCGATCCCACCATTGCAGATGCAATAATGGATAGAGTAATACACAATGCATATATCCTGCCGCTCGATTCTAAAAAATCAATGCGCCAGGTTATGGCTGAAAAGGACAAAGAGAATTTAATTTAGATGGCTAAAATAATTGATATTAAAGGTTTGTTACTGTAGAATTTTTACATCTGACAAGGTGTCCGCATGTTGCCGGAACACTGTCCGAATAAATCCGGAATAGGTGTCCGGATACGCCGGAATTCGCATAAAGTGCAATAAACCTGATTATTATCTATAATAAGTATTATACAAGTATAATACTTATTGATTTAATGACGTGGTTAAGCCATGTCATTTTTAAGCATGATTCAGGCTAGTTTAATTATATATAAAGATAATTGCTGTTGTTTTTGGTTATGGTAGTAGGTTTCCTAGATTATTTAGGGTTCTTAAAATGTAAACGTGGCAGTTAATTGAAAAAGCGGAAAAGTGCAAATGCATAATTGGTTCGTTCCTATGATCTCTCCCTATTTTCTATCTGAAAATTGAAAATTCTATAGTTCTTCTATTAATTTTCCAAATAAAAAAGCCTAAATATTAAAAAACTTGGGCTAAAAAATCTTAAATTCTTATTAAAAAATATTTATTATTTCATATCTGGTTTACCCAGATCCTTTAATTTTTTATTTAATTCCCCCCTTTTCTTTTTAATTATTGCCGGTCTTACAAAATAAAAGTCAAACAATTCTTCTAAAACATCGAGATTCCATTCAGCTTCACCAGGTTCAACATCTACTATTTCACCACTACTTTTACTCTTTTCAGGATGAGCACCAAAATTTCCTATATTTCTTATATAATCAATTGATTCTGCTAAATTTGTAGGTAATTGCTTACTATCTAAAACTTGTTGAATTTCATCAGCTAAATTACCCCGTTCGATTCCTGCTTTTTCTCTTAATAAATTTTGCAAACATCTTCTACTTAATGCAGCGCTGGCCTTGGGACTATCATTTAAAACTAAACAAGCTTCTTTATAATCTTCTATAAAAACTTCTGGAATTTCAGGAGCCAGTGGAAATCTATTGAAACTTTTAGGTTTAACTAAAGAACTTTTATGAATCTCAATAATCTTTCCGCTCTTAGCTGAACATACTCCACTAATTAAAAGAACTACCAATTTTTTGCAAGCTGGACAATTATAATAAAATAAACCCCACGACTCCCCATCACCATCGGAACCAATAATCTTTTGTGTAGGATAAGCAAAAATAGCTTTTAGACAATAAGGACATTTGGTACTTGAATCATTCATTTAATATTAATTTTCATATATATTGAAATATTACTTAAAATTATCGTTATTTTTTTCATAAAATCAAGATTATTATTTTAATCTTATGATGAATGTCATAATGTCATCTTTTATTTAATTTTAATCTCCAGATTGGGGTGAACCCCATACTTAGACACATTGTATACTAAAAATAGTTAAGATAAAATGACTGATGAGACTACCAAAGAGAGAAAGAGAGGTCTCATCAATGAGAGTAAGAAGATCGTTTACTAAGGAGTTTAAGAGAGAGATTACAGAAGCGATAGTATCAGGAAAGATCTCCCAGCTGGAAGTGTCCAGAAAATACAGTATATCACCTGTAGTAGTATCAAGGTGGAAAAAGGAGTATTACTCCGGAAAGTTCTTTGAAAACACAAACCCTGATTATGTAAGGCTTCAAATAAAGATAAAGGAGCTTGAGCGTATGGTGGGTAGACTTACCATGGAAAATGATGCCCTAAAAGAGATGGTAAAGCTTGTAGAGCCCCAAAAAAAAGACTTGCAGCAGATATTTACATCAAAAGACTGGGAAGCATTAAAGAAGGATATGGGAAGATGAACGTATCAAGGTCAAAGCACTATTACAAATCAAAAAAGGATACCCGCAGAGATTCTGCAATCCTGGATAAGATAAAAGCCATTGCCCTGGATTTTCCATCATATGGATACAGAAGAATAACAGCAGCACTTAAAAGAGAAGGTATGATAGTAAACCATAAGAAAGTACACAGGATTATGCGGCAAAATGGCATTTTATGCAGCATAAGACGCTCATATAAGCATACAACCAACTCAAACCATAGCTTTGCCAAATATCCCAATCTTGTAAAGAATTTAGTGCCTGTAAGGCTTAACCAGGTCTGGCATGCAGATATTACCTATATAAGGTTTTCTTCCTCATTTGCATACCTTGCAGCAATTATAGATGGACTGTCAAGAAAAGCAGTGGGTTATGCAATAGGAAAAACACTTTCACCGGCTCTTACAATTTTAGCCCTTGCCGATGCAATAGGCTCAAGAGAAACAGTTGATCTTATCCATCACTCAGATCAGGGATTCCAGTATTGCAGCAGCCGTTATATCGGAATACTTAAAGATAACGGTATACAAATATCAATGTCAGATAAGGCAAATCCATATGATAATGCCAGGATGGAATCGTTCTTCAGGACACTAAAGGTTGAAGAAGTGTATATGGGCGAATACAATACATATGAAGATATGCTAACCTCAATACCATATTTTATTGAAGAAGTATATAACAAGAAAAGGTTGCATTCTTCCCTGGGATATATGCCCCCGGAAGAGTTTGAAGATAGATTTAATAAAAATAAGTCTCATCAGTTGGTACTGATTTAGTTAAGTGCGTGTCTAACTTTTGGGGTTCAGATCAAAGAACGTCTAAATAATAGTTTTAGCTGGAATAAAACCTTTAAAAACTGGTTCGAAATTTCGTAACTTGGGGCAGCCAGCATCTCAGGACACCTTCTCAAGACGCTCAGCAACCCAGACCTTAATGATTGATTGCCTTGGCACACCCAATCGTTTTGCTTCTTTATCCAACAAATTGATCATCCAGAGAGGAAAATCTACATTAACCCTCTTTTGTTCTTGTTTTGGTCTCCTTAATTTAGACAGATCAAGATGTTCTGTAATATTCTTGTTTTCATCAAATTTTTTTTCAAATTCGTTAGCTTTCATAAATATCAATTTCCTCCTTTCTCGACCTACGGACTGAGATAATTCTGATATTATCACTTCGGTAAGCTATAACTCCTGTCCAGTGTTTTCCTGCAATCTTGCCTATTACAAGAAATCTTGGTTCATCACTCGTTTTAACAGGAATTTCTACATAATCGTAATCTTCCCATAATTCTTTGGCTTCATTAAAATCAATACCATGTTTTTGTTTGTTAGATTCACTTTTATTTTTATCAAACTCAAATTCCATGATATATAGATATTATACCTTTTATATACCTATTGTAAATATAATTTGTTTTATTTATTAAAAATTTCTTGAAAATTTATTAATTCTTCCAGAAATTGGTTCAAAATTTGGCAAGACGGGGCAGTCAATCAGAAAATGGGGCGCTTTCTGCCAGAACCCGGCTCTCCACCAACACGCTCTCTAACCACACAACGCTTTGAATCTTAAACTATTATAGAACGAAATGGCCCCTTATTTGAGGGAGAACCAAAAACTAACTAAAAGCAGGAAAAATATATTTATTCAGTATGGAGAAGTTTTTGACTTCGGAAGTATAATTACCGCCAGTAAAAACAATTACAGAATCTAGCTCTGGTAAAACGATGATTTTCTGTCCACCCCAGCCATTAGCCCAGAAACCATTTACTTTCTTTCCAGCAACTTCGAACTCCTTAGTCCACCAGGTATAAGAATAACCTGCTTTCCCCACATCTTCACCAGGTACTTTGATATTTTCATTACCAGGGAATGTGACGGCGCTTTTTTCAACCCATTGCCTGGATATTATACTTTCCCCATTCCAGGTCCCATCATTTAAAAAGGTAATACCGATCTTTACCATACTTCTCGGGGTACGCTTTAAACCGCTTGCGCATTCGACAACACCATTTTCAAACCGGTCTGCCCACCTAAAGGCATCGATCCCCAGTGGTTCAAATAAATACTTTCCGGAAAACTCTTCAATATCCATCCCTGAAGCATATCTCAGGATCTCCCCTAGTGTAATTATATCACCACCAGCATAAGTGAAATGAGTCCCGGGTTCATGGACCAGGGACTTTTCCAGGATATATAAAATAGGGTCTTTATCGGAAAACCAGATCCCGATAGCATCATTTTCAGGACTGCTATACGGCGCATTCCACTCCTTCCAGTCCAGTCCGGAAGTCATCGTCAGCAGATTCTCAATAGTAATCTCTTCCTTACCATCCGCAGCAAGATGCTGGTACTCAGGCAAATAATCAAATATTGACTGGTTAATACTTTCTATAAAACCCTCATCAATTGCAATACCTATACAGATGGATGTTATGCTTTTTGTATCAGACATGATTGAGTGCAAAGTATTACTGTTAAAAAACACATAATCTGCATGATGATCAGGAGCATCCCATTGATATTTATGGCCGGCAGAATATTCTTCGACCACCAATTTTTCGTCCTTATAAATAAGTATCGAATGGACTTCCCCGTATTTACCCCTGTCTATATCATTTATTGCCTTTTCAATCAATCTCTGATCGATTCCGACTTCTTCTATTGTTCCAACATCAAGTCCATCACCAATATTTTCTGGTAGTTGGTAAGTTCTCAGGGTAGAGGGATCCTGTTTACAGCTGATAAATGATAATGGAAAAATTGAAATTGAAATAATTATTATAATTATAAGAAGAGTTCTATATTTATTCATTTATTAATAATCCTTTATAGAGACGGCTGATATTAAGACATTCTAACTTAAAAATACGACAATTGTAAATTAAAATAGTCTGATAAAAAAGAATAGAAACTCAGTTTTTATTCATACCCAATTCAGGTATAAAAGTATCCTCATATACACTTAATAAAGTGGTTCTAACTTTGTCCATTGTCGCCAGTCAGAATTCGTATGTTAAATGTCTTAAAAATATTTTTTACAGATTTTTAGAATAAAGAAAAATCAAATTCCTGATACAGACAATAGTTATATAAACTATTATAAAGAATACGACTATCCACTCAAGAAAAAATACTTTATTAAAAATCCCTGAAGATATATTAATAACAGCTGCAAGGAATGAAAATATAGCAAGCAGATGAGTACTCTTTTTATAAATCCAAATAATCCCCGAAAAAGTTATAGAAGTTCCCAGGAGGATATATAAAAGCTTTGACCACAAAGAGTGATTTGAAATATCATTTATGGGAAATATTCCACTCATTAAAAAAGAGAATCCTCCCAGCATACCAAATATTTTTACCATCCAGGTGTATATTTTTATTTTTCTTCGATTATCTTTTATCAGTTCCACAATAAAAAAATAAAAGAAAATAATCAAAAAACCTGTGATACTACTGGCAAGCCTGTAATAGATAGAGCCTGAAATGTTCCAGCTAACATGGCCCAGGTCACTTAACCAGTTATGAAATGGATTAAATTCAAGAGGATAAAAAAACCAGGATATAAGAGTAAAAAAGAGGTAAGTTACTATTGCTGTAAATCCAAATGCTGAAGAAATTATATGTTTTTTCATTTTAATTAATTTAAATTAATTTTTATTTTAAAAAATCTTATCAATAAAGTTAACCAGGATATTAACGAAAAAATATTACTACTTTTATTTTAAAATTAATAATTAATTTTAAAATTATTAATAATTGCAAGAGGCTGTCCTAAGATATGAAATAATATGAGGAACTTGCATCAAGAGACACTTCATTATTTTAATAGAGCTTTTAATTTTATTATTTCTTTTAAAATTTGGTTCGAAATTTCACTACCTTGGCCAGCCAGTATTGGATTAAGCTAAATCTTTAATGAACTTAAATACCGGAAAAAATAATTGTACATGTCCTGCCAGATTTCATTCTTTAGCTAAAAATTCTTTATTTATCCCTTTGACCAAAAGCCAAATTCCTATAACAAATTCAAAGGGGACATATAGGAAGTTTATATAGAATGGTAATTCATAACCCAATACTTTCGACAGTGTTCCTATGAGTACAAGGGGAACTGTTATTAGACCCCAGAGAGACAGAGCGCGTGGAACAGCTCTGGATTTACAGAGCAGATAATAGAATAGTATTGCACCAACAGAAAAGACTAACGAATGCAAAACACTACCGGTAAAGTCCATAGATTCAACCGATAGATTTCCTAACATTTGCAAATAATCAGGTTGTCCCGCTACTATATATTCCTGGCTAATGCGTAAGAGAGAGAAAGCTTCCATCCTGCTTACGGCAAGTAGCGCCGCTGCTATTATATAAAATCCCAGGGCAACGAGGGCTATTATTTCATTCTTTTTCTTTAAAACTATAAAAAGAACAGCCCCTAAAAAAACTATACCAAGGGCAGTTATCACATCAACTAAAATGTATGTCTTCATAAGCCAGACATTGTTTGCAATATTGGTCATACTTTCAGTTATATTTTCAGTTGTAATCAATGCCGGACGCAGAACCATTCCGTTGACCACATTTGTAATGAACTCCAGAAGAAATGCAATCCCTAAAACTATCGATGTCTTTTTAACTGAATTCATTTTTTCCTCTACATCTATTTAACTTCATTGAGCAATCTAAATCTTTACTATTTGAGTAAGTACAATAGGAGGCATAGCTATAAATCGTATAGCAAGACCTATCAATCCGCTAATAATTCCCACGATATCAAAAGCTCTCCCCCTTTCACTGGATTTGCCTTTTTTTATTCTTATTAAGTCAATGGCCCCACAAGCAATGCCGGATATAGATAAAATGATTGAAGAAGTACTTATTACAAATTCCGGTGTATTATATATGTTCCAATTTTTATTCAGTACAGTAAATACTACTACTAAAACAACAGTTAAAAGAATTATAGTCAATAATAGACCAGATAAGCCAGTAACCTTAGCAGCAGTTGCAAGCGCTCCGATTTTTTCCTTTTTAGTTTCATTATTCATAATTATTTTTTCCTGTTCCTTTCACTTTGTTCTAGGTACAAAACTGATTAAAAGGTTTTTTTAAGATTTTACCTATATATATAAAAAACCAACTAATTACTTAGTCGGTTACACAATTAGCTCCGCCTTTCTTTTGCTTTGTGTGTCCAATAAATTAGAAGGGCCTCAATGCTACTAAATCGTTTTCGTATTTAATTAAGTAGTAATTGTACTACTAATATTACCAGTTGCAATTATTTAATTAAATTCTTAATTTCTCTTAATATTTTCAAAAAATGGTTCGAAATTTCACTACCCGGGGCAGCCATTAATATATTTATGCGACGTAAAGATATTTAATGCTATAATACATATTAAACATTTATATAATTATAAAAAATTTTATTAAAAATACTAATAAAAGATTTATATGCTAATAAATAGACCTGTACCTTTTCTGGATTTAGTTTTAAGTATATCGGAAGCAACGGATTTAATTGATTTAAATATAAATGATCACGGTAAGAGAGTTGCTTTCATAGCTTTAAATATCGCTAATGAATTAGAGTTAAATCCCTCCGATAAACATACTATTATAATTGCAGGGCTATTGCATGATATAGGGGCTTTTTCTCTTCAGGATAAATTAAAAGCTGCCAGCTTTGAATTTGAATTTAAATATGAGACAAAAGAAATAAATAAGCATGCCGAATTAGGCTATATGCTTTTGAGAAAATTTAAGCCATTGTCAGAAATGGCAGAAATTATCCGGTACCATCATTTTACCTATAAAGAAGCAGAAAAATTAACTGATATCGATAAAAATATTTTATTATTTAGTCAAATAATCCATTTAGCTGACAGGATCGATATATTGATTGGTAGAAAAAACAATATATTGAATCAGGTTAAAGATATTTATGATAAAATCTCAGAATATTCTGAAGAATATTTTAACCCAGAGTTAGTAGAAGTATTTGATTATTTAAAATCAAAAGAATATTTTTGGTTAGATATAGTTTCTAATCCTCAAATCTTAACCTTTTCCAGATTTCTTGGATATTTGCCTCTCGATTTTAGCTTAGATAAAATTCTTGATTTTTCAAAAATGTTCAGCCAGATCATTGATTTTAGAAGTTCATTTACAGCAACACATTCGAAAGGTGTTACAGCTACTTCGACCGCACTTGCAAGATTAAGTAATTTTTCAGATACGGAATGCAAAATGATGGAAGTTGCAGGTTATCTGCATGATTTAGGTAAATTATCAGTTCCTGCTGAGATTTTAGAAAAACCGGCGGGACTTACTACAGATGAATTCGATATCATAAGAGGTCATACTTATTTTACATATAAAATTTTGAGCAATGTCGCAAATTTGGATACCATAAATTCATGGGCCTCGTTTCATCATGAATGCCTTGACGGGACTGGATATCCTTTTCATTTAAAAGAAGATGGACTTTCGTTAGGATCAAGAATTATGGCTGTTTCTGATATTTTTACAGCCATTACCGAAGATAGGCCATATAGAAAAGGAATGACTAAAACTGAAAGTTTAAAAATAGTAGAAACAATGGCAAAAAATAATAAAATTGATGCAGATATAGTATCGGTTTTAAAATTAAACTATGATGAAACTAATTCTGCAAGAATAATTGCACAAAATGAAGCTTCAATAGAATACAAAGAATTCAGACAGTATTACAACAATGCTCTAAATTCAAAAAAATAAAATATTAACCTCAGTGGACTATATCCATAAAATATTATTTTATATACTTTTATTACTTAAAATGTCCTTCAAATTATTTAGTTCCTTAAAAAATTGGTTCGAAATTTCACTGCCCGGGGCAGCCAGAACAAGTTAAAATCCTTGTTATTCCAATTCGCTATATTTTGGTATGCAATGTGCCCAGGTAAGCAGGTTCACTCCAGAAATTAATGCTAACTTTAATAAATTAATAGTATTTTATTCTGCTGTAGTTTCCTCAGGTAATTCTTCTGCAGTATCTGTGCTCTGCTGCGGTACTGTTGTGTCCGGAGTTATGCTGTTCAGATTCTCCTGTAATTTCAATAGATCGAGAAACGGCACAATACCTTCGCCGGGCAGTATCCCCCATGTAATATTTGGTGATAGTTTCTGAATAAATTCAAGCTGTATTATCTCGGGATATTGCTTCAATGCTTCGCCTCTTATCTCTATTTGTTGAGCTTCAGCTTCAGCCTGGATTATGACCTGTTGCTTCTTAATCTTTTCCTGTTCCAGGATATTTTGTTCGACTACGATTCTTTCCGAGGCAATCTGTTTGTCTTCAAGCACATTGAAATACTCCTCAGTAAAGTCAATTTTCCTGAGTAAAAACTCATCCAGTATAATTCCATTACGATTAAAAATAGGACGCAGTGTATTACCCAGTTCTTCCTGCAATTCAAAAACCTGTTCGGAATAAAGCTGCTCAGCTGTATATTTTTTAGGAATATTCCTTGCAAATG